>Ga0068714_10004215_pt1 | contig 16327 bp, 14 predicted proteins | sample MTBNYHSulfiMetaG_FD_62988 | JGI IMG/M metagenome (GOLD analysis project Ga0068714, IMG submission 62988) | Enrichment culture microbial communities from rom New York Harbor, USA that are MTBE-degrading - MTBE-NYH (New York Harbor Sulfidogenic)... | ecosystem: Environmental > Aquatic > Marine >...
CCCCACCCCCAGCAGGAGTGCCAAGCCCAGAACCAGGATCATCACAGTAACAATCCGGCGGAACTGGTCGTGATTCATCCTGGGATCTACTACCGAACCCACCAGAATACCCAATGCCAGCGCTGGCACAGCGCACAAATAGTACAAGAGCACCTCTCGGGTCAGGTGTTGGGCGAGTGCGTGCGAAGTAACGACCAGGACACCATTGATAAAGAACAGCGTCTGCAGCACAGCGCGGAACTCGTCTCTTGGGAGCTCTCGCATCGAGCCATAGACAACTACTGGCGGTCCGGGCGTGTTATACGCCCCCCCCAGGCAGCCCGCCAGAAAGCCGGCGGGATACACCCAGCCTCGCGATAGTGCCCGTTGTGTCCCCGGCTGGAGCAGCGAGTAGGCACCATACGCCACCAGGATCGATCCCAGAATCCGCATGACCAGATCTTCGCTGGCATTCGACAGCACCCAAATGCCAAAGGGCACCCCGACTGCAGAAGCCACCGCGAGCCGCAGCACCTCCGGAACATTGATTGCCCTCCGGTACCTCGCAAGGTTGATCGCGTAAACGGTAACACCGGCGAGGGCGACCACAGGGGCGGCAGTCCGGACGCCCAGCACAATGGTGACCAGCGGCATCACAACCAGAGCAAAGCCAAAGCCCGTCAGGCTCTGCGCAAACGCAGCAGCAAAGACGATGAGCGCGATCAGAAGTGCAGGCATACTCCCAGTAGACCCTACCGGCCGTCTGGCGGTGCATCGATGTCGGTCAGGCTGTCCAGGACACCCAGCACAAGTTCATTGAGATCGCCCCGGCTCGGCAGCGAGGCCATCATGCCATACATGGCCGCCGAGCGCGAGGGCACGTCCGCGCCCTTGAGCCCCGTTACAGAGGAGGAGCGCGATGCCAGGGCGCTCATCCATTTGGCAGGCAGCGCCCTGGCCGCCACTCGAACCAGGCCAACCTTTACCGCGTTCACTAGCTTGACAGAGCTGAAACGCCTGGCCCGGACCACGGCCTGCTCCAGATCGACCAGAAACTGATCGATGACCTGCGCATGGGCATGGGTCACGGTAAGGTGCAGGCTGGGAGGATGCTGCTGCCGGTCCATATGCCAGCCGCACATCGCCAGCTCGTCCCCGATCTCGTACACATTTAGGCGGTTGGAGCCGATGGCCAGCACGCTCATTGTCGGGTCGCCCAGCACATGGACCCCGTCAATGGCCTCGATCCCCTCCCGGAGCTTGGTCACAGCCTGCATGACCGTGTCGGCAATCGCCAGGTAGCCCTCCTCCCCCAGATGATTCATGATGGCCCAGGCCGCCGCAATCGATCCGCCGGGCCGTGTGCCGGTCATTGTCGGCGAAACATAGATGCCACCCGACCAATCGGTACACACAAAGAACTGGTGGCGCCTCAAAGCCTTGTTCCTGTACAGGATGACAGAGGCGCCCTTGGCCGCATAGGCATACTTGTGGAGATCGACCGAGATCGAAGTGACACCAGGCACACGGAAATCAAAATCGGGCACAGGATACCCCAGCCTGCGTACAAACGGCAACATAAAGCCGCCCACGCAGGCATCAACGTGAAACAGCAGGCCGTTCTCCTGGGCGATCCGGGCCAGATCGGTGATTGGATCCACCACGCCCTGGGGGTAGGAGGGCGCCGAGCCCACCATCAAGATAGAGTTGGGCGTAATCGCAGCGCGGGCCGCCTCGATCTCGGCTCGAAAATCGGAGGAAACAGGTACATGTACAGGTTTGACGCCAAAATAGTGGGCAGCTTTTTCGAAAGCGGGATGAGCCGTCGCCGGAAGGATCATCTCGGGGGCAGTGATGGCCGGCTTCTTGGCCCTGGCCCATTCGCGGGCAGTTTTCACGGCCATCAGGATGCTCTCAGTGCCGCCGGAGGTCATGTTCCCTGCGGTGTCTGCGTCGCCGCCAAGCAGGCCCGCGGTCATGGCCAGCACTTCAGCCTCAAACGTCCTCAAGCTCGGAAAGGCCATGGGGTTCAGGCCGTTCTCCGAGAAGAACATGGTGTAGGCTTCTTTCAGGAGCTCGGTCACCTCATCGCCGGCGTGATAGACCAGGCTCCAGGTCTTGCCTGCACGCCAATTCGCGTCGTGCTCGCGCAGCTTCTTCATCCTTTCCAGGATGATTTCGCTGGGCGTTCCCTGACTGGGCAGTCCGAGCATTGTGGTCTACTCCGTGCGCTCTCACGTATCGTCGCTGGAGCTCTGCGCCGTTCTAACCTGGTCCATCAGCTTGCACGCGCGGGTGGCGCGCAGTTCGCCGGGCGCCGCCCGACTGCGGACCATTATACCATCAGGTCTGCGTGGAGACAAGTCGCGATGTTCAACGTCTGGGCCCGCCGGCCGGATTGTAGAAAGGCCGGCGCCTCAATGGACAAAAGGGCCAAACTGTGCTAAAGTGGCGTCCATAGCAGAGGAGTCCATGCCCGGCGTACTGCGTATCCTCACCTTCATAGCCGCACTGTCCATCATGGCCATCGGAGCAATGATTGGCCTCTGTGGCATTCCCCTGGGCCTTTTCAGCGGCGGTCCCGAGACGGTCACCATGGTCACCCTGTCAGCATCGCTTTCAGTGCTGTCGCTGGGTCTTGGATCGGCCTCGGCCTGGCATGCCTGGCGCGCCCTGCGCGGCGACCCGTCCACCGCTTTCCGGCCCCGCAGGATCTGGCCGCTTGCCGTCCTGTTCCTGCTGGCATTGGCGCTCGGCCAGACAATGCTTTCGCTCTCCCTCCTGCCTGCGCTGACCTTTCCTTTGCTTCACATAGCGGCAGCCATCCTGCCCGCTCTGTTCATTGTAGCGCTGGCCGGTCGCGCGCTGGGTGGGGTCGCTACCTGGCGCGACATGGTTCTCCAAACCGCCTGCGGAGCATTTCTCGCCACGCCACTGGCCTTTGTCCTCGAGGCAACCGCCATGCTGCTCATCGCCTCAGCCACACTCCTCGGCCTGGCCCTCCAGCCCGGCGGCCAGGATCTGCTACTGAAAGTGACCTCCTACCTGCAAGACCCAGCCTGGCTTCAAGATCCTGAGGCGTTGGGTTCGGCCCTGCTAACACCGGGGATCATTGCTGCCGCCATCGCGGTGCTGGCAGGCATCATCCCCCTCCTCGAAGAGGCAGTCAAGACCGTCGGGGTGGGGCTCGCGGCTTACCGGCAGCCATCACTTCCTCAAACGGTACTCTGGGGAACGGCTGCCGGCGCCGGTTTCGCCATCACCGAAGGGTTGCTAAACGCCGCCGGTAGTCTCGACACCTGGCTGCCTGTGGTTGCGCTCCGCGTGGGCACCACGCTTCTCCACTGCACCACAGGCGCCTTGATGGGCCTGGCCTGGTATCACGTGCTCGCTCATCGACGATGGCGCCGGGCGTTGGCACTCTACCTGCTCAGCATTGCCGTTCATGGGTTGTGGAATGCCCTCGCTGTGGGAATGGCGTTGCCATCCCTCCAAACAATAGCGAACCCTACTGGCGAAGGCCAACTCGCAGCGGGACTGGGGACATTCTTCATTTTGCTACTGCTTGGTGGCCTGATCCTCGCCCTGACCGCCGCTCTTGGCGGGTTGATCGTCCATGCCCGCCGCCAGATCCCGGCGACAGCGCCCACAAGCCGGCGCGAACACCCTGTCTCCGGCCCCGCCCTTCCCTCAGAGAGCGCAGTCCCTGAGGACTAGTCCGCCATGCCACCGCGCACGCAAAGTGACGAAAAGTACATCCTGGATCTTGTGGCCGAAATTCTTGCCGAGCCCGACTATCGCTGGCAGCATCGCTTCCCATCACTCGTGGGCGACCCGGGCAAGGACGGCAAGCCTCGCCCCTTGCCCGTTGACGGCTACTTTCCCCGGCACAAGCTGATCGTCGAGTACTGGGAAACACAGCACAGCGCGCCCATCGCCATCATGGACGAGGGCATGACCATCAGCGGCGTGTCACGCGGGCACCAGCGGCGGCTGTATGACCAACGGCGCCAGGCGTGGGCCAGTGCGAACGGCCTTAAACTGGTCATCTTGGACCACCGGGGCTTTGAAACGGGCGCCCAGGGCCGCCTGCAGCGCAACCCAACCCGCGACCGGCAGATCGTGGCCGCGGCCTTGCGCGCTGCCGGCGTGATCCACGAGCCGGATCGGGCACGTTTTGACCCGGAGACCTATCTCAGGGAGGTCGAGGGGGGATGCTTCATCTGCCGCCTGATCGAAGACGACCCGAGCCTGCCTCCTCACCATGTGATCTGGCACAGCCGGGAAGCCATTGCCTTCCTCAACCGCTTGCCCACCGTGTTTGGCTCGGCGATTGTCGCGCCGCTGACCCATCGCGAGCAAGTCACCGGCGACCTGACGCTGCACGAATACCTCGCCCTGCAGCGCATCGTTTATGCGGTTGCCGAAGCCGTGAGGAAGGTCCTGAGTCCCGACAGGGTGTACATCTTGTCCCTTGGCGGCCGGCAGGCCAACGCGCACGTCCACTGGCACATTGTCCCCTGCCCACCCGAGACCCCTCTTGAGGAACAGCAATTGGCCTTGCTCGATGCGCAGAAACGGGGCATTGTCGTGCTTGAGCCCGAACAAGCGGAAACACTTGTCACCCGCCTCCGCAGCCAACTTCCGGCCTGGATGCAGGCCCAGAAACTGGACTAGCAGGTCACATCAGAGCATCCACAGCGGGCCGAGAAAAAAGATGGGAGCAGCTGCTCGATGCAGCCGCGTCAGGGCTCGCTATCGCCGGGACGGACCACCAGAACCGGGCGCTCAGCACGCGTCACGATCTCGCGCGTAAGGTCACCCATCAACGCGCGCACAATCCCACCTGCAGATCGGGAAGAACCGAGGACAATCAGATCATAGTCTCCAGTCCTGGCCTCGCGCAGGATCTCATCCCCGACGATGCCGCGCCGCAGCTTGAGCTCGGCAATTTCGCACTCGGCCTTGACAACTTGCGCAGCCCATTTGAGCTCCCTGGCCCTGGCGGTGTCTGATTGTAGCAGCTCTGCCAGCGTTTCCTCCATTTCCTCCAGGCCGACATACATGGAGGGCATAGCGTCGGCAACGTGGAGCACAGTGGCCTGGGCCTTCGCGCCGCAGGCAATCGCAGCACCGGCCCACACAGGCAGGTGGCCCAGCTCGGCGCCCGAGGCGCAGATCAGCACGCGCGACAGGCCTGGGCGGTTCCCCTTTACGACGAGCACGGATGACCTGGCCCGCTCGACAATCCGCATTGCGACCGAGCTCAAGAAGCGATGATGGGAGCGTTTCGCGCCGAGGGCGCCCAGGGCCACCAAGTCATAGGCAGACGCCCCCATCGCGCCCACCACGACATCTTCCGCGTTACCACTTTCCACTCGGAAACGGGTTTTCAGACCCAACTCGACAAAACCTTCGGCAGCCTGTGCCAGAACTGCCTCAAGCTCCTCAGCTTTGCGCTTCTTGCCCACTACGCCCAGGAGCGCAACTTCACCGGAGAGCGCCTTTGCCACCTGTTTCGCAAAAAACAGCGTGGATTTGTGTCGCCTCGAGCCGATAGTACAAATCAGCATGTGCATCGTACATTCCTCATAGCCAGATCCGGGAAGCTGTCTAGTGTCCCCCCAAGACTCCCAGCAATCTCAGTATCACCAACATCGCCCCTGTAAACGGCAGCGCGGAGAAAAAGAGCCGGATCCGCGGACCGGCGATGAACCGCGTGGACACCGCCCCAATCTGCGCGCCGATGGCTGCACCGGTATGCATAACCAGCGCCATCAGCACATCCACATTGCCCTTGAGCGCATGGGTCACCGTCCCAAACCCCGCCGAGATGACGACCTCAAACAAGTCGGTCCCGACGGCAACGTGCGTCGGCACACCGATCAGATAGATCATCATCGGCATCCGGACAAAGCCCCCACCGACCCCAAGCATGCCGGCCAGCAGCCCGGTCAAGAAACTCACACCAAGGACAACCCACAGCGAAATTGACTCGATACCAGAAGCCGGCAGGGAAATATGTGGGGGCAAGCGAAAGCGATGGATCCGCCGCGTGACACCCTGGAAAGCAAGCGCCTCCTTGACATCCATTCGTTCAGTGCGCACCAACTGCAAAGCGCGCAAGCTTTCCCAGGCTGTGAAGGAACCAATGGCCAGCAGGATCGCAATGTACGCGATGCCGATAACCAAATCGATATTGCCGGAAGATTCAAGGCGCTCTATGATCCGCGCCCCGATCTCGATCCCCGGTATCGTGCCCAACACCATGAGCAAGCCGAGCCGCACATCCACATGGCCAAGAGCGCGGTGACGCCGGGCCGCGACGATCGACTTGCCCGTCATGTGAGCCAAGTCCGTGCCCACGACAAAGTTCATGGGGACGCCGATAAGAAACATCATCGGCCCGGCCAGGAACCCTCCCCCTACGCCAAAGAAGCCGCCCAGCAATCCCACCAGGAAGCCTACGCCTGCCAAGAATAGAGGATTGACCGTAACATCGGTGATGGGGAAATACATCAACCTCTCCGGCTACTCTAATTGGTCCAGACCGAGAAGGCTCATGATGAAAGAGGTTACCGCTTCCAGCGCAACCGCCTGCACCACGATCAGCGCCAGGGCCAGAAAGGCATAGGGTACCAGGTTATTCGTATACAGGCTGTGCAGCGGTTCGCCCAGCAGCCGGAGAACCACGAGAAAATACGCGATCACCAAGACGGCATAGATAATCAGTTCGATGCCAAAGCTCACGATCATCTTTTTGATCACGGGCTCTCTCATAGTCCCCCCTTTTCCCACGACTCACATGCTGCGCCCGACCAACCTGTCCGCAATCCTAACATACTTTTCCATTGCTGTCAACGGCCTCCGGACCGCGCTCGATGACCGCGTCGGCAGCGGACGCGCCAGCCTGGATCCCGCGCTTGAAGTTTTGCAAGGGTTGTGGTATAATGTTAGCCAGTAACCAGCCTGGGGATGAAACGGCTTCGACAGGGGAGGCGAGGCTGGGACTGCAAGCCGAGGCGCCTGGACCTCGTAAAAACTGGGCAAAACACAAGTGCCAAACAGAGCACTCAACCCGCTATGGCGCTCGCCGCGTAAGCGGTGGCAAAATAGCCTGACCGCTTGACGGTCACGTCCACCCTTTCCCTCCCCCGGGGGTAAAGATCGGTGGGCGACAGCAAACCGGGGGTGCCGTCCCACCGACGCCGATACGTGGGATCACAGGCAGGGAGACCTGCATCGGCTGGCCTGAGGTGCAGCCTGTTGGCCGGCGGTAACAAAGGCGAGAAACAAAAGGTCAACTAAGCTTGTAGTATGTCCCTGCAAGAATCTTCTGGACGCGGGTTCGACTCCCGCCATCTCCACCATCGAGGGGAGTGGAAACCCTTCCGCTCCCCTGTTCTGTTCAGGCCTCCAGCGTGTTTGCCCATCGTTGCCAGGAGGAGATAGAGATGTCGCCAAAACTCACCCACGTGATCAAGCGAACAGGCGCCGTCGTCCCGTTCAATGCGGAGCGGATCACCAATGCCATCTACCGCGCCGCCGTGGCAGTTGGAGGGCGCGATCGCGCCACCGCCGAGGCATTGACCGCCCAGGTAATGGATATCCTGGGCCAGGCCATATCGCCGGGGCACCACCCCACCGTCGAAGAGATCCAGGACGTTGTGGAAAAAGTGCTGATCGAGAACGGCCATGCCCGGGTGGCCAAGGCATACATCCTCTACCGCGAGGAGCGCGCCAGGCAACGCCGGGAAAAAGCAGGCCGCGGGTACAGGGATTCGGGCAACATCCCCTGGCGCAAGATCTATGGCGTGCTCCGTTGGTCGATCCAACACGATCTGCATACCGTCGGCCGGCTGAACGCGCGCGTGCAACGCGGCGAGTTCACCAACATCGTCGAGGAGTCAGAGCGAGCCTACGAAGAGGACATTGACACGGCCGCCCAGCTCATCGCCGACCGCCGGCATACCGTCAAGCTGGTAATCATCGCCGGACCTTCATCTTCCGGAAAAACAACGACCACAATCAAGCTGGGCGAACGCCTATCCAAGATCGGCCTGAGCCTGGTCGCTCTGAATGTGGATAACTACTTTTTCGATCTGGAGCTGCACCCGCGGGACGAGTTCGGCGACTATGATTTCGAAACCCCGCAGGCGCTCGACCTGGCCCTGATCAATGAACACCTGGTCCGCCTCATCAACGGCGAGGAGGTCCTCATCCCATTCTACGATTTCAAGACGGGGAGACGCCATGAAGACGCCACTCCGATGCGCCTGGGGCCCGGCGACATCATCCTGATCGATAGCCTGCACGGCCTCTACCCTTCCATGACCCTGGACGTGCAGGATGAGCAGAAATTTCGGCTATACATCGAGACCCTGCTGCAGATGGAAGATCCGGCTGGCCGCATGATCCGCTGGACAGACCTGCGTTTGATGCGCCGTATGGTGCGTGACGCCAGCTATCGCGCCTATGATCCCCGCAGGACGCTCGAGCACTGGCATTATGTGCGCAGCAGTGAGATGCGCAATATCATCCCCTATGCCAATACTACCGACTATATCATCAACGGCGCGCTGCCCTACGAACTACCGGTCATGCGGCGACGCCTCCTTGAGAGATTCGCTCAGTGGGAGCAGGATTACGAGGGCGACGCACTGCGTCTGGATGCCTACACCCGCGCACAACGGCTGCATCAACTTCTGCAGGCCGTGGCGCCCATTGAGGCCGGGGACGAGGAGGCCATACCCGCCGACTCTCACCTCCGCGAGTTCATCGGCGGAAGCCAGTACGAATACTGAACCGCAAGCGCCGGCATCAGTCGAGTTCCGGTCGAGCCAGCATCTCCTGTGCGAGCCGCCATTCGGCCGCCGTGTTTACATTCAGGAAGGCCAGGTGGAAGGGATCAAACCTGGCAACTGTGGGCGCCTCAACATAGAACACCTCGACATCTCCAAAGAAGGAGATAATCTGCCGCCGCCCCTGCGCCAGCAAGGCCACCATAAAAGGCAGGCACTGCTTGCTATAGATAGCATGAAGGGGCTCCAGCATGTCGTCGAAACGGGGGATCACGACATCGTACCGGCTGATGTTGGGCACCATATGCCGCAGCAGGGGGACACTGTAGAACGGCATGTCGCAGGCCACGGCAAAAGCCGCGCCATGGGACGCCGCCTTCAGCCCCGAATAGATGCCCATCAGGGCGCCCGCACCCGGCTCTTCGTCGGGCACAAAGCGCGCCGCCAGCCCCAGGTGCTCGTACTTCTCAGGGTGGTTGGCCACGACGATGACGTCGTCACTCAGCGCGGCCAGCTTGCGCACGGCGCGAGCGAGAAGGCTCTCACCATCCAGTTCCAGCAGGGCCTTGTCGGTGCCCAGCCGCCTGCTCTGGCCGCCAGCCAATATCACACCACTTACCTTCTGGGATGGAAAAGAAGCCGCGTTTCCAGTCATGTGGTAGCGTAGCCCACAGGATTCAAGCCGTCAAACAAAATCGCGGACCGGGAATGCCAAAGGCGCTGGGGATCGTAGTGGCTGTCGATCCCCAGCGCCTCCGCTGGCACTGATTGGTACCGGGCACGCCCTTGGCCCGCGGGCGCACTATTCGCCCGCGTCCATCCTCGTCTTTACGTACTCGACCACCTGGCCGACGGTCTTGAACTGCTGGGCCTCATCGTCCGAGATCTCGCCGCCGAACTCGTCCTCAAAGGCCATGATCAACTCGACCAGGTCCAGAGAATCGGCCTCCAGGTCCTCTCGGAACCGGGCCTCGGGTGTAACCTTGTTTCCCTCCACGCCTAGCTGCTCGACGATGATTCCCTTGACTTTTTCGAAAAGATCCATGCCTCTTTCACCTCCTGAAGATTGTGCTTGTCATCCGAACAGGAATCCACATTTGGCTATTCTACCAGGGATGGTTTGACCTGTCAACTCGCTTGACATTCCGTGCTACCGCTGGTAAGATGCCTACCACGTCATCTAACACTCTTCCCGGCGAAAAGTTGCGCGGGGAGATCAGGGGGAAAGATGCTAGAGCGCCGCAAATCAGAGCACTTGCGCATCAACCTGGAAGAGGACGTACGTTTCCCCAGGCTGCGAACCGGCTTTGAGCGCTATCGCTTTGTCCACAATGCGCTTCCGGAGATATCCCTCGAGCAGGTAGACACAACAACAACCTTTCTTGGAAAGAGACTTGGCCTCCCCTTGCTGATCTCGTCCATCACTGGCGGAACAGCCGAGGCCCAGCGCATCAACTTTCATCTGGCTGAGGGCGCCCAGCAGGCAGGTATCGCCATGGGGCTGGGTTCCCTTCGCGCGGCCCTCGAAACGCCTCACCTGGCCGACACCTTTCGCATACGCAGCCGCGCCCCGGAGATCCTCCTGTTCGCCAACCTTGGGGCCGCTCAACTCAAGGCAGAGTTTGGGCCCGATGACTGCCAGCGGGCCATAGACCTCGTCCAGGCCGACGCGCTCATCATCCACCTCAACCCGCTACAAGAAGCGCTCCAAGACGGCGGCGACACCGACTGGCGCGGCGTACTGGGCAGCATCGAGCGAGTGTGCAGGCAAGTGGACGTACCGGTAGTGGCAAAGGAAGTCGGCTGGGGAATCTCTGCCGGCGTCGCACGCCAACTGGCATCGGCGGGTGTGGCGGCCATCGACGTGGCCGGGGCAGGCGGGACCTCCTGGAGCCAGGTGGAGATGCATCGCGCCTCGACCGAAGGCCTGCGCCGGCAGAGCGAGCAGTTCGCCGATTGGGGCATTCCCACGGCGGAATCGCTCCGAGAGGTGCGCGCTGCCCTCCCGGAGCTTCCCCTCATTGCCAGTGGCGGGCTGCGCACCGGCATGGACCTCGCCAAGGCCCTCGCGCTAGGAGCGGACATCGGCGGGATCGCAGGACCCTTTCTGCAAGCAGCCAACGACTCTGCCAACGCTGTGGCCGACCTGGCCCAAGAGATCGGCGACGTGTTGCGAACCGCGATGTTCTGCCTCGGCGTGTGCGACATCGTCACCTTGAGACAGACTCCGGTACTACGCCGCATGGCTGACGACGATCCCCGCCAAGGAGCATAGCCGTGGCCCTGGAGCAAATCGCAGCCGATCTGATCCCCCAGATCGATGCAGAACTGCAAGAACTCACTCGATCTCCGCACCACAGCCTGGGAGCCTACTATGGCATGTTCCATTACCACCTTGGCTGGGTCGATGAAACGCTAGCGCCGGTCGGCACGGTCGGCGGCAAGCGCCTGCGGCCTCTGTTGTGCCTTCTTTCGTGCCAGGCCCTGGATGGTGATCTGTACCAGGCCCTACCCGCAGCTTGCGCCATCGAGCTGATCCACAACTTCTCTTTGGTACACGACGACATCCAGGACGGCAGCAGGACGCGGCGCGGGCGTCGCGCGGTGTGGGACATCTGGGGAATGAATCAGGGCATCAACGTGGGGGACGGCTTGTTCGCCCTGGCGCACCTTGCGTTGCATCGCCTGTCCGGGCGCGGCGTGCCACCACGGCGACAGCAGGCCGTCTCACTGGCTTTGGATCAGGCATGCCTGGCGTTATGTGAAGGCCAGTTCTTTGATATGGCCTTCGAAGGGCGTCTCGACGTGGACCTCGATCAGTACCTGTGGATGATCCGCCGCAAGACAGCAGCCCTGCTCGCGACTGCGACGCAGGTGGGCGCGATCCTGGCCACAGACGATGCGCGCACCATCGGGCGGTGGAGCCAGTTTGGAGAGCACCTGGGTGTGGCTTTCCAAATACAGGACGACATCCTCGGTACCTGGGGAGATGAGCAAGTCACCGGCAAGTCAGCGGCAAGCGACATACGGGACCGGAAGAAAACACTCCCCATTGTGTATGCCCTCAACCAATCCGAACAACGCCGGGCAGCAGGGCAACTCTCCGACCTATACGCCCGCCCTGCCCCCCTTGATGAAGCCGCGATTCAAGCCGTCCTCGACATCTTGCACAATGTTGGCGCTCGCCAGAAGGCCGAGGAACTGGCCCTGCACCACTATTGCCTGGCAACTGAGCACCTGGAAGAAACAGGCCTGGACACGGCTGCTCAGGCCAATCTCCGCCAACTTGCTTCGTCCCTGCTGGGCCGGCAGGCCTGAAGGCGACCCCGCGCTACCCGGGCGCCGGTCAAACCTCAAGCAGGCTCTCGACCAGCGCCATCGCCTCAGCGCGTGTGCGTACTTCGCCGGCAGCCTGGGCCTCGCGCACAGCGTCCAGCAGCCCGCCGATCTGCGGTCCCGGCTGCAATCCGAGATCGCGCAGCAGGTCGCGCCCGTTGATCAAGGTGGGCAGATTCGCCACGCCGGCGTTGGGTTCCCAGTATTCGCCCAACATCCGCGCGGCCAGGTCAACCACGCCCAACCAACCGCTTTCCTCCACCTCGAACGCGTACGTGGCCAGATGATCGGCCAGGGCAAGCAGCAAGATGTCAATGCCCGCATCCCCGGTGTCACGGAAGAAGCGGTACACCGCTCGCGACGAAACGCTGTCCTGGCTCGCCAGCAGCACAGGCCGCATGTGGTGGGACACGATGCTATCCGCCAGGCGCGCTTCGGCGCTACTGAACCGGAGGCGCTCCATCGCCTCCCTGGCGAGCCTGCTCCCGGCACCCTGATGCCCCAGAAACCGGATCCGCCCATCTTCATCGACCGTCCGGGCCTCTGCTTTTCCGACATCGTGCAGCAGTGCGGCCAACTTCAGCGTGACCAGCCGGGGCCGGGCATCGCTCAACACGCCACCCAGATGCCGGTCAAGTCGGTCAGAGAAGCGGTGCAGGGAGCCCAGATACAACTCCCCTGCCTCGCGCATCCTGGGTGTGTGCTCCCGCCGTTGGGGCGGCACAAGGTTCTCAAGCACGACTTCTAGCGCCCGAACCGACTCCAACGAGTGGCGCAGAACATCGTAGCAGTGCGGGGGCGACTGCGCCAGACCACGGAGAGGCTCGATCCACGGCAAGATGACAGAAAGCAGGCCAAAAGAGTCCAATTGAAACAGATAGGGAGCAGCCGAAGCACAGGTCAGGAGCTTGCTCAGTTCCTCGCAGATCCGCTCTGCCGACACATCGGCCAGCGCTGCCCCGTCACGCCGGATGAGTTCTTCCGTTTCCCGATTTAGAGAAAAACCCAACTGAGCCGCCAGTCGAAACGCCCGAAGCGCCCGAACTGGATCGCTACGGATCGCGTCCTCCGACACGGCGCGGATGAGGCCGGCCTGCAGATCGGCCAACCCGAGGTGGTGATCGATCACCACCCCGGGCGAGCGAACATCGATCGCCAGCGCATTGATGGTAAAATCCCGACCGGCCAGATCCGCCGCCAGATCTGCACCCCGCAGCCGGGCGACGTCAACCAGCAGGCGCGCCCCCTCCTCGCGCCGCAGGATCGCCCGGCCGGTGCCTCTCTGGCTGTCCAGCGCGTAAAAGTCCCCATCAAAGCGATCGGCCAGCAAGCGGGCAAGCGCCAGCCCATCACCGGCAACAGCCACGTCGAGATCGTAGACCTCGCGGTCGAGCAGCCGGTCGCGCACGCAGCCGCCCACCAAGTATGCCTCTACTCGCTGGCCTGCCAGCCAGGAGATCACGCGTTCCTCAACATCCACAGGGGTGCCTCCAGATGCGGCAAACCCCGCCGCCGGGATCCGTCGCGTGCGACAAGTTTGTACCCTCCCGCACGCGCGCCGCATGGTGATTCCATTGTAGCACGAGTTGGACCAGCGGGCAAGCAACCCAAAGCTGGGCAGACAAAAAGGACCTCGCACTGGTCGAGGTCCCCTGTTCAGCCTGGCACGCCCGGACGCTTATGTGCAGCTAAACTCAACCCCTGACTCGCGCAGACGTGCGGCCTCGTCAAAGCCTGCATCGAGCGCCTTGGCATTCATCTCTTCCGTGCCCACCGGAACACGCTCGGCCATTGCCTTCATCAATGCCTCCCGGCTAACAAGGCCGCTCAGGCCGCTTAGCAAGCCCAGGGCCACCATACTGGCCGTGATACGACGGCCTGTTGCCTTCTCGGCTATCTCGCTGATGGGAACGGCCACCGCCCGGTGGGTGGGCACGCGGCTTACATTGCTCGAATCAACGATAATACAGCTATCGTCCTTTACTCGCGCATAGAACATGTCGCAGGCCTCTTGGCTCATGCACAGGAGCAGGTCGGGCATCAGCACTTTGGGATAATCGATCTCACCCCTGGCAAGGATCACCTCCGACCGGCTTGCCCCTCCCCGGGCCTCAGGGCCGTAACTCTGCGTCTGCACCGCGTTCAGGCCATCGTACGTCACCGCGGCCTCGGCAAGGATGACACCGGCCAGGATCATTCCCTGCCCTCCCTCACCGGCAAGACGGATCTCGTACCGGTCTCCCAATCCGCTTCGTGCTACACGGCGTTCTGGAACCATGCTCTGCCTCCTATGCCCAACCCCTGCGCACCCTGCGCTTGCGCGGCGGGACGGGGCCGTGAGCCCGCTCGATCACCTGATCGTATAGCTCGGTGAACTCGGGCTTTTCCACGTCGCGGAGCACACCGCGGACGATCTTGTCCTCGGGCAGCTCCGCCCCTTCCTTTTCTACAGAGCGCAAGGGGATGCTAGACTCCTTGAGAAAGCGCATATTCTCGACCGGCGTTTTCCGGTTGTTAAGGCGCCCAAAGGTGGTGTGACAGTAGCTGACCGCCTCGACCACGGAAAAGCCCTTCTTCCGGATGGCCCGTTCCACCAATTTGTCCAGTTCGGTCACGTGATAGACGGTGCTGCGCGCCACAAACGATGCCCCGGCTGCCATCGCCAGCTCGCAGATGGGAAACGGCTGTTCCGAGTGGCCGTAGGGCGCTGTCGCAGTGCTGGCATCCAGCGGTGTCGTGGGCGAAGACTGCCCGCCGGTCATACCGTAGATGGTATTGTTCACCACGATCGCCGTCAAGTCGATGTTCCGCCGCGCCGCGTGGATGAAATGGTTGCCGCCGATCGCAAGCGCGTCGCCATCGCCCATCACAACAATGATCTCCATTTCGGGCCTGGCCAGTTTCAGCCCGGTGGCAAAAGCCAGCGCGCGCCCATGAGTGGTGTGCATGGTGTTGAAATCCAAATAGACCGGCATCCGCCCGGTGCAGCCGATTCCAGAGATTACGGCGACGTCGTCCTGCTCCAGCTCAAGGTTTTGCACCGAGCGCAGAATGCTGCCCATAACAATGCCGATGCCACAGCCGGCGCACCACAAATGCGGGAACTTTTTGTGATGTCGCAGATATTCATATGTACCTTGATCATGCCGCTTCATGGTTGACCTTTCTCATCATCGCAACGCCGCCTCCTGCGGCATCTGCTCGAGTTAGACGGCGCGCATGGCATCCAGAATCTGATCCGGAGTGACAATGTGCCCGTCAGCGCGGCCAACGCGCATCACCTTGCCTCGGCCGGCGACCCTTTCCACCTCAAGGGCGATTTGCCCCAGATTCATCTCGGCGACGATCACGCGCTGCGCACGTTCCGCGGCCTGGACGACAACCCCCTCGGGAAAAGGCCACAAGGTTTTCAGTGTGAGCAACCCCACCTTGCGCCCGTAACGAGCGCGCGCGATTTTGAGTGCATGTTTGGCAGAACGGGCTGTTGCGCCATAGGACACGATCAGGACCCGGGCATCATCCACCCCATCGGCTTCCCACATACAGATCTCGTCGTGGTTGCGCTCGACTTTCCGGAAAACGCGCTCCATCCAGGGCTGAATCTCGTCAAGACGACTGGTGGGAAACCCACGTGCATCGTGCAGCAGCCCTGTAATGTGATACCGGTAGCCCTCGCCAAAAGGCGCCAGCGGCGGCACGTCCGAAGGAGGATTGCCAAAAGGCTCATACCACTCCGGAGGCACAGTGGGCATCTCGCGGTTGACAATCTCTTTTGGCTCAACCTGGGCAAGATCCACCCCTTCGCGCATATGGCCCACGACTTCGTCCATCAGCACAAACACCGGCATGCGGAACTTTTCCGCAAAGTTAAAAGCCGCTACCGTCAGATCAAAGGCCTCGCGCACCGAGGATGGAGCCAGCGCAATGCTCGGGTGATCGCCATGGGTCCCCCAACGGGCCTGCATCACGTCTCCTTGCGAGGGGCTGGTGGGCAACCCGGTGCTGGGGCCGGCGCGCATCACGTTTACGATCACACACGGGATCTCGGCCATAACCGCGTACCCAATGTTCTCCTGCATCAAGGAAAAGCCGGGACCGCTCGTCGCCGTCATGGCCTTCAGGCCGCCCACCGAGGCGCCGATGATAGCAGCGATGCTGGCAATTTCATCCTCCATTTGGATGAACTTGCCACCCAGCCGGGGCAATTCCCG
>Ga0068714_10004217_pt1 | contig 16326 bp, 17 predicted proteins | sample MTBNYHSulfiMetaG_FD_62988 | JGI IMG/M metagenome (GOLD analysis project Ga0068714, IMG submission 62988) | Enrichment culture microbial communities from rom New York Harbor, USA that are MTBE-degrading - MTBE-NYH (New York Harbor Sulfidogenic)... | ecosystem: Environmental > Aquatic > Marine >...
CGATTCAAGACGACCTCGAGCGGCTGCAAGCGGAGGTCGTGGTCCCGCTGGGAGTCGGGAAAGACTTAACCGGTTTAATCGCGCTCGGCCCGAAGAACTCCGGTTACATTTACGCCCGGGAGGATATCGAATTCTTCCTGCTTCTGTCCAATCAGCTGGCCATCAGCATCGAAAACTCGGTGCTCTATTCCGAGCTGCGGGACGATAAGCTGTACCAGCAAACCATTCTCAACAACCTGTCCAGCGGCGTGATGACCGTCGATCTGTCGATGCTGTTGACGACATTCAACAAGACCGCGCGGGAGATGCTGGACATTTCGGTGGAGAAGGCTCTGGGCACGCCGATCGGGGAAATCTCCAGGACGTTTGACCGGATGCTGCGCAAGGCGCTGGAGGAAAAGAAGCGAGTGTTTCAGGAGGAGGTGTTCATCGAGTTGGCCAGCGGTCGGCGGCTCCCCCTCAGCCTGAACCTGAGTCCGCTGCGTAACGCCGAGGGGCAGGTCATCGGCGGGCTGGTGGTCTTCACCGATTTGAGCGCGCTGAAGCAACTTCAGATGGAGATGCGCCGAACGGAGCGCCTTGCCTCTCTGGGCACGCTGGCGGCCGGGGTCGCGCATGAGATCAAAAACCCGCTGGTTTCCATCAAGACGTTTGCCCAGTTGTTTCCCGAGCGTTACGCGGATCAGGAGTTTCGCACCAGTTTTTACCAGCTCGCGGCGAAGGAGATCGACCGGATCAATTCGCTGGTGGAGCATTTGCTCGATCTGGCCAAGCCGCCGAGCGTCGCTTACAAGCCGATTCATATCTCGCGGGTTCTTGATGAGATTATCGATACGATCGAAGCCGAGTTGCAGCGTCGCCACATCGAGATGAGGCGTGATTACCAGGCCGAGGAGGCGGTCGTTGCGGCCGACGGGCAGCAGATGAAACAGGTCTTTCTGAACTTTCTCATGAACGCGATGGATTCGATCGGCGCACAAGGGAGGATCCAAGTGCGAACCCGGCAGGTCTCCGGTCCCCTTGACGGCGTAGGGGCTTCTCCGCTACTATCAGGGGAGCATCTGCGGGTGGAAATCGAGGATTCCGGAGGCGGTATCCCGGAGGAGGCATTGGAGAAGATTTTCGATCCGTTCTATACCACCAAGGCGGAGGGAACCGGGCTGGGACTGTCGATCAGTCACAAGATCATCAGTGATCACGGGGGAGCGATCTCCGTGGATAGCCGGCCCGGACGAACGGTATTCTCAATCTATCTGCCGGTTGTTTTTCAGGAGGCGTTGGCGACATCGTGAAGGGGACCCGCACCATTGTTATCCTCTCGAACGAACCAGCGACGGTCGAGTCCACACGCGCGCTTTTGGAGCACCAGGCCCTGGTGCGGCAGGCCGCCTCGCTGCCCGAGGCGCAGGAGAAGATCCTCTCCCACGGGCCGGACCTGCTGATCGTGGACAGTTCGCTGTTCAGGGCGGATCTGGACCTGACCGTGCGGCAGTTGCAGCGGCTCAGCCCCGGGGTGCCGATTCTGCTGTTGACCCTGATGGATGAGCAGATCCTGCGGACTCTGATCAATGGCGAGCGGGTGAATGTGCTTCACAAGCCGTTTGACCGGAGGATATTCGTTGAGAAATGCGAGCAGCTCTTGGAGATCTCCCGGCTGCGGGGCGAGAACCGGATGCTGCGGGGGGACGCCCAAGAGGTGCAGCCGGAGGAGTCGCCGAGCCTGACCGTGACCCAGTTGCGCCAGCGGCAGGGGGCCGAGTCCCCCGGGGTCGCCTCGCTGTTTCCGCAACCCCTGACGGCCTTTTCGGTGACGCAAGGGCTTTATCTTATCCTGCCGCGGCTGAATCTGTTTCTGCAAGCCCTGTCCAATGTTTTCGACGTCGAGCGCCTGGTGCAGCGAACGGTGGAAGGCTTCACCGAGCTGCTGGGCCTGTCGTGTTGCTGCCTGGTGATGCGGGACGAGAGGGCCTTGGAGTACCGCATCGGCGCTTCGCAGGGCTTGGACGACACATTGCGGTCCGAGCTGCGTTTCAGCATGGATTCCCCGCTCATTCGCTGGTTGCTGGGCAGCCACCAGTGCCTTTCGAGGGCGATGTGCGGGGGACGGGAATCGGGCGAGCTGGGCTTCGCCCTGCTGCGGGAGATGAAAATCCTGCGCGCCGAGTGGGTGCTTCCGCTGTGGGACAAGGGGCGGCTGCTGGGCTTTGTGGCAGTAGGCAAGAAGGCGACCGGGCGGCCGCTGACCGAGGAGGAAGTGGACCTTCTCCTGGTTCTGGCCTCGTATGTGACAATGGCGCTGGAGAACGCCCTGTTCTATCACCGGCTTTCCTGCCAGAAGTCATTCAACGAAAGCATCCTCCAGTACCTGGGCAGCGGCGTGCTGGCGATGGATGCCAAGGGGCGGGTGCTTTCCCTGAACCGCAACGGGGAGAAGATTCTCGGCTGTTCCTCCCAGGCGCTGCTGGGGCGGGAGATTGGCGCCGCCGGCTCGATCGTCGCGGATATTCTGCTGCGCACCTTGGAGGAGAACCGCTCCTTCTCGCGGCACGAGTTTGTTTATCCCGGCAACCAGAAGCTCATCGGCGCCAGCACCACGGTCATGAGCGACGAAGCCGGTCGCCGGCTGGGGGCCGTGATGGTGTTTGCCGATCTGTCGGACGTCCAGGCGGGGGTCTCGGGCAGCCGGCAGGATCAGACCTTCGAGGAGCTGGTCAACCTGACGGCGTGGCTGGCCCATGAAATCAAGAATCCCTTGGTGGCGATCAAGACCTTTACCCAGCTGTTGCCGGAGCGATTTGAGGATGCGGAGTTCCGGCAGAAATTTCAGGAGGTGGTCGAGTCGGAAGTGGACCGGTTGGATTCAGTGGTGGAGAACGTCATCGAGTTCGGCCGCCGGGAAGAGATGAAGCGCCGGCCGACCGATATTCACCAGGTGCTGGACAGTCTCCTGGAGGAGCTGCGCGGCGAGCTGGAGAAGAGAAAGATCCAGATCAAGCGGAAATACGAAGGGCGGGGGGAACTGGTCGCCATTGACGAGGAACTGATCAAGCTGGCCCTGAAGCCGCTGTTCCTTCAGGCGCTGCAGGACACGCCCACGAAGCGGCTGTGGCTTCAAACCACTCTGGCTCCCGGGCATGATCCGGATGACGGGAAGCAGGAGCGGTACTTGCGGGTTCTGCTCGGTTCGTCGCAGGAGCCGAAACCTCTGAAGGAACTCGACCGGATTTTTCTGCCTTACACCGGCAGCGGCTCCAACCAATCGCGGCTCGGCATCGGGCTGGCTCAGAAAATCATCCGGCAGCACCAAGGCTGGCTGGAGGTCGTGGACGGGGAAGCGCCCCAGGCCGAGTTTGCCGTGATGCTGCCTGTTGTGTCGAATTGAATCGAGAGGAAGCAGGAATGCGCCCGAGGATTCTCATTTGCGACGACGAGATGGGCACTCGCGAGTCGTTGCGGATGATCCTGAAGGACAAGTACGAGCTGCTCTTCGCCGAAGACGGCCAGCAGGCGCTCGACCGGCTGGCGGAAGAGCAGGTGGATCTCGTCCTCATTGACATCAATATGCCCCGCTTGTCCGGTATCGAAGCCCTTCGGCGGATGAAGGAGATTGATGATCGAGTGGAAGTGTTGGTGATCACCGGTTTCGGCAGCCTGGATACGGCGATTCAGGCGATGAAGTACGGCGCTTATGATTACATTACCAAGCCCTTCGATATGAACGCGATCCTGACGCTCGTGGAGAAAGGATTGGCGCGCCGCCGGTCGGCTCCGCAGGGCGAGGCGGAGTCTCCCGATCCTTCCACCTCGTAACGGCTGCGAATCTGAGGCGAGTCTCGGGCGATGAACTCCGTGATCGCTTCTAGATCATCGGCCGCTTGATGAGTCCATCTTCCCTCAGCCATTCGTTTATGCGCTCCCTGACGTGCTCGTGAGGGAGCGAGTCCCCGGCGTCCGCTTGCAGAATCCCCCTCTCGATCTTCGCCAGAAACAAGAGCCGCTCCATGGCGTCCTCTTGATGCATTCAGGCACAAGCCCGGCAGAGCAAGGGGAGCACTTCGGCCGCCGCGATATCGGCGATCGCCCAGTCCAACGACTCCCGGAAACAGTCGCAGCTGACCTGATGCGCCCGCACCTCGGCGACGCCGCTCAACCTCGACAACAACCAGGGTCCCAGAACCTCTCCGGCGGCGGCATACCGCCCGGAGAAGACCAACGCGTCCAGCCCCGACAGGGCGGCGATGCCCGCCCCGCAGGCGAGCAGGAAACGGTATTGAAGCACCTCGCGGGCGAGCCGGTGCTTTTCGTCTTCTGAGCGCAAGACCGTATCCACCGTGACGGGTTCCCCTACCAGCCCCTGGAGACCGCTTTGTTCCGTCAGGAGGGCATTGATCTGCTCCGGCCCCCAGCCTAAGTCCTGCACGAGGGACAAGAGGATCGTGGGGTCGATTTCCCCGCTGGTTGTCTGACCGGGAATGCCTTCCAGGGGAGTCACACCGCTGGTGACCATCAAGGGCCGCTTGCCGGCGACTGCCGCCACCTCGGGTTGAGGCTCCAGGCAGAGGGAGAGAATTCGGGCCGGAGTGCCCAAGTCCTTCCGCTGGCGCGCCCGGTTGACATAGCGGCAGGCCGTCTCGTGAAAGAGACCGTTGAAGCCATAGCGTCGAATGCCGGCGGTCTTCTGAAACTCGGTACTCAAGCCGTACAGCGCCTCCCGAGGCGGCAGCTGGGCGAAGAAGGCCGTCTCGAAGACGAGTACTACCGGCGTCTCCGGGAAAACCTTACGGCATCCCTCGACGAGCGACAGCACCAGGGGCAAGTGGAGAGGCGCGCGCGGGATCAGGCTCTCCAGCCGGCGAAGCACCTCCGGTGTCGCCACGGCCGGCCCTTGAAAGATCGGCCCGCCGAAGAGCACCCGTACCGCGATAGCGTCCGGCCCGGGGAAGGTTCCCGCCCGTTGGATTTCTTCCTGCACGCGCTCCAGCACGCGCGAGAGGGCGTCCTCACCTGCGGACAGAACGTGCGAGTCATCAATCCTTTCAGACAACACCGGGCAGTTTTGTCCACTTCTCATACAGGCATAGTCCAGGGTTCTTCGCCCCGGTTTCAACACTAGAATATCCACGATTAGACTCCTTTCTCTCTCGCTCTTCTCAAGCCGCCTTGAGCAGGGCGTAGGTCTGACGGGCGATGGCCAGCTCTTCATTGGTTTGAATGACCAGAATCCGCACCGGGCTGTCCTCTTCGGCCACGTCGGCCGGCAGCGTCTGGGCCGACCGGTTGCGCTGCGCGCTGATGCGCAGGCCGAACGAGTCCATATCGGAGCAGACCGCCCAGCGCACCTCGGGGACCGTCTCGCCGATGGTGTCAGTGAAGATCACCGCGTCGGCGCAACCGACGAGGGCCAGGTAAGCCCCCAGGTACTTGCGAATTCGCCACAGATAAAGTTGCGCGGTGAGGGCCATCGGGTCATCCAGCGCTTCGCCTTCGGCCAGCCGGGCCAGGACGTCGCGAATATCCGCGGTTGTGCCCGACATCCCCAGCACGCCGCTCTGTTTGTTGAGCATCTTCTCGACCGCCTTGGCATCCCCCGGCCAGCGGGCCAACAGCTGAAGCGTCACGGCCGGATCCAGATCCCCGCAGCGTGTGCTCATCATCAGCCCCTGCAAGGGGGAGAAGCCCATCGTGTTGTCCACCGAGCACCCATGCCGAATGGCGCACAGGCTGGCGCCCCCGCTGCCAAGATGGCAACTGACGGCGTTGAGCTCCTCGAGCGGCCGGCCCAACATCCGGGCGGCTTCGGTCGCGACATAGTGATGGCTGGTGCCATGAAAGCCATACTTGCGGATGCCCTGCCGCCGGCTCAGCTCGACCGGCAACGCATAGGCGGCGGCATACTCCGGGATAGTCGAGTGAAAAGCCGTGTCGAAGACCACCGTCTGCGGCAGGTCGGGATAGCGGCTGCGGCTGGCTTTGATCAGGGCGATGGCCGGAGGATTATGCAGCGGGGCCATATCCTGGATCGCCTCCAGCTCGGCGATGACTTCCTCGCTGACCCGGGCATGCGCCTTGAACCGGGACGCGCCATGAACCAACCGGTGGCCGATGGCATCGGGAGCCAGCCGGGGGTCACGCTGAAGGACCTGCATCACCTGGTCGAACGCCGCGCCGTGGTCCGGCATTTCGACGTAGAGGGTTTCTTCCTCGCCGTCCGCGCGGTGGATAATGCGGGCCGGCTCGGCCGTGGGCGGCCCGACCCGTTGCGCCTCGCCCCCGGCCAACTCGTCGCCGGCGGGCAGCGCGATTAACTTGTACTTCAGTGAAGAGCTTCCGCAGTTGAACACCAAGACCTTCATCGTTTCATGCTCCTTTGAATGCTGCTCGTGTTTTCCTCTTGCCTTGTGTCTCCGGGGTGTCCCTCCCCCGCCCGTGCTGTGGGGCTTCGAGCGGGGGAGGGGAGGCTGAGGGGGAAGAAGCCTCTCAGGCCGTTAGATTTCGTCCGAGGTCCAGCCGAACACCGGCATCCCGATGAGGCCGTGGACGATGGAGGCCGTGCCGTAGACCGCTTCGTGAATCTTGTCCAGCTCGGCGCATTCATTCGCGGCGTGAGTCATCGCCTCCAGGCCCGGGCCGTAGCCGAGGGTGGGGATATTGTACTGGGTGACCAGGGTGCTGCCGGCGGTTCCCATGCCGATGCGGTCGAGTTTCCAGCGGCCGGGGCGCACGTGGCAGCCGGCGGCGGCCAACGCCTGCCGGGAGCGTTCCATCAGCGGATGAAACGGGTCGGTGCTCCAGGCGTGGGTGATGTGGCGCACCACGGTGGTCCGACCGGTATAGAGCTTCTGTTCCTCCTGGCGGACCATCACCTGGACGGCTACCGAGCCAGCCGCCTGGGCGACGAGGCCGACGTTGTGCTGAATTTGTTCGACGACGTTGTCGGGTTCCTCGGCGGCGTGCAGCCGCCGTTCCAGGGGAATGATGGCCCGGCGATGACCGCTGACGTTTTCAAACCGCGGCGGTCGGACGGCCCATGCGCCGTCTTGCCCGGCGTCCCGATGGCCCGGGGCGCCCGCGTCGAGGTCGTGGAGAATCGCCCGCGTGGCGTCGTCCACGTGGAAGGCATTGGGTCCTTCGACAACGATGTCGAACTCGCCCCAGCCGTCGTGGCCGTAGTACAGCCCCAGCTCGGTCGCCTCGCCCAGAATCGCATAATCCGGGCTTAGCCCCAGCTCGGGCAGGGTGCGCTCGATGAGTTCGCGCACTCCGACGCTGCGGCCGTTCTCCTCGGCCACGGTCGCCGCCACCACAAGGTTGCCCTCCAGGGGCAACAGGCTGCGCTTCAGGATCGCCCCGGCGTAAATCTGCGCCGCCAGGCCGGCCTTGCAGTCACTGGCTCCCAGGCCGTAGAGCCGGCCGTCTTCGATGCGGCCGCTGTGAGGGGATTCGTTCCACCGGCTCGCGTCGCCCGCCGGGACGGTGTCCATATGGCTGTTCAGCAACAAAGTCCGGTCCGCCTTGCGGGCGTGAAGGATGCCGATGACATTGCCGCACTCGTCGCGGACCACGTCGTCGTACCCCAGCTGCCGCATTTTTTCCTCGACCAACGCGGCGACCTTGTCCTCGTTCAGGCTCAGGCTGGGCGTCTGGACCAGCTGCTGTGCGAAGCAGACCACTTCCTCTTTGATTGACTCCGTTCGGTGCTTCAGTCTCGTATACATTTTCTCGCTCCTTTGTGCGGCTTTTCGCCTGATTTCGGTTACTCTAAGAGCAAGCGCCGGGCCAATCTTGCAGATAGTGGTAATCCACTGCGGAATAAGGACTTAGGCAAGCTTGACACTTTTCCCAATTGAGGTATCATATTCTATTATGAAAAACAAGTATTTCATTTCGAAAGGATTGGTGAAATGAAGAGCGAGGATCTGAAGCTGGACGAACTCGTCCAGTTCAGCGAGGGGCGTCTCGACCTGCATGGCCGCCGGCTGGTCATCCACAGTCTGAACGCCTTCGCCCAGCTGCGCAAAGACCTCATCGAGATGATGGGCCTGGAGCAAGCCCGGCGCATCCTCACCCGCTTCGGCTATTTCTGGGGCCAGGCCGACGCGGCGGCGATGAAGCGCATCTTCCATTGGGACGACCTGTCGGAGTGGCTGCGCGCCGGGCTGCGCCTGATGAGCCTCCAAGGGGTGACCCAGGCCACGCTCAAAAGCCTTGAGATGGGCCAGGAGGGGGAGGGGAATTTCCGTATGGAAGTCCTCTGGCATCGCTCGGGCGAGGCAGAAGAACACCTGATCGAGTTCGGCCCGACCGACTTTCCGGTCTGTCGGATGCTCTCGGGGTACGCCAGCGGCTATGTCTCTTTCTGCCTGGGGCGGGACATCTTTTTCATCGAGCAGAAATGCCGGGCCAAGGGCGACCGGGTCTGCTCGGCCATCGGTATGGACGCCGCCTCCTGGGGCAAGGAATTGAAGTCAAGCCTGCCCTATTTCCAGGCGGCCGATATTCAAGGGAAGATCCGGGACCTGACGCGGGAGTTGCGGCGCAAGAGCCGGGAGGTCGCCCGGCAGCGGCGCCAGCTGGATCTCATTGACCAATCCCCCAAGCCTTCCCTGGTTGAGGTGCGTAGCCGCTCCTTCCGCCGGGTGCTGGACCTGGCGAGCCGGGCGGCGCCGTTCGATTCCTCCATCCTGATCACCGGCGAGAGCGGGGTCGGCAAGGAGGTTCTCGCCCGCCACATTCATGCCCTGTCCCATCGGGCCAAGGGGGCTTTTCTGGCCGTGAACTGCGGGGCCTTGCCTGAGACACTGCTGGAGAGCGAGCTGTTCGGCCATAAGATGGGCGCCTTCACCGGAGCGGTGCGCGACCGCGTCGGGCTGTTCGAGCAAGCCAACCAGGGCACTCTGTTCCTGGACGAGATCGGCGATATCTCCCCGGCGATGCAGATTAAGCTGTTGCGGGTGCTTCAGGAGAAGGAGATTATGCGTGTGGGAGAGAGCCGGACGCGCAAGGTGGACGTGCGGGTGCTCGCCGCCACGAATCAGGACCTCGCCCAAGCGATCCAGTCGGGCAAGTTCCGGGAGGATCTCTATTATCGCCTGCGGGTGATCGAAATCGAGGTGCCGCCCCTGCGCGAGCGGGTCGAGGATATTCTTCCCCTCGTGCGGTATTTCGTCGAGCGGTTCTCAAAGAAAATGAAGCGGCCTCAGTTGCGACTGGATGCCACCTGCCTGGACTATCTTCAGGCGTACCCTTGGCCGGGCAACGTGCGCGAGCTGGAGAACGCCATCGAACGGGCCGCGGTGATGTGCAAGGACGAGGTGATCCGGCCCGAGGACCTTCCCCCGTCGGTGGTCGAGGCGTCTTCCCGGCGGAGCGAGGGCGCTTCCGGGCCGGTGCTTTCGCGCACTTTGGCCGAGGTGGAAGCGGCCCACATTCAGGCGGTGCTCGAACGGGTGGACGGCAATCGCTCCCGGGCGGCCACGATTCTCGGCATCAGCCCGACGACCCTGTGGCGCAAGCTCAAGCAGCAGGAGGCCGCAGCCGCGCCCTGAGAGCCGCCCGCGGCTCCCCGGTCGCTGCCGGCTTGCACCGCCGCTGTCGCAGCAACTCGTGGGATTCTGCCCGTCCGAAAAGTAATTGTACCACTTGCCCTTCACGATCTGCCCGATGGCTCCCGGCTCGTGGATAAACACATTGAGCGGCCGGCACGGATCGTTCTCATCCAACCTTTCCGGCGGTTCGTCCCCATCGTACCTCTCGTCAATCCGGAGCAGATTCAACCCGTCGTACTCATACCGTAGCCGGTACCCCTGTAGTATCCAACGTGCTGCACCTGTTATCTAATCCGTCTCGGCACTCGTGCTTTGTATCGCCTCGATTGCTGCCCAGATGTGCAGGCGAGACGTTCCGATGTCGTACCAAGCCTGGCTCATTGGCTCAAGGTGCGACTGATAAGCCGCTAACGAATTCAGCTGTTCACACAGCCTTGGGATAGCCGGCTCTGCAGCATCGCCGAACTGGCGGAGCGAACCAGCGATTAGCGCACACAGATGCGCATTCCTTGTGCTTGGCCCGAGGCCATCCAACATCTCCAGGAGCAGGGGTACAAGACTGCCACTTCGCGGGGCCAAGGCTCCGACGAGTGAAACGGCACAATTGCGCACATCAGGGTCGCTGCTCTCAAGTGCCGTCACGATCTTGCTGAAGGAAGCGTCCTCAATCTCTTCGGCGGGGCAAAGGGATAAGTAGGCAAGTTCAGCGTTCAGTCTGACCAGCTCGTCGACATCTGAGCGCGCTGCGCCAATCTCTGCAACGAGCGGAGCTGGAATGTTTTCACCCGCTTTCGCCAAAGACTGCAACGCGAACCGCCTGATCCTTGCGTCGTGATCCTTTAAGCAGTCCAAGAGAGCATTGACTACATTGAGCTCTGTTGGCGCAACGTGCCCTAGTGCTTGTATTGTGACATAACGAATGTCGGGGTCTGGGTCATCCAGAAAGGCAATAAGGGAAGGAGTAGCTTCGGCTGCTTCTACTCCCATCGCCCTTATCTTCGAGATTGCCAAAGTCCGCTGGAGGAAATCCCCTTGACGAGCTGCTACCACCAACTTCTCGAGTGTCTCCTCCCGTGCTGGCAACGGCGCGCAAACGAGGTAGGATAGGATGAACAAAGTCACAAGAACAATACGTAGACCGGTGCGAATGTCCCTGCTTGAGCTCGTTCTGTCATGCTCAGGGTTTAGACATAGGTCGTTTACCGCTAGAATTCCCATGGCTTCCAGGTCTCCTCCACGCAATCGAACCATGCGTCGAGAGCTTCAATCTCGCATTTCGCAGCGCTTGCGTTCGGCCTGAGAACGCATCGCCAAGCCGCTTCATCAGTCCTGCAGAGGCATCTGTCATAGCACATATTTCCACTCGGGATATACCATACGTCGCAGCGTCCCCCTTCACAATTGTATATCCCAGCCCTTCGCGTTGCACCTGCGCCCTTACACTGCCGATAGGCATCCACAGGTGGCATGAACGGATCCCGAATCAGAAGTACTCGAACACACTCGTTTGCTTTCCATTCCGACCAAAGATCCGCCGGTGGATCGCCACAACAACTTGGATCAATCGTAGGCAGATCGTCCTCGCAATCGAAAGCATTGTCGGGTTTGGGATGAGGGTCAATGGGACGTTGTCCAGTAGGATCAGCATAAACAGACGGACTCGCGTGGGCGAAACAGTACCTTCCCAGAACGTTCCATAACGGGTCAACGCTCACAAACCGTCCCACCTGCGGGTCGTACCAGCGGGCAGCAAAGTAATACAGGCCGGTCGTGGTGTCGAACATTTTGCCGGTGAGGTGTTCTTTCGGGCCGGGCTGGTCCATATCCAGGAAGGAGTTCCCAGAGGGCAGGTCGTTGCCGAAGGCGTCCATCTCCCAGCGGTAATAGTGGCCGCCCGAGTCGAGAACGCCATTGACATTGCCCAGCGCGTCGTAGAAGTAGTAATACTCCCCGCTGTCACAGCAGTTCGCCGGATTCTGCCCGTCCGAATAGTAATTGTACCACTTGCCCTTCACGATCTGCCCTATCGCGCCATGTCTTTCACCCCAAACGAAGCAGGCCTCTGCAAGCGGGCCAGAGTTTGAGGCTGGCACCCCCTACAGTCGCAGCTCCCAAGCCGCGCACCCGGCGCAAGCGGTCGGCCACTTAGCGATAACGCAACAATAATTCAACTCGAAAAGTAATACTCAGGTCTCCCACATAGGTACCTGTTCTGAAAACCGGCACTTCGACAGTCAATTTGCCTGGATCTCTCCAACAACGGTAATGACTAGGACTTCGGGCAAGCTGATGCGGCAGGTAGAAATCTTGACTCTCTGCATCAGATCCATAATGAACATAATTGCCATTCCGGTCAAATTCACCTCCGAGAAGGTAGCGTATCTGGGTGTCGCGGACTTCATGTAGCCTCAACTCCACCCAGGATACCGTTGCGTCTGGTAGCACATCTTCGCCAACTAGCAGTTTCAAGGTATCGATCGTCTTTGTTCTCACTTCCAAGAAAGCGGGTGGTTCCTCGCCGTCTGAAGTCCAAGCGACCCGCAACCATTCCTCACAGAACGGTGCCAGATGACTAGCAATCACTTGGCAATGCAGCACTATGTTTTTCACTCTAGCCTGTTCACTGACCGGGCAATCCACGATGGAAAGGACCGTTGTGTCACCGATCGCCCCTTGCTGTATCGGCAGAAACTCCGGCTCTGCTTTCCACGCATCCCCTGAAGCCTGAACCGCATGAACGAAGATGGGTAGCACACCGAAAACAGATAAAAACACAACAATCATGCGCTTCATCTTTTTGCACCTCTATAATGAATTATGTGGATTATGGAGATATGCAATTGTAGCTTCTTCCCAGGTCCGGTGTCATCCAGTACTCCCCTTGATCATTATGCTCGAAGTGCGTACTTATGTCCGCCCCACACGCGGTGACATTCCAGTTATCTACTACAGCATGTAGTACAGGTGCTCCATCTGCCGCAACGTTACAACCATAGAATCTTACCGAAGCTCCTTCAACGAAGTGGTTCTTGAGACCCTTGTGTTTGCTAAAATCAGCTGGATCCAGTTTGTACGACAGATCCAAGCCACCCATTGTTAGGCTGATCCATCCCGACCAACTATGGGAGAATACATGGATTTCCTTGATGCAATCGTATCTTTTCACTGTATCAAAGAAAGTCTTGTCTTCGTAGGCAGCCACGACGACAACAGTATCCTTATGTTTGTCAAAACCCTGTCGGTTCATTATCCTGGCTCTCGCTGTTTGAGCAGACAATTCGAATTGACGTCCGACGTTATATCTTCCCGTCCCTTGGTGCCCATAAAAGATCAAATAGTCATCCAGTCCAGATGGATCTGCCCACGCCAAGGGATTATTCCGAGCGAAAGCGAACAGAGAGACTCGCATCTGGAACACTCGATCCCTCGACACAAACCGTCCCACCTGCGGGTCGTACCAGCGCGCCGCAAAGTAATACAGGCCGGTGACCGTGTCGAACATCTTGCCTGTGAGGTGTTCTTTCGCACCCGGCTGGTCCATATCCAGGAAGGAGTTTCCGGAAGGTAGGTCGTTTCCGAAGGCGTCCATCTCCCAGCGGTAGTAGTGGCCGCCGTCGTCGAGAACGCCATTCACATTGCCCAGGGCGTCATAGAAGTAGTAATACTCCCCGCTGTCGCAGCAACTCGTCGGATTCTGCCCGTCCGAAGCGTAGTTGTACCACTTGCACTTCACGATCTGCCCTATCGCTCCCGGGGCCGTGGATGAACACATTGAGCGGCCGCCAGGGGTCGTTCTCATCCAACCCCGCCGGAGTTTCCCCATCGTACCTCTCGTCAATCCGGAGCAGATTCAACCCGTCGTACTCGTACCGGACCCAGGAGACAATCGTCTGCATGTCGCTGGCGTACTCGATCCGCTCGCTCATCGCCCCACCGCACGTCTGGCATTCTCGATGCCAGGCCATTCTTCCCGGCATCAGATTCTCCGGTACACATCGCGTCGGTGGGCAACGCGAAGGACAAGCACTCGGGCCTCCTCGTCCTGAACAGCATACAGAACCCGGTAGCGGCCTACGCGAACCCGGTAAGTATCCTCCCGGGCGGACAGTTTCCTTACCCCCACGGGACGGGGGTTATCGGCCAGCGAGTCAATGGTTTGCGCGACGCGCTTGCGCGCCCCCGGGGACAGGCCGAGAAAATCCCGCCGGGCCTTGGGCGTCAGTTCAATGCGGTAGGCCATCGCTCAAAGCCCGGCCTCTTCTTTCACCTGCTCCCAAGCGAAGGACTCCTCGCTTGAGGCGCGAGACTCCTCCAGCAGTTCCCGGGCCTCCCGGGCATCGAGAACATCCTCCAGGCGCTCGAGCAGCCGGGCGTCTTCGACCGAAATCAGCACAGCCTGGTCCTTGCCGTGGCGACGGAGCACGACCCGCTCACCGCCGTAAACCACGCGATTAATCGTCTCCGCGATCGCTTGGCGAAACTGACTTAAGGTTAAACCTGTCATTTCGTATGGCCCGTATATTCTATATGTTTTATATGGATTATACAGAAGTTTTCTGCCTTGTCAATCCTGAATCTGCCCATCCTGTCCGCACCCCGCCGGGGTGTTTCAGCCCCAGACGAAGCCAGGCTTTGTGGACCGGGCCAGAGTTTGAGGCTGGCACACACGACCCTTCGTAGGTCTTACTCAGACTGCGCACCCGGCAAGTCGTTACTTGTCTATCTCTTTGGCATCGGTTGGCCCATTATCCGTGCCTCTGAGTTCGATAGGTTTCCACTGCTCGGAAGGGGCGATCGTGATATGGAGAATCCATAGGTCGTGGGTTTCTCCTTCTCCAATTGTAGCAAGTCGTTGTCTGGAAAAGATGCTTACAAACTCACGTGGGTAGCCATGATACCGATGCTCATAGTTCAAATCTTCGTACTGCGCTACGGAGAAACCGACTACGAAATCGCCTAGTACAACGCCTATCGAATCCCCCGTTGCTCCAGTACGAATCCATACGTACAGCCAGAAGATGACTAGAAATAAAAACAGACATACGGCAGCCAGAAAGACAAATTGTTGTCTTCTCGACCAAGTCATTATGCTCTTCACCCAGCGGGACAGAAAAGTCGGGCAAGGTGCAACGCGTTGCACCGGTTATCTCCAGACAGGCGTTTGAACTATATATGCACCCCCAGCTTCTTGCTCATCCCTCGCGCGCCTGCTCGCCAAAACTCCGGCGCAATCTCCATGTGTGGTGCCAGATCCCAAACCAGAGTGTTCTCTCCACCAATTCGTGCTCTGTTTCAGTCTCAGGTCCGAGCTTAATCTGAAGATTCGAGACAGTGATCACGAGCTTTCCGCCGCATCCGCTTATCTCAATCCTTCCTTCCTTTCGCTGATGAACCGTGACACCGAACAACCCCCACTGTCCTTTTCTGACCCGTGTCTCCAAGCCCGTGACATTGCGGAAACGGATTTCCTGCCTCACGATGGGGTACACTTTCGGAACGCGTTTCCCCTTTCGCTCGATTCTGGCACGATCCTGCTTTCCGATGAGCGCGTCGAAAGACACCGGGTTTCTATCCTTGAGGTACGTCAAAGATTCAAGATCCATATCCTGATCACTGACTAAATCTTGAAGACCGATTAGATCAATTGTCAAAAAGTCGGTGTCCGTCATCAGCCGCTATCGCTCCTCAGCCGCGTCGGGTGCAACGGGTTGCACCTGTTGTCTCCACTTTCAGCCCCCCCGTCAAGCGCTGCTCAGCTGGAGGCCACTCAGGAAGTGGACTCCATCCGATGGGTCTGCCCGGTCAACGTTCTTCTTTAGGACCAGGATGCTGATCAGAAGTCGCGTCGTCAATGTCGTACGGTATCATCCAGATCTCAATCGGTGTGGCCGATTCAATCAAGCCTCCTTGAGCGAACGGAGTCAAATCGAACAATTCCTCGTAAAAACCCTCTTTCTCGAACTTGAGAAACAGCTCGATCGCGCTGGTTCCTTCCACGACTCGATACTTGGAGAAATCAATGAAGCCTCTCCATTCATCCGTTCGAGGAACCTCAATCGTGTATCCGAAGTCAATTCGATCCGCCACAAAGAACTCGCCGTCGTGGTTCGTAAAATCAACGGGTATGTCGCCGTTGCGGACCTTGTCCCAGATCGATACCTTCACCCCATCGAGAGGATAGCACCCTTCGGTGCGGGGTCCAATGCAGACTCTCCCCCTCAACGAAGCGCTTATTTCACAATCGACCGCTGAATACCTGAAATCCTTGTTAGATAGTGAGACCCCGAAAGCCAGACACGCGACGAACGCTATACTACTCCGCAGTGTCGTCATTCTTAGTACTCCCATCCCGGACAAGGCTGGTATGCGCTGTGCTCCCTTTCATTCCATTGACGCTGAGGGTTCGATACAAACCTTTCCTGGCCATGCCGCCACTTACAAATCGGGTAATGTGCAGATACTCCTTACCCAAGGCAGTTTATGCTATCTCCGAACGGATCCGCGTGTCAAGGGAAAAGGGACGCCGGGGGGCAGCGCCTTTCGCCAGAGCGAGAGGCTTTGCCAGCATCACCGACGCCGGCTGCTTTGCCTGCTACTCCAGCGGCGGGATGGCGTCCTGAGGCAGCGGCCCGAGGTCGGAGGCGGCGCAGTTGTCGGCCACCTGCTGTGAAGTTTTCGCGCCCGGAATGGCGGTATGGCAAGCCGGATGGGTGATGCAGAAACGTAAGCTGACCTGGGTCATCGTCTGGTCGGGATAGCGGTCGAAGAGCGGCTGCATCCT
>Ga0068714_10004218_pt1 | contig 16325 bp, 18 predicted proteins | sample MTBNYHSulfiMetaG_FD_62988 | JGI IMG/M metagenome (GOLD analysis project Ga0068714, IMG submission 62988) | Enrichment culture microbial communities from rom New York Harbor, USA that are MTBE-degrading - MTBE-NYH (New York Harbor Sulfidogenic)... | ecosystem: Environmental > Aquatic > Marine >...
GTGATTTAAAAAGGGTAACGACATCCAAAAAGACACTGGAAGAGGAGATCAATAAAAGAAACGAGCTGGAAGAGGAACTGAGAATATCCAATGAGAACCTGCAGGAGCAGGCAAACAGACTCGGGGAAGAAGTTGAAGAACGTAAAAAGACAGAGGACGCCCTCAGTGAAAGCCGGGAGCAGCTGCGCATCGCGTTGGAATCAGCGAAGCTGGGCACATTTGATTACAGTACTCTCACCAATGAGCTGGAGTGGGATGAACAGACCAGACGAATATACGGAATCTCCATGGAAGGGCGCATAGACTTTGAGGATTCCATAAAAGTAATACACCCGGATGATAGGGAACGGGTTCGGGCAACAATCACCCGGGCGCTTGATCCAGTATATGGCGGGCACTATTTTGCCGAATATCGTATCGTTCGACCCGACGGTTCTATACGCTGGAACCAGGCAATGGGAAGGGTATATTTTAAGGATCATGGAGCGAAGCGCCGTGCTGTCCGTCTCGTAGGTGCCAACTACGATATCACCGATCGTAAAAAAATAGACCAGGTTAAAGACGATTTTATAGGCATGGTATCCCATGAATTGAAAACGCCAATTACTGTGGTAAAGGGGGCGATTCTTACGGCAATAGATGACAGGATTTCAGAAGAGGAAAGACGCGAACTGCTTATCGACGCAGCATGGGGTGTAGAATCTCTGGATGTCATATTGAACAATCTGCTTGAGCTATCCAGATATCAGTCTGGTCGGCTGACTTTATATAAAAAGCCGGTGGATATAAAGGATATTGCTGACAGAGTTATTACGGCTTTACATAAACAGTACCCGAAGCGAGCTATTTCGCTAAGTATTCCTGAGGAATTACCGAAAGCACTGGTAGATCCTATCCGGTTGGAACGTATACTGTTTAATTTAGTTGACAACGCATGTAAATACTCATCCGAAGAAGCGGAGGTACAGATATCGGCAAAACGAGTCAAGAACAATATCGTGGTAAGTGTTAGCGACCGGGGTAAAGGTATAGCATACGAAAACCAGAAAGCAATATTCGAACCATTCAGCAGGCTGGATTCAAGCCAGTCAAAGGGTATAGGTCTAGGGCTCGTCGTCTGTAAGCGACTGGTAGAAGCTCACGACGGTCGTATATGGGTCGAATCCGTGCCCGGTAAAGGTTCAAAATTCCTTTTCACTATTCCACTTTAGAAGTTGTCGACTTTTTATTTCCCCTCTTTTGTCCTGTCATGAAAAACGCCAGTAAACCTGCGCCTGCTGACCCGGCAATTATCCCGATAATTCTTGGATCGGGCCCCGAGCGAATAAAGTTAGCGGTTATGTATTTATCGGAGTCAATAAAAACCGTAGTGTTCGCGGACATGGGATCAGCTACATCCCCCTCCCATCCGTCGAATCTCCATCCATTTTCCTGGGTAATTAAAAGGTCTACAACGGTACCTTCCCTGTACTGATATGGCCCAGACGTAGATGCATCACCACCATTGTAATCGTAGTAAATTGTAAGCGTATGCATGATGGGGTCAAAACTCGCAGTAACATTTTTATCCCTGTCTACCATGACAGTAGTAGTAGAAGATGCCTGATCAGTTACATCACCGATCCAACCAGCGAACTTCCAACCGTCATCAGGTATTGCAGTGATTTCTATTTCACTGCCCGAGTTATATTTATGATCGCCGGTTTCCAGGCTAGTAGTGCCGCCGCCATCGACTCCGATATTTATCATATATGCAGCCGGCGAAAAGTTTGCTGTGATATATTTATGTGAGTCCAATTCAACGCTAATAGGGTTTTCAACGCCAGTAAGGTCGCCGCTCCAACCATCAAAACGATAACCTTCCATAGGCTTCGCTTCGAGTTGAATAACGGCTTCTTCGGGTAACGTACGTATAGCCGGATAGGATGTTGCTACGGAATCATTTATGGAAACAGTGCCTCCTGCGTCCGGGTTAAGGCTAACCTCGATTTTCATGGTCGCCGGTACAGGCGAATCGTCGGGGCACCCTCAGCCCGCCTCAACGGGCTTCGACATTGGTATAATTGTGAATAAAGCTAATACAGCAATTGCGACTACCAGAAATGCACCTGTCTTCAGAGAATCCTTTGCCTTCATATATTTTACTCCCAATGATGACAATATAAATAATAATACTAATGATAACTGAAATGCGGCGCTAAAATCAAAATATTGACCAAAATTCACCTGGATCTTTTAATATAACAGGGACATAAAAAGCTGATTGTAAATTCGGGAATAGCAAAATGCTATAATTACTTAAAGTGAGCTTAAAGAATGAAGCTATTATTCTGGGGGTATGTTAATGGATGAATTGAGAAGTAAAAATAATATGACCGATATATACGGAAAGGTTGTAAGTCCGGCCGAGGTGGTTAACTACCAGAGCGGTTCTGTCGTCAGCCGTACTGTTATTGAGCAGCCCAACGGAAGTGTAACTCTATTTGCCTTTGATGAAGGCCAGGGACTGAGCGAACATATAGCGCCCTTCAATGCTATGGTCTATATCCTGAATGGAGAAGCTGAGGTAACAATATCTGGAAATTCCATGAATCTTTTGGAAGGACAAATGGTGATTATGCCTGCCAACAAACCCCATTCATTAAAGGCGAATAAAAGATTTAAAATGATGCTTTTTATGGTTAGATATTAAAACATTAGAATTTATCACATACACACATATAAGATCGGTTTACCCGGATAAAATCCGGGTCATACGTTAACAATAAATTGAAAATTGTTTATTTTATTATAGTTTGGTTGAAGGCGTACCGTATTTGTGATGATTGAATACTTCGTTATTTTCAAAAACTACTTCCTTGAAGTACTTCCTTTTCTGGCGATAGGCTTCTTTTTAAGTGGAATAATCCACGAGTTCCTCCCTTCCGGCTGGGTGGAAAAACATCTGGGGGGAAGAGGGATAAGACCTATCCTTAAAGCTTCCCTGGTAGGGACAGTTCTTCCTATTTGCTGTTTTGGGTCACTTCCTGTAGCGGTCAGTCTTTACAAGAAAGGGGCAGGGATGGGGCCAGTTTTTGCCTTCCTGGTAGCAACTCCGGCCACATCAATAAGCGCACTCCTTGTAAGTTACGGGTTACTTGGTGGTAAATTTACCATTTTTATATTCTTTGCCGTTATTGTAATGGGGCTTATCATGGGTATTATCGGCAACCGCTTGAAGGTTATCCCGAGAGCCGCTTTACAGCAGAAACCCGAGGCCAGAGACCCCGTATGTGGAATGAATGTAGATTGTAGCCGGGAAACGAGAAAAGAATACAAGGGGGTTACCTATTACTTCTGCTGCGCAAACTGCCTGAACGCCTTCAAAAATGACCCCGAAAGTTACCTTAAGGCCGGAGTCAACGATATCAAGCACAGGATGAAACACGTTGTGCGATATGCCTTCGTCGACATGGTCAAAGAACTGGGCCCTGAACTTTTACTCGGGCTGGCCCTGGCAGCACTGGTGGCTTCGATTGCGCCTGTCGGAGAGCTTGTAGGGCAATATCTTGCCGGAGGCTTAAGTTACCTTTTCAGTGTCGTCTTCGGAATACTGGTATACATATGCTCTACAGCAAGTGTTCCTCTGGTAGATGCCTTTATATCACAGGGTATGAATATTGGTGCCGGAATGACACTGCTATTAATTGGCCCGGTGACGAGTTGGGGTACGATACTGGTCCTGAGAAAAGAATTTGGTGGAAAAACGCTTCTCGTATATCTAACTGTTTTAACCGCCCTGACAATTTTTTTTGGTTACCTGTATTCGCTGATTTAGGGGCGGCAATGCTTGTAATAATAAAAATGGATGGTGTACGGACTCAGGTGCCGGCGGTATTAATGAGAAAAAAGGAAAGATAGATGCACCTGATTCAGATAAGAGACGAAAAACCGGGTGATGAATCGGTGATCCGAAGCGTTCATAGAAAGGCTTTTGGAAGAGATATCGAAGGTGATCTGCTAGATAAGCTCCGCACAGTCGGAGCCCTCACGATCTCGCTCGTTGCATCATGTGGCAACCAGATATTGGGCCATATTGCCTTCAGTCCTGTAGAAATAAAATCAGAGCATTACAGTATCCCTGCTATAGCACTTGGCCCCCTTGCCGTGAGCGCAGATTATCAAAACAAGGGTATCGGTTCCAGACTGGTAGGCGAAGGGATTAAAAGGTGCGAACGGCTCAAATACGGGGCCATATTTGTGGTAGGCGACTGCGAATACTACAGGAGATTCGGTTTTATATCGGCTGGTCAGAAGCATATAGAATGTGAGTTCAAAGTACCTGATGAATCATGGATGCTTCTAGAACTCGAAGCTGGCGCGCTTGATGATATCGGTGGTGAGGTTATTTACAGGCCTGAGTTTAGAGATGCTACATAGAATATGGCTCCTGTCGGGCCAGTGCTTTGAGGCTATCTTGGACCAGCCCGACATAGAAAGAGCCTCTATTAGAGTGGATTACTGCAATATTGCATAGCCAACCTGATTGCTGAGACTTACTTCCAACTCCCCAGGACTTATTAAAGTCTCCATAGGAGCCGGTTCAGGTGCCGGAGTCCTGTCTCCCTTAATGCAAGCTGGGCATAATATAACGCTGAGAATATAATTATATTGGTTGATTAATAAACTATATTCTGATAGTATTTTCCGATCACTAACGGTTTGATATTGAGGAGGCATATCGATGGTAACAGATGATATAGTAGTCCTTGTCACAGCATCAAATGAAGACGAGGCGCGCAATATTGCGGATCTGTTAATAAAAAAAAGAAGTGTCGCCTGCGTAAATATCATACCCAGGGTAGACTCGGTATTCTGGTGGCAGGATAAGCCGGACGTGGCACAGGAAAGTCTCATGGTTATAAAGACGAGGTCATCACTTTTCAATGAAATTATTGCCCTCGTGAAAGAAACGCATAGTTACCAGGTACCCGAGATAATAGCGCTCCCGATAGTTGCCGGAAACGAAGATTATTTACGGTGGCTGAATAATTCCGTGAAAAGCCCGTAATAACCATGCTATAAGTATTAGCCCTTAGGCCGCAATATTTGATATTCTGGTGTGATATATATCAGAATAGGTGTATATGAGTCGTCTTGAATTTAACCGCCGTTGGCTACCAGCAAGGTATAAACTATGTGTTGCAATAATTACAGTTGCGGCCATAATTCTGAACATATTGGTACTCTCCGCTGGTAATGTTTACGCAGCGCCGACCATCATGCCAAGTACCCTCCCTGAAGCGGAGGTTGACGTATACTATAGCACCACACTCGTAGCTGCGCCAATAACAGGTACAGCCAACTGGCAAATAACCGGTGGTTCCCTGCCACCCGGATTATCGATAAATTCCTCGACCGGCGTTATCTCAGGTGAACCGACAACACCGGGAAGCTATCCTTTTTTCGTAACCGTTACCGATGATGACGGCCCTTCGGCACAACAGGGATTTGTAATATCTGTCACACAGGAACCCCTTTCCTTTATTACCACAACGCTGCCGGACGCATTGGAGGGAAGTAGCTACTCGGAAGAAATAGAGGTTTCCGGGGGCACTTCGCCTTATACCTGGGAAATAACTGGCGGCTCACTCCCCGATGGCCTTACGCTCAGGACCAATAGCGGACTTGTAAGGGGTACTCCGGATGAAGACACTGCCGATAGCTATACCTTTACGGTTAAAGTTACCGATAGCTCAACATCACCGCTCTCGGCGCAGCGTAGCTTCACTCTTGCTGTAGAGGAGGGTACCTTCGAATCGGTGGTAAGCATTAGTTCCGGTCTTGCAGCCGGAGAGGCAAATGTATTCGTGGAAGGGAACTGGGTGGCGGCACTGGAAGGAGGCATGTCAGCACGACTTGATCTTGACCTGGAATCCAGCCAGACGATAACGGTGGATGAGACCGTCACCAATCCTAATAATGCCGGCATCAGATATGTAGTTGAGGATGAGAGTATCGAAGTGAGTGAAGACTCTCCGGATGCACATTTCAGCTACATTACCGAGTATTACATCGAGGTTATCACCGAGCCGGGACAGGTGGGAGGAGTCACCGGAAGCGGATGGTATTCTGCCGGCGAACTCCTTACAGCAAGCGTTCTCGAACAGGTTAACAGGAATAAAGATACAAGGTACACTTTTACCCACTGGCAGCTACCAGCCGGAGGTTCTGTCGAAAGTGAAAATATAAGCATGACGGTTACGACAGCGGGCAGGCTGGTGGCAACCTACGATACGGAGTATTTACTGGAGTTTGAGACCGACCCTGCCGGAATCGATGAGATAAGCGGAACGGGATGGTACAGCGAAGGGTACATGTTGAGGACCAGTGCTCCCGATACCATCGAGGAAGATAATGACATCCAGTATCGCTTTTCATACTGGGAATTGCCTACCGGCGAGATGATGCGAGAAGAGAATCTGGATATAACCGTAAAAAATCCGGGTATCATTACAGCAACCTATGAAACCTATTATCTACTATCGATTATGGATCCCTACGGGGATATAGGGGGCGGAACATGGCATAAAGCCGGTAGCGATGCGCAGTGGTCGGTAGAAGAGCGTGAGGTTTCCATGTCCGGGGTTATGGGTATGCTGGGAGGAAAGCTTGCGGCTACGGATACCGGGGGAACAATGGTAATGAACATGCCGAAAACGGTTAACCCGGTATGGAGACCTGATTATACCAGGCCAGCCATATATATATCTTTGATTGCCCTGGCAGTCGGATTAGGAATATATTTCGCCTATCGCCGCAGCAAGGCGCCGAGACAGGCCCCCACTGCTGCACCTCAACCACAGACCACATTTTTTATGATCGGAGATACATCAAGGCCTGAAACCACCAGGGAGAAACTTTTAGATAAGCTAAGTGAGTTACTGGAAAAATACGAGGAAGAAATAAAGATCTCGGTATTAACCGAGAAGACAAAGGAGCTTGAAGAAGGGGAACCGCGTGGCATGCTTGCCATACCGGGTGTTGTGGATGCGGAATCGATGTGCAATTTCAGGGCAAGAAAACTACTGAGGGTGGTTACAGGAAAATGGATGCGAAGTGAAGCTCGTACAGGGGATAAGGGAAAGCAGTCGGTATCCTGGAAGAGAGATGTGTACAATGAATGGGAAATATTAAATTGTTTTCTCCCCGCTGGTCATACAGGTAATCACCAGGGCAATTTCCGAATCGTATACACCCTTCTCAATTCAATGACTGAGGAAAAGACATACGCGCCGGGTGAAGAAATAACTTATCCTTCGCCACATTTTACCGATGGTATACCTGAGGTGGAAATAACCGAAGAGCAGGTGATACCCTTAAACGAATTGCCCACCGAGGAATTGCCCTAGCGACAAGCTCGATGAGATAATTATTTAATAACTTCGTATAGTCCTTGACATGGTATATAATTAAAGCAGTGGTTTAAGTTTGGGGTTGTTACACGATATCCTTGATATTCTGGTTTATACCGTTGGATGACCGTAAACCGGACCGGTAATTGACAGAGGAGGTCATCCATGGGTATTCAAGAAAAAGGTTACCATATCGGAAGATACGAGCAACGGGTTTGCAATATTACAAACCGTCTTAGTAATAAAATTCCCGTAGGTAATTGCCGTACCAGCGTATTCCGGAAACAGCTAAATGGTATAGGGCGATACTTCCTCAGGTGCCCAAATGCCAACCTTATTGTAGCAGCACAGATAAAGGGTTCCATAACTCTGGATCAGCTGAAATCAGCGGTTAATGAACTTTGCGGAAAACATCCCCTTCTTAGAGTCCGCATCGACTTCGATAATAATAATAATTCCGCCTGGATAACTTCTGAGGGTGTAGTCGAAGACCTTATTTACGAAGTGGCTGGAGATGAAAAAGACTCACAGTCTTGGAAAGAGAGGGTTAACGAGGAGCAGAGGCACCGCTTTGATCTTGAAAATGGCCCCCTGATCAGGTTCATATTGTTGAACTATCCTGGATCATTACATCTTATTATAAATTGCCATCACTCTATATGCGATGGAATATCCATGACGTACCTGATAAATGATATCCTTTCGCATGTAGGCGATAAAAGACATGAAGCACATAGTGCTGTACCTTTAGCCCTGGAAAATACCGGGCCAGCTCCCTCCATCGGCTTTTTTAAAAAAATACGGCTGATAGTGATTAACTGGTTGTGGAAATTACAGAGAATAAACTTCAGCGATAATGACTATCGAGAGCTACACCATAAATACTGGAGCACCAAAAAGGAAAACGGAATACTGTCATGGGAACTATCCGAAGCGCAGACTACGAGCTTTTTAGACCGTTGCCGCAGGGAAAATGTAACCGTGAACAGCGCTGTAGTTACAGCCTTTATGGCGGCGCAAAAATGCGTTCAGGGTGAACGGCCTTCATATCTAGGTGCAGTTTCAATGCCTGTCGACATTCGCAACAGGGTAAGACCGAATATCGGTGAAGTATTTGGCTTATTCGTATCATCGGTTACTACAAAGCTGAGTTATTGTTTTGATGTCCCTTTCTGGAACAACGTTAAGAAGATCCAGAGGTTGATCAAGAATAACCTTACAGAAAGGAGCATTTTTTCCCTGCCGCAACAAACGCAACGCCTCCAATCCACGCTTCTGGATTCGATATACTTTATCAAGTACGGTCTGTTGCGTAACCGGATTGCCTCCTTGTTCTTACGGTATTCTGGGGTCGACAGGTTGAATACAGGCCTCGAGGTATCCAACATCGGTAGATATAGCTTTCCGGTGGAATATGGTTCATTGGAGCTAGAGGCCATATTCGTGCCCTGCTTTCTCTCAGATTACCAGGAGAAATGTCTGCGGGTGATAAGTGTGGGTAAAAAGATGTTTTTTACCCTGACATTCTGGACCGATATCATAGACAGAATAACCGCCGAAAAAATACGGGAAATATCAATGGCCTACATCAGCGCTGCTACCGTATAAATGGAAATAGATGAACTTATCAGGCAGACGGAGTTAATAATCCGGGAGGGGTATGGAGAATACATTAACGTTAAGGGGACAAGAATACGCTACCGGGTGCGAGGTTCCGGACAACCTCCCGTTTTATTACTGCATGGCCTGGGTGGTTTTCTGGAGATGTGGTGGCTGAACGTTGAATCGCTCGGGGTTAAAAATACCGTCTATGCCATAGATCTGCCCGGGCACGGGCTTTCTGAACCGGCAAAAAACTGCTATGAGCCTGATTGTGCTACAGAATATGTCATTGCCATCATGGAAGCCCTGGCTATGGAACGAGTATTCCTGGTGGGACATTCGATGGGCGGGTTAATCAGTGTAAATGTCTGCACGGCATTCCCGGAAAAGGTCGCCAAGCTGGTACTGGTGGATGCTGCTGGCCTAACTGAATACGTTCCACTACGCTTTCGCATGCTTGCCCTGCCTCTTTTAGGGCCACTCCTTCTAGACATCGCAGAGAGGCAATTCTACAAGACGGGCATAAGAAACCTGTTCTACAAAAAAGAACTTTCCGATCAGATTATCGGCTTATTCATGAGGAACGCAAGCAGGATATGGCCAAAGAACGAAATACTTGATCTTTCACGAAAACACTTTGGTATAAGGGGTATAAGGCATGGCTCATTAATATTGGATAAGCTTCCGCGTATCGCCTGTCCCACAATGTTTGTACATGGGGCGCAGGACAGGATATTTCCACTTGAACACGTGAAGGGAGCATTTTCCAGGGTGTCGGATGCGAGGATTGAGGTAATCGACAAGGCCGGTCACATGCCGCAGATAGAGCAACCGGACGTTTTTAACGAAATAATATCAGAATTTTTTTAATCGAAAGTTACCCTCTTTGAGAATCGGGTCGACCAATTCCCGCTCGGTTGGAGGAGATAATATTATGAAGATAGCTGAAGTAGCCAGAGAATTAAGCGTTTGTCCCTGTGTTGTACCCCGCCTGGTAAAGCTTGAGAGGCTTTCCGCAAGAACTACGGATAGTGGCGAGATGGATATCGACCCAGAAAGCGTAAGAAAGTACAAAAATCAGGCCAGGGGCCGCAAGTATATCAGGGCATGAACAAAAATAGGAACCCCCTATGTCGCTTCAGAAGTCCTTTGTGGTACAGTGTATGTGAAGAGTGATAGACTGCGGATGGGAAAATATCCAATGGCAATAAAGGCTGTTTTTTTCGACTGGATGGATACCGTTGGCCATCCTGAAGTAGAGAGGCATGAACTGCATGCGCAGGTATTTGAACGCTTCGGAATTAGCATCGCACCACCAAGACTGATACGGCCAATCTACATTGCCGAAACAGAGGTCTCCGGCGGTACTCCTTACCGCTGGGATGAATCGAAAAACCCGGAAAGATTTATAAGTTATGAGAGTAAAATACTATCAGAGTTAGGGATAGAACTACCATACGATACTATATTCCTGATTATGAAAGAACTCAGCCATGATTCAAAAAAGATAGGCTTCTGTCTATATGATGACGTGATACCAACCATGCAATCCCTTAAAGAACGGGGCATTATAATGGGCCTCATCACGAGCATGAGAGATGAAATAATCCCCATATCTCGAAATCTCGGACTGGAGCCATACCTCGACTTCATTGTTACTTCCAGCGACGTTTCGTCGCCAAAACCGAAACCACCCCTTTTTTTAAAGGCCCTGGAGCGTGCCGGGACAGAAGCGGAGCAGGCTATATACGTAGGGGATCAGTATAGCACCGATGTCGTTGGAGCAAGGGGTGCGGGCATCAACCCCGTTCTGCTTGACCGCTATGGAATGTTCCCGGAGATCGACGACTGCCCGAGAATTACCGGCCTTAGCGCTATCTTTGATATCATTTGAAGGCCAATATCGTTTTGACGCTATCGATATGTTAATTCGACCAATCCATAAAAAGTGAATCCGATGACAAAAATCGGCTTGAAGACTGGTTAATTCAGGGGGATTTAAAATCTCGGGCGTTATAAACGATTTAAGGAATATATTCGTAAAGGAGGTATCGATATGGCCGAACATCCATTGAAAATTTATGAGGAGCTTGACCCCGAGCTTCTGAATGTTGTCAATATCACCCACGACATGGCACTTTCAGATGGCGCTCTACCGAAAAAGGTAAAAATCCTAATCGCCATGGTGCTCGACGCAGTCCACGGCGCTTCTGAAGGGGTGCAGGCGCTGGCAGGTGAGGCCATAAAGGCAGGGGCATCCAAAGCGGAGATAGCTGAAGCCCTGCGGGTCGGCCAGTATATATCCGGAGTGGGGTGCATATACGTAGCTGCGAGAGTGCTAAAAGAGGTTATTAAATAGCGGCCTTGCCTGCACAACTCGGAACAAAAATGCACGGAAATAGAAAGAGTACGGATACCAAAAAGGTATCCAGGATATGTCTTATAGCGGTCGGTGCCCTGCTTGCAATGAAGATAATAGCAGGCATGTTAACCGGCAGCGTTGGCATAATGGCCGACGCCATTCATAGTGCCATAGACCTATCCGGCGTAATAATAGGCTTTATAGGTATTCGCATAGCAGCAATGCCCCCGGATGAGCGCCATGCTTTCGGTCATGGTCGCGCCGAGGATATAGCGGGGGCGGTAATATCGGGTCTAATTTTCGTAGCGGCCGGCATAATAGCCTATCAGGCTGGACAGAGGCTTATAACCGGCGAGTCGCTACGACTTGTCGATACAGGAATATACATTACAATAATCGCAATATCGGTCAATGTCGTTACAGCCCGCTATGCTGCAAGGGTAGCCCGGGAAAACGATTCAACTGCACTGGAAGCGACCGCCAACGATATGATGGCTGATGTATACAGTTCGGTCGCCGTGCTTGCCGGACTCCTGATTGTGCGAATAACATCGATCGAAATGGCGGATCCTGTAGCCGGAATTGTGGTTGTGGGCTTTATCGGAAAGAACGCGTATTTCTCCATGAGGAGGTCTTTAAACAAGCTTATGGATACGCGGCTACCCACTACCGAGGTGCGCTTGATAGAGTCATGCCTTACGGCCCTGAAGGAAGAGGGTAAAATACAGGATTATCACAAGCTACGCACCCGAAAGGCGGGGAACCAGCGTTACATGGATGTCCATGTTGTAGTGCCGAGAGAAAGCAGCGTCAGGGAAGCGCACGAACTAAGCGATCGCTGTGAAAGGGCGATTGAGAGAAAGCTCGGCAATGCAAGCGTGACGGTTCACATCGAGCCCTGCGACGGTAAATGTGAAAACTGCCCTGCTTCCTGTGACGAATGATGCCAGCAAGGAATAGCTTTCGAGATCTTTCAAGAAATACCGGTTTTATACTCTCCCTTGCCATCGTTTTTGGACTGATATTGAACCGAGGGGCCGTATATACCGAACCTTCCATAATGCCGCTACTGGCTGTAATAGTAACACTTTCTATAACAGGCGTGTCGACGGATTTTTTCCTGAGTCCGAAAAAAGCTGCCCGTACAATACTTATTTCGCTTGCGCTAAATTACGGGATATTGAGCTTCGCCGTTATCGGGCTTGCCTATGTAATCGTTCCGGATTACGAACTCTGGGCAGGATTTATTATACTATCCGCTGTTCCTCCTGCAATTGCAGTAATCCCCTTTACCTTCCGTTTAAATGGAAACGTAAGATTCTCATTAACCGGTACCATGGCGGCATATATCGCGGCACTTGGCATAGTGCCGCTCTCATTTTACATTTTTCTGGGTGAGTTATCTGTAAGCGTTACGGATGTACTGATTACGATAATCGTACTCATAGCCGTGCCACTGGGGGTATCACAGATTCTCCGGAAGACGGGGGTAGAGCCCAAAATTGAGCGCTATAGAGGGCAAATCGTCAACTGGGGTTTTTTTATTGTGGTTTATACTGTTATCGGTCTCAATCAGCGCCTATTTCTGGAAAGGCCCGACATTCTACTGGAGACCTCGGTAATAGCCTTTATCGCCACCGTAGCCATTGCATTTGCTTCAGAACATATCATGAAGAGGATAGGTATTACTGACAGAGACCGGATAAGCATGGTGCTCATGGCAACGAGGAAAAACTACGGCCTTGCGGCAGCAATTGCCCTGGCTACGATCGGCCCAGAGGCGGCCATGCCCTCAGCCGTTGCCTCGATATTCAACATAGCACACTTCATCTGGTTTTCTCACAGGCGGAAAAAACCGTAAAAAGGCCAGAAACTTGACATAATACTTTGATACCGAGGCTGGATGCACTTTGGCCGGTTAGATTATGGCTCGCGGGAACGTCTTGCCTCGCGGGCCTCCTCGATCGCCTTTTCCCTGGCAAGCCAGGCTTCTTTTCTTGCCTGCTCCCGGGATGAGCGCTCGGCCTCTTCATTCATGCGCTTTTCGGCACGCTTTTCGCTGGCAATTCTCTGCTGCTCTGCTATCGCCCTTTCCCTGGCAAGCCAGGCTTCTTTTCTTGCCTGCTCGTGGGCAAGTTGCCTTGCTTCATCGGCAAGTCTTTGCTCTGCACGTCTTGCCTCGGAAAGATTTCTCGCGTCCTCGATAGATTTTTCCCTGGCAAACCAGGCTTCTCTCCTTGCCCGGTCGAACTCGCTTTCGTTTAATGGATCCTCTTTTATCTTCTCGTTTTCACCCATTTGTTATCTCCATCAGAATAAAATATATAAACGGGCCACATGAATTAAGGAATAGCTGTTCCTGTTTCGAACTGAATAAAATCCCCCTGTTTCAGTATAGCATAAACAGATGTTAACAGTGGTATAAATTATACTGAACGGCATTCGAAAGGCTTGTGATATAATAATTCGTGAACTCTTTAACTTTAATAAAAGCCTGTGGAATTCAGACTGAATAAAATCCTAATCGGAGTGAGATTAAGGTTTTGCAGATGAACAGGCTGATAGGTCTTTTAACATAACCGGGGAGATTCATATCCCCTGTTCCTCGGCGGCCTCGGTTGTGTCCGGGCTGCGTGCTCTTCTACCCTGAGGATTGATACCCCAAATATATAGAGATTTCATATCTATGCCAATGCTTAAATTTTACAGAGATCAGGCTGGTGCCGCAATATCTCCCTATAGGCGGTCTTTTCTTCGTATATACGACCGATATGTGCTTGACTTTAGTTTTTCTTTTCTGTGGGCCTGCCCCTCCACGGCTATGCAAGAGATGTATAATAGATACATGACATTAAACCACCTGGATATAGGCGTGGGCACAGGCTATTTTGTTGAGCACTGCAACTTATGCGGTAAGTTTCAAAGGCTTGCCCTGATGGACTTGAGGCGTGAATCTCTGGATGTCGCCAGCGCGAGACTTTCCCGGTACAGGCCTGAGGCATACCAGGGGAACATTCTCGATGCCGTAAGCGTAAAAAAGCCGGGCTTCGATTCTATAGCGATGATGAACCTGCTTCATTGCCTGCCCGGGAATATTAATGGAAAGTCGGTTGCGTTTGATAACGCCATGTCGGTGCTTAATCCAGGCGGGGTTATCTTCGGAAGCACCATACTGTACCGGGGAGTAAAACCTAATACGATGGCAAAAATGGTAATGAAATATTACAACCGGATGGGATACATGGAAAATACGGAGGATTATGCCGACTCACTAAGGGAAAGCCTAGCGACGCGCTTCTCAAGAAGCGCTGTCAGGATAGAAGGTTGCGTGGCACTATTTCATGCGCGTAAACGATATACATAGGGGGGTTAAGACTTTAGAATTCAACTTTCTATGTAAACCTTAGGGAAGCAGGGTTAATCTTACTTAAACATGATAAGGAGAATAAATATGGAGACACTTGTAGTTTATATGTCCACCGCTCACGGCAATACGGAAAAGTTAGCCAGAAGGATGGCAGAGACGCTGGAGGGTACGGCGGTGACTGCCAATGAGACCGACCCGGTGGAAATTTCCCGTTTTGATCTCGTCGGTTTCGGGTCAGGGATCTATGCCATGCGACCGGATAATAAGCTGATACAACTGGTAAAGGGGGTATCCGCGCAAAAGGGTAAAAAGGCATTTTTGTTCTTTACCGCGGGTATCGGTTCACCGCTTATTATAAGAATGGCTACAATTCCTTTTAAAAGGTTAATCTCCGGGAAAGGCTACGATATAGTTGGCGAATTCTCCTGCCCGGGGTATGACATCTTCGGCCCTCTGCGATTAATGGGCGGAATAAATAAAGGAAGACCCGGCGATAAAGACCTGGAAAGGGCGAGCCGGTTTGCAAGTTCCATCAGGGTTTCAACGGAAGCCCCAGGCCGCTAATGACCTGTTCGAAACGGGAAAGGTCCCCTATAACCCTTCTTTCCGGCAGCGGGCTTGACCTCACCACTGTGGGGACAGCAAGGATGCGGTGGTGGCGGGAAAGCTCCGGATTTTTTACAAGATCGATTATCTCTATATTGTAGTCGTTACCCAGAAATGAGGTGCAGATACTCCGGAGGTTATTAATAACGGAAACATTCTCGTCACTCCCCCCGGCAACATAAAGGGTAAACTTCCAGCAACTGTTTTCACGGTTACCCATGTTAGCTGTTCTCTCTACAATTATTATTTATCAGACCCGCGCATGTCGCCCCTTTTTTTCCTATTAGTAGCCAGCTTTTCGTCGTACTCTATCGCCTCTTCGCGTATCTGCTCTATTTCAGCATCACTGGCCTCTATCCGGGACCTGATAGCGGCAAGCTTTGCTTCAAGGGAAGCGCGTTTCTGTTTGAACTCGCGCTCCCTTGACCGAAGCTTTTTTTTACGGTATTCCTCATGAGCCCGTTCTTTTTCTTCATGGATGGATCGCTGGGTACCGGTGAGCACGCCCTCAGGACCAAGGTATACATCGATAAGATCCACGCCTCCCTCCCTCAAAACAAATTCCCTGACCTGGTTTGAGTGAGCCATTCCCCGGGACTTCAGGATGTATAGCAGCCTGCTCTGCTCACCCTGCGTCTCGATGTTACGGAGCACTATCCAGGTATCCACGATGGATGATACCCCGACATCGCTGCGGGGCATTTCGCTCATACTGAGGCTGGTAAACAGAAAGGTTATCTGAAGGTTCTTCAGAAAATCGATGAAGCGCGAGAGCATCACCCTGACCTGCCTGGGAGTGCCTATATTGAGCATATTGGAGGTTGAATCCATTATAACCACATGTGGCCGGAAGGACTTTACCTGCCTTTCCAGGTTGGCAAGGTGTGTTTCCAGGCCGTACATGGTTGACCTTGACGAAATAAAAAGGAGATTACCCGACTTCACCGCCTGATGGAGGTCAACGCCTATGGAGTGCAGGTTACGCATGATCTCA
>Ga0068714_10004222_pt1 | contig 16314 bp, 9 predicted proteins | sample MTBNYHSulfiMetaG_FD_62988 | JGI IMG/M metagenome (GOLD analysis project Ga0068714, IMG submission 62988) | Enrichment culture microbial communities from rom New York Harbor, USA that are MTBE-degrading - MTBE-NYH (New York Harbor Sulfidogenic)... | ecosystem: Environmental > Aquatic > Marine >...
TCCTTCCCACGACGTTCCCGGTTGCGCCGTCTCGTAGGGCGTGCACTGCACACCGCTGCTTTTCTCGCGCCTCGGAGCCCACGCACGCCTGCGAGCCTCGCGGTTGTTTATCAATCATAGAGCAGATATGGGCTCAATACAAGGAAAACGCAGGACGCGATTCCGCTCGTGGGAGGATGATGGTGGGCGGTGCCCACCCTACGCTTCAACGCATCTACGCATGTACGCTTCTACGCATGTACAGCCCTCCAAGCAGCCTCGCGGCGGAGAATTTCCATGGTGCTGACGCTAATGCCGTACAGACAAGGAGTTTACGATGCGAATAACATCGAGTTTTTGTTGGATTTTGTACTTGACGCGGATGTATGGTCGTAGTACCATACAGAAGCCCACGAGGGCTGGAAGCACGAAATACGAATGTCGAATAGCGAAACACGCACGAAGGACCGAAGAGGCCAATTCGAAACATGGGAGAGCCAAGGGGCCTCGTTTGGGTCATTGAAGGTTCGGATTTGTTTCGGGTTTCGAACTTCGGGCTTCGGATTTCGCGGATGAAGGGAGAAAAAGGATGGCGAAGCGGAACGAGCGAGACAAAGGCAAAGCCGAGGGCAAGCGGGCCAAGAGCCGGCGGGTTCGCCAGTGGAAGCCGCCTTGCGTGCCGCCGCCGGACAGCACCATCTGGCCGAAGCAGTATCGGGGCAAGAACTGGAAACCGGTCTACGCGATTCTGTTCGCGGGGCGCTGCCAGTTGTGCGCGTACTCCTGCCCCCTGTCGAAGTGGCGCCAGTTGCTGGACAAGTTCCACGGCGAGTCCCGCCTGCTGCTGTGCACGAACCACCCGGACAGCCCCGGCGAGCTGCGCGAGGTCCTGCCCATCGAGACGTGCCGCAATTTCAAGCCGAAACGCTGGCGAAGATCCTGTCCCAACCCTCCGAAGCACCGCGCCGCCGCGACGATCGATGAGCATGACCCCGAGGTCCGCCGCATCCCGCTCGGAAATGGCCTGTTCGCCACCGTCGATGCCGCCGACTACGAGCTTCTCAGCAAGTATCGCTGGCACGCGACCCGTCACGGACGCAACGTCTATGCCGCCACCGACGTCAATGGACGAACGGTCTGCATGCACCGCATGCTCATGAAGCCGCGCAAAGGCTACGTGGTCGACCATATCGACGGCAACGGCCTGAACAACCGGCGCTGCAATCTGCGGGTGTGCACGCCCGCGCAGAACCTGGCCAACAGGGCGCCGCGCGGCGGCTCGTCCCAGTTCGTGGGCGTCTACCGCAGGGGAGACAAATGGGGGGCGCATGTCACGCGTCGCGGGAAGTACTACTACGTCGGGATTTTCGACGATGAAGTGGAGGCGGCCAAGGCGCGCGACCGCAAGGCGTACGAACTGCACGGCGAGTACGCCTATCTGAACTTCCCGGAGGATTTCCGCCGCTGATGCGGGTTCGCAGTGACGCCGTAATGCGCTAGTTCGTAGTGGCGTCGTGAGACGCTATTCCTACTTCATGTATGCTCTTACGAGCACACTACGAACAGTATGCCCTCACGGGCACACTACGAGCACTGTGCTCTTACGAGCACACTACAAACCTTAGCTTTGGGACTGGTCGAGGATGAGTTCCTTGACCTTCTGGCTGGGCAGGTTGAGCGCGCCGTAGGCGGCGGCCGCGGCCGCTCGCAGGTCAGGCTCGGTCTCGTCGGAACCGGTCAGGCCGTAGATCTGATCGACGGTCGGATTGGGCAGAAGGTTGCCGTTGAGCTTGGCCGAATTGGCCAGGGACGCGAACGCATCAATCCGCACCTCCATGTCGTAGCCGTCGCTCAACGCCATCTCGGCAATCGCGCGCTGTGCATCGGGACTGTTGAGGTAGGCAAGCGTCTGACCGGCGAGGACCTGGAGGTCCTGCTGCTCGCCCCGCGTCGCGCCAATCAGGGCTGCCTGGGCCAGGGAAAGGTCGATGACCGGATTGCGGCTGACGCCCACCTTCAGCAGGGCTTGGACAGCCCGCAGGGCGTAAGCCTCCGCCAGTTCGGCGGTCCAGTCACCGCTGATGGCCTGGGGGTCGAGGGCCAGCGCCTGGGCCAGATTCTGGACGACCAGACGGCTCTCGTTGAAGGGCTGTCGGGGTCCGGCGTTGGCAATAGCGATGGCGGCGGTGTAGCGCACCGCGCGATCCGAGAAGGACAGAGCTTGGAGCATCGGCTGGGCAGGGCCGACGGTGTAGAGCAGCGAGTTCTCGCCGGCGTTGGTCGCCAGCGCTTCAGCCGCACCGAGAGCGACTGCCGCGTTCTTGTCGTTGAGCCCGCGAAGCAGCGCCTGCTGGAGATACTCGGGGCCGGCGGTCTTGGCATAGGTCAGCGCTGCGGCGTGCTGGGCGCCGAAGTACTCCGGCATGGCGACGCCGGTCGCCTCCGCCTTGAAGAACGCCGCCAGCCACAGTCCGATCGACAGACCGAACTGATCGTCGGCCTTGAGCGACCACTCGCAGCAACGCATCGCCATCAGCTCGTTGAAGTACGCCCGGTCCACTTCCTCGCGGACCAGCCGATTGGCGTCGGCATCCCAGAACCAGACGTTGGCGAAGGACGGGCCTTCCTGGGCGGCCAGTGACTCGTCGTGGTAGTAGTACTTTTCCGCCAGTTGGAAAAACATCGCCGCGGCCGGTGCATTGCTCATCTGTGGGTCGATCTTCTGGATGCTCTGGGCGGCCAGGTTGCGAAGCTCGGTCGAGGCGTCCTTCTCCGCGACGTACTTCAGATACGGCAGCGCCTGCGGATAGCCGATCTGCCCGAGCGCGCGGATGACCTCGGCCTTGACCGCGTCGTCGTTCATCTGAAGAGAAGCAGCCAGGGGACGAATCGCATTGCGGCCGATCTGCGGAAGCGCTTCGAGGAGGTTGTCCAGCTCGCTGCGCCGCGAGGGGTCGGCAATCGCATCGAGCAGGAACGGAATCGCGTACTCGCCTGAGTTCTTGAGACGCGCGATCGCGTTGATCTTGCCACGGATCGTGGTGCTGAGCCGCTTGATCTCGTCGACGATGACCTGGGGGTCGGACCGCAACTCGAAACGCCCCTGCTCGATCACCGCCAGAAGCTGCTTGGCTACGGACGCCAGTTCCGCATCCTTCGAGGTGTCAACCACCTTCATCGCCAGCTCGTAGCCTTGCGGATTGGCCTGAGTCAACTCCAGCAGCGCCACGGGGTCGGGATTGCTCTCGAGGATGGCCTGGCCGTAGCCCTTGGCCAGATCGAACCGCCCGATCTTCGTGAAATGGAGAAAATCGTTCCAATCGTTGGCAAGCGTACGCTGCTGCGACAGACCGCTCCCGACGACCAAGACTGCGAGACAAAGGACCACGGCAACGGTTCGTCCGTTCAACATCGAGATGTCTCCAATACCCCTTGTGTCCAGTTATAGGACCGCCGCCGGCTGCGGAGAACGTGAAGAAGTGTTATCTACCCTACCTCGCGGTCTCCACAGTCGGGCGGTCCGTCCCTTTCGAAGGCGGTTACAGCAACAAGCCGCTGTAGTATTCGGCCTCAACCAGTTGATTCTAAAGCGAAAAGGGGCCTCTGTCAACAAAAAACCCCTTTCCCAGCCTCCCCATTTCCATCGCATTCCCAGGACAGGTGGCCTTCGCGTTCCCCATCCGGCTCAGGTTGCGGCCGCGTCGCCGCTTATCCTTGCATTGGGTCCTATAATCGGCTTCCGAGGCCCCATCCGGTCCCGCCCTGAGGTGATTTCCCTTGACGGCGACGGCAAAAACTGCATGATAGTCCGCCAGGGAGGCCTTGAGCTTGAATCGGTGCCGTCTCGCAGGAGGTAGCCGATGCAGGGTGCGGAACTACAGGCCGTGGCGGCCTCGGCGAGCCGAATCCGTGGGCGGTTAAGCGCCTCCAGCTCCGCCGCTGCCCGCCCATGCCACAATGCCTGCCGAGGCACGTTTGGACTCCTCCAGTCCGGCCGGCATGGTCATTTCCTGGATTTCTGGATGCCTGCCGCGGCTAGCTCAATGGTAATATGGCTATTATAGGATATTTATACTTGACGCAACCTCATCGAGAATGGTAAATTGGAGTCCTAAGCAGCCTACGGCGATCCCGTTGGGAATCGCCGGTGCTGGAGAAAGCGATGGCAGGTACAGTTGCTACAACACCCTGAAACTTCGCGTTCTGCGTGTTCTGGGACGACCGATTTCGTCAGGACGCCAGGGTTGCGCCGAGAGCAAGAGAGAGATGGGAAGGAGGTGATCGAGTGGGCAGTCCTACGGTCTCTGGCGCGAGACGCGACTATCCAAATCCACACATGGAACAAAGGCGTGCCGTAACAGGAAGATTCCGGCGTGCCACCGGGGGGAGGTGAGCGGGCGCGTTGCCCCGGCACGATGAAGTTCAGCTCAATTGAAGGAGGACCGTCATGTTGAAGAAACTAGCTTGGTTGACAATTCTCTCGGTGGCCCTGAGCGTGGCCGCCGGCCCGGTCTGTGGGCAAGACGCAGACACCGATTCCCAAGCGGAACTGATACGAGTGGCGACCTCGCCAAACCCGGCGGACGGGGCCACTGGTGTAGTCTATGATGGGGTCGTTCTGGAATGGACACCCGGCGCCGATGCCGGACTGCACAACCTCTATCTGGGTACCAGCGCGGAGGACGTCGCGGCCGCCGATATTGACGCCAACAACATCCCGGAGTCGGTCGTGGCGGTCACTCTTGATACGACCACCTATGCTGCCGGCCTTCTTGAGTCCGGTCAGATGTACTACTGGCGCGTCGATGAAGTCAACACTGATCCCAATGCCGATCCGAATACGGTTCTGACAGTGGGGCCGGTCTGGAGCTTCACCGTGGAGAGCCTGGAGGCCGTGGCGCCCAGTCCGGCAGACGGCGCAACGGGTGTGCGCTACGATACGACGGTGCTGGAATGGACCCCCGGCGCCTATGCCGTGCTACACAACCTCTATCTGGGTACCAGCTTTGAGGATGTCGCGGGCGCCGATATCAACGCCATCGACATCGCCGACGTGAACGACGTCGCCGACGTGAACGACGTCATCGATGCCAACGATGTCTCCGACGCCGACGACGTTACCAACACGGTTGTGGCCGTGACATTGGAGACGACCAGCTACGATCCCGGCCACCTTGAACTCGGCCAGACCTACTACTGGCGCGTCGATGAAGTCAGTGACGATCCCAATATTGGCATAGTAACGGGCACAGTCTGGAGCTTCACTGTCGAGCCGTACAGCATGCCGATCGTGAACGTCACCGCCACGGCATCCAGCTCGGAGAGCGACCTGTTTGGACCGGAGAAGACCGTCGATGGGTCAGGCCTGGATGAGAACGATCTGCATTCGGCCGACGGAACCACCATGTGGCTCAGCTCCGGCGCCGCAGACGAGGTAGTCTACATCGAATACGCGTTCGATAAGCCCTACCGTCTCGAAAAAGCCTTGGTCTGGAATTCCAACACCGGCATCGAATCCATGTATGGCTACGGCCTCAAAGATGTGACCATCGAGACCTCAATAGACGGAACCACCTGGACGGCTTTCGGCGACGTGGAACTCGCCCAGGCCCCCGGTGCCTATGGCTATGCCCCTGACACTCTGGATATGGCGCGCACCGTGGCACAGTACGTGCGATTTGTGGCCAACAGCAACTGGGGCGGTGGCTCTCGATATGGACTGAGCGAAGTTCGCTTCTACGCAATCACCATCCCTGTCATCGCGGCAGAGCCGCAGCCGGCTCCGGGAGCGGTTGAGGTGCCCGTGGATGCCACCTTGAGTTGGCGTCCCGGTCTCTATGCCACCTCCCATGAGCTGTATCTCAGCGCCGATAAGGCCGCTGTCGAGGATGGAACGGCGTTGGTCGCCGCGCTGGACAACAACAGCTTCAATCTGGCGTCACTGGATCTGAGCCTCGGGACCACCTACTACTGGAAGGTCAACGATATTCACGGCCCCAATGACCCCGCAGCGCTCGATGGCGATATCTGGAGCTTCACGACACAGGAATACTTCGTCGTGGACGACTTCGAAGGCTACACCATTGATAACCTGACAGGGACGTGGCGCGACTACTGGAAGGCGACCGTCGGCATTACGAGCCAATTCCCCTCGACCGGCAGTCCTGTGATCGACCAGGAGATCGCCAATAGTGGCAATCAGTCGGCCTTCCTGGCCTACGACAATGCGAAGTCGCCTTATCACGCCGCGTTCTGGCGTTCCATTGGTCGGAACAACTGGAAGAAGAACGGCGTCCAGAAGCTCGTCCTGTTCTTCCATGGCGACCCCGGAAACTACTCTGGCGACAAGCTCTCCGTTACGATCGTCACCAAGACGCCCACCGGCGGACCGGCCAACAACAAGACCGTCGTCTACGGCGGCGACCTGTCGAAGCCGTGGTGGAGGAACTGGAGCATCGACCTGAACTCGCTGGGCATCAGTCTAACGGACGTCAAAGGCATCGCCTTCGCGGTTGGCGATATGCCGCTGCCTGCCGGGAAGAAAGGGAAGGTCTGGATTGACGACATCCGCTTGTATCGGACGGCGCCAGCCCTGCCGACCATCGCGGACGCCGCCCTCGCCGTCAACAGTGAGGGTGATCTCGCCGGCCAGTTCGACACGCTCCTGGCGATGCTGGGCAAGGCCGATCCGGCTATTATCGAGGCCCTGTCGAGCGAAGAAGACTACACCGTGTTCGCGCCGACCGATGACGCGTTCGCCGCGCTGGAAAGCACCGCAGGCAACGTCGCCAGCCTGGATGCGGGGATCCTGAACGAGATCCTGCTGTACCACGTGGTCGCCGGCAAACTGGCGTCGGCCGACGTTCTGGCTGCGAGCCAGATTGCCACGGTTCAGGGCGCAGCGATCCAGCAGGCAGACGGCGTGCTCATCGACACCGTCGGGCGTCAGGCCAATCTCCTGGCTGTTGACGGCGTCGCTTCGAACGGTCTGATGCACGTCGTGGATGCGGTGATGCTACCGTTTGAGATTCGTAACATCGCCCAAATGTTGGGCGTGCTGAACGCCGAAGGCGACTTGGCCGGAGAACTCGATGAAATCATCGGCATTGTGGAGGCTAATCCGTCATTGCTGGCGCTTCTGACCGGCGCAGACGAATACACCGTCTTCGTACCGACGGATGCGGCGATGGCCGTGTTGCGCATGGCAGCCGATGAGAATCTGCTGAAGTACCACATCGCGGCCGGCTCGCTGCTGGCGGCGGACGTGCTCGCGGCCGAAGAGATTACGATGCTCAACGAAGGCACGTTGAAGCAGGCGGGAGGCGTCCTGATCGACGCCGCCGGACAGCAGGTGGCGCTGGTCGCGACCGACGTGATCGCCGCCAACGGCGTCATCCATGTCATTGACGCCGTGCTGCTGCCCGTGCCGGTGATCGAGAGCACCAGCCTCGAATTGATGGGCGGTGATCCGGCGGTCCTTCAGATGACGCCGATAATCCTCGGCGAAGGAGATCTGTTCACTCTGAAGCTGGACGCGGCCAAGACCACCTGGACAGCAACGACGTTGCACATGAGCCTGTACTACAACGACGTCAATGACGTACGCGTTCCGGTCGTGAGCGCCGACGTGGTACTGGGCACCGATGCGCAGGAATACACTCTGGAACTCAACGCTTATGAGGCTCCCGAAGCGGTCGGCAAGACGATCGGCATCGAATTGCAGAACACCAGCAAATACGCCGGTGCGGTGCTCACTATCGAGAACCTGCGTCTGGAAGGCCCCACGGCCGCTCCGGAACCGGAGCCCGAGCCAGAGCCGGAACCCGAGCCCGAGCCCGAGCCCACGCCCGAGCCGGAACCGGAGCCGGTAGTTATCGAGTAAGATAGAGGAAGGCTGCCCCGGCGGTCTGACTCGCCAGGTTCATCGCGGGGTCCGTATCAACCAAGATACGGGCCCCGTTTTCTTATGCGCGAGGATCGGTCATGCGCACCGGGAACAGGGGGAGCAAAAAGAGTTTGGAGTGACCCTTCTGTCCGTCGTACCGCTCAGACAGTTCAGCACAAGCCAGCCGGCCTATATGGCAGGCCTGTCAGTGTTTGTAGCGCTGCGGGATGTCCGAACTAAGCCCTTTGCCCATGGCTGACAGCAGCAGCAATTCTGCCGCAATCAGCAGGTAGATGGGGCCGAGCAGGAGACTGCACACGATGGCAAACTCCCGCGTCGCCCGGTCCCACGAGCCTTTGGTGCAGCACAGCGCCGCGCCTTCCGTGCAGAAGTACGCCAGCACGGCCGAAAGAACCCACAGCAGCACCCATACCCCAGCCATACTCTCATCCTCTCAATGCAGGACAACGACGGCTTCTCAAGGTGCAGGACAAAAGATGCGATTGGAAATGCCAAAGATGGCCAACCACCTCTATTATACCACGCTATCCAAGGGAAAATCGCCCGCAGGCGATTTTTTTACCCGGCGCGCAGAAAATATCCGCATTATGAGCCATAGCGGCCGAAGCGGAACGTCTCGATCGCCGGAGGCGTTCGCGCCTCGACCATGATCCGCTCGATCCGGGCGGCAACCTCATGCTGCTCGGCCACCACGTTTCGCCGCTCGGAGATGTCGGTTTCCAGGTCATACAGCTCCAGGGGCGCCTCCGGGTTCTTCACTAAGCCCTGCTTGACGCCCTTCCACCGGCTCATGCGTACCGCCAACTGGCCCCCATAGCCGGCGAAATCCCAGAACAGGTAATCCCGCCGCTTCTGCTCGTCAGGCTTCGACAGCAGGACCGGCAACAGGCTCACACCATCGGTTTCGGATGGCGACTCGGCGCCGGCGATCTCGGCCAGCGTCGCCAATACGTCATAGTGAGCACCCGGACAGTCGCTCACCGAGCCGGGCTGAATCCGCCCTGTCCAGCGTGCGATCATGGGCACGCGAATCCCGCCCTCGTAAAGCGAGCCCTTCAGCCCTCGCAACGGTCCGACGCTTTCGAAGAACTCGTAATCGACCTGCTCCTTCAGGTGCGTGGTTCCGTTGTCCGACGTGAAGAACACGACGGTGTTGCGGTCCAGCCCCTCCTGCCTGAGCAATTCCATCACGCGGCCGACCTGCCGGTCGAGGAAACTGATCATCGCTGCATAGCACGCACGAGGCGTCGGATGAGGCAGGTACGAATTGCCCGTGTACGGCGTCTCGGGCCAGCGGCCCTTGTACTGCGCCAGGTCCGCTTCGGGCACCTGCAACGCCAGGTGCGGGATAACCGTCGGGTAGTACGCGAAGAACGGCCTGTCCTTGTTCTCGCGGATGAACGCCAGCAGCTCGTCGGCGATTCGCTGCGGCGCGTACTGCGACCCGGTCAGCCCTCGCGTGTTGCCTTCGAGCGGCGCCTGCTCGCGGTCGCGGATCAGGTATTTCGGATAAAGGTTGTGCGCGTGGCGCTGGCAGTTGTAGCCGAAGAAACGGTCGAAGCCAAGGTTCAACGGGTCGCCGGTCGAGCCGACTCCGCCCAGACCCCACTTGCCGAACGCGCCGGTGACATAGCCCCGGCGCTTGAGCAGCGTTGCAATGGTAACGGTCCCGGCCGGCAGCGGGAACTGCCCCTGGAAGCTGTCCCACGTGCCGACTTCGCTGTTGTTGCGGATGTAGGCGTGCCCGCCGTGCAGGCCCGTCATCAGCGTGCACCGCGCCGGCGCGCAGACAGCCGAGCCGCTGTAGTAGTCGGTGAAGCGCATGCCTTCGGCCGCCAGTCGGTCGATGTGCGGCGTCTCGATCTTCTTCTGCCCATAGCAGCCCAACTCCGCGTAGCCCAAGTCGTCGGCCATGATGAAGATGATGTTGGGCTTGCCCGACACCGGGTGCTCACCCGACCCTTGCGCCACCGCCACGCGGCCCAGCGCCGCCGCCAGCCCCGCCACCTTCAGGAAATCCCGTCGTCTCAGAACCTCGTTCACCATCGCACCGCCCTTCTATCGAGATCGAGCCTGCCCCCCGCCCTCGGCACCGCTCCATTATAGCGTCCCGCGCCTCGCCGGGATACGAGATGCGTAATTCTGCCGAAGCATCGTGTCTGTGCAGATTCTCAGGCAAGGCCCATCTCGCGCGCAGAGGACTGCGTGTGGCAGCCTCAAGCTCGAAGAGCGCAGGCGTGGTTCTTCGCATTGGCAGCATTCTGGCAGCCACGGAGCCGCTAAGGCCACCATCCCCAAACGCTGCGCGTTTGAGGCTGCCATCCGCCGCAGGCGGACCAGGGTGTTTTCACACACACGCGGCGGTGGAATCTGACGGCGTGTTCGGGTATGGTGGAGCAGGTGCACACGAACACTGTCCATGAGGTCTGATTGGGAGGCACAGACATGCTGCCGGAATCTCGCCAAGCCAACGGAGACTGTCCTCTGCGTACTCGCCAAGTTCTCACCTCCTCATCTTTGGGCCGGCGTGACTTCTTGAAGGCGGCCGCAATGGCAGGCGGCGCGGCGATACTCCACGCAGGCAGCCTGGCGATGGGCCAGGACCCTGGGGCACGACCTGAGCGGGACAGCGACGTCCGAATTCTGAATCCCTGCGGGCGCGTGCCCATGAGTCTCATCATCGACGACTCGACGTGTCTGGTGAACATGGCCCACTTCGGGATTCCGCAATTCGCCGAGGTCTTCCCGGACAATTACACGCAGGATTGGCGCAAACTGCCTCGCGAGATCCCCGACGACTTCGTACGCAAGTTCGGCCAGTGGTGTCACGAGCACGGCGTCAAGGGCAAGTACAGCATCGTCCCGTATCCCGCCTGCGTCGGCTGGCTGGATCGCGGACTGCCCGGCTGGTCCCGGCGGGAGCTGGATGAGAGCATCGCCCTGGTTCGCGAACTGATGATGCCCGACTGGGACATCCACCCCGAAATGGTCAGCCATACGCGAGTGATCGACACGAAGACGGGCCGGCCCTTTCCGGAGCCGACGCCGTACTTCATGGAGAACTGGCAGTGGACGGACGGCAAGTCGGTCGACCAGTTGGCCGACTATATGAGCTACGCGCTGCGCATTCTCAAGAATGTGGGTCTGGACTGCGAGGGCATCACCACGCCGGGCGGGTTCGGCAATCGCGTGTTGCCCGAGCTGGCGCAGGCGACGCTGGAATCGTGCCGGGACGTGTTCGGCGCGGAGATCACGCACTATTTCCGGCATCTGTTCACCGACGAGCGCAGTGTCGCGCCGCGCGTCGAGTACGCCTCCGGCCTGGACGGGCCCGACCCGAAATGCGTCGTCTCGATCATCGGCTGCACGGGCGACTGGTTTGGCGGCTGGGACGGCCTGGAGGCGGGCTCGGCCGACCAGTTCATCACGGAGGACCTGCAACGCGGCAGGCTGCCAGAGGTGATCGAGCGAGGCGAGCCGGCGATCCTCGTTTGCCACTGGCCCGGAATCTACTTCAACGGCGAGGAAGTCGGCTTCAACATCTTCAAAGAGGTCGTCCGGCGGGTGCACGCCCGCTACGACCACCTCATCTGGATGAAGCTCAGCGAGATCGCCCGCTATTGGGCGGCCCGGGAGCTGACCGAGGTCCGCAGGCAAGGCCGGCAGATCACGCTGCGAGCCCCCTTCGCGACGCCGCGATTCACCCTGCAAGTCGGGGGCAGCCTGTCACAACCGCCGCGTCTCGAGACCGGCGGCATCGCGACCACGCTGGAGAAGGTCGCCCAGCCCCTCCGGCTCCAGCCCGGCGCCTGGCACCAGGCCGACGCCGACGCGATCCTGTGCTTCGACCTGCCCAAGGGCCAGACCACCGTCACCACCTGATCGCGGCCTTACTGCTGGCGTCGGGCGCGCCAGATGCAGCGTCCACCGGTGGCGACGTTGACGTCGCCGACGAGTTCGGCCCCTTCCAGACGGACGGTCATGCTGTCGGTCGGCGCCTGCTGCGGCATGCCGTTGACGACGACGGTCTTGCTCTGGCCCTGCATGATGAGCTGGTTGCCCTGCATCTGTCCGACGAAGATCTCCGTGATCTTGTAGAACATCTGGCGGCCGTACATGTCGGTGACCGTCGCTTCGCCATACCACTGAGCAGTGAACTGGCCGTTCGGATTCATCGCCACCTGTACCTGCATGGGATAGCTCAGTGCGGGATAATCGCTCGTGGCCGTTCCCGCCCAGAGTCCGACAGGCGACCACTGTGCCTGAGGCTGGGGTTGCGGTTGCGGCTGTGGCATTGGCTGCGGCTGAGTCGGTTGCATGGGCTGGGTGGGCTGCGCCGGACCGGGACTCGGAACGCTGCGAGGAGCGGGACTGCTGGCGACGGCGACAATGTTCCAGCGTTGCAGAATGTCGGCCGGGAGGGCTTCCAACTCCGGAGATGAGACGCCTCGCGTCCAGCAGTCTTCGATGTCGATCTCCATGACGCGTCCCTCCGCCGCGGCCTTCTTGTACGTCGCGCCGGCGCTCTCGACGACGCCGTCGAACGGCGTCGAGCCGTGCGTCTTGCCGCCGCCCACACCGGTGGTCTCGACGGGCAGGAGGTTGCCGGAAGGCAGGCGGATGAGTGCGAACGCGTGGCCCGGGATGAGCACCATGTAGGGCTTGAGCCCTACCGAATGCGCCATCGAGCAGTAGAGCGCCGCCAGCTCGATGCACGTGCCCGATTTGTCGCGGATGACGTCGCGCGGGAATTTGATGTTCTGAACGATGGTGTTGTCGAAACTCAGCGTGGGGTCCGACAGTCCGACGGGCCCCTGATACGTGAAGTCGTTGCCCTGCCAGAGTTCGTAGCACGCCTTGAGCACGGCGTAGGCGGCCTCATCGCTGTACGGAGCGCCCTTGCCCCCGGCGGCCTTGTTCGCCATCGCCGCGAACTGCCTGACCGCCGGATCGTCACGCGTCACCCAAGCGGCGATCATCTCCGAGTTGCTGAACAGGTCGTACCAACTGCCCATGCTCTCTTCTTTGGTGTAGTTGGAGAAGATGAACTCGTGACGGCCCAGAATCGACACGCGTTTGCCGTCGCTGTCATCCTGCCGTTGCCCATCGCTGTCGATGTAGCGCCATTCGACAAGCACATTGGCCGGCGTCGTGCTCGTCAGCGAGGCGATGCTCCTGTCCAGCACGGGCTTGTACACGCCGACCACCGTCTGGCCCGGCAGGACCTCCGGATACTTCTGCCAGATGCTCCACTCGGAGTAGCCTTCCACGCGGTAGCGGAGGCGCAGGTCCGTGACGCGGCCGGTCCCGACGTTCGTCACACGGGCCTTGGCCACCCACTGCGCGGGGAAATCCGTCTCCATACCGTAGACCTTGTACAGGCAGCTCATGATCCTGTCGCGCGCCTTGAACTCAACATCGAGCCGTCCCTTGCCCCCGGTGTCCTTATAGGCCAGCGAATAGCTCAGCAGCTTCCTGCCGTTGTCGAACGCAACGTTGGCGGCGCCGGGCGGAAGTGTATACGACGCACGCCCTTCGAACTTGACCTCCTCGTTGGGCGAACCTCTGTAGAGGAAGGTCGCGACGGTTTCTCCGCTGTCGTTCGTGGTCGTCTCGACGAATTCCTGGTCTTCCGCCTGCCATTCCCACCGCCCGTTGCCCCGGTTGTGCACCACACCGAGCATGTGGACATCGAGAACCACCGAAGAGCCAGCATCGTCGTATGCCGCAGTCGCATCTGGGGCTGACTCTGTGTCCGCGCGATTCGAGGAGAGCTCGCGAAGGAAATACACCGGGTCCTGGACGACGCTCTTGATCGTCGCGTAGACCTGTGGGTCGAACGTGAAGACTCCCCGGCCTACCAGATCGCCGGTGGGCGTGATGCGGCCTCTCAGGTCCACCCGGGCGACCACCTGTTCCTCTTCCTTCTCCGCGTGATTCTGCGTCGGGCTCTGGTCAGTCGCGGTCTGGGTGTCCTCATCACCTGCCATGAAAGGCGGCACCGGGACTTCCGGCATCTTCTCCGGCGCGAAGCCGTCCGTCCGGACCAACTCGCTGAGCGTATCGGCCACCGCCTCGGCGTCGCTCCTCTGCTGATCCGTCAACTGCGAGCGATACGTTTGGAGTTCCTTCTTCGCCTTTTCATGCCCCCCACTGGCGGCCATCAGCAACCATGCGCAGCCCTCGATCACGTCTTTGGGCCGCCCCGTCCCGTCCGCCACGAAAACACCGAAAGCCCACTGGCCGTCGGGGTCGCCGGTCGTCGCAACCAGAAAGAACTAATCGGCCGCCTTGACCTGATCGGCCTCCACACCTTCGCCCTTGTGGTATTTCTGGCCCAGATTGAACATGGAGTCGGACCAGCCGCCCAGCGCCGATCGCGTGTACCAGCGCACCGATTCCCGGGCATCCTGCTGAACGCCGTTGCCGCGATCATACATGAGCGCCAGGAAGAACATTGCCTCCGCATGCCCCTGCTGAGCCAGGTTCATCAGTATGGGGTAGGCATTCTGGTAGTTCTGATTGCGGAGCAATTGCCGGGCCTGCTCCATCTGGTCGTTCTGGGGCAGCTCACGGATCGGCTTGACCTTGCGTGGCTGCAACCCCTGCCGCTGCACCTGGGGAACGGGCTGCGATTGCGGCACGGGCATCACCTGCTGATTGGGATTGCTCGGCTGAACCGGCTGGCCGAGGGCCGAAGACAGAAACACGCACGACACAACGATGGCACTGCAACAGGCGACCTTCTTCATATCCCGGGACCTCCGAAGTAGTCAGGGTTGGCGACGGCGTGGCACGCGTCCGAGTCACTCCATCGATACAAGCGACAGTTCCAGTTGATTGCTTATGTTCAACTGGTTGAAACGATCGTTCAGAAGCGTCCGCACGAGCAGCCCGTCCTGGCGACGATAGGTATACTGGATCTGCTGGCGGGGATTGTTGTGAACCACCGTCACATACTGCGGGTCCACGGAACTGACCTGTGTGGTGACGTGGGTGAAGGGATCGGTGTCGAGGACCCGGCCGGTCTGAAGATTGCCCATCGCCGCCGGCGGCATCCAACTGCCGCAGAGCATGTGATTGCCGCTGACGCGCGTCGTCAACTCCGAATTGATGCCCGGCGCCTGGCCTGCTGTGGAGATATCGAACTTCACCCAGTCGGGGCCGCGGCCGGTGATCGAGGCCGTCGCATTGACCGCCAGCGGCGAGGGTGGACTGCCGGGAATGTTGACCTGGAAGGTCCCACTGTATCGAAACGTCCGGGCCTGGCCCAGCCAGGGGGGCGCCGCCTGTCCTGCCCAAGGCAGCGACAAGGTCCGCGAGCCCTTGAAGGTCGTGCTTTTGGTCATGGACCCGCCGGGATGGACCTGCGCTCCTTGCACAACCTTCATGCCGGCCTTGGCGATTTCGCTCGAATAGAGCAGAATCCCGCTGGCCAGGTCGTAAATCCAGACCTTGCGACTGCCGCTCTCGCCCAGCAGAGCGATCAACACGGCGTCATAGGTGGCCTGCTCGATCTGTTTGCGCGTCGCGGCGACCCACATGCCCGCCTGCCCGCGCTCGGGCGGAGGCCGGCTACCGTACGTCTGCAACAGAGCCCTCAAGGCGTCGGGGTGCAGCCAGAGATCCCCCCCGTTGCCGGCCTGGCCCACATAGCCGGTCTCCAGCCTCTGCATCGGCTCGGATGTGTTCATCCCCTCGTACAGGTAGAAGAGCGTCTGCACGGCGACCTGCTGCTGATCCATGGCCACCACGTTGAACTGGAGCAAGCCGTGCGAGCCGGTACCTTCGAGCTTGTGCTGTGTGTAGCGGTTGCCGTGCTGGTCTTCCCATCCGCCCTCGGGGTCAGGCGTGTACTCGTGAGGCCCGTAAGGCAGGAACCCCGAGATCATATAGTAGGTTAATCGCAGGCCCGGCGTGATCCAATTCGGCGGTGGCGTAGTCACCGTCAGGCCGGGGACATCGCCCAGCATCTGGCCGGAGCCCATCGCGATGTCCCCAGGGGTCGCCGGCTGCTGAGAACTGGCCGCCGGTGGCGGATTCTGGTAGTCCTGCCAGGCCGCGGGCGCCGTCGCGTACAGCCATCCGCTCAAGATAATCACAAGAGGCGTCCGTCTGCCCATAGAGACCTCCAGACCTATCGATCATGGGGATTCCGCAAGCCGCACAACACCATCCTGAATTGGCCTCCCTGCTCCCCGTGCCGGAACAAAGCCCACTCACTAACCTGCCGCACAAGTGCGTTGCACGGCCAACAGGTTAAACGAAACAAGCCGCAGATGCCAGAGAAAAGCCGACAGAACAGCACGGATTTCCGATGCGGCAGGAGAAGGTAGCCTCCCCCCTGTCACGGTATGAAGCGTGCGGAGAACAACAACAGGTCCTTTAGGAGTCTCCCGGGACGCGGGCCATACCCACCCCGAGACGTG
>Ga0068714_10004223_pt1 | contig 16313 bp, 20 predicted proteins | sample MTBNYHSulfiMetaG_FD_62988 | JGI IMG/M metagenome (GOLD analysis project Ga0068714, IMG submission 62988) | Enrichment culture microbial communities from rom New York Harbor, USA that are MTBE-degrading - MTBE-NYH (New York Harbor Sulfidogenic)... | ecosystem: Environmental > Aquatic > Marine >...
CGGCCCAACCTGGCAGTAGGTGCACGAGTAGGAACACGCCTTGGGCGGGATGTGGTTGATCCCCAGGCTGCGGCCCAGGCGCCGCGAGGGCACCGGGCCGAAGGCGATGCTCATTCCGGTCGGCCTCCGCCGGCGCTAGTCGCGCCACCTCCAGCCGTAGCCGCGGCCGCCCCGGTTGCGCCACCGCCAGCCTCGGCCGCCGCCGTCCTCCCGGCGCCAGAACCGGGCCGGGGGCCGGTCATCATCGGGTGGGGACACTTCGGGTTCCTCGTCGGGACGAGACCGGCAGCGTCCCAGGCCCCAGCCGGTCCTCGGACCCCGGCCGAGCGGGCCGGTTCTATCCAATCCGGGCATGACTCCTCCTCTCAGCGGCCGGGCGAGTTCCCCCACCCCGACCGGGAACGATGTCGAGAGGGCCGTTCGTCGTCGGCATCGCAACGACAGCCCCGGCCCCTCCTCCTGCCTCCCCCGTGCACCGGGCAGGGCCAGGCCTCGGCAAGCCTGGGATCCACTACCCCTCCCGAGATGGCCAGCGCCTTCCCGTTGACCAGAGCATCGGCCACCTGCCGTCGCGCGCCGGCCAGCACCCGGGCGAAGGTCGCCCGGGAGACGCCCATGCGCCGGGCGGCCTCTTCCTGATACAGGCCTTCGAGATCGGCGAGGCGCAGAGCCTCCAGGCCGTCCAGGGTGAGGTGAGCGCCGTCCACGGCGGTGGCCGGGTCCGTCCCCGGCGTGAAGGTGACCGCCGGCAGAGTCTGCAGAACCTGGCGTGGTATCACGGGACGAGACATGGCGGTAACAAGCATATGCTCATAACCGTATGGGCGCAAGCCCGGGCCGGCCCACCGTTCGTCTAGGTCGCGGCGCTCGCCGGTGCGACGGCCGTCAACCTGTCGGCGACCTTCTCCCAGGCCTGTTGCAGGGCGGCCGACACCGGGCCCCCCGGATCGAAGACGGTGACCGGCTGCCCGCGCACCATGGCACCGGTGACGGCCGCGTCGTAAGGGACCCGGCCCACCAGTTCCAGGCCGTGCTCTCGGCAGAAGGCGGCAATGGCCCGGCTCCGATGCGGGTTGATGTCGGCCTTGTTGATGAGCACGAGGGCCGGAACCCGGAAGTGCTCGAGCATCGCCAGGGCGCGTTCCAGGTCGTGGATGCCCGAAGCGGTCGGTTCGGCAACCAGCAGAGCCAGGTCCACCCCGGTGCTGGCAGCGATGCTGGGGCAACCGATGCCCGGCGGCCCATCCACGAGCACCAGGTCGCGGCCGATCTCCAGGGAGACACGTCGGCTCTGTTCCCTGACCTCGGCCACCAGCTTGCCGGTGTTCTCCTGGCCCGCGAACAGCCTGGCGTGCACCAGGGGCCCGAAGGGGGTCTCAGAGCGGAACCATTGCCCAGCCTGCTGAAGCTGCATGCGAATGGCGTCGTCGGGGCATTGGTACCTGCAGGCCGCGCACCCCTCGCAGAGAGAGGGATCGACCCGGTGGCCATCGATAGCCGGGATCACCGCGGAGAAGCGGCAGACATCTACACACAACCCACACTGGCTGCACAAGACCGGATCGACTGCTGCCACCTGCCCGCCCATGAAGGCATGGCTCTCCATCAATCGTGGATTGAGGATCAGTTCCAGGTTGGAGCCATCGACATCCGCATCGGCCGTGACCACCGGGCCCGTGCGGGACGCCAGATCGGCGAGGGCTGCGGTCACCGAAGTCTTGCCGGTGCCCCCCTTCCCGCTCAGAAGCACCAGTTGTCTCACCGGCGCACCTCCGCTTTGATGTGCCCGAGCAATTCGTCGAGCAGAGCGCCGTACTCGGGCAGGGCCGCCACCAGAGGATGGCCGTCGGAGAGGGCCTCGGCGATCCGGCGATCGAGGGGGATCCTGGCCAAGATCGGGATGCCCTCCTCGCGGCAGTAGTCGTCCACTGCCGCGTCGCCGACACCGTCCCGGTTGACCACCACCCCCACGGGAAGGGTGAGTTCATCCCTGGCTACCTCCACCGCCAGGCGGAGGTCGTGGAGGCCGAAGGGCGTGGGCTCGGTGACCAGCAGCACGTAGTCGACGCCGCGCAAGCACTCCACGAACGGACAGGAGGTGCCGGCAGGTGCGTCGAGGATGGCTACCCCATCGGTCATCGCGCTCAGGTGTTTCTTCTTGAGCCGTCTGATGACGGGCACCGCCATGGGCTGTCCGATGTCCAGGGTGCCCTGCCCGAAGATGATGGACCCGGCTCGGCCGGATTCCACCGTGCCGATTACGTTGTCGATCTCGCGTATGGCTGCCTCGGGGCACTGCAGAGCGCAACTGCCGCATCCATGGCACAGATCCGGGAACACCAGTACCTGGTGACCGACCACCGTGATGGCATGCCAGGCGCACACCTCGGCGCACCGGCCGCAGAAGGTGCAGGCCTCCAGGTCCACCTGAGGGATCGGGATACCGACGGTCTCCGACTCGTCCAGTGTGGGCTTGAGGAAGAGCGCCGCGTTGGGGACTTCGACGTCGCAGTCCAGGAAGACCAGGCGGCCGGGCCCCTCCTCGGTCAGGGAGGGGCCGTCGGCGGCTGCCAGGGCCAGAGCCAGGCTGGTGGCCACGGTGGTCTTGCCCGTGCCGCCCTTCCCGCTGCCGACTGCGATGATCACCAGGACCGACCTCTCCCGTATTCGGCGCGCGGGTGTGGTGGGCGGGCGGTCGCTGCCCTGCCCCGTCCCGCGATCAGCTCGGGCTCCCTGTTTCGACCGCCGCCCGGAGCGCCCTGACGGCCAGCTTGGCGCAGTGCACCTTGGCGGGAGCCAGGCCGCCCACCGCCTCGACCAGGGCCTCAGGTTCTATCAGAGCCGCCTCGGCGGGAGTCTTCCCGTGGACCATCCCGGTGAGCACCTTTCCGCAGGCGATGATCGACTCGCCGCCGTCGGTCATGAAGGTCGCCTCGCCTATGACGGGGCCGCTCAGCCGGAGGTAGATCTCCATGGTGTCGCCGCACTCTCCGCGGATAACCCCCTGCAGGTCGGCCCCTTCGGCACGCCGCATGCTGTTGGGGATCGGGCCCTGCTCACGGTGGTGCCCGGCGCCGGCACCGCGCGGCTTACTCACCGTGCCTGCTTTCCAGGCACGGATCACTGCCCTGCAGGGCCCCGCCGAGGTAGCTCTCCAGGGCCCGCCTGGCCGAGCCCGAGGCGCCGGTGACGGCCTCGATGCCGAGTTCCTCGAAGGCCGCGATGGCGCGCCTGCCCATACCTCCGGAGAGCATCACCTCTACCTGGTGGGAGGCCATGAACTGCGGCACCTGCCCGGGACCGTGGCCGTCGGCAAGGGGGTTGGGGACCTCTCGTGCCGACCGTATTCCGGCACCCTCGAGGTCGATGAGCAAGAAGTGCGAGCATCGGCCGAAGTGGGGGCTGACCAGGCCTTCGAGACCGCCCCCTCCGTCGCAAGATATGGCAACTCTCATCGGTCAGTCATTCCTCTCGTTGGGATCGGGAGCCGGCGGTGGGATCCCGTCGCGGAAAGCCTTTGCCACCTCGCCGACTGTGCCCTTCGCCACCCGGTAGACGGGTACCCCGGCCGCTTCCAGCACCCGGGCGGCATTGGGGCCCACCTCACCGGTCAGCACGGCTTGTGCTCCGTGCTGCACCACGAACTCGGCGGCCTGGATCCCGGCCCCGCCGCGGGCTGCGGCTCCCGGGTTCTCGACTGCCTCGTATCCCATGGTCTCGGTCTCGAGGAAGACGAACTGGGGGCACCGCCCGAAGGTCGGGCTGGCCTCGGCCTGCAAGTGGCCATCGGTTGCCGAGACGGCTATTCGCATGTTGAACCCTTCCGGGGGCCTCGGAATCATAACAAGCATATGCTCATAAAAGTCGGGGAGCAAGATCCCGGCCGATTGATGGCGAGTTCACAAGGATGAGCCTGCCGGGCAGCACTGTGGTGGGGTCGTGCTGCACCGTAGGAAGCAGAGGAGGAGATGGCGCGCTCGTCGAGAGAGGCCTCCCCGGCCCGGGATGAATAGAGAGCCTGCTCAGCTGCTCGGGCCGAAGCGACCATCGGCCGGGCCGGCCCGACGGCTCCTCTCCTCTAGCCAGCCCTGCCGGGAGACCGGGAACACGTCCAAGGTGGGTGCATAGGGCTTCAGGTCGAGCACCGGGGTGCCGTCGAGCAGGTCCAGCTCGGCCACGTGCAGGATCAGTCCCGCCCGCCGGAGCAGCCGCACTGCCGAGATGCCGATCGGGTTGGGCCGGGAGGGCGCCCGGGTGGCGAAGAGGCCCTGCTCCCGGTGGTCCAGGTGGGGCGTTACCCGCAGGCGCACCGGGCCGGTCCTGTGGAACCAGGAGACGACCCAGATCCTCTCGAAGCCGTCGAGCCCGTCGAGCCCCTCGGCGAACTGTTCGTAGATCTCGATGGTGCCCGCATCCTCGGGCCCGGCCAGGGCCGGCTGCACCGGGGCCCCGGTCTGGGAAGTGAACGGGCTGTGCACCACCCCGATCGGCCGGACCTGCCACTGGGCGCTCTCTCCCCCAGCCGGATTCTCATTCGGGGCCATCGAAGTCCCCCGAGCGCCGCATGCTCAGCAAACGCACTCCCTCTACCTGGCGGAAGACCGCCCCTTGCGAGACGCTGCGCAGGGCGCTTCTCGTATCGGCCACCCGGGTGCCCGAGATGACGTCGACCCCGTAGTCGAACAGGACGGGCGAGAGCGGCGCCGTAGGTCCCAGCACCATGACCAGGCTGTCTCGCTGGCACCTCGCGAGCAAGCCTTCGATCGTGTGGTTGATGAGAGCGCTCCCGGTGATCGCCACCAGGTCGGCTTGCGGGATCAGCTCGGCCCCCTCCTCGGGCCCCAGATCGCCGGCGGCCGGGTGCAGGTCGATCACCCAGAGGTGGCCGGCCGCCCGTCGCAGGTCGGGGACGAAGGGGAAATGGCCCACCAGGGCCACCCGCTTGCCCGGAGCGCGCTCGATCAGGAACCGCCCGGCGTTCAGCTCGACGCAGCGGGTCTCATCCACCTCGAGCAACGAGTTGATGGCGGCCAGGCCGATGCCGGCTTCCAGCGTGCTCTCCGAATGAGCCAGACCGGCGAGTTGCCGGGCAGAGTGTTCCTGAAGGCGGCCGGCCCCGGTCACGAAGGTGGCCCCGTGTTCGTGATCCCCCGCGCCGATCGTCGAAGCCAGGCCGCAGGAGCGGCTCCACACCGCCGTCCAGAAGGCACCGACCCTTACCTCCCGCACCGGGGCATCGCCGGGGAGGGCGGAGATGAGGTCGTCGAGAATGCTCATGATCGCTGCCGATGGGCCTTTCCCGACCGAGGGTAGCCCCCCGGCAACGCTGGAATCGCACAGGGTGGGGGGCAAGCGTGGTGGGGCCCTCACCGGGCGGGGTGCCTGCGGTGGCTATGTGGGCGGGGTGATGGTGCTGGGCCAACTCTTGGGTCGACAGCGTGAGCACTTCGATGACCCCGAAGGGGTTCGCTTTGGTGTATTCGACCTCGCCCAGGAGCTGGCGGACCGCTTCGACGAGGAGTTAGGGGGGATGATCTGCCGGGATGTGCAGACCAGGGTCTTCGGCCGGTCTTTCGATCTCCGGGACCCGGAGGACTTCGAGCGTTTCGGGGCGGCGGGCGCTCACGACGACAAGTGCCCGGATGTGGTGGGCAAGGCGGCCGGGATGGTCGTCGACATCATTCTCCGAGCCGGCCTGGTGCGGCCTGCCTGAGCCGCGACGAAGGGCGGCTACAGCCCGGCGGCGGCCACTCGCTGGTCGAAGGTGGCGAGCACGCGTTCCTGTAGGGCGGTGAAGAACTCCGGGGTGTTGAAGTAGGGGAGCTGGATATTGGGGTTGGGCTGGTGGGATTCGGCGGGGAGGACGTAGTCGGGAGGACCGAAGCCCTGCCGGCGTTCGTTGGCGTAGCCGCGCAGGTAGGTGCGCCACACCGCTTGTTCGAGGTCCTGGGCGGTCACGTCGAGGCCGACGGCCGCCCGGATGGCCTCGGCTTCCATCTCGAAGCTGAGGTTGGCGAACTTACAGAGGCCGGTGATGTCGTCGAGCATGTAGAGGGGGCCCCGGTTGGTGATGGCGTCCACCCAGTAGTCCAGGCCGGTCTCACGTTCGAGGACGATGAGGAAGAAGGTGCGCATCGACATGTGCCCGCCGGCCAGGGCCCAGGGGTAGCCGGGGTTGGTCTGGGGCAGGAAAGCCGGGTACTCCACGCCCTTGGAGTGGTAGGCGTAGCCGGTCTCCCCGGTCTGCTCGGAGAGCCGCTTGGCTCCTTGTCCCAGTTCGGGCAGGCTGCCTTTCCCGACGCCGGTGATCGCCACCTGCGCGGCGGCGAAGTCACCAAAGGCCAGCCCACCGAGGATGGGGGCGTCGGGGTGGCGCCGGTTGTGCTCCATGGCGTAAGCGAGGGTCACCCCCAGGGAGATGGAGTCCAGGCCCAGCTCGTCGGCGAGTGCGATCAGGGAGAAGGCCCGATCGGGATTGTAGATGCCGAGGTTGGGACCGAGATGCACCAGCGGCTCGTAGTCCACCTTGGTGCGGAAGCGGCCCTCTCCGCCTGCGGGGTCGGCGTCGTGGATGTTTCGGTGGCAGCGGATGCCGCACAGGTAGCACCCCTCCGACCGCAACCGGAAGGGCCCGGCGGCCTCGACGTTGTCCCGGTAGAGGACGGTGCCCCGGTCATCCCCGGTGGGGGTGAAGTTGTACTCGGGCATGTTGGCCACTTCGTGCATCATCGTCATGGTGCGCCAGGTGCCACCCCGGTCGTGGGCCAGGTCCCGGTAGCGGGCGCTGCCCGGTCCCAGGTTGATCTCCCGGTTCACCTCCTTCAGCCCCGCCCCCGAGCCGCGCGGGTTGGGGCCGTCGGCGGCGATGGCGAGCAGGTTCTTCGAACCGAGCACCCCGCCGAAGCCGCCCCGGCCGCAGGCCCGCATCTTCAGATCGCCGGTCTCCAACTGGTGATCGGTGGACAGGTACACCCCGGCATAGGCCACCTGCCCCCAGTGCTCGCCCGCCGGGCCGATGACCGCGAAGTGCGCGTTGGGGAAGCGGGCGTGCAGGCGGCGGACGCGCTCACCAACCGGCAAGCCGACCAGATCGGCGGCATCCAGGAAGGCGAAGCGGGCCGGCTCGCCCTCCCCGCCCGGGGTGAGGTGGAGCAGGGTGGGCCGCTCGGCCCGTCCGGTGAGGATCATCTCGTCGATCCCCAGCCCCCGCAGCTTGGGGCCGAAGTTGCCGCTCCCCGCCGACCACATGAAGCCGGGCGTGCCGGTCAGCGAGGCTTTCAGCGGCGAGTACCCGGTCAGGTAGGTGCGCAGCCCGGTCATCACTCGCGTGCCGGTGAGCAGGCCGATGTTCACCACCAGCGGCGCCCCCGCATCGTACGGGTCGGCCACCGCACAGCCCGCCAGCAGCTTGTAGGAGCGGGCAATGCCCCCCAGCACGTCCTCCAGATCCTCACACTCCCGCCGCTCGCGCCTCACCTCGCCGGCCGTCAGGTCCACCCGATACCGGTCGAAACCGAAATCGGCCGGGCCCCGCCCTGGCGCCTCGCTGCTGTGCTCCATGGTCTCTCCGTCGGTGGGCCGGGGGTGCCGTCCTAGGCTAACCGTCGTCGGTGGAGGTCGGCCTGCCGGGCGAACCGACGGCCTTGCCCGCCCACCGGGTCGGCCAGAGGAGGAGCTGCAACCGTGGTCACCAATGCCGAGCTACAACAGCGGAGGGCGGCGGCCATCGCCGACGGGTGGGCGAGCGTCTACCCGTTCTACGCCGACCGGGCCGCCAACGCCGAGCTGTGGGACGTGGAGGGCAACCGCTACATCGACTTCGCGGGGGGCATCGCGACCCTGAACGTGGGGCACCTGCACCCCCGGGTGCGGGCGGCGGTGGCCGTCCAGTTGGAGCGGTTCTCGCACACCTGCTTCGCGGTGGTGCCTTACGAACCGGCAGTGGAGCTGGCCGAACGCCTCAACTCCCTGGTGCCGGGGAGCACTCCGAAGAAGACGCTGCTGGTCAACTCGGGGGCGGAGGCCATCGAGAACGCGGTGAAGATCGCCCGTCGGCACACCGGCCGGCCGGGGATCATCGCTTTCTCGGCCGCCTTCCACGGGCGCACGATGATGGCCATGGCCCTCACCGGCAAGATGTCGCCCTACAAGCTGGGCTTCGGGCCGTTCCCCGGTGACGTGTACCGCATCCCCTACCCGTACCCCTACCGGGGGGTGAGCCTGGAGGACAGCCTGGCGGCTCTGGATCACGTGCTGCGGGAGGACATCGAGCCGGCACGGGTGGCGGCGATTCTGGTGGAGCCGGTGCTGGGCGAGGGCGGCTTCGTGATTGCCCCACCCGAGCTGTTGGTGCGGCTGCGGGAGATCTGCGACCGCCACGGCATCCTGCTGGTGGTAGACGAGATCCAGACCGGCTTCGGCCGCACCGGGCGCCTGTTCGCCGCCGAGTACGCAGATATCGAGCCGGACCTGATCACCCTGGCCAAGAGCCTGGCCGGCGGGTTCCCGCTGGCGGCGGTGGTGGGGAAGGCCCCCCTCATGGACTCCGTGCAGCGGGGCGGCATCGGCGGCACGTTCAGCGGCTCGCCGGTGGGCTGCGCCGCCGCCCTGGCGGTGCTCGAGGTCATCGAGGAGGAGGGCCTGGTCGAGCGGGCGCAAGCCATCGGGGAGCTCATCACCGGCCGGCTCAACGCCATGGCGGAGCGCTTCCCCCCCGTCGGCGAGGTGCGGGCCCTGGGGGCCATGGCGGCCATGGAGCTGGTCAAGGACCGGGCTACTCGCGAGCCCGACCGCGAGCTGGCCGCCGCCCTGCTGCGCACCGTAGGGGAGAGGGGCCTGGTGCTGCTCTCCGCCGGGGAGGACGCCAACGTGATCCGCTTCCTGGTGCCCCTCACCGCCTCCGACGCCATCCTCGAAGAGGGCCTGGACATCATCGAGGGCGCCCTGGCCGACCTCAGCGGGTAGGCGGACGGATCCGCCGGACGGGCCCCCTGCGTTGAGCCCGCCGGGATCGCCGCCGTGGCCGGCTTGCTGAGAGAAGCCTGAGGACGGCGTACCCCGGTATCCCTCCGACGGTTACGGTCGCCGGGTGATCCCCACCCTTCTGGTGCTGCTGTTCGCGCTCGTCCCGCTCGTCCAGGACGGGCCCGTCGACGTATTGGCCTGCCGCCCCGTCCCCGGCGAGGTGGTCGACCACTTCGGCAGCCCGCGCCCGGGGGGACGGGTCCATGCCGGGACGGATTTCGCCGGCGAACGCGGGCAGGTCATCTACGCCGCCTTCTCCGGGCAGGTGGCCGACATCCGCTATGAGCCCACGGGAGGAGGCGTCGTCGTCGAGGTGCACCACCCGGACGGTACCAAGGCCACCTACATGCACATGTTCGATGCGGCGATGGCCGGGCAGGTTCCGGTCGACGAGCTCCCCCTGCCCGTCGAGGTGGGGGACCGGGTCGAAGCCTGCGACCCGATCGGCTACGTGGGCAACTCGGGATTCTCCGCCATCTACCACCTGCACTTCTCCTTCGCTCCGCTGGGCGGGTGGAATACCGATCCCGAACTCATCGAATGGCACCTGGTGTCGCCGGAACAGATCTACCCGTACTGGCTGCCCGGCGAGTTGAGGGACGGGCATCAAACGGGAGGCGACGGCTTCATCCGGCCCTGGTGACACATCGTCGCCGCGCGAACAGAGCCGGAGGGGGGATTCGAACCCCCGACCTGCTCATTACGAGTGAGCTGCTCTACCCCTGAGCTACTCCGGCCGAGACGGGAATGGTACCGACCCCGCGGGGGTGGCGCTCCGGGCGTTGGTAACCTGGCCACCCGGCCCGGAGAAGTGGATGGCCGACCCGGCCACCTTTGAAGAAGACGTCGCCCCCCTCTTGCCGCAGCTGTACTCGGCGGCCCGGCGGCTGACCCGCAATCCGGCCGACTCGGAGGACCTCCTCCAGGAGACCCTGCTCCGGGCCTATCGCGGCTACCGGACCTTCAAGGCGGGCACCAACTTGCGGGCCTGGCTGTACCGCATCCTCACCAACACGTTCATCAACCGCTACCGGCAGCAGTCGCGCCAGCCCGCCGAGGTGGAACTGGGGGAACTGGAGGACCTCTACCTGTATCGGCGTCTCGGCCAGGAGTCGGGGGCCTCCCGCAGCGCCGAGGAGGAGGCCCTGGAACGCTTCGTGGACGAGGACGTGAAAGCAGCGGTGGAGTCGCTCCCCGAGGTCTTCCGTATCCCGGTGCTGCTCGCCGATGTCGAAGACTTCTCCTACAAGGAGATCGCCCGCATCATGGAGGTGCCCATCGGAACGGTGATGTCACGCCTCCACCGGGGAAGAAAGGCGCTGGAGAAGGCGTTGTGGGAGATTAACGAGAGGCGAGGCACCGTGGACTCCTCCTCATGAAGCACAACTGCGAGAAGGCCCGCTCCCTGGCGCATCGCTACATCGACGGCGAGATGGCCTGGTACAGCCGGGTGCGGCTGGAGTGGCACCTGCATCGCTGTCCGGCCTGCGGCGAGGGGATCGTCTTCGAGCGCCGGCTCAAGCAACGCGTGCACGACGGATGCCGGGAGGAAATGCCCATCGTGGTGTACGAAAGGCTGAGGGCCGCTCTCAGGGAGTGTGCCCGGGGGGACGATCCCGCCCGATAAGGTGACGGCCTCCCCAATGGGAGGTATGGATGTCTGAGATCCTCAAGGGCAATCGAGTCACCGGCAAGCTGCGAGCCCCGCGCACCCACGAGGGTGAGCGCCTCTGTGGCCACCCCGGCTGTCCCACCCGGCTGTCGCGCTACAACAGCCGCGAGTTCTGCTACGCCCATGCCCCCACCCGTTTCCCCCGTCTGCGGGGACGGGTAGTGCGCGAGTCCTGATCCCCCCCGGCACGGTCCCGGGCAGGGGGTATGCTCGGACGGTGATCCCCAACCAGGTGCACCGGTGAGCGCCGTCCACTGGCCGCTGGCCGTGCGGGTCGCCGCCCGTATCGCCGGCCGCTACCCACTGGAGGACAGCTACCACTTCGCTCTCCTCCAGCGGCAGGCCCCCGGCCTGGTGAGCCGGGCCGCCGAACTGGCCGCGCAGGAGACCCGGCTCTCGTGGCTGGCAGAGCCCCGGGTGGACGTAGTCACCCGGGCCGAGTGGTGCCGGGCCAATGTGGCCACGTTCGAGCGCCTGCTTGCCCCGGTCGAGGCGAAGCTGGCTGCCGCCGGCTCCGCCCTGGGAAGGCGCCTCTCCGGCCGTCTCCTGGCTGCCGAATCGGGGGCTCTGGTCGGGATCCTCGCCCGGAGGGTGCTGGGTCAGTACGAGCTGGTGGTCCCCACCGGTAACGGGGGCGGTGACACGGTGATGCTGGTCGGCGGCAACCTGCTGGCCATGGAGCGTCTGCACGAGTTCCGCCCCGCCGAGTTCCGTCTGTGGGTTGCTCTCCACGAATGCACCCACCGCCTTCAGTTCACCGGGGTCCCCTGGCTGGGTCCTCACTTCCTCGACCTGGTGAGCCGTTTGGTCGAGTCGTCGGCGGCCGAGCCGGGCCGGGTGGCCCGCCTCGCCGGCGAGGTGCGGGCCGCCGCCCGGGAGGGCCGCCCGCTCATCGACGAGACCGGCCTGATGGGCCTGCTGGCCACCCCGGAGCAGCGAGGCCTCATCGACGAGGCCCAGGCTCTGATGAGCGTGCTGGAGGGGCACGGCCACGTGATCATGGATCGCATCGGTGGGCGCCTGCTGGTGAGCCAGCACCGCATGTCGCGGGTGCTCAAGGCACGACGCCGCGATCCCCGCTGGTCGACCTTCCTGCGGTTGACCGGTCTGGAGATGAAGATGAAGCAGTACGAGATGGGAGAGCGGTTCATGCACGCCGTGGAGCGCCAGGGCGGTTTCGAAGCGATCGACCGTCTCTGGGAGCGAGCCCGGAACCTGCCCACCCTCGACGAGATCCGTCACCCATCGCGATGGCTGGAACGGGTGGCCTGAGCGAGCCGGCGCGAGTGGTGCTGGCGGCCGTCGCCGACGCCTTCCCGGAGGCTGCGCTGCTGGTCGCCCTCGGCGGCGGGGCCGACAGCGCGGTCTGCGCCTGGGCGGCCGTCGAGATGGGGCGGACGGCCCGGGCGGCCACCGTGGACCACGGCTTGCCCGCCTCACCCGGTCTGATCGAGGCAGCCCGGCAGCTCGCCGGGCACCTGGGCCTCGCTCACCGACTGCTCCCCGCGCCCGGCGGAAGCCGCAGCGAGGAGGCCCTGCGGCTGGCTCGCTACCGGGCCCTGGAGGGGGAGGCCGCTCCCGGGGAGCTGATCGTCACCGGCCATACCCGCGACGACCAGGCGGAGACCGTGCTGGCCAACCTGCTGCGAGGCGCGGGCTCCGGCGGCCTGGCCGGCATCCCCGCCCGCCGCGGGCGGTGGTGCCGTCCGCTCCTGGCGGTGAGCCGATCCGAGGCCCGGGCGGCGGCCGACGATCTGGGCCTGCCCTACACCGACGACCCGGAGAACGACGACCCGTCCCGGCGGCGGAACGCACTGCGGCACCGGGTGATCCCTGCCCTCGAGCACGAAGTGGGGCCGGGGGTGCGGATCGCCCTGGCCCGGGCGGCCGGCCTGCTGGCGGCCGACGATGCCGAGCTGGAGCGTGCCGCGAGCATGGTTCCCGTGCACCGCGGCACCGATGCGATCCGCCTGCCCGCCGCCGTCCTCTCCACTCTGCCCGGACCGGTGGCCGGGCGGGCGGTGCGCCGGGCGCTGCGCCGGCTGCTGGACCCCTATCCGGGGGTGGGCGAGGATGTGCGCGCCGTACTGCGGGTGGCGGCCGGCGAGGCCCCGTGCCTGACCATCCAGGGGGGCTACCTGGCCTGCCGCGAGGGGCCCTGGGTAGCGCTGGGGGCCCCGGGTGCGCCGCCGGCGCCCGCCGCGGTGACCCTGCCCGTGCCGGGAGAAGTGCGCTTCGGTGGCTGGCGGCTGGCAGCCGAGGGACCCCTTTCCTCGCCCGTACCTGCTCCGGTGGGCCGCCGCGCCGTGGTGGCCGATGCGGCGGTGGGTGCCACCGGCCTCACCGTGCGGGGAGCGGCCCCGGGAGACCGGGTGGACACCGGCCGGGGTACCAAGCCGGTGGCGGAGGCCCTGCGCGAGGCCGGGGTGGCGGCCCGGTTGCGGCGGGATTGGCCGGTGGTCTGCTCGGGTGGCACAATCGCCTGGGTGGCGGGGGCTCGCCTCGCCGCCTGGGCGGCGCCCCGGGGGGCCGCGGCGATCGTGCTCCGGCTGAGAGAGGAGCGATGAGGATCGGCAGGGTGCTCGTCTCGGCAGAACAGATCCAGCATCGCCTGGCGGCCATGGGGGCCGAGATCACCGCCGACTACCGGGGCAAGGATCTACTGCTGGTCGCGGTGCTCAAGGGGGCTTTCATGGTGATGGCCGACCTGTCGCGCCACATCGGCCTGCCGGTGGACATGGACTTCATGGCGGTCTCCTCCTACGGGGAGTCCACCCGCACTTCGGGGGTGGTGCGCATCATCAAAGACCTCGACCGGGAGATCAGCGGACGGCACGTGCTGATCGTCGAGGACATCATCGACTCCGGGCTCACCCTGCAGTACCTGCGGCGCAACCTGGAGGTGCGCCGGCCCGCCTCGCTGGAGATAGCCGCCCTGCTCCTCAAGACGGGCATCCAGATGGTGCCGGTGCAGGTGCGCTACGTGGGCTTTGAGATCCCGGCCGACTTCGTCATCGGGTACGGACTCGATCATCTCGGCAAGTACCGCAACCTGCCCTATGTGGCCGTCATGGAGGAGGGCGAGGAGGGCGCCTCGCCCCTGCCGAGTTGAGGTTCAGCGTCTCCGCCCATCCTCCGATGAGAGAATTGGCCGGGCCGGGACGGGGTAGCCGTCAAACGGGAATACCATTCGTCGCGCGATCGCGGGCTCGGGGAGGCCCCGGAAGAGGAGTGAGGTGAGCCGCACCGTCCGTACAGTGCTGATCTACTTGATCGTCATCGTGGTGGCGATCATGGCGATCAATGCTTTCGTCTCGAGCGCCACCGCTCCCGACAAGCTCACCCTGGACGATCTGCAGTCGCGCATCGCCGGCGGCCAGGTGAGCACGGTCACCATCAAGCAGGAATCCAACGTGGTCCAGGGCGATCTGCTGGAGCCCAGCGGGGAGGTGACCCGCTTCGAGACCGCCTATCCCGACGGCTACGAGGAGAGGCTCACCCAGCTGCTCATCGACGCCGGCGTCGAGGTCCAAGTAGATGCCGAGAACCCCGGCATCATGCAGTGGTTCCTCGGCACCATCCTCCCCTACGTCCTGATCTTCGGGGTCTTCATCTTCATCCTCATGCAGATGCAGGGCGGTGGCAATCGGGTCATGGCCTTCGGCCGGTCCAAGGCCAAGCAGGTCACCCGCGACCAGCCCAAGGTCACCTTCAAGGACGTCGCCGGCATCGATGAGGCGGTCGAAGAGCTGCAGGAGATCAAGGAGTTCCTCAGCCGGCCGCAGAAGTTCCGGGCCATGGGTGCCAAGATCCCCAAAGGGGTGCTCCTGTTTGGCCCTCCCGGCACCGGCAAGACCCTGCTGGCCCGGGCGCTGGCCGGGGAGGCGGGCGTTCCCTTCTTCTCCATCTCCGGTTCCGATTTCGTGGAGATGTTCGTGGGCGTGGGGGCCAGCCGGGTGCGCGATCTGTTCGAGCAGGCCAAGGCGCACGCCCCGGCCATCGTGTTCATCGACGAGCTCGACGCGGTGGGACGCCACCGGGGCGCCGGCCTGGGTGGCGGTCACGACGAGCGGGAGCAGACCCTGAACCAGCTGCTGGTGGAGATGGACGGCTTCGACCCCAAAGCCGGCGTGATCCTGATCGCCGCCACCAACCGCCCCGACATCCTGGATCCCGCTCTGCTGCGGCCCGGGCGCTTCGACCGCCAGGTCTATGTGGCCCTGCCCGACATCAAGGGCCGGGAGGGCATTCTCGAGGTGCATGCCAAGGGCAAGCCGGTGGAGCATGAGACCGATCTGGGGGTGCTGGCCCGCTCCACCCCCGGGTTCAGCGGGGCTGATCTGGCCAACACCATCAACGAGGCGGCCATCCTGGCCGCCCGGCGCGGCAAGGACGTTATCGGCCAGCAGGAGCTGGAGGAGGCGGTGGACCGGGTGATGGCCGGCCCGGAGCGGCGCAGCCGGGTGATGAGCGAGGAGGACAAGCGGCTCACCGCGGTGCACGAGGGCGGCCACGCCCTGGTGGGCCACGCCCTGCCCATGGCCGACCCGGTGCACAAGGTGACCATCATCCCCCGGGGCCGGGCCGGCGGCTACACCCGCTCCCTGCCCATGACGGACAAGACCTACCAGCGCCGCAGCGAGATGGTGGATCATCTGGCCGTGGGCCTCGCCGGCCGCACCGCCGAGGAGATCGTGTTCGGCGACCCGTCCACCGGGGCCCACAACGACATCGAGCAGGTCACCAACCTGGCGCGGCGCATGGTCATGGAGTACGGCATGAGCGACCGGCTGGGGCCCATGAAATACGGCGAGCCGGAGGGCGAGGTGTTCCTGGGCCGCGACTACACCCGGCATCGTGACTACTCCGACGAGGTGGCCTCCGTCATCGACGAGGAGGTCCGCTGCCTCATCACCCGGGCGCACGAAGAGGCACGGGCCATCCTCACCACCCATCGGGTCGCCCTCGATCGGATCACCGAGGTGCTCATGGAGAAAGAGACCCTGGACGCCGAGGGGATCAAGGAGACTTTCTTCGACGTTCCCAAGTGGGAGCACGCCACCAACGGGTCCATGCGCATCCAGATGCCCAACGGTGAGCCGCCCGGCAGGATCGTGGCCCTGCCCGCCGCGCCCGACGAGAGCCAGCCCACCCCCTGAGGTGGCCGGCGCTTCCTTTCCGCCTTTTCGCCCGGTGTGCTGGCAGGTGCGCGGGCGCATGTTGGACACTCGCGCCCACACCCTGGTGATGGGGGTACTCAACGTGACCCCCGACTCCTTCAGCGATGGGGGTCTCCACGCCGGGGCCGGGGAGGCGGTGCGTCGCGGCCTGGAGATGCTGGCGCAGGGGGCCGACCTGGTGGACGTGGGGGGTGAGTCGACCCGGCCCGGGGCCGCTCCGGTGGAGGCGGCCGAGGAGCTGCGTCGCGTGGTCGAGGTGGTGCGCGCGCTGGCGGCCGCGGATGCGGTGGTCTCCATCGACACTTCCAAGGCGGAGGTGGCGGCGGCCGGTCTGGAGGCCGGGGCGGCGGTGGTGAACGACATCACCGCCCTGGGCGACCCGGCCATGGCGGAGGTGGTGGCGGCGGCGGGGGCGGGCCTGGTGCTGCTGCACATGC
>Ga0068714_10004226_pt1 | contig 16310 bp, 18 predicted proteins | sample MTBNYHSulfiMetaG_FD_62988 | JGI IMG/M metagenome (GOLD analysis project Ga0068714, IMG submission 62988) | Enrichment culture microbial communities from rom New York Harbor, USA that are MTBE-degrading - MTBE-NYH (New York Harbor Sulfidogenic)... | ecosystem: Environmental > Aquatic > Marine >...
TCCCCTGGGCGAAACCAAGTTAAGCGGGCACCCAGGGACTCGGCTCCTACCAACCTCACCCCTTTCGCCTGCCTTACCTGAACAGTCGCCGCTGGATCAGGTGCCCGGCCAGAGTCAGGCCTGCCATACAGTAGAGCAGAATGACGCCGAGGTGCAGGGCGATACCGGTAACCGGCTGGCCGGTCATCAGGGGACGCACCAGTTCGATGGCGTGGGTCAGCGGCAGCAGGGCCGCCGCCTGCTGCACCGCCTCGGGCATGCCGTCGAGGGGAAAGAATACGCCGCTGAACAGCAGCATCGGGGTGAGCAGCAGGGTGAAGTAGTAGAGGAAGAAGTCGTAGCTGCGGGAGATGGCGGTCATCACCAGGGCCATGCCGGCAAAGGCGACGCCGGTAAGCAGGGCCACCGGCAGCACCCACACCACCTGCCAGCCGTGCACCGCGTCGAGGAAATAGGCCACCACCAGGATGAATACCGCGCTCAGCAGGCTCTTGCTCGCCGCCCAGAAGGCCTCGCCGAGGAGAATGTCGTGCACGTCGAGCGGGGTGTAGAGCATGGCAGTCCAGGTCTCCTGCACCGCCATGCGGGTGTAGGCCGAATAGACCCCCTCGAAACTGGCGGTGTTCATCACGCTGGCACAGACGAATCCGGAGGCGAGGAAGGTGATGTAGTCCATCCCCTCGACCTCGCCGACGAAACTGCCGAGTCCGTAACCGAGGGCGAGCAGGTAGAGCAGCGGCTCGCCGATGTTGCCGAGCAGCGCCGGCCCCGCCAGCCTGCGCCAGACCCGCGCATTGCGCCGCCACACCGCAGCCCAGCGCCGGGCAAGCAGGGCGCGCAGCAGGGTCCTCATTCGCGCAGCTCCCGTCCGGTGAGCTTGAGGAAGACATCCTCGAGGTCGGCGGGGCGGCTGAGGTAATGCAGCCCCTGGTGCTCGCACAGCGCCTCGACCAGCTCGCGCTCGTGATCGGTGTAGCAGAATAGGGTCTCCCCAACCCGCTCACTGCGCAGCACCCACCTCCCATCACCTGCATCCAGCCAGCGCTGCAGCCCGGGGCCGTGCACCTCGACCACGTGGGACTCGATGTGCCGCTCGATCAACTCCGTCGGCGAACCCACATCGAGGATCGCCCCGTGGTCCATGATCGCCAGGCGGTCGCAGAGCCGCTGCGCCTCGTCCATGTAGTGGGTGGTGAGGATCAGGGTGCGCCCCTCGTTGAGCAGGGCGCGCAAGCGTTGCCAGATGATCTGGCGTGCCTGGGGGTCGAGGCCGGTGGTCGGCTCGTCGAGGATCACCAGCTGCGGGTCGTTGACCAGGGCGCGGGCGATCGCCAGACGGCGCTTCATCCCGCCGGAGAGCTCCTCGATCCGCGCCCCGGCCTTGTGCTCCAGGGAGGCAATCGCAAGCAGTTTGCGGATGAGCGGGTGGTGCTCGCCCAACTTGATACCGAAGTAGCTGGCATAGGTACGCAGGTTCTCCACCACCGTAAAATCCGGATCGAGGTTATCCTGCTGCGCCACCACCCCCAACTGCCGGCGCATCACCCGGCCCTGCTCGGGGATGGCGTAGCCGAGCACCTGCAGCTCTCCCCCATCCGGCGGGGTCATGCCGAGCAACATGCGCAGGGTGGTGGTCTTGCCGGCGCCGTTGGGGCCGAGCAGGCCGAAGCACTCGCCCGGCAGCACCTCCAGGGCAACGCCATCGACCACCGCCTGGCCGTCATAACACTTGGTCAGCCCCCGGGCCGAGACAATCGGTTGCATGGGTCAGCCGGAAACCGTCTCGGAGAGCGCCTCGGCCCATTGCGAGGTCACCGTATCGCGGATACGGTTGAGCCGGCCATGGAAAAAGTGATCCGCATCGGCCATCCAGCGGAGCACCGGGCGATGGCTGCGGCTCATCACCCAGCGCGAGACCTCCTCGGGAGAGACGATCTCGTCGCGGCCGCCCTGGATCACCATCCACGGGATCTCCACCTCCGGCAGCTCTGCAAAATCGAACAGCCCCACCGGCGGGGCGATCAGCAACAGCCGCTCGGCCCCCAGTTGCCGGTGGCCGCGCAGCGCCACATAGGCGCCGAAGGAGAATCCGGCCAGCCAGAGCGGCGCCCGGGGATGGCGCTGCCGGAAGTACGCCACCACCGCGGCCAGATCCTCGGTCTCGCCGATCCCTTTGGCAAAGCGCCCGCCGCTCTTCTCCACGCCGCGGAAATTGAAACTCACCGAAAGCAGGCCCATCTGGTTGAAGCTCTCGGCGAGGATGTGCACCACCTTGTTGCGCATGCTGCCGCCATGGAGGGGGTGTGGATGGCAGATCACGGCGATCGGCTTGTCCCCCTCGTAACACGCCGGGCAGGAGGTCAGCACCTCGATATCGCCCGCGGGACCGGGGATCAGCAGCTCCTCACCGGTGCACAGGTCCTCTTCGAGGCCGTCGTACAGGTGGTGTGCATGCAATTCGGAAAAATAGATATCGTCGGACATTCGTTGCCAGTCGGGTAGGATGGGACGAATCCCATCATTGTTTTTGAACCGTGCGACTGATGGGATACATCCCATCCTACGCCGTGGTTAGATTTTCAGCCGTTCCACCACCCGCCCGTTCAGCAGGTGCTCATCGATGATTTCATCGATATCGTCGCGGTCCACGTAGGTGTACCAGACCTCTTCAGGGTAGACGACAATCACCGGACCTTCGGCACAGCGGTTGAGGCAGCCGGCGTTGTTGATGCGCACGTTGCCCGGCTGGTGGATGCCGAGCGCCTTGCAGCGCTGCTTGGCATAGTCGCGCATCGCGCTGGCGTTGAAGTCCTGGCAGCAGCGGCCGCCGTCCTCGCGCTGGTTGGTGCAGAAAAAGAGGTGGTAACGGTAGTAAGACATAGTAATGTTATGGTTATCTGCTGGTAGCGGTTTCCGCTACACTACTGTTTTTTGACGCAGCATTCTACTCGGTATTACCCTCCACCCTGACTGAAGCCTGACCTTGCACGACACCAACGACACCCCCCACGACAGCTCTCGCCCCGATGACATCCCTCCATCCGTGCAGGGCATCCTGGACGCCGCCGACCGCTGCGTCATGTGCGGGCTGTGCCTGCCCCACTGCCCCACTTACCGCCTGCTGCGCAACGAGGCCGACTCCCCGCGCGGACGTATCGCGCTGATGCAGGCGCTTGCCGGCGGCCGCCTGCAACCAAGCGAGCCGCTGCTCACCCACCTCGACCGCTGCCTGACCTGCCGGGCCTGCGAGCGGATGTGCCCCTCCGGGGTGGAGTACGGCAAGCTCATCGATGCCACCCGCGCCGAACTGCGGCACAGGGGCGAGGCAGAGCCGCCCGGCCGGCTGCGCCTGCTGCTGCAGAACGTCGCCGACATCCCGCGGCTGCAGCGCACCGCCGCAGCGATGCGGACCTACCAGCGCAGCGGCCTGCAGTGGCTGGCGCGCAAAAGCGGCGTGCTCAAGGGGCTGGATCTGGAAACCCTGGAGACCCTGCTGCCGGCGATCCCCGAGGTAACCCGCCTTCACAACCACTATCCGGCACGGGGCGAGCGGCGCGGCGCCGTCGGCCTCTTTATCGGCTGCATCGGCAGCATCATGGAGGGGGAGATCCATGCGGCCACCATCGCACTGCTGACCCGCCTGGGATACGAGGTGCATGTGCCCTCCTCCCAGGGCTGCTGCGGTTCGCTGCACCAGCACAACGGCGAGACCGAGACCGCGCGCCATTTGGCCGAGCGCAACCGGCACGCCTTTGCCGGTCTGCAACTCGATGCGATCATCAGCACCGCCAGCGGCTGTGCCGCCCAGCTGTTCGAATACGGCACGCTCTACGGCGGCGAGAGCGAGCTGCCCGCGCCGCTCTACGAGGTGTGCGACTTTCTCCAGTTGCACTGGCCGCAAGAGGGACCAGGACTCAAGCCCCAACCGCTACGCGCCGCGCTGCACCTGCCCTGCAGCCAGCGCAATGTGCTGCGCCTGCCCGATGCGGCAGAGCGGCTGCTCTCGCGCATCCCCGGGCTGAAGCTCGAGCCGCTGGAAGGCAACGACGAGTGCTGCGGCGCCGCCGGAAGCTACATGCTGACCCAGCCCGAAAATGCCGATGCCCTGCGCCGGCGCAAGGTGGCGGCGGTCGAGCGGCAACGGCCGCAGCTGCTGCTCAGCAACAATATCGGCTGCGCCCTGCACCTGGCCGGCGGGCTCAAGGCGCAAGGGATTGATGTCGAGGTGATGCACCCGGTGGTGCTGCTGGCGAAAAGCTTGGAATAACTGCAGGTTGCAGGTTGCGCAGGATGATTTCCTGTCACCAGTCACCTCACCTGTCCCCTTGAACCTTGAACCTTGAACCTTGAACCGAAAAACTAGTATCTTTCCAGAACCTGCCATCGGAAACCTACGCCATGCGAAACTACTCCCCCCTCGACAAGCTCTTTATCAACCTGGACACCGCGCTGCGCACCATCGCGGGCAAGCCGATCATTACCGAGCGGCCCGATCCTGCCGAAGGGATCGACGAGGCGCCCCTTTCAGAGAGCGAGCGTGAGCTGGCCGGACGGCTGATGCGCATCAACCACGCCGGGGAGGTCTCCGCGCAGGGGCTCTACCAGGGCCAGGCGCTGACCGCCAAGCTGCCGGAGGTGCGTTCGAAGATGGAGCGTGCAGCGCTGGAAGAAAACGATCACCTGGATTGGTGCGAGCACCGGGCGAAGGAGCTGGGCACCCACGTCAGCTATCTTAACCCGCTGTGGTATGGCGGCTCGGTGGCTATCGGCGCCCTGGCGGGGCTGATCGGGGACAAGTGGAGCCTCGGTTTCGTGGTGGAGACCGAACACCAGGTGTGCCGCCACCTGGAGTCGCACATGGCGCAGCTCTCGCCCGAGGACCGGAAGACCCGAGCCATCCTGCAGCAGATGCACGATGACGAGGCGCGCCACGCCGACATGGCCCAGGCCGCCGGCGGCGCCCCCTTCCCCGCCCCGGTCAAGGCGATGATGCAGCTCACCTCCAAGGTGATGACCAAAACCGCCTATTGGGTATAAGGTGCAAGTGACAAGTTTCAAGTGGCAAGAAAACCCACTCTTGCGACTCGTTATAAACGCTTAAGCATCCTTACTGCGGCCATAGGCCTATGAACCAGAATGTAGGCCCGATAGAGCGAAGCGTCATCGGGCATTGCTGCCGGACACCGCTGCGCTATGTCCGGCCTACGAACTGACACACCTCCGTTCTTTCGCGGCTGGAAGCCGCTCCTACAGACAGTTCGAGGATTCCCGCAGCCATCAAGAAGAAGGCCCCATTCGGGGCCATTTCTCATCGCGGCATCTTGTCAATGTTCCGGCCAAGAAGTCTGGTTAAAAGTTTCAAGAAATCACATTCTTGCTACTTGCAACTTGTTACTTGTAACTGCCCTTATCGCGGCATCTTGTTGATGTTCTGGCCGAAGAATATCTCCAGCATCTCCCGCTCCAGGCGGCGGCGGATCTTCTTCTGCTCCCTGGCGTCCAGGTCCTTCGAGTCGACGCCGAACAAATAGGTGTCGAGGTCGAACTCCTTGAGCATCATCTTGGTGTGGAAGATGTTCTCCTGGAAGACATTCACGTCGATCATCTGGTAGCGATCGATGGTGTCCTTGGCCACGTAGTTCTGGATCGAGTTGATCTTGTGGTCGATGAAATGTTTCTTGCCGCGCACGTCGCGGGTGAAACCGCGCACCCGGTAGTCGAGGGTGACGATGTCGGACTCGAAGCTGTGGATCAGGTAGTTCAGCGCCTTCAGCGGCGAAATGCGGCCACAGGTGGAGACGTCGATATCGGCACGAAAGGTGGAGATGCCGTTATCGGGGTGGCTCTCCGGATAGGTGTGCACCGTCAGGTGGCTCTTGTCGAGATGGCCCACCACCGAGTCGGGTAGCGGTCCCGGCGCCTCGGTGTTGGAGAGCTGCTCGGCCACCACCGGCTCCTCGGAGATGAGGATGGTCACGCTGGCGCCCTGCGGCTCGTAGTCCTGACGGGCGATATTGAGCACGTTGGCGCCGATGATGTCGGAGACATCGGTGAGAATGTTGGTCAGTCGCTCGGCGTTATACTCTTCATCGATATATTCGATGTACTCACGCTGCTGGGCGTCGGTCTGCGTATAGCAGATGTCATAGATGTTGAAACTCAGGGTCTTGGTCAGATTGTTGAACCCATGAAGCTTCAGTCTCTTGGAAGTTACCACTAATCACATTCTCCAGCGTTGTCGCGAAGGCTGCCAACAAAATAGCCGCCACCCAGGCACAGGGGCGCGGCCAGCCGGTCGCTATTATCCAACATTCCGGGCCAAAGGGGGATGAAAAATCATCTGTACCGTATTACCCGCCGGATCGAGGCAATAGAAGCTGCGCGCGCCGTCGCGGTGGCTGCGCGGATTGGTCTTCATCGCCACCCCGTGGGCGCTGAGAAAGGCGAACCAGTCGTCCACCTCGGCAGCCTGGTTGAGGATGAAGCCGATATGATCGAGCCGCTGGGGGCCGCTGTAATCCGCCTTGAGCCGGTGCAGGGCCAGGTTGTCGCTGCCGGAGCTGAGATAGACGTTATCAACATCCGGGCGCCACTCGACCTGCATCCCCAGCAGCTCCACATAGAAGTGCTCGGCCGCCGCCAGATCCTCGACAAACAGGGCCACGTGGTGCAACCCGGCGGTCGGCCCGGGTCGTTTAACACTCATTCATGATCTCATAGTCGTGGCTGATCGAAACCCCGGCATTGCCCAGCATGATGGAGGCCGAGCAGTACTTCTCCGCCGAGAGCTCGACCGCCTTTTTCACCTTGGCGTCGCTGAGTTCACGGCCTTTGACGATGAAATGGACGTGGATACGGGTGAAGACCTTGGGCTCGCTCTCGGCACGCTCGGCCTCGAGTTCGGCAACGCAGTCGGTCACCTCCTGGCGCGACTTCTTCAGGATATGCACCACATCGAAGGCGGTGCAGCCGCCCATGCCCAGCAGCATCATCTCCATCGGCCGCGGGCCGAGATTGCGCCCCCCCATGTCCGGCGGACCATCCATCACTACCGCATGCCCGCTGGCGGACTCGCCCATAAAGGTGGCGTTCTCGAGCCACTTGATTCGTGCTTTCATCTTTCCTCTCTATTCCTCGGCTGTATACCGCCATACCATCCCGAACCGGGTTTTCACCGATTCTCTGTACCACCCTATACCATTGAGTATGCAGGGGTTTTTTCTTGTCCGGGCGAAGATGCCGCAACGCCACCCTGACGGAAAATTCCTTGCACAGCCAATACCCTGCGCGATTATCGTGCAGAATCACGCAAAACCGGGCCAGAACCTGTTGATTTTCTTGCGCTCAAGCCCCTTGACTGGTATATCTATCCGAATCGTTACAAACCACACGGCTAGAAGGATACGGCATGGCGGCAGCTTCACACATACAACTCAGCCCTGCAATAGAGCGCTTTCTGGAGCACTGTCACCGTCGCCGCTACCCCTCCAAGAGCACCATTATCTGTGCAGGCGACAAGCCGGATGTGCTCTATTACATCATCAAAGGCTCCGTTACCGTCCTGATCGAGGACGATGACGGCCATGAGATCGTCCTGGCCTACCTCAACGACGGCGACTTCTTCGGCGAGATGGGGCTGTTCGACGAAACCCAGGGACGTAGCGCCTGGATCCGCGCCCGCGGCGACTGCGAGGTCGCCGAAATCAGCTACAGCCGCTTCCGCCAGCTGGCAGAGAAGGATCCGGAGATCCTGTTCCATCTCGCCACCCAGATGGCGATGCGCCTGCGTAAGACCAGCCGCAAGGTGAGCGATCTGGCGTTCCTCGACGTCACCGGCCGCATCGCACGCACCCTGCTGGAGCTGGCCAAAGGCCCCGACGCGATCACCCACCCGGACGGCATGCAGATCAAGATCACCCGCCAGGAGCTCGGCCGCATCGTCGGCTGCTCGCGCGAAATGGCCGGCCGCGTGCTCAAGGCGCTCGAAGAGCAGGACCTGATCAGCGCCAAGGGCAAGACCATCGTCGTTTACGGCACGAGATAACAGCAGATACGAGATTCGAGGGGAAAGATACGAGGGATTGTGCCCGCTACGCGGACGGTTTAACCAATTTAATCGCGCGAAGCGTGCTCCATCCCTCGCCTCTCGTATCTTTTCCCTCGCATCTGCCTTTACCCTCGCCTCCCAGGCCCGCAAAAGATGATGGGATGCATCCCATCCTACGCAAAGAGTTCCGCCAGCCTCTCCCCCGGCTCATCGGCGCGCATGAACGCCTCGCCCACGAGGAAAGTGTTGACGCAGTGCTCGCGCATCAGCGCCACGTCCTGCGGGGTGTGGATACCACTCTCGGTGACCACGATGCGCCCTTCCGGGATCTGCGCAAGCAGTTCCAGGGTGGTCTGCAGGCTGGTTTCGAAGGTGCGCAGGTTGCGGTTGTTGATCCCCACCAGCGGCAGCCCCAGCGGCAGGGTGCGCGCCAGCTCCTCGCCATCGTGCACCTCCACCAGCACATCCATGCCCAGTTCAACCGCCTGGGCACTCAGCTCCGCCATCTGCTGATCACTGAGGCAGGCGGCGATGAGCAGGATGCAGTCGGCGCCGATCACCCGTGCCTCGGCGACCTGGTAGGGGTCGATGATGAAATCCTTGCGCAGCACCGGCAGTGAGCAGGCCTCACGCGCCTGCTGCAGGTAGGCATCGGCACCCTGGAAGAAGTCGATATCGGTCAGTACCGAGAGGCAGGCCGCCCCGCCCCGCTCGTAACTGCGCGCGATATCGGCAGGACGAAAGTCCTCGCGAATCACCCCTCGGCTCGGCGAGGCCTTCTTGACCTCGGCGATCACCGCCGCCTCGCCGGCATCGAGCTTGCGCCGAATCGCGTCGACAAAACCGCGCACCGGGGAGGCATCCTCGATACGCCCACGCAACGTTTCGAAGCCCACTGCCTGTTTGCGTGCGGCGACCTCTTCGGCCTTGCGCTGAATAATCTTCTTCAGGATATCGGGGGTGTCATTCATCGGTATTGCCACTACTCCGTCAAAAAATCGCCCACCACGAAGAACACGAAGAGCGGCATTGCCACTGTCATCAGACCTTTCGTGTCCCTTCGTGTGCTTCGTGGTTAAATGCTTTTAAATCGCCTGGATCTGGTTGGACACGGCCACCAGGGCCTCGAGCTTTTTCGCCGCCGCGCCGCTGTCGATCACCTCGGCGGCCCGTGCGATACCTGCGGCCAGGGTATCGGCCAGCCCGGCCACATAGATCGCCGCACCGGCATTGAGCAGCACGATGTCCCGCGCCGGCCCCGGCTCTCCGGCCAGCACACCGTTGATCACCTCCAGTGACTGGGCGGCACCTTCGACCGCCAGGGCCGTGATGGCGGTGCGGCGGAGACCGAAGTCCTCCGGCTGGATGGTGTAGCAGTCGATATCGCCGTGTTTCAGTTCGGCGACAAAGGTAGGCGCGCCGATGCTGATCTCGTCCATGCCATCTTCGGAGTGCACCACCATCACGTGGTTGCTGCCGAGTTGCCTTAGTACCTGCGCCAGCGGCTCGACCAGCGCCTTGCTGTAGACCCCCAGCAGCTGGTTGGGGGTACCGGCAGGGTTGGTCAGGGGGCCAAGGACATTGAAGATGGTACGCACCCCCATCTCGCGGCGCGGGCCGATGGCGTGCTTCATTGCGCTGTGGTGCTTGGGGGCGAACATGAAGCCGACGCCCACCTCCTCGATGCAGCGCGCTACCTGCTCGGGGCCGATGTCCAGATTCACCCCTGCCGCCTCCAGCAGGTCGGCGGCGCCGGATTTGGAGGAGACGGCACGGTTACCGTGCTTGGCCACCTGGCCGCCGGCCGCGGCAACGACGAAGGTGCTGGCGGTCGAGATATTGAAGGTATTGCTGCCATCGCCGCCGGTGCCGACGATATCGACAAGATGCTCACCGGAGACCTTCACCCCGGTGGCCAGTTCGCGCATCACCATCGCCGCGGCCGCGATCTCGTCCACCGTCTCACCCTTCATGCGCAAGCCGATGAGGAAGCCGCCGACCTGCGCCGGGGTGGCCTCGCCGGTCATGATGAGACGCATCACCTGCTGCATCTGCTCGCTGGAGAGGTCCTGCCGTTCGGTTACCGCCTTGATCGCCGCCTGCATGTCCATAACGTCTACCTTTTCAAGAATTTCACCACGAAGATCACGAAGCGCACGAAGGGGATTGTTGCTTCAAACACAGAGGAATGAAAACTTCGTGCTCTTCGTGCGCTTCGTGGTTTTCGCTTTTAGTCTGATTCAGTCGATTTTGTCGCCCCTGCCCCGGAGGGTCAAGGTGAAACTGACTCGTCGCATACCCCTTCGCGCCGGCGCAGCCAGTGCCACAGCGAATATCCCGCCAAATTGAGCAGCAGCATCGCCAGCGCAAGGCTCAACACGCTCTCCATCACCAGCGGTACGACCACGCCCACCACCACCGCGGTGAAGCTCATCTGCACGAAACTCTGCATCGCCGAGGCCATACCGCGATTGCGTGGAAAGCAGTCCAGTGCCATCAGGTTGAGGTTGGGCATGGTCAGCGCCATACCCAACACATAGAGCGCAAGCGGCGCCACGACACTGAGGGTGGCAGGCGTCAGCAACAGGGCCTGCAGCACATTCGCCAGTGCGGCCAGCAACATCAGGGCAAAACCGGCGCTCACGGTTGCTACCGGCGAGAGCCGCCCGGCCAGCCGGCCCGAGAGCTGCGAGCCGAGCATGATCGCCGCCACGCTGGGGACGAACAGTACCCAGAAGTCGTTCACCCCCAGGCCGAGAAAGTCATAGATCACCGTCGGTGCGCCGGCGACATAGAGGAAAAAACCGCCGAACATCAAGGCGAAGACCGATACCAGCGCCATGAAGCGCCCGCTGCGCAGGGCCTTGGCGTAAGCCCTGCCGACCGCAACCGGATGGATACTGTGGCGTTTTTCCGGCGCCAGCGTCTCACCGGTGGCGAAATGGATCATCGCCAGCAACAGGGTCGAGAGCAGCGCCAGAAAGACGAATACCGCGCGCCAGCCGAAGAGGTCGTGGAGCCAGCCGCCGAGGATCGGCGCCAGCGCCGGGGCGATGCCGAACAGCAACATCACCCGCGCCATCACCCGCTGTGCGGCGGCGCCGTGAAACACATCGCGCACCATCGCCCTTCCGACCACCAGACCGGCGCTGGCCGAGAGCCCCTGGGCGATGCGCAACAGGACCAACTGGTGGATATCCTCCACCAGCGCGCAACCGATGGAGGCCGTGATGTAGATCGCCAGCCCCGCCCACACCACGCGGCGCCGGCCAAAACTGTCCGACAGCGGGCCGTAGATCAGGGTGGAAGCGGCAAAGGCAAACAGATAGAGGCTCAGGGTCTGCTGCATCTGCAGCGGCGAGGCGGCGAGCTCCGCTGCGATATCCGGAAACGAGGGCAGATAGGTATCGATGGTGAACGGCGCCAGCATCGCTAGCGCCGCCACCACCAGAGAGAGGGGCAGACCCCTTGCCTTCTGTTGTGGGGCTGATATCACAGAGATTCCTGTTTATTCGGTTCGATAGCCACAGAGATCACAGGACACGGAGGAAAAATTCCTGCACGTTAACCCCCTGTGTTGCTCAGTGATCTCTGTGGCTAGCCTATTCGGCGGGCACGGCCCGCCCGCCCTATCGCAATGTTGTTCGAGTCGGGCCATAGAGGTCACAGAGGTCACGGGGAAAAAACCCCAGCACCGTTAACCCTCTGTGTACTCTGTGACCTCTGTGGCTAGTTTTATCGGCTGTGACCTCTGCTGGCTAGCTTTGATCGCGCCGGCCGCCGTGCATCGCCAGGAAGTTCGACAGCTGCTGGTGGCCGTGCTGGGTGAGGATCGACTCGGGGTGATACTGCACCCCCTCGATCACGAACTCGCGGTGGCGCACCCCCATGATCTCGTCCATCGATCCGTCTTCGTTGCGTGTCCAGGCGGTCACCTCCAGGCACTCGGGCAGGCTCGCCTGCTCGATCACCAGCGAGTGGTAGCGGGTCGCCTCGAAGGGGTTGGATAGTCCTTTGAACACACCGACGTCGCTGTGGTACACCATCGAGGTCTTGCCGTGCATGATCTGTTTGGCGTGCACGATCCTGCCACCGAACGCCTGGCCGATAGACTGGTGGCCGAGACACACCCCGAGGATCGGCAGCTTGCCGGCGAAGTACTGAATCGCCTCGACCGAGATCCCCGCCTCGCGCGGCGAGCATGGCCCGGGGGAGATCACCAGGTGATCGGGCGCGAGCGCCTCGATCTCTGCCACGGTGACCTGGTCGTTGCGGAACACCTTCACCTCCGCACCCAGCTCACCGAAATACTGCACCAGATTGTAGGTAAAGGAGTCGTAGTTATCGATCATTACTAACATGATTTTCAAAACCTCTTAACGCAAAGGGCGCAAAGACGCAAAGGACGCGAAGGTCTTCAAAGGCCGTTGGCGACTCGCGTTATGCCACTTTTCAACAGGGTGACATTAAAGTTGATCAACAAACCAAGCCGGCATTCGGTAAGGCGTAGATAGGTCAACAACTGCGCCTTATGCAGCGGCAAAAGTTTCTCTACAGACTTAAGCTCCACCAATAAACACCCACCGATTAGCAAATCCGCTCGATAGGCAGGTGAAATCTGCCGTCCCTTGTATCTGGCAGGGAGCACAACCTCAGTCTGGTAATCAATCCCGCGCAACTCAAGCTCATGCCCCAAACACTCCTGATAAGCAGACTCAAGCAAGCCAGGTCCCAAGGCTTTATGCACCTCCAGTGCGGCGCCAATTACTTCATGCGCAACTTCGTTTTCCCGCATAACACACTCCCTCGTGTCGATTTGATAATCATTAAGTTCCCTTCGCGTCCTTTGCGCCTCTGCGTTCTTTGCGTTGAATGCTTTTATCAGTTACCGATGCTGTTTGCTGTCCAAACCGGCGGCGGCGATGGCGGCGGCGCGGAACACGGCGCGGCCCTTGTTCATGGTCTCGTCCCACTCGTTGCGCGGAATGGAATCGTAGACGATGCCGGCGCCGGCCTGGATGTGCAGGGTACGCTCCTGGATCACCGCGGTGCGGATAGCGATGGCGGTGTCCATGTTGCCGTGCCAGCCGAGGTAACCGACAGCGCCGGCGTAGACGCCACGCTTGACCGGTTCGAGCTCGTCGATGATCTCCATGGCGCGAATCTTCGGTGCGCCGGAGACGGTGCCGGCGGGGAAGGTGGCGCGCAGCGCATCCATCGCGCTCATGCCTTCCTTCAATTTACCCTCGACGTTGGAGACGATGTGCATCACGTGGGAGTAGCGTTCGATCACCATCCTGTCGGTGAGCTCCACGCTGCCGGTCTCGGCGATGCGCCCGACATCGTTTCGCCCGAGGTCGATGAGCATCAGGTGCTCGGCCAGCTCCTTGGGATCGGCCAGCAGGTCCGCCTCGAGCGCCTTGTCCTCGGCCTCGTCGTGGCCGCGCGGACGGGTGCCGGCGATGGGCCGCACCGTGACCAGCCCCCCCTCGTAGCGCACCAGGATCTCCGGCGAGGAGCCGACCACATGGAAATCCTCCAGGTTGAGGAAGAACATGTATGGCGAGGGGTTGAGACTGCGCAGGGCGCGGTAGAGATCCAGCGGCGGCGCGGCGAACGGGATCGACATGCGCTGCGAGAGCACCACCTGCATGATATCGCCGTCGACGATGTACTCGCGCGCCTTCTCCACCGCCGCCTCGAACCCCGCCTGGGTGAAGCCGGAGACGAAGTCCGCCTCGCTCACCTCGGCCGGGACGATGTACTCGGGGCGCCTCACCGGCTGCTCCAGCAGGCGCACCAGTTGGCCGAGGCGGCTCTCACCCTTCTCCAGCGCTGCGCTCTCTGCCGGGTCCACATGCACCACCACGTAGAGCTTGCCGCTGAGGTTGTCGAACACCACCACCTCGTCGGAGAGCATCAGCAGGATATCGGGGTTACCGAGCAGATCCGGGTTGGGGGATTGGGCGAGGCGCGGCTCGATGTAGCGCACGGTATCGTAGCCGAAGTAGCCGACCAGGCCGCCGGTGAACTTCGGCAACCCCTCAACCTCCGGCACCCGGTAACGCGCCTGAAAAGCCTCGATGAAGGCGAGCGGATCGGCAACCGTCTCCTGCTCGACCACCACGTGGTCGGTGGTGACGGTGACCTGGTGATCACGCACGCTCAGCACGGTGCGTGCCGGCAGGCCGATGATGGAGTAACGGCCCCACTTCTCGCCACCCTGCACCGACTCAAAGAGGTAGGTGTAGGGTGCATCGGCGAGCTTGAGGTAGGTGCTCAAGGGGGTGTCGAGGTCGGCCAGCACCTCGCGCATCAGCGGGATGCGGTTATAGCCGGCCTCGGCAAAGGAAGCGAACTGTTCAGGAGTCATGGGAATCACCTTCCGGACGTAAAACGGGCAAACGGAAATCGCTGAGTCGGGCTCAGCTGCGCCATCGCCTGTCGAAGTGTGATCTCACCATTCCATTAATCCTGACGTTGATAGGTAACTGTTGTTCAATTTACCACGAAGCCCACGAAGAGCACGAAGGTTATTAACCTGCACCCCGGAAACACTCAATTCTCGTGGTTGGCTCTGAGCGCCGACTATACCGCGCTCTCAAGCAGTGCCGGCAGTTCGGCCATCGAGTCGATCACCGCATCCGGTTCGGCCTCGCGGATATCGATACCGTGATTATAACCATAACTCATGCAAATGATGTTAAAACCGGCGGCACGCGCGGCCTTCACGTCGCTCACCGAGTCGCCCAGCATCAGCGACAGCTGCGGCATGACATCGAAGAACCTCGCCGCATAGAGCAGCGGCATCGGGTGTGGCTTCTTCTCCGACAGGGTATCACCGCTGACGATGATGCCAAAGCGGTCATGGATCCCCAGGTCCTTGAGCAGGGGGAGGGTGAACTGCTCGGCCTTGTTGGTGACGCAGCCGAGTTTGAACCCCGCCGACTGCAGGTAGTCCAGCCCCTCGAGCACCCCCGGATAAAGGCGCGAACGCTTCGAGGTGTTCTCGGCATAGAGCTCGAGAAAGAGCGGATAGGCCCTGGCGAAGAGCTCATCGTCCGGCTCGCCGTCGAGGCTGTCGATCAGGGCGCGGCGCACCAGGCGCTCCACCCCGTTGCCGACCCAGGTACGCACCTTGGCCTCGCCGCGCAGCGGCATCCCCAGCGCCTGCATCATCTCATCGACGCAGAAGACCAGGTCCGGCACGCTGTCGACCAGCGTGCCGTCCACGTCGATGAGGACCATTTCGGGTTTTCTCAACATAAAACAATCTCACCGCAAAGGCGCGAAGGTCGCAAAGGAAAGACCAATTTCAAATACCAACTTGGCCTTAGCCGTCATTTCTGCCGCAGGCGAAAATCATGCCCGGCAGCTTCTGGATTCCGGCATGCGCCGGAATGACGGCCTGAGCCCTCGACTGGTTTTCTTTGCGCCCTTTGCGCCTTTGCGGTTAACCGGTATTTACTTCCCGACCTTGGCCAGCTCGGCACGCATCTCGGCGATGATGGTGTCGTAGTGGTTCGGGTCGCTGTCGTTGCGCTTGCCGAACACCGCGGAGCCGGCAACGAAGGTATCGACACCCGCCTCGGCCACTTCGCGGATGTTGGCCGGGCCGACGCCGCCGTCGATCTCCAGGCGGCAGTCGTAACCGCCCTCCTTGATCATCGCACTGACCTTGCGCGCCTTGTCCAGCACATAGGGGATAAATTTCTGGCCGCCGAAGCCGGGGTTGACCGACATCAGCAGCACCATGTCCAGCTTGGGCAGGGCGTACTCCAGCACGTCCAGCGGGGTGGCGGGGTTGAACACCAGGCCGGCCTTGCAGCCGCTCTCCTTGATCAGGCCGATGGTGCGGTCGATGTGCTCGGAGGCCTCGGGGTGGAAGGTGATGTAGGTGGCTCCGGCCTTGGCGAAATCGGGGATGATGCGGTCCACCGGCTTGACCATCAGGTGCACGTCGATGGGAGCGGTCACACCGTGCTTGCGCAGCGCCTCGCAGACCAGCGGACCGATGGTCAGGTTGGGCACGTAGTGATTGTCCATTACGTCGAAGTGCACGATATCGGCACCAGACTTGATGACGTTGTCGACTTCCTCACCCAGGCGGGCAAAGTCGGCCGACAGGATGGAGGGGGCAATCTGGTAATCCGCCATGGTATTCGCCTCTGTATTTGGTTGTTGTCCGTACCGCCGGTGCAGGCGGCCACCACAAAAAGAACCGCAGATATTACCTGTAATGTCCGGCTAATGCGACAGTTGG
>Ga0068714_10004227_pt1 | contig 16308 bp, 14 predicted proteins | sample MTBNYHSulfiMetaG_FD_62988 | JGI IMG/M metagenome (GOLD analysis project Ga0068714, IMG submission 62988) | Enrichment culture microbial communities from rom New York Harbor, USA that are MTBE-degrading - MTBE-NYH (New York Harbor Sulfidogenic)... | ecosystem: Environmental > Aquatic > Marine >...
CAGGAATTCAAATCATACTTTCAGACTTCACACGATCGCCAGGCTCACCGGATCGGCTCGAGGAAAAAAATAGCCTCGGGCACTATACTCGATTTGTTTACCATACGGATTCTGCAATAGGCATAGAGACGTGACATTTTCACGGTCATCATGGATCAAGTCAGAGAGGATCTATTTTTGAGGTTTGGGAGGTTCTTCTCTCCAATAAATGTGCCCTTTCTAAATATTCGGTAAAAGAAAAACAAGGGAAGTTGCAAGAATTTTGCAAAATCAAACAATATTTAAAGGGGGTGTGATTGAACATAGATAGGCCTATATGAGCTGACAATCCTTTCAGAAAAAATAGATACTTTCATTTCTAAAGTATAACCTCCCCTATGTTTGTCTCTAAGCTCGTCAAGAAAGATTTGCATTGCAATAAAAAATTATTTCAAGTTATCTCAGAATATGCGTTATCCGTGACGCAGATAATTTCCCATCTGAATATTCTGTACAAGAGTTTTTCAGCATCAGTTGCATATTAGTATTATTTTGACTGTCCCTATTTAGATTATCAGCTATTCAGGCAACCTTTTTGGCGATAAGCGTGTCTTATAGTTTAGAGATTGAAATGTAGTTAGCAGAACATTCGGGAAGAGAAAAAGATATGAGAGAAAGAATACATCGGCAGGGACATAAGGACGATAAGGACGCAGAAATCAGCAGAGAGGTTTTTCTGTGCCAGCAAGGAGATATGGCTGCGATGGAAAAGGTTTATGAGCGATATCGGGTATCACTATTTAATCTGGTATTTCGAATGACCAATGATTATGCGACGGCTGAGGAGTTGCTTCAGGATATTTTCATCAAGGCCTTCAGTAATATTGTGTCATTGCGTCATAGCTATGCATTCAAAAGTTGGATTTATCGTCTGGCAATCAATACCTGCAACAGTTTTCTTCAAAACAGGAAGCAGGAGCGTTTGGACTTGAGTGAGAATATGGATCATTTTCACAGTCAGAAGCCTGAAAATGGAGTCCTGGCATATTCATTGAGAAAAGCTATTACCAGTTTGGCGCCACGTTTAAGAGCGGTATTTGTACTTCATGAGATCCAGGGATTCAATCATGATGAAATAGCCGCGACACTGGGTTGTAATATTGGGACGTCAAAATCTCAACTTTTCAAAGCCCGTAAAAACTTACGGTATCTTTTGATGAAGGGGGGAGAGAAGAATGAACTGTCGCACAAGTGAGCGAATGATCAACGAGATGATAGATCAAGGTTTATCAGTTGAACAGGCAGAGAAGCTCAAAGAGCATATTGCCAGCTGTCCAAAATGCCAGAAATTGTTGGATGATCTGACTGCTCTTGTTAACCGGGCCCGCTCTTTTGAAAAGGTTTTACCCACAGCCGATCTTTGGCCGGCCATTCAGCGGGGCATCACAAATGAAGGTCACAAGCGAGCTGGTTCTTCGTTGGTGGCATGGTTAGGGGTCATGTTAAGAGTGAGTTTCCCGAGCAAGCAATTTGTAGTTGTTGCTGCGGTGCTCCTTTTGACCTTTGGTATGGTGATTTGGTCGACACTGCGTTGGAATTCAGGACAATCGAAGGGTGTAACAAATGGTCTCGAACAGCCAGTTGAGGACCATTTTGCTCATGCCCAATATCATTATACCAAAGCCATTGAGGCGTTGAATGCGGCCATAGAAAGTAGAAGGGAAACGCTTGATCCGCAGATGTCCCACGTATTCGAACAGAATTTGGCAGTGATTGATAATTCGATACAAACCTGTCGAGATGCCTTGAGACAGCAACCGGAAAGTCCGGAAGCGAAGAAATATTTATTGCTGTGTTATCGTAAAAAGGTTGAATTGCTTCATGAGTATCAATCTTTTTCCAGGCAAACGGGGTGAAAGTTCATCCACAATCAAGGAGGTCAGCATGAAAGCATTTTATCGAATTCCAGTCCATGTAAGTTTGATACTAATGGTCGGTTGTATTCTTCTGCCGGGTTTAAGCAGTGCGGAGCGGACCGAGGAAATAGTGGACACGATTGTATTGAATCGGGACGGTGAGGTGATTGTCAAGAACATAAGTGGCAACATCATAGTCACGACCTGGCCGCAAAGTGAAGTCAAAATGATAGCAACAAAGCGGGCCCGGACGGACAAGGACCTTGAGAATGTTTATGTTCACATTCAGCGGAGTGATACAACGCTTCGGATCGAGACCCGATTTCGTCAAAAAAGTAAAAACACGGATGGTTCGATAGAATATAATCTTACCATTCCGGACCTGGCCTCACTGACGATCGAGTCAATCAATGGCGATGTCTCGGTAAAGGATCTTGGAGGAGAGGCTGAATTCGAGACCATTAGTGGTGATGTCAGCCTTGAGAATGCCAATAAGGGTCTTGATTGCTCGGTTATAAGTGGTGATATGACGATAAAAAATATTTCCGGTAACGTTTCGATCAGCGCCATTTCCGGTGATATCAGCATTACGGAAATGGATGGTCAATTGTCATTGTCAACGGTTAGTGGTGATATTGTTCTGGAGAAACTGGCCCTGAATGAAAAACTGAAAGTCTCTTCTGTCAGTGGTGATATCACAATTTCTGGCGATATTCATCCTGCAGGATATTACAAGCTGGACACGCACAGTGGCACGATCAAATTGATTATCCCGGAGAGGACTGCATTTTCGATCGATGGTTCGACGTTCAGTGGCAGCATCAAGTCTGACTTCGCCTTGGATATAGATGGGAAACAGAACAGGAAAGTGAGCGGACGCGTGGGTGAAGGTGGAGCTGATTTAAAGCTTTCGACTTTCAGTGGGTCGATCATTATTTCTCAATTGAAGGACACTACGGTAGAATAGTATTGTGATCTGAGTCATATTCAATCCTTGGTTCTGGTCTTGTACTCTGTTCATTCTTAGTGTGCGTGAGACTATCAATGCTGAGTCTCACGCATTGTTATTCGGTCCATAAGAAATTCTGCCATTTCGTTTGACCAAACCCCGTCTGTGAAAAAGATCAACTAGTATGACAATGCGGTTGACTCATCCCTGCTCACCTCCATTCTGGCGATTCAGCCTGGAATGATATACAATATGTGACATGATATGGCGTGCTAAATGACCTCCTGACTTCTCAGAAATGGGTCTGATGTGCAGCTCTCCGTTTTTCGCCGGCAAAATATGGTCGGCTGAAATTATTTTCCGGATGGAGGAGTTCTTAAATATGACCCGGTCAAAAGTTGAGACTGTTCTCGATTTAATTGGCCATAGTCCGTTGATAAAGATACAACGGATGAATCCTTTTACGGGAGTGGAGTTGTATGTCAAGCACGAATCCATGAATCCGGGTGGTTCGATCAAAGACAGGATTGCCCTGTCCATGATTGAACAGGCTGAAGGACAGGGTTTATTGACGAGGGACAAAATTGTTCTTGAAGCCAGCAGTGGCAATACGGCCATTGGTCTGGCCATGGTTTGTGCAGTGAAAGGATACAAACTCATGGTGACCATGAGTGAATCTGCCAGTGAGGAACGCAAGAAGATACTTCGGGCGTATGGTGCTGACATTGTGTTGACGCCGGGTCATTTAGGCACGGATGGTGCCATCGAGGAAGCATATCGCCTGGCCCGTGAAATGCCGACCCGATATGTTTTGATGGACCAGTTCAACAATCCGGCCAATTGGCAGGCCCATTACAATGAAACTGGTCCCGAGATACTTGAAGCACTTGGAGGAAAACTGGATGTTGTTGTGGTGACCATGGGCACGACCGGGACTTTGATGGGCATGACACGACGTTTCCGTGAGAGTGCGCCCCATGTTCGGGTAATCGGGGTCGAACCCTTTATTGGTCATAAGATTCAAGGTTTGAAGAATATGAAGGAAAGTTATGCGCCGGGTATTTTCAATCCTGGGGAACCTGATGCGATTGTCAATGTTGAGGATGAGCAGGCATTCGAGTGTGCCCGCAATCTGGCCCGTCATGAAGGATTGCTGGTGGGGATGAGTGCTGGTGCTGCCGTTGCTGTGGCTTTGGCCGAAGCTGAAAAGCTGCAGCGGGGCTGCATTGTTGCCTTGTTACCGGATGGGGGAGAACGATACCTTTCGACTCCTCTTTTTGAATCCGCGGTTATGCCAGCAGCAGTCCAATTTTTCAATACGTTAAGCCGAAAGCTCGAGCCTCTCCAACCTCAGGTCAGGGGAAAAGTCGGGATTTATTCGTGCGGTCCGAGTCTGGATGGGCCGTCCGACATTGGTTTATGTCGTCGGGTCGTCTTTGCTGATTTATTACGGCGATATCTCGAATATCGTGGTTTCGAGGTGAAGCATGTCGTGAACCTCGGTGATATTGATGATCGAACGGTCCACGAATGTATCCGGAAGGGTTGTGATTTCAAGGAATTTACCTCGCATTGGGAAAATGTTTTCCTCGAAAATACCCGTTTTCTGGCTGCATTACCGGCACATTCCTACCCTCGCGTCAGTGATCACATCAACGACATGATCGATCTGACCAAAAAACTTCTTGATAAAGGACTGGCCTATGAAAAGTTACGTTCAGTCTATTTCAGTATCAATCGGTTTAAAAACTATGGTCGTCTCTCGAACTATGATTTTGACAAAGTCGCGCGAGTTCATTCGACTGAGTATGACTATTATGAAAAGAACAATCCACGTGATTTTGCCTTGTTCAAACGCTCAACTCTGGCTGAACTGAAAGCCGGGCTTTACTGGTCGAGCCCTTGGGGGAATGTTCGGCCCTCGTGGCATATCGAGTGTGCTTGCATTGGTCCCCGCCATTTGGGACAGCCATTTGACATTCATACGGCCAGCACAGACCTTGTCTTTCCTCATGGCGATAACGAGATTGCCATCGCTGAAGCGGCAAACGATAAACCCTTGGCATCGCTCTGGTTGCACTCTGAAGTGGTCATGGTCAATGGTAAGAAGGTCAATCGATTTACGGAGAATTACCTGACATTGGATGACCTGAAAAAGCTGGGATATGATGGCCGGACCATCCGTTTCTGGTTGCTCCAGACCCACTATCGTAAAGTGCTGAAATACAGTGCTGCTTCCCTTAATCAGGCCCGAAAATCACTCGCTCGGCTTCACAGGTTCTGCCAACTGCTCCATGATTGCAGGACAGGTCAGGCCAATCCGGACCTCGATCAAATGATTTACGAGACGCGGTCCACATTTCACCAGGCCATGGATAATGATCTCAATATTCCCCAAGCGCTTGGGCATCTTTTCGGGTTCATCCGATCGGTCAATTCAACTCTTACCTCAGGTGATCTGGCGGCGTCCCAGAAAGAGAAAATAATCGATTTTATCAACGGCCTGGACAGCGTCTTATCTGTGATCCATGATGATCAGAAGACCCCGGATGAGACAGTCGAACGTCTATTGAAACAACGTCACAGGGCACGTTTGGACCACGATTTTCACAAAGCAGATGCCATCCGGGAGGAACTTCACAGGCTCAATATCGAGGTCAGGGATAAACCGCTCGATGCATCAGAATAGAGATCGCACTTTAGGTCAGAGAGAAATATATGGAGTGTGAAGAAAGGCCTGATCAGGGGCAGCAACGTAAGCGGCAGAAGTCGAAGGACAAAAGAGTGTCGACTTGTGATTGTTGTCGAAAAGCACGTTCTTTTTGTTGGACATGCCGGTATTGTGGTTTTCAGATATGTCAGTTATGCATGGAGGAGAACCGCTGGGGTATGACTTGCAACAACATTAATTGGGAATGCCCTGATTGCGGGGAGTGGAATGGCTTCGGTAACCAGTGATGGTGATCGGGAGTGTGACGACCCTGAAATGTGAATGGTGTTAAGATACAATCAGTCAGTAAAATGAAGGCTTCATCCGATAAACCTGCAAATCCCAGTCAATGACCCAGAGTGAATTGCCCTCCCAGGCCAGTCCAATCGGGGCTAAATGTGGGCCGTTGAACGAGTCGATGAGCTCTCCACTTTCACGATCAAGCACAAAGATTTTATTTTCGGTAAAACCTGCGATATAAATAAAATCATCGGTCAGGGTCAGGCCTCGAGGTCCCACTGAAGGTGAAGTAAACGTTTCTGACACGGATCCGTTGGCTGGGTCGAGTCTGTAGAGGATAAGTGTATGGGCATCGATATTGAACAGCAGGCGTGCGTTTTTGTCGTACGCCAGACCTCGTGGGCCGGAACCGGGAGAAGAAAAGGAAAACAATTCACGTCCGGTCAGAAAATCAAGTTCGAGTATTCGTCTGGTTTCAGGGAGTGAGACCCAGAAATTATCCTCAGCGAGCGTCAATCCCATCGGCTGTGATTGACTCAGCTGGATGACGTCCGAGACTGATCCATCATAAGGGTTGAGACGCAAAAGTTGATTGGCTTTGGTATCGGTAAGCCACAAATAATAGCCGTCCCAGGTCATATCCCCGGGGTAATCGGTCGGGCTGCGAAACATGAGCTCGAATTCGTTATCCGAACCGGCATTATCAGGATCAAGAGGATTATCGAAGAGATGGTCAGAGCAGCAGACAAGATGGAGCAGAATGAGGAAAGCGATTGCCTTCAAGTAATGAGAGCAGCAGTATTTCATTCAAGCACCGGGTGGATTTTGATCCGAAAGAGGCGTTTCCCGGCAGATTTCTGGTCAGGCCGGGATGTCTCTTCCCTGTTTTTCGAAGAGAGCAAGATTGGCCAGGCACGATCGGTACATGAGGTCGTGAACTCGATCAATCATAATAGGCATTGACATATCCGCCATACCAACTGATACCGGAAATGCGCTCCGCCGAACTATTAAAAACTGAACCATAACGACCCGCGAAATTGACTGGAATATTTCCGGAGCGATTGGCCCTGAATTTCAAGGTAAGGAGATCACCGCAATAATAGTCGAGATGCCCCGAACTTTGAGGAAGACCAAGGGCAAATACATCGACATGGAGCAAGGTCATGCCACTTTCCTGGTCAAGAGAAGGTTCAGAGATTACATATCGGACTTGACAGGTCGGGCAGGCCCGCTCGAAGAAATCGCCTGCTTCGTATTCGTAGACAAATTGGATAAATGGGTCCCAATATTCGAGGTCGAACGTGACTTTGGCAACATCGATCAGAGCGACAGGCGGAAAATTTGAATGTGAATAGATATCAAAAGTATCCCTGTCTCTTTTTCCCATCCGGACCACGATATCGAAGTAATTATCTGTTCGTTCACCTGGCAGGAGACTGACGGCATTGTAATGCGGTTGATAATTCTGGCCTGAGAAACGGGCGAGAAGGTCTGGATCACCCTGGCAATGCGACATCCCGAGAAGCAAAAGAACAGAAATGAGTAGAGCACAACAGGTATTTTTTCGTTTGGACATAATCAGATTAACCTCATGGCCACGTGAGCATATGAATTTTCCAGAAACTCGATAAGCTGTTGCTATAGTTATAGTGTGTCAAGAAAAAAAGTAAAGACCTTGTCGTTCAGGAGTTTCACTACCAGGCAATGGAGGCAGAGTAATCCAGTTATTGTCAACGGTCTCAGGAGACCAGTGAAGACAGCGTGACGGTGTGAATTTGCGAAAAATGCCGGGCGAAACTACATAATTGAGTGAATGAGACCATTCGAGGAAGCGTTAAGGAGCATGGCACGGGGAATGAAAACATTTTTAATAGTGACCCTCGGTTGTAAAATAAACCAGTGTGAAAGTACGGTAATGGCAGAAGTCCTTGAAGGTGCAGGTCTTACGGCAGTGTCTGAAGGGATGGAAGCCGATCTGATTATTATCAACACCTGTACCGTCACCGCCAAGACAGACAGTCGTTCAGTGCACGCAATCAGAAGGGCCAGATCGCGTTCACCTCAATCGACCATTGTTGTTACAGGTTGCCTTGCGCAACGGTTTCCGGGTGAAATAGGGACGATGCCAGAGGTCGATTTTGTACTCGGTAACAAGGAAAAGTATTCGCTGGCTCAAATAGTGGGGATGCTGCGGAGAAACGAAGATCTGGAGCGTATTCAGGTCAGTGATATTGCTCAAACGAAAGAATTTTCAGAGTTTCGATTGCACCGTTTTTCGGACTACACCAGGGCTTTTATGAAAATTCAGGATGGCTGTAATTGCTCATGTTCCTATTGTGCTGTTCGGTTGGCCCGCGGCGCCTCGCGAAGTTTGACCGTGAAAAGTGTTCTCGAACAATTCAGGTTTTTCCAGAGCGGTGGGTATCATGAGATCGTTCTGACCGGGATAAATTTGGGAAGTTACGGTCGAGACCTGTCGCCACCATCGAGTTTAGCCGATCTTTTGTCCGTTCTTGTATCCGTTTCAGACGGGACCAGGATCAGATTGAGCTCGATCGAACCGCATGAATGGGATGAACAGTTAAGACAGACCCTGATCATGAACCCGACCATTTGTGGGCACGTTCATATTCCCCTCCAGAGTGGGTCGGACAGCGTATTGGCCAGGATGAACAGACGCTATTCCGCCCAGAATTACGCCAGTCTGGTCAAGTCAATTCATCAGGAATTACCGCATTCATGTATCGGGGCCGATGTTATCTCCGGTTTTCCGGGCGAGACGGACCGCGAATTTGCTGAAACGGTTTCCCTGATTGAATCACTTCCACTCAGCTATCTTCATGTTTTCGGCTATTCATCACGACCCGGGACTGTTGCCTCGGAAATGGGTGCTGCCTGCTCGTCCAAGGTAATCCGGCAAAGGGTCAGCATATTGCGAGGAATAAGTGGACACAAGAGGTCTGAGTTCAGGGCAGGTCAGAAAGGCCGGAGGTTGAAAGCACTCGTTCTTGGAAAGCGGGACCGCCAGTCAGGCTCACTTATTGGTTTGACCGACAACTACATCAACGTTCTTTTTGAAGGGAATAATTCGCTCTATAATACATTCCAGAACATCAAAGTTGTGCACATCTCGGACACGACTGTTCGGGGTGAATTATGCTGATTTCAGGTTGTTGTGAACCTTTCGATTCCATGGGTGAACAACACCAAATTTCATCAGGGAGGCATTGAATAATGTTCGATAAGGACCGAGTCAGGGAATTTATCTTCCAGCGCAGAAGTATCCGCAAATATACAAGCCAGCCCATCAATCATGATGATATTGTGTTGTTGCTCGAGGCTGGTATGGCCGCGCCTTCGGCGAATAATGTGCAACCCTGGTATTTTGTGGTCATAGACCGGAGAGATACTCTGGATCGCATGGCCGAGGTGCATCCTTATGGTAAAATGCTCTTCGAGGCACCGTTGGCCATTGCCGTGGTGGGTGACACCCGGAAGTCTCCTCGCTCATGGGCCCAGGATTGCAGTGCCGCGACCCAGAACATTTTACTGGCGGTTGCGGGCCTTGGGCTTGGCGGGGTCTGGTTAGGCGTTCACCCTCGTCCTGAGCGACAGGAGCCGCTCAAGGCACTTCTTGACATCCCGGAGGAATACATGATCTTGTCACTTCTATCGATCGGTCATCCTGATGAACACAAGCCGCCCCGTTGCCAATATGATGAATCGAAAGTCAAATGGAACTCGTGGGATTCAACCCGAAAATCCCCCTCACATGAGGTTTCAGATCATGAGAAATGAATGGTTGAAGCGGACCAGCTTATTACAGCAATCGTTATCCGAGCTTGATATCGATGGCTGTCTGATCATGGACAGGGTTTCCCTCTACTACTACTTCGGGACTATTCCGGGTGGCACCGGCTTTATACCCGTCCAAGGACAGCCGGTCCTGTTCGTTCGTCGCGGACTGGAGCGGGCCCTGCGTGAATCATTTTTTGAGGTGCGGGCCTATCGTTCATTCCGCGATATGGTGCCGCTATTGATAGAAAAGCAGTGGCTGGTCCGAGGTACGATCGGCCTTGAATTTGATCGGATCTCACTCAGTCTCTCCCATCTGCTCAAGAAATCACTTGGAGCAGTTGAATTTATTGACATGTCGCCCGTATTGCGGAAGCAGAGGGCCGTCAAGACAGACTTTGAGCTCGAACTTCTGCGGCAAGCGGGAATACGAGCAGGGCGATCGTTTGAAAAACTGCCTGACATTATTCTCGCTCCCGGGAACACAACTGAGCTGGCGGCGATGTCGGAGCTTGAAGCAGTGATGCGGCGGGAAGGGCATCAGGGAATTGTTCGGCTGCATGCTTTTAATGGTGAAATCTATTATGGGGCATTCTCCTCGGGTGATTCGGCAAACGCAGCAATTGCGTTCGATGGTCCGGTGGGCACTCCGGGACTTGCCCCGGCTGTCCCTTTTCTGTGCAGCACGAAGAAAATTGAGCGGAATGAACCGATAATGGTGGATGTCGTTTTCGGATACAACGGCTATCTCGTTGATCAGACTAGAATTTTTGCGATCGGTTCCCTCCCCTCTCAGCTTATGGATGCTCATGCCATTGCCCTGGAGATCCAAAAAAAGGTCGTGGCCAATCTGAAACCGGGAGTTCCGGCAGCTGATCTTTATGAGCTGGCCATGACCATCGCTCAGAAAAACAATGTGCAGGACCACTTCATGGGATCTGCTGCTAATCGGGTCACCTTTATCGGACATGGTGTCGGGCTTGAACTTGATGAGATTCCTGTTCTGGCGGCAGGATCAAAGGATAATCTTCTTCACAACATGGTCATAGCTCTTGAACCAAAGTTTTTTTTCAAAGGAATTGGCGGCGTGGGGACCGAGAACACCTTCAGGGTGACGGAGCAGGGCGGGGAAAGACTCACCCCGCTTTCTGACGAGATAGTTTTTTTGTGATCCACTGCTCATCTTTCAGGACCGGGTTGAGGAAATGACAAATTTAGCAGGGGCCGAGCAGTTATTGTCCTGTGTTTCCGGAATGAAGAGGAAACACACCGTTGTTCCCGTGGGTTGGACCCATCAGGGTACTATGTCGGTCCTGGATCGGCCACTTATCATGTTTCTATTGTCGCGACAGGGACGCACTGTGACCGCAGCGACATGGTGGTTCTGCGTTTGTGCAAAGATTCTTGAAACTCTCGCGAAAGAGAATGTTGCCATTCTGGTTACGGACACTGTTATTTATCAACAGGTGTTTCGTTACCTTGCTCAACGGACATTCCCGACCCTGTTGTTATCACTCGACCCCAGGAAGGTCACAGAGCTGTCTGACAGGACCTGGACTGCTGAGAATCTGGCCATATTTCCGCAGAAGGAAAGCTTGAAATCGCGTCCTGAGCTTTTTGTGGACAGGGACAAGACAATGTCATCACTGGCAGATATTGTTGTTGGCGTTGCAGTCAGGAGTAACGGTGTGATGGAGTCAATCGGACTCGAAGCAATTAAAAGAAATGTGCCGCTGTTTGCGGTCAATCCGCCGCATCAGCGGGCGAGTCTGGCTGGAAACATGAAACTTCTTGAACAAGGGGCACCTTCCTTACAGGTCAGATTTACAGGGGAGCACGAAAGTGAGTTTTCTGGGGAAATGACCGGCTCGGACAGGAGTCCGATGGTGGCGCCGCAAAGGAATTCATTATCGAAATATTTCTGGCATTATACCAGGGCTATGCCCGGGCCATGGCCGGATCAATCGTGGCCCCACTATGTCGAGGAGCTCGTCACCGGCGAGCCCGGGTCCGATCATGAGGCGTGTGATACACTCTATCATATTCTTGCATCAGGAAAGATTTTTGGCTCAGGTGTCTTGATTCGTGGTGGGTATCAGGTGGTATGTCTCAGTGAGATCACTCCTGATCAGATGGAGAAAATTAAAAGGTTCAATCCGGCTTTGAATCGCTGGAATTTTCAACCCTTTGGGATTGGAATCAGAAAAACACAAGCGTTCAAATATGGAGCCCGTCAAGTGATATACGGGACTGCAGACGTCTACCGCAACCTTCGACCGGAGGAACGTTACCTCTTTCAGAGAAAATCAGGATTTGGCGACCGGGTAGACTGGCAGACTGAGAGAGAGTGGCGAATATCTGGTGATCTTGATTTAAGATCATTCGGTCCTGACGACATTCTGGTGTTGGTGAAATCTGACAGGGACCGAAACCGCATCTCGGCAATATCGCCTTTCCCCGTCCAGGTTTGGTCACCGTTTGCCGAGTAATGAATAATGAATAAATGGGGACAGTCAAATAGTTATCCCCAGGGAATAAATGGGGACAGTCAAATAGTTATCCCCAAGGGCGTCATCGCCCAGACACGGAAAATGATCAGATTCTTCCGAAGCAGACAGTAGAATGCGTCACAGGAATGAGGAACAGGAGCACTAGTTGAAAAAAAATAAAAAGAGACTATGAAAATAGTTATTCTACGGAGCAAAAACAGATACGGTGTGAGGGAACGCTACTCAATGACGGAAGCTTCGGGGCAATCGTTAATGAATGACACGACTGAGACGGAACTTATTCAAAAAATACGTGCCGGAAATACGTCTCTGTTCAACGATTTGGTCACCCGCTATGAAAATCAGATATTTCAGTATACGCTGAGAATGTGCGGTAATCAATTAGATGCGGAAGATATTTTTCAGGAAACTTTTTTAAATGCATACCGGGCCATGGATACCTTCCGGGGGGAATCAAAATTTTCGACCTGGCTTTACCGCATAGCGAACAATTCCTGCCTTATGAAACGAAGAAAAAGCAAGTTTGCCCCTGAGCAGGAGATGTCACTGGATGAGGTTTTAGCCGATCGTGGTCTGGATGGGGATCTAGTTAGGAACACCTCGCCGAAGGCCAGTCCTGTTGACAATGTCATTTCATCTGAATTTCGGAATTTGGTCCAGGCAGCCCTGCTTGAATTACCCGAGATGTACAGAAAAACGTTCATTTTGGCCGATCTTCAGGGCTTTCGGGCCCAAGAAATTGCCGATATCCTGGACATAACTGTCGCAACTGTCAAAACTCGCTTACATCGGGCCCGCTTGTTTTTACGGGAGCGATTGGGGCATTATCTGGACAATGGATTAAAACTATGAACTGTAAGGAAATCAATCAAAAAATATCCCAATTTATCGATGGAGAACTCGATGTCTGTGAATGTGAGGCGATAAAGACGCATATCGAGAACTGTCACCTCTGCAAAAATTTTTATAAAAGTTTCACCAGAAATATCGAATTGTGCAAAGAATTACTTAAGGTCGATGTCTCTGCTGAAATTAAAGACCGTCTGCGTCTGCGTCTTCAGGAAGAATACAAGAAGTGCCTCGAATAAATCGGGAGTCTCTCGCTACACTTAATCCGGTTGTTGTTCAGAATGTTGGCGTTGACCCTGACCAGGGCCTGTGCTCACCCCTATGACCGCACCAAAAAAGATCATGACAAAAGGGTTGCAGGCGAGGGTTCAGGTCGAACCCAGATGCTGATTGAGATAATAGAATCCATAACCAACAAGAGCTCCCAGGAGGGCCCTCATACTTCCTTTGGCAATTGCTTTCATCAGGTTTTCTCCGTGTCACCTAAGTAGTGTGAAAAAGTCACGATTTCGAAACGATAGCTCTTTAATTCTAAGATGAAAGATAGGCTTAAAGGTTTCAGAAACGAAACTTTTTCAGCTCAATCGTATCTAATAGTATAATATGATATGAGGTTCGACGTAATAGTATGCTTGTCAAAGAAGCCAGGCCTGTCAAGTCCTGGTTGCGATGTGTCTGAAGGAGGTTTGTGACCATGCCCATGTATGAATATCAATGCACAGAATGCCATCATGTGTTTACCAGACTCAGTGGCTTAAATGAAGATGTCAGCACAATTGAATGCCCACACTGTCATCAGATGAAATTGCAGAAACTGTTTTCGACCTTTGCCACCGCCAGTCAAGGTCATGGCCTGTCAGCGTCATCTGCAGCGAGCAGTAATTGCGTGAGTCGTGGGCCATTCAGGTGAGGGAGCTAAGCCTGTGTCACCGGTGGTGACAGAAGAAAATAATTTGAGTCGAGGTTGTTCGAACGCTTGAAAAACCGGTCAGTTTATAGAGCACAAGCATGCATCGTTGCGTGCAAGAGCAATTGTGGCAATTAAAATATTATTTAAATAAGCAATTGGCTTCGTTGACCCTGAAAAATTGTGCTATACATAAAGTGATGAGAAATGTTTGGCGTTTCTATCGTTTATTACCAGAGAAGACCAGGCGGTCGCTGCTTCTCGAAATTCGAGAGGGAGAGGAAAGTCCGAGCTCCAAGGGCAGGATGCTGGGTAACGCCCAGTGGAGGTGACTCCAAGGAAAGTGCCACAGAAAAGATACCGCCCGATCAAAAGTTGGGTAAGGGTGAAAAGGTGCGGTAAAAGCGCACCGCAAGTGAGGAGACTTACTTGGCATGGCAAACCCCATCCGGAGCAAGACCAAATAGAGAAGCGTTTGAAGATGGCCCGTCCAAGCTTCCGGGTAGGTTGCTCGAGGTTACTGGTAACAGTAATCCTAGATGAATGATCGCTCCTCCTTCGGGAGAACAGAACTCGGCTTACGGTTTTCTCTGGTTTTTTATACCGATCTAAATTGTCAGGTCAAGCAGATAGTCGCAGAGGAATAAGCGATCATAAATCAGGCAACCAGGGAAGGAATATGGTCCGCATTGGGATCCCACAGGCATTGATGTTCTATCGGTATTCCCCTCTGTGGCATGCGATTTTTCGCCATGCTGATCTTGAAGTTGTTCTCTCGCAGCGTCCGGAGAAAGGTTTTATTATGGAGGGTGATCTTCCCGGACCGCCGGAAATCTGTTTGCCGGTGAAACTTTTTTTGGCACATGTCAATCAGCTGGCGACACGCTGCGATCAAATTTTTATACCAAGGTTGATCAGCATAGAGCGGGACACCTATAATTGTCCTCATTTTCTGGGGATTCCGGATGTGGCCCGGGCCCAATGCCGGTCGACCATACCCGTTCTTGATCCGATCTGGAATGCCAAAATACAGCCCGATCCTTTAAAAGCGTTCGTTCAGCAAATTTATAATCATTGCGGTGTGCCCCACAGCCTCAGCCGGAAGGCGATCGCACAGTTCAAAGAAATCCAGGACCAGGCCATGGTCCGCTTCCCGGCACGGATGGTCCCCCGATTATTTGACCAGGTGGACATCAGCCAGGCCAGGTTCATCATTGGCATTGTGGGTCGGCCCTATATTCTTTACGAGCCTGAATTGGCGGGCCGGATTTTCTCTTTTTTCAAAAAGGAGAGATGCTTTCTGATAACGCCTGAAATGATCTCGCAAAAGCTGAAATTGACCTCATTACAACATCTGGAGAGACCCATCTTCTGGTATAACTGCCGGGAGAATGCGGGTGCAGCCTTCAGCATGTTCTCGAACAAACGACTGAATGGTTTAGTTCAGATAGTAACGTTCGGCTGCGGACCGGATTCGCTGATCAAGGAACTGATCGATCTCCATTCTTCGGAACAGAGAGGTTTGCCTTATTTATCTCTGGTAATCGACCAGCAATCGGGTCTCGAGGCTATTCAAACTCGTCTGGAAGCTTTTATGGACATGGTCAAACGGGCATTCAGAAGAAGATTGACCAACTGATTGACTCGACTGAAACAATGGCTTGTCATACAGAACATTATAAATGTGGAGGTCATCGCTCACATGATCCAGAATGTGATATGGTCATCATGTATTTTAGAAAAAGGGGGCTTACATGAAAATAGTCCTTATTAGTCCCTGCGATAAACGAAATGAATGGAAAGATACGCGGAGTGTGTTTGTTTTTCCACCCTTGTCGTTAGCTTGTCTAAAAGCAGTTACACCAGCACGCCATTCAGTGGTGACGATCGATGAGACCATTGAACCAATTGACATTCCACAGGACGTCGATCTTATTGGAATATCGATATTCACCTCCTCGGCCACGCGTGGGTACGAATTGGCGGATGAATTCCGGGCAACCAGCATTCCTGTTGTGTTAGGGGGAATTCACGTGACATTGTGCCCCGATGAAGCGTCGCTTCATGCCGATGCCATCGTCACTGGTGAGGGAGAGGATGCATGGCCCCGCTTACTAGAGGATTTCGAGAATGGTCAATTGCAGCCGAGATATTCGACGGGACCGGTGGACTTGTCACAGACAGGTATTCCGGACCACAGCATTTATTCAAAGAGCAGGTATCGCATTTCACAGACAGTTATGGCCACGCGGGGCTGCCCCTTTCAATGTTCATTTTGTGCCACGACCTATCTGTTCGGAAAACGCTTTCGAACAAGACCTCTGGATCAGATTGTGACCGAAATATCCTCTTTTCGCAAGCGTCTGTTTCTTTTCCTCGATGACAATCTGTTTTTCAATCGGCATTATGCAAAGGATCTCATGAGGGCGCTTATCCCCTTGAAAAAAAAC
>Ga0068714_10004228_pt1 | contig 16306 bp, 18 predicted proteins | sample MTBNYHSulfiMetaG_FD_62988 | JGI IMG/M metagenome (GOLD analysis project Ga0068714, IMG submission 62988) | Enrichment culture microbial communities from rom New York Harbor, USA that are MTBE-degrading - MTBE-NYH (New York Harbor Sulfidogenic)... | ecosystem: Environmental > Aquatic > Marine >...
CGATTCACCGAGCTCGAGCCGATCGTCGAGACCGCCTGGGCGTGGATGCAGCGATCGGACCCCGCCCCCGCCCCGTAACCGCCCCAACTGCTAACCATCCATCACCTCGCACTGCCCGTTCTGTAGCGTTGGAGCTTGTCTCCAACGTTGGCCGCAGCTTGTCTGCGACGCAACGCCCAATCGCAAGAATAAAGATCTGACCCCCAGCCTGCCCCCAGACGCCCGAGGTGCACCGCTACAGCGAATCGGCCGAATACTTCAGGAAGTCAAGGACCTCGCGGCGGAAGGACAAGAAGGCGACATCTCGTCTGGAGAGCACCTCGAAGACCAGCTCGTCATCGATGCGCGCGTACTCATGAACGAGTACGTTTCTGAACGCTTTCATCTCGCGGACCTTGCTGCCGAGTTCGCTCGATAGCACGCCCTTCTCCGTTAGCCTGCGGATGAGATCGTCTTCCTCGGCGGGGAGTCCGAGGCGGAGGCCGGCGACCAAGATCGAGCAAATGTCGATCACAACTTCCACGGAAAGCTGAAGCAGTCTCTCGCACGCCCTCTTCTTCTCGATCCCCGTGTACTGAGTACGCGTTCTGGGGGCGATGGTCGAGAGTTCACGCAGGTATCCGTCGAGCTGGTCGATCTTGATCAGGATTCGCTCGCGATCAAGCTCAGCCACTGGCAACGGCCTCCAGGTAGTCCTCGTGGATGTGCCGGAAGTCCTCGAATTCCCGCACCGTCTTGAACGCAATCTCGTACAGCGCAGTATCGTCGCGACAGAACAAGACGCGGCCTTCCCGCAGGACGCGAGTGCGAAGATGAAGGGGCAGTTGCTGGAAGATGTGGACGTCGAGTTCGGAGCTGCCGAGGTACGTCAGCCGCTGTTGGGAACAGGACAAAGTCCCTGCAGGGTCCTCCTGAAGGACGAGGCACACATCGACATCCGATTGGGCGTGGGCGTCGCCGCGAGCCTCGCTGCCGAACAAAATGGCGGCGAGGACAGCGTGATCACCGCGCACCGACGCGATCAACCGCTCGATGGAGAAACTCTTGTGACTCGCCACCGCTTGCTCCTTCCTCGCTGACTGAATGATGGTCGAGATCTTCCATTGTACGCTTCCAATCCCAGAGTCGCCATCAACCGCGCGACCGTACAGCGCGCGACCGGAATGCCTTCTCGTTGAAGCTGCATCCAGACCTTGTGCACTCCATACACGCAGCGGTTCTCATGCCAGACCCGATCGATCTCTTCACACAAGATCGCATCGTGCTGGGCACGCGGAGGACGTCGGACGGGATCGGCCTACCGAGCCTTGTGCTCGTAGTACGTAGACGGGGCGATCGGCAATACAGCGCAGATCGGCTCGACCCCGTAGACGTCTCGATGCTCGTCGATGAATGACATCATCTCTTCGGTAGACGGTCGAGCTCCGCTTGGGCGAAAAAAGCGGACGCCTTGCGCAGGATCTCGTTGGCTCGCCGCAGTTCGCGCACTTCGCGCTCCAGCTCTTTGATCCGCGTCCGCTCGTCGCTCGTGATCCCTCCCCGCTGGCCGGCATCGATCTCGACGCGTCGTACCCATTTCCGGAGAGCTTCCACCGAACAGCCAATCTTCTCCGCGATGGAGACGATCGCCGCCCACTGGGACGGATACTCTCGCTCGTGCTCGAGCACCATGCGAGCCGCCCGTTCTCGTACCTCGGGGGAATACCTTCCCGTTCTTGTCATGACTCCATCCTCCCTACAAAAACAGTCTCCGGCAATCCCGGGGCGGTTCAGAGCGGGCGTGAGTCGTGGGATGGGAGCAGCTCGTGAAACGCGTACGCTCGCTAGCTTGGCCGCCGCACTGTCAGGGTATACACTCAGAAAGCAGCGAGCCCGTCACCATGGGGTTGCCCGGTGGCCCTGAGTTGTTCTGTATCTCCACGTAGGAGGTGGGCTGTGACGCGGGACGAGATTCTGCAATGCTTGAGTGCGCACCGGCAGGAGCTTGCGAAGTTGGGGGTCAAGTCCCTGGCCGTCTTCGGTTCGGTGGCCCGGGGTGAAGCGCGGCCGGAGAGTGACCTGGACCTCCTCGTGGAGTTTGAGGGGCGGACGACCTTTGACCAGTACATGGAGCTCAAGTTCTCCCTCGAGGAACTCCTAGGACGCCGTGTCGATCTAGTGACACGCAAGGCTCTCAAGCCGCAGCTAAGGTCTCATGTGGAGGCAGAAGCTGTCCATGTCCCGTGATCCCAAGCTCTTTCTTGACGACATCCGCCATAGCTGTGAGAAGACGCTCCGCTATGTCCATGGACTGAGTTTCGAGCAGTTCGCGAGCGACGAGAAGACCTTCGATGCAGTGGTGCGCAACCTAGAGGTGATCGGAGAAGCGGTCAAGCGACTTCCCCAGAAGCTCCGGGCACGCCACCCCGAGGTTGAATGGCGCAAGATCGCCGGATTGCGCGACATCGTCGCCCATGAGTATTTCGGCATAGATGAGGATATCCTGTGGGATGTCATTCAGAACAAGCTGCCGTCGCTCCTCGAGCAGGTGAAGTCTATCGTGGACCGTGAAACGGCGTCGTGACTTGCCCGCTACGCTCCACCTCCCCGCCCCAGCAAGGTGAACAGGAGCAGGAAGCCTGCTCGCGCAAAGACCCAAGGACGCCAAGAACCCGACAGAATCAGGACTAGGTTCAGTGTTCCACGGGATGAGAACGGCATTCGTTGGCGTCTTGGCGCGAGAGAGAGATCGATCGACAGAGCGGGAGTCACAAGACTTACCGGAGCAAGGAGGGCCAGAGCGTGACCGTTCCTTGACGTGCCAGGAAGACGCTTCATCCGAAGCGCCTGCAGAGCATCTTGAATGACGATCAGTGATGAGTGAGCAGTAATGAGTCACGAAACACTGCCTCGCAACGACAACAGTCTCCGGCAATCCCGGGGCGGTTCAGGTCCCAGCTTGTCTCCGACGTTGGTCTGTCGGAACTCGTCTTCCGATGTTCGCATTGTCGGGGGTAAGCCCCACCGCCACACAGGATCACGCAGCAGACGAGAATCGGCGCCCCCCGTCCCGCTATTCGCGCTCTGCCCACTGCATTCGCGGCACCTGCGCGTACCGCGTTGTTGCCCGCCGAAAAAGTAGCCTGTCCCCTTTTCGTGGGAGCCTCGGGGGAGAGGACGGCCTGGGATCCGTCGGACGCGAGACGCGCTTGTTGGCCGTCCCTTCGACGACGGGGTAGACTCCCCGCGGGAAGGGGGGATTGTGGACGGCATGAACGTGGTGATCATCGGCGCCGGCTATGTCGGACTCACGACCGGTGCCTCGCTGGCCTACATCGGCCATCGGGTGACGATCGTCGAGATCGACCCCGACAAGCTCGACGCACTCCGGGCGGGGCGCAGCCCGATCCACGAGTATGCGCTGGAGGAGTTGATGCGCGACTCCCGCCCGCGGATGAGCTTCCATGCGCACACGGAGGAAGCCGTCGGCGATGCGCACCTCGTCCTGATCGCGGTTGGGACCCCGTGCAAACCGTCGGGGCAAGCGGACAACCGCCACGTCGAGGAGGCCGCCCGTGCAGTCGCCGCCGGACTTCGCCCCGACCGGGAATACACGCTCGTCGTGAAGTCGACCGTCCCCGTCGGATCGAACCGCCGCGTCGCCCACGTCGCCGATCGCGTTCTCTCTGAACGAGGGCTCGCCGATCGGGTCAAGGTTCACGTCGCATCGAACCCCGAGTTCCTCCGCGAGGGGACCGCCCTGCAGGACATGCTCTACCCCGACCGGATCGTGGTCGGCGCTGACGACCCATCGACCGCCGACGTCCTCCGCCGGCTCTATCGCCCGATCCTCGAACAGACGTTCGAGCCTCCGCAGTACCTCCCGCGTCCCACGGCCTACAACCTACCTCCCCTGGTCACGACCGACCCGATCAGCGCTGAGATGACGAAGTACGCGGCAAACGCATTCCTGGCGACCAAGATCAGCTTCATCAACGAGATCGCCGGCCTTTGCGAGCGCGTCGGTGCCGATGTGACCGAGGTGGCACGGGGGATCGGCCTCGATCCCCGGATTGGGCCGCGCTTCCTCCAGGCCGGCCTCGGGTGGGGCGGGAGCTGCTTCCCGAAGGACACGAACGCGCTGATCGCGATGGGCGAAGAGCTCTCCTATCCAATGCGCCTCGTCGGCGCCTCCCGGGTGGTCAACGAACAGCAGCGTCTCCGGGCGGTCGAGAAGCTCCAGGACGTCCTGAAGGGCGTGCGCGGCCGGGTCGTCGGGATCCTCGGCCTTGCGTTCAAGCCCGGGACCGACGACCTCCGCGAAGCCCCCGCCCTCGAGCTGGTCCGCTTGTTGATCGAGCGGGAGGCGCACGTTCGGGTCCACGATCCCGTCGCCCTCGAGGCCGCGCGAGCGACGCTGACGGGGCTCGACATCGAGTACACACCGGACCCCTATACCCTCGCCCAGGGCGCGGACGCGCTCCTCCTCGCCACCGAGTGGCCCGACTACCGCCGGCTCGACCTCCCCCGGCTTGCCGAGACCATGCGAACCCCCGTCCTCCTCGACGGTCGAAACCTCTTCGACCCCACCGCCGCCCGCAGCGCAGGGTTCGTGTACATCGGGGTGGGGAGGTAAGGGGGGGCGGGAAGAAGAGTGAGGCGTGAGGTGTGAGGCGTGAGGAAACACCATGAGCTAAAGGCTTGGCGAGAGGCCATGAACCTGGTGTCTGTGGTGTACAAAGCTACAGCGGCGTTCCCTCAAGATGAGAAGTATGGATTGACAGCGCAGCTTCGCAGAGCAGCGGTTTCGGTACCCAGCAATATCGCGGAAGGAGCAGCTCGTGAGAGCGCCAAGGAATTCGGGCAGTTCTTGATCATGGCACGCGGGTCCCTGAGCGAATTGGAGACCCAATTACAGATCGCCGAGAAGCTCGGCTACATCACAGAAGAGAGGCTAAGAGCACTCCAGGAACCGCTGGATGCCGTCTTCGCCCTCATCGGCGGCCTCCTGCGCAGCATCCGCCAAAGGAGCGCAACATGACTTCCTCCTCACACCTCACTCCTCGCCCCTCACACGAATCTCGCTCCTCACCCCTCACCCCTCACTCCTCCCCCATCCTGGTCACAGGATGCGCCGGCTTCATCGGCAGTCACGTGGTCGACCGGTTCCTCTCCGAGGGGTTTCCCGTTCTCGGAATCGATAACTTCGATCCGTTCTACGACCCCGCCACCAAGCGCCGCAACCTCGCCCAAGCGATACCTCACCCTCGCTTCACCCTCATCGAAGCCGACATCCGCGACCCCGACGCCCTCCGCCGCGCCTTTTCTCTTCACTCCTCACCCCTCACTCCTCACGCCGTAGTGCACCTGGCCGCCAAGGCCGGCGTTCGCCCCTCGCTCGAGGATCCAGTCGGCTACTACGAAACGAACGTCCGCGGCACCCAGAACCTGCTCGAGTGGGCCCGGACCTCCGGTGTCCGCCAGTTCGTGTTCGCGAGCTCCTCGAGCGTGTACGGCGTGAATCCCAACGTGCCCTGGCGGGAAGACGACCCGGTGCTCCGTCCCATCAGCCCCTACGGAGCGAGCAAGGTGGCCGGCGAGCTCCTCGGCCACGTCTACAGCCACCTCTACAGCATCCGGTTCATCGCCCTGCGGCTCTTCACCGTGTACGGACCCCGGCAGCGTCCGGACCTTGCGATCTGCAAGTTCGCCCAACGTATGATCGAGGGGAAGCCGATCCCGATCTATGGTGACGGCACGAGCCGGCGGGACTACGCGTTCATTCACGATGTCGTGGCCGGCATCCGCGCCGCCATCGACTACAGCGAAAGCGTCTACGAAGTGGTGAACCTGGGCCACCATCGCGCGGTGAGCCTCCGGGAGATGGTGCGAGCCTTGGAGGACGCACTCGGGGTCACAGCGCGGATCGACATGCAGCCGCCCCAACCCGGCGATGTTCCCCAGACCTGGGCCGATATCGCCAAAGCGAGTAGACTCCTGGGCTGGCGCCCGGAGATGGCGTTTGAAGCCGGACTTGTGCGATTCGTTCGGTGGCTGAAAGAGGAACGGGGTGACTCAAGTGTGAAAGAGAGGACGCAAGGTCTGTCGCAGGAGAACACGTGGCGGCCGTGATGCTCAAGACGAACCCACCTTGCAGCTGTCGATCTACTGGGGTGTCCTCCGGAATCACGGACGGCCTGGATTCTCTCGAGGGGCAGCATCTCGCCATACTCGGTTGGTTTCCTCCTCCCCGCTTCCTGCTCTCGGCGGGCCCCTCGTCTCCCCTGGCTCCTCACACCTCACACCTCACGCCTCACACACCATGATCTCCACGTACCGTAGACTCCTTGCCTTGCTCACACCGCATGAGCGCCGTCGTCTGGCCGTCGTCTTCCTCGGCGTACTGGGCCGCGCGTTGCTCGAGGTCGTTGGCGTGGCCTCGGTTGTACCGTTCTTGTCGGTGGTCGGAAACCCAGACCTCGTCCATCAGAACGCGATTCTCGACTGGCTGTACACGACGCTTCGGTTTGCCAGCATCAACCGATTCCTCCTCTTCCTCGGGTTCGCTGTGCTGGTCGTACTGGTGGGCAGCAACGCGTTCGCGGCGTTGGTGGACTGGGGGCTCCACCGCTTCAGCTGGATGCGCAATCACAGCCTGTCTCGTCGCTTGCTCGGTGGCTACCTGTCTCGCCCCTACGTCTTCTTCCTCGACAGGAACTCTGCGACGCTCACTCGAAACATCCTGGCAGAGACGCAGCATCTCGTTGCCGGCATCATCATTCCGGGGCTTCAGTTCCTGGCCAGCATCGCGGTCGTCGCTTGTATCCTCGCGTTTCTCATCTTCGTCGATCCTGTCCTGGCGGGCCTCTCGATCCTGGCGATGGGAGGCGCTTACGGGACCGTCTACTTGATCGTGCGACAGCGGCTCCGTCACTTGGGGAAGGTCCGGGTGCAGGCCAACCAAGGGCGATTCAAGACTGTGGGGGAGGCGTTCGGGGCGATCAAACTCCTCAAGCTGGTCGGCCGCGAGCGCCAGATCGTCGATGCGTTCAGCCGCGCTTCGTACCAGTTCTCTTCGACAATGGCGACTCAACAGGTGATCTCGCGCGTTCCCCGCTATGCGCTCGATGCGATTGCGTTCGGCGGTCTGCTGGTGGTGATCCTGTACCTTCTCGCGACCCGCCGCGATCTCGGTCATGTGCTCCCGTTGATGGGGCTGTACGCGTTCGCCGGATACCGGCTTCTCCCCGCCCTGCACAATCTGTTCTCCGGCGCGACGCAGATGCGATTCCACAGCGCGGCACTCGACGCACTGCACGACGATCTCTGCCGCGCGGGACTCGGCACCCTCCCGGCGCTGCACATGGTAGAGCCGATGCCTCTGGGCGACGCGGTGGAGCTTCGCGGTGTCAGTTTCCACTACCCGGCTGCTGACCAGCCCGTGATTCAAGATCTGACCTTACGCATCCGGGCCGGGACGTCCGTCGCGTTCGTGGGGAAGACGGGGGCCGGAAAGACGACCGTCGCCGATCTCATCCTCGGACTGCTTCACCCCGACAGCGGTGCACTTGTCGTTGACGGCCAGGCGATCACCGCCGAGCTTCTCCCCCGCTGGCAACGAAACCTCGGGTATGTTCCGCAGGAGATCTACCTGACGGATGACACCGTGGCCGCAAACATCGCGTTTGGTGTACCCGAAGATGAGATCGACGCGGCTGCCGTGGAGCGAGCGGCCAAGATCGCCAATATCCACGATTTCGTCCTCCACGAGCTCCCGGAGGGATACAGCACGTGGGTGGGAGAGCGGGGGGTTCGCCTCAGCGGAGGAGAACGGCAGCGGATCGGGATCGCTCGGGCGCTCTACCACGATCCGCAGGTCCTCGTCCTCGATGAGGCAACGAGTGCTCTGGACGGAGCCACGGAAGCCGCTGTCTTCCAAGCGATCGAGAATATGGCGAGAATCAAGACGCTGATCATCATCGCCCATCGGCTCACGACGGTGAAGGCTTGCCAAACCGTCTATCTCCTCGAGCGGGGGCGGATCATCGCCGAGGGGACCTACGACGAGCTCCTCCGCGACAACGCCCGATTCCGCGAGATGGCAAGAGAGACCCGGCATGAGGCATGATGTTGGGGGATACTGGCAGAACCATTTGCGCCCGCAGCTCCCACTACTCTCCACTCCCCACTCCCCACTCCCTACTCCCCCTCCATCGCCTTTCGATACATCCGGACGTCTGTCCGATCGGGGTCGTACTCTACCTCGGCCGTCCGGATCGGCTCATCCCGCGCGAACGCGCGCTTCGTGACGACGCCGGCGGCCAATGCGATCGGGAGTGCCCCTTCGGATGTGGCATCGCAGTTCTCGATCATCCCGTAGCACGTCTGTCCTCCGATCCCGTCGAGGATCTCTCCCGCGCGCAGGGGGCGCTTGGCGAACGCATGGACGTTCGTGCGGAAGCCGAAGACCGGTTGGAGAAGGGCGGTGCCGAGGAAGACGGCCTCCGCGACCGTGCGCATCGTCTCGATGTGGCAAAGGTGATATGGGCGCTGGAAGAGGTAGAACGGACCTCGCCCCATCTTGTAGTAGTGGAGATACCGTTGCTGGATGGGGTGATCGCAGCGACCGACGACGAAGACCCCGCCTCCGGGCTCGGCGCCGAGCAGATAGTCCACGAACGGGGAAGACGCTCGCAGGTCCTCATCGAACAGGCGAAGCGCCTCGGCGACCTCGTTGGCCCTCGGACCGCGCATTCCGGGGGCCGCTACGGCGAGGCCGAGCCCGTTGGCGAGGAGCGCCATCTCCACGGCGAGCTTCGTCCCGTCCGTCATGGCGGTCGCGATCTCGTAGGAGAGGCCCCGCCTGTCCGCCTCCGGAACGATCGAGACCGGCGTGGCATAGAGGTCGAGGAACCCCTTCACGTTCCCGGCCATCGCCAGATCGAACCCCCACAACGCGAGATTGTCCGCGAGGCGCTTGAGAACCCCGTGCTGATCCCCATCGGCGCTCGTGTAGACGACGCCGTGCTCCTGGGCGACGCTCATGAGGTACGGACCGAACGTCAGATCGGCCTCCGCATTCATCATCACCACGTGCCTGCCGGACCGAAGCGCGGCCTCACAGAGCTCTCCCGCCGGTCCGATCGCGCTCGTCGCCTCGATCAGGACGTCGATGCTCTCCGATTCCGCCAGGATCTCTGGCTGAGAGCAGACCGCGATCCGTCCGCGATCGCCGGCGCGCGACAAGCCCGCAGCATCCTCGACGACCTCCGCGCTCTGCCCGTCTGCTGCGATTGCCTCCCGTGCCTGCCTTGGTCTGCGGCTGGAGATCGCCGCGCACGAGATCCCGGGCGTGATCGCGGCCTGATGACGAAGCGCCCGACCCATGAACCCGGCCCCCGAGATCCCGACCCGGATCGGGCGGTCCAGACGGCGCAACTGATCGATCAGAGCGCTGGGCGCAGGTCGAGTTGGGTCGATCATACACTCCCTCCCTTTGCGAGCGACCGTTCGATCCAGTCGCGATGCTCCGCGTACCAACGCACGGTACGGAAGAGCCCCTCCGGGAACGCGGTCTCCGGTGCCCAACCGGTCAATCGGCGTAGCTTCTCCCCGTCGAGCGCGTAGCGGAAGTCGTGTCCGGGCCGATCGGCGACCGTCTCGATCCCCGGCACGCGGCCTTCGGGCACCAACTCCGCGACGGCCTCCTGCACGGCGCGCGCGATCTCCAGGGTGGCCCGCTCGGCGCCCCCGCCGAGGTGGTAGACCTCTCCCGCGCCTCCCCGCTCCAGAATCCCGAGTAATCCTCGACAGACATCGTCGACGTACAGCCACTCGCGCACGTTCTCACCGTTCCCGTAGACGGGAAGCGGATCGCCGATCAGACAGCGGTGGACCAAGCGCGGGATCAGCTTCTCAGGGTGCTGATACGGTCCGTAGATGTTCGAGCTTCGGGAGATGACAACGGGGAGGCGATAGGTCCGATGGTACGCGAAGCAGAGCAGATCCGCAGCTGCCTTGCTCGCCGCGTAGGGGTTGTTCGGTGCCAGGGGCGCATCCTCGTTCCACCGGCCCTCGGCGATCGAGCCGTAGACCTCGTCCGTGCCGATCTGCAGGAAGACGCGCCTCCCTCCGCCTCCCCCGCGAGCGCTCGCTTCCGCCGGCCAATGCCGTCGCGCCGTCTCGAGGAGGACCTGCGTGCCTTTCACGTTGGTCTCGATGAACGGCGCGGCGTCGGAGATACTCCGATCGACGTGGGACTCCGCAGCGAAATTGACAATCGCATCGATCGGACGGCGGGGAGCCTGGGTGGACTCCCCGGAGATCAGGCGATCCACGAGATCTCGATCGCAGATGTCGCCGTGTACGAATCGGAGGTGTCCGGACGGTCCCCCTGCGCCCTCTTCGTCCAGCGAGCCGATCTCCCCCAAGTTCTCGACGCGGCCGGCGTAGGTCAGCTTGTCAAGGACGACGATCCACCAGCTTGGGCGTTCGCGCAGCACCATTCGAACGAAGTGGCTGCCCGTGAAGCCGGCCCCGCCCGTTACCAACACTGCGTACTCGTCGGGCACGCGGGTCTCTCCTATCCCATGCAAATGTCAGTTTCCCCGTTCTCCTCCTGGAAGCGAGGGACCGAACCATCGCCGCCCGGAGTCGATCGACCGCGCCGTGTCGCGAGCGCGTCACTGAATCTACCACAACCCGTTCGGCCGTGGCAATCCGTGGGCTTGGAGAGACGGTCTTCGCTGTCGTAGACTCGCACGACTTGCGGCACGAGGACGTCAACGCGGGCAGTGCCGCGAACGATCCACTGAGTACCGCCATGCGCCCGCGGCGGAATGCGAGGGCTGTGGGTGGCGATCAAGGGGCCGGCGGGAGCCTTGCGTGACGGATCGGCGACTCGAGGTATTCGGAGCGCGTTGAAAGCTGGGAGGGAGCGGGCGTGAAAGGCATGATCCTGGCAGGCGGGCGGGGGACGCGCCTCTACCCGGCGACGCTGTCGGTCAACAAGCACATGCTCGCCGTCTTCGACAAGCCGATGATCTACTACCCGCTCTCGATCCTGATGATGGCGGGGCTTCGCGAGATCCTGGTTATCTCGACCCCGAAAGGCGTCCCCGCGTTCACCGACTTGCTAGGCGACGGCGGTTCACTCGGCCTGCGGATCGAATACGCCACGCAAGAGGCCCCCCGCGGGATTGCCGAGGCGTTGCGGATCGGAGAGACGTTCATCGGCGGCGGCGACGTATGCCTGGTGCTGGGGGACAACGTCCTCTTTGGGGACGGTCTGCCCGGACTCCTCTCGTCCTGCGTCCGCCACGTCGAGACGCAGGGCGGGGCGGCGATCCTCGGATATCCGGTCTGCGACGCGCACGAGTACGGCGTGGTCGAGGTCGGACCGGAGGGAGAAGTGCGGTCGTTGGAGGAGAAGCCGGATCGTCCGAAGTCGAACCTCGCCGTTCCGGGGGTCTACTTCTACGATGGCGGCGCGGTTGATATCGCGCGAGGGCTGCGCGCATCGTCGCGCGGCGAGCTGGAGATCACGCACGTGAACCGGGCGTACCTCGAGCGGGGAGAGCTCGTCGCGAAGCGGATCGGTCCGCGCTGTACCTGGTTCGATGCCGGCACGCATCACCGCCTGCTCGAGTGCAGCGCCCGGATCGCGGCCACGGAGCGGAGGGAATCCCGCAAGATCGGGTGCATCGAGGAGATCGCCTATCGCCAAGGATTCATCGACGCGGCCCAGCTGCACCGCCTCGCCGCCCCGCTCGCCCACAGCAGCTACCGCGAGTACCTACGACGGATCCTGGAGAATGCGGAACCCGTCGACGGCGATGAGCGGCGAACAAGGGACGGCGCGCCGTCCGCGACGCACGAACGCGGGCCTGTGAGCGGGCGCGACGGCGCGGCGCCGGGTCGCTGGGTGGAAAGCGGAGAGCGGACGTGCTGACCGTCGATGTCGAACGGCGCATCCGGGCTGCGACGCTGTCCGCAATCCCGCATCGCGCGCCCCTGACGGGAGGGTCCCCTCTTCTCGCTCCGCCGAGGTGCCATCGAGATGCCGTTTGAGTTTGCGCGTCTTGCCATCCCCAATCTGGTTCGGATCGAGCCCCGCGTCTTCTTGGACGAGCGCGGGGAGTTCATGGAGACGTACAAGCGTTCGGAATTCTCTGCGTTCGGCCTCCCGGACGACTTCGTCCAGGAGAACCAGTCCCGGTCGACGCGCGGCGTATTGCGGGGGCTGCACTACCAGACGCCGCCCCATGCGCAGGGGAAGCTGGTGCGCGTCGTCGCCGGCGAGATCTTCGATGTCGCCGTCGACATCCGCGCCGGTTCGCCGTCATGGGGGCACTGGGTCGGCGAGCTCCTCTCCGGCGGCAACCGCCGGATGCTCTACGTTCCCCCCGGATTCGCCCATGGATTCTGCGTTCTCAGTCAGATCGCCGACGTAGTGTACAAGACGACGAACGAGTACGCCCCGGCGAGCGAAGCGGGGGTCCTCTGGAACGACCCCGACCTCGGGATCCCCTGGCCGATCAAGACGCCGATCGTCTCCTCCAGGGATGCCCGGCTCCCCCGGCTCCGGCAATTGAGGAGCCCGTTCGGGTACGATGGCGAGGGCTGCAGGGAAGCGGGACACGACGGAGATCAGGGCCAGTGACAACGATCAGGTGCAGAGAGAGGGCCGCATGCTGGATCTGAGCGCGGGGAACGAGCGAGTTCCCGGGGACGAGGCCGGATCGGACGACCGCCGATGCGCACCGGTCGGGAAGCTCGGCATCGCGGTCGTCTACCTGGTCGACGAGACCGACGGGCCCCTCCTCGACCTGCACCTCCGCTATATCCAGGAGCACACCACCTCCCCCTACACCATCTACGCCTCCGTCAACCGGCTCTTCCCGCCGTTCCGCCGCGTGTTGGAGGGCCGGCCGGAAGTGCGCATCGTCGAGGTTCCTACGACCGACCTCCGGGGAGCCCATGAGCACTCCTACTACCTCGAACACCTCATTCCCGCGGCTGTCGAGGATGGGTGCACGCACGTCGCCATCCTCCACGTCGATTCCTTCCCCATCCGCCACGGATGGGAGCGAGAGTTCACGGCCCAGCTCACCGCCGACTCCCCCCTGACGGCGATCGTCGAGCACCCCAAAGCGAATCGGCGGCCGTGCACGGCGGGGATGCTCTTCACGCGTGAGTTCTACCTCCACCATCAGCCACGGCTCATGCTCACCGAGAATGAGCGCAACTCGCGCTCCTACCGACGCTACGCTCTGCGAGAGCCTCACTGCGCGGATTCCGGCGTGGGGTATGGACTCAAGCTCTACACGGAGGGGCTAGGTTGGCGCCCTCTGCTCCCCGCGAATCCCGAGGTTCGAGCGATCGGATGGGGGCAGGTGTACGGTGGGCTGATCTTCCACCTGGGGGCGGCCGCGCGGAAGCCGACGCACAAGAACAGAAACCTCCCCGGATTGCGGAGGGTTCAGACGTGGCTCAAGGCGGCGGTCTTCCCCCGTGTGCCGAGGTTCGTGCGCCCGCTCCTGCGGCCGCTGAAGAAGCCCGTGCTTCGCCAGCGCATCCCAACGGATGTACTGGAAAACTTCAAACGACAACTCTATGCGGACCCTGAGCGCTACATCGAACGGGTGCGCGATGGTCGATGAGAGAGGGCGGCATCTCCCCTTGCTGGGACGGCCAGGGTCAGCCGATCTTGGGTCCTCCTTCGGAGATCGAGCGAGCATGATGAGTCGACCGGGGAGCAGGACCGGGAGGACAGGGATTCGTCGGCTCGCGCGCACGTTCGTCGGTGGCGGACCCGCCTGGTCGATCGGGCTCTGTCACGGTCCCTCCCCGCTTTCACTGACCGAGTATGAAGGGAACCCTGTCCTCACCGCGCGGGACGTGACCGACTGCAAGGCACGCTTCGTGGCCGACCCGTTTCTCTCCTTCCACGAGGATCGATGGCACATGTTCTTCGAGGTCCTCCTGGACGGGAAGAAGCCCAAGGGCGTGATCGGCCTTGCCACGAGCCTTGATGCTGTTCACTGGACGTATGCCGGGATCGTCCTCGAAGAGGCGTTTCATGTGAGCTATCCCTACGTGTTCTCGTGGCAGAATCACCACTACATGGTCCCCGAGTCCCGCGAGGCGGGCGAGGTGCGCCTGTATCGGGCGGAGCGCTTCCCCCGGGACTGGTGCTACTGCGCAACGCTGATCCGGAAGCCTTTGGCCGACGCCTCGCTCTTTTGGCACGACGGGCTGTGGTGGATCCTCGCCGAGGATGCCGAACCCCGGTGCTCTTTGGTCCTCCATTGTGCAGCCGATCTCGAGGACGGCTGGATCGAGCATCCTAAGAGCCCGCTGATTTCCGGCGACCCAAGGCTGGGTCGGCCGGCCGGCCGCGTCATCATCGACGGGGGCCGCGTGTACCGATTCGCGCAAGATCGCGTTCCCCATTACGGCGCCCGCGTGCACGCGCTGGAGATCACCGAGTTAACCAAGGATCGATACGAGGAACAGCTTCGCGCGAAGGACTTCCTCGAGGGGACCGCTGGCCGATGGAATGCATTCGGCATGCACCATATCGACCTCCACAGGCTGAAGGAGGGCGAGTGGATTGCGGCCGTGGACGGCAGGTGCCGGACGTACAGCCTCCTGCATCGGTGGCGGCTTCCCGCCTGCACCTACCCCCTGCTGGGACGCCTGCACACTCGTCTCGCGCGGCGCGGGGGGGCACGGGACATGAGCGCTCCGGAGGTAGAGCTGCAGGCGCTCGACGGAGGCTCGGCATGAAGCTCCTCATCTTCACCTACAAGTTCCCGCCTGCGGGGGGAGGGAGCGGCAGCTACGCGGCGGGACTGGCCAAGGGCTTGGCTGTACTCGGGCATGAGGTGAAGGTCCTGGCGCCGGTCGACCCCGGGCACGACGCCCCTGAAGAGGACGCGGCGCGAGCGTACGACCTGCGGCGCACGCGGTTACGGGGTGGGCCTGTGGGGTACGCGGTTGGAGCGCTTCACTTGCTCTGGGAGCTCGCCCGATTCCGGCCCCAGGCGCTTCTCCTCGCCGATACCGCCGGACAGAACGCGGCCGCGCTGGCGATGCTCGCGGTCCCCTCATCGCTTCGCTACTCCCTCATCGTGCATTCGGACGAGATCGCGCGGAAGCTGGGGCATACGGGAGGAACATGGCTCCAACGTCGTCGCTGCAGCCTCCTGCGTCGTCTGTACCTTCGCGCACGCTCCGTAGTCTGCGTGAGCGAACGGACTCGTGAAGGGCTTCTCGGCGCCTATCCGCAGCTTCGCTCCCGGGCGCTTGTCGTGCACAACGGCATCGACCGGGCGAGATTCTCGCTCGCCCGCCCGAACCGCGCGCGAGAGGTCCAGCACATGCTAGAGGGAGCGGATCCGGTTCTCCTCACGCTCGCGCGGCTTGTACCCACGAAGGGGATCGATACGGTCCTCGCCTGTCTCCCCGAGTTGGCGCGGGAGTTCCCGAATCTCCGATACGCGATCGTCGGATCCGGCAACGACAGAGAGCGGCTGGAAGCGCTCACGGAGGACCTGTCGATCGCCGATCGTGTCGTCTTCGCAGGCTACGCGACCGATGACTTGCTCCGGGCCTGGTACGCCGCCTGCGACGTCTTCGTGATGGTCAGCCGGCGAGAGGGATTCCCCCTCGTCTACTTGGAGGCGGCCGCCTGCGGGAAGCCCGTGATCGGAGCGAGGATCGGCGGTGTCCCGGAGTTTATCCGAGACGGGGAGAACGGCCTCCTGGTCGCGCCCGGCGAGATCCGAGAAACAACGGCCGCAATCCGCACCCTCCTGCGCAGCGAGGAACTGAGGCGCCGGATGGGACAGGCAGGACAAGAACTCGTCCAACAGCGATTCACCATCGAGATCATGGCCAAGGCCACGCTCGACGCTGCGCTCCAATGAACGCCGCTCTGCGCCCCCCCTTGGTCCACAACGGCGCTGGAGAAGGGAGAATGCATCGCAGGATGTCCGACACCACTGATGGGGGACTCGCGATCGGCGATACTGGAGAGACCGTCTGATGGATTCCGCAAACCGAGAATCGGAGACGGGTACGTTGGCGGTTACTGAGCAGTCGTGTGGTTGAGCCGAGCCGGGTCTATCTAGATCTACACGGGGCCCGGGCGCAGCGAAGGCCCGCTGTTGCAGGGTAGTCAGGTCCGAGGCGCCATGCTACCGGCAGCGAGAGGGTCGGGCCCTCGTGGGCGGAATATAAACCAAAGTTCCCTGGTGCGGAAGTGGCGGATCGTTTGATGGGTAGCGGTTCAGGCTGTGGAAGGCGATGTCGAGTTTCTGGC
>Ga0068714_10004229_pt1 | contig 16305 bp, 19 predicted proteins | sample MTBNYHSulfiMetaG_FD_62988 | JGI IMG/M metagenome (GOLD analysis project Ga0068714, IMG submission 62988) | Enrichment culture microbial communities from rom New York Harbor, USA that are MTBE-degrading - MTBE-NYH (New York Harbor Sulfidogenic)... | ecosystem: Environmental > Aquatic > Marine >...
AGTGTAGACCCTTTTTAAAAATAGAACATCCCATTTTGTAATTATACTTTTCAAACGATCAATATTGACCAAATCAATTCCTGTACCGATTATCATTTTTCACCTTATTTATCTTTATATTACTATATTTGACTGGATGCCAGAAATACCTTAACTCCTTATAAGCTATCGAATTACAAAAACTAATTGCATGAATGAATTAATGTAACACTGATAATTCTCTTTTACATTTTCTCACAATTGAACTCTATCCAGTTTATTTTATTCTGAATTTTAGGTCATATTCTTTTTCATTTTATTTATTTAATATCCATTGATTGTATAATCAATATTGGGATTGCCTATTTTTTTTATTAGCCATTGTTTAGCATGCCTGAGAATGAAGAAACGACTTTGGGGGATAATCAGCAAGAATCCAATCATATCAGTAATAATGCCTGGTGTTATCAGGAAAATTCCACCTATGAGTATCAAAACTCCTTCTAATAAACTCTCTGCTGGTATAATTCCTTCATTCATTTGGCTTTTTATTTTAAACAGGACATAAAATCCTTGATGCTTGACTAAGTATGCTCCAACTATTCCTGTAATAATTACAATGGCTATCGTTAAAAATATTCCAATCTTTCTTCCTATTTCTAATAGGAGAAAGAGCTCTATAATTGGAACAAGCACAAAAAAGGCTATTAATTTACTTAAAATCATTTCTAACCTTATTTTATCTCATAAAATATAAAAGTAGTATCTAGCCAAAAATACAAATAAAGTATAGTGTATCGAATATACATAAATAGTATACCAAGTAATTAGAATAGCTATTAATCCTAAAAAACTAAAAGTATTCAAATTATCTCTTATACAACTTGCATTTCACGATATATAATAGACCGGTTTAATGCAATACAAAAATATTATTCCTTTTGCTATATACTTGTATACTCGATACCAAATATTTGCTATTTCTTCTTCTCTTCTCTTTTCTTCACAGTATACGTTATACGGTATACTATATACTATATTTTATTCCACCGTTACACTTTTTGCCAGATTCCTGGGCTTATCCACATCTTTACCCAGAATATCTGCAATATGATAGGCTAACAATTGAAGCGGCACTACGGATAATAATGGAGACAGGATTGTCTGAACATCAGGTATGTAGATTACTTTATCAACTATCTCTTTAATTTGTTCATCACTTTCAGAGGCTACAGCTATCACTGGAGCATCTCTGGTGGTAACTTCCTTAATATTATTAATCATCTTGTGATAGACATGGTCTCTCGGAACAATAGCAACAACAGGAAAATTTACATCAAGTAAAGCGATTGGACCATGTTTCATCTCACCAGCAGGATAAGCTTCAGCATGTATATAAGAAATTTCTTTTAATTTTAATGCCCCTTCTAAGGCAATGGGGAAATTAATATCCCTTCCCAAATAGAGGAAATGTTGGTAATTGGAAAATTGATTGGCAATTGATTTGATTTTATCATCCTGACTGAAAATTGTTTCCATATGGTGAGGTATTCTCATCATTTCATTAAGAATTTTCTCTTCATTTTGTCCAGAAAGTTGTTTTTTAGCTTTTCCCAAAAATATTGCGAACAAATATAGTGAAATAAGCTGACCCATGAATGCCTTTGTTGATGCAACTCCAATTTCCGGTCCGGCATTAATATACATAACCTGATCTGCCTCTCGGCTTATAGTACTGCCCTTGACATTCACAATGGCTAATTCAGAGTAAACCTGATTCTTGCAGGAGCGCATAGCAGCAATGGTATCTGCGGTTTCACCCGATTGAGAAATAACTATTCCCAGAGAATTTTTACTTAATAGTTGTGTTCGATATCGAAATTCAGAAGCATAGTCGACTTCTACGGGAATCCCGGACAAACTTTCAATAGCATATTTGCCAACCAAGGAAGCATAATAAGCCGTACCACAGGCTACAATATGTATTTTTTCTAATGAATTGACGATGTTTTGAGGTAAATGTATATCGGAAAGATTAACTCTTCCTGAGTCAATATATTTCACCAGATTATCCCTTATAACCAGTGGTTGTTGAATAATTTCTTTTAACATAAAATGTTTATAGCCACTTTTCTCCGCCATCTGGGCATCCCAGTCAATGTAAACAACCTTCTTTTTGATTTCTTCTCCCTCTAAATTAACTACATGAATGCAATTCTTTTCAATTGTTGCGATCTCATTTTCTTCTAAAAATATCATCTTTCTGGTATAGTTCAACAATGCCGGAATATCTGAGGCAATAAACATTTCCTGATCCCCTATTCCAATAACCAGTGGACTTCCACTTCTGGAAGCAACAATTTTATCCGGTTCCTTTTTAGAAATTACACCCAAAGCATAGGAGCCAGTTACTATTTTTAAAGAGTTTCTTACTGCTTCAGTAATATTACCTTGGTAAAGGCTCTGTATGAGATGTGGTAAGACTTCAGTGTCGGTATCAGAAATAAATTGATAACCATTCAAAATTAAATTCTCTTTAATTGATAAATAATTTTCGATAATACCGTTATGTACCACAACAGTTTCATGATCACCTGAAAAATGAGGATGAGCATTAATATCATTGGGTTTGCCGTGAGTTGCCCAACGTGTATGTCCCAAGCCAATGGTACCTTTTAAATCTTTTTCTCTGACCATATCCTCCAGATATTTTATTCTGCCTTTACATTTTTGTATTTCGATATTATTTTCTTTATTTAATATTGCTACACCCGCCGAGTCATATCCTCTATATTCTAACTTTTTTAATCCTTGCATTAAAATCGGTAAAGCTTCTCTATGTCCGATATATCCAATGATCCCACACATTGTTTTTTCCTTTCTTTCTAATAAAAAATCCTCATTATTAATCCGACTAAATAAAATATTCAACATCTAATGAGGATTCTTACAAAATATATTTACGTAAATTAATGATTAAGTAAAGGATCAATAATAGCCTGGTAATCTTTTGTCCTTACAATTGCTTGTAAGTTTTGTTAGTTACCTCAGGAATGGCAATCCCAGGAGTATCCGCCGAAAATTCGATATTCTCCTTCCTCGTCAACTTAATTTTTTTCTGTAAAGCTTCCTAATTAAACCAATAACTAAGTTCAGGCGCTAATATTCAGTTTTATGCTAATATCATTACCAACCCCTTTCTCTTTATTTGTTTCTGAAAATCATTCTCATAGTCATTATAACATATTTTTGGAAGCTTGCTTGGATATAAAAAAAGAGAAAAAATTCATGCTCTGTACATTCAAAATAATTTAAGAAAATATCTTTAAATTAGAAAAGAGACTTATGTTTGTCTATAAATGAATCTAATCTTTTTTCCCAACTTTCAATGATTCTTTCATCTCTACTTTCTAATAATACCCTGATTTTATTTTCAGTTCCGGAAGGTCTTATCAGGACTCTTCCCAAATTTCTAAAACTCTTTTGCATATCTTCTTTGACTTTTTTAAATTCTTGACTCTGTATAAAAGAAGATTTATTTGCAACCTGATAGTTTAGTAGCCTTTGATAATATTTTTTCATTCGGGCTGCCTGAACTGATATTCTTTCATTGTTTCTACTTAAAGCATCCAACAATTGGAAAGATGTCATAATACCATCACCATTAGGGCCATGTGTAAGAAAAATAATATGACCTGATTGTTCACCGCCCAATAATGCCTTTTCAGCTAACATTTTTCTTAGTACATATTTATCCCCAATATCTGTCCTTATCACCCTGCCTCCTATTTCCATTATCGTCTCATCAAATCCTAAATTACTCATATAGGTGGTAACAATGATATTATTTCCTAATCCCCCTTCTTTAATAAAGGCATTGGCATAAATGACCATCATCTGGTCCCCATCCACCAGTTGTCCTTTTTCATCTACTGCCAATACTCTATCCGCATCACCATCAAAGGCAAATCCTAAGTCTGCATGCTCCTCTAAGACTTTACGCTGTAGGGTATTGATGCATGTTGAACCACATTTTTGATTAATATTGATTCCATTGGGTGTATTGTTAATGATTTTAAAGTTGTTGATATTAAGGCGATAAAATAATTCTTCTATAATTTGGCTGGAAGCGCCATGGGCACAGTCTAAGACTATTTTATAGTCAGGTTTTTTAAATCTTGCGGGAAGGGAATCAACAATATGTTTAATATAGACATCTTTTGCTTCTGTTAAAAAGGTTACCTTACCAATGTTTTTCCCCGGGATATCCACTTCTTTATATCTCTCTTTAATAAGTATATCTTCAATCTCGTTCTCCTGTTGATTTTCAAGCTTAAATTCATTTCCATTAAAAAATTTAATGCCATTATCCTGATAAGGATTGTGTGATGCTGATATTACCACTCCCATAGTCGCTTGATAATAATTTGTTAAATATGCAACTGCAGGTGTTGTTATGATACCGGCATTTAATACATTACTCCCAGCCGAACACAGACCGGCAGTGAGTGCGGCTTCCAGCATATCTCCGGAGATCCTGGTATCTTTACCAATCAATATGCATCTTTTCTTTTTATTTAGATGATAATATCCAACAGCCCGACCAAGATTAAAGGCAACTTCTGCTGTCATAGGGTATTGATTGGCCAATCCCCGAATACCGTCTGTGCCAAAAAGTATACTCATTATTCCTCAATATTTCTTTGAATATTCTTATTAATAATCAGATATTTTATATTATAAAAAATATTTATTTTTTTATTGAAATCATTACTTCCTCAGGAATGACTTGAATCAAATTAATTCCTGAAGGCAACTCAATCTCTGTTTTCACTTTTTCCTTCTCAGTATCAGAAAGATCTACAAATACCCTGATATCTTCCCTTGTTGTGTTTTTCATATTACTGTATTTTCCACCTACTTTCACATCAACAGTTTCAGGATTTAATTGGTAATTCAAAAAGGGTGATGCTTCTCTTAGTTTAATCGGAATGTTTTGAAATAATTGTTCTTCCTCTTTTTCCTCAACTTGAATTTGTACTTCAACCAATGTCTCTTGCTCATCAACGAGATAAATGTCTTCACCAACAATGGGAGGAACCTTTACAGTGAGTGTTTTAGAAATTCCATTTACGTCAATAGGTATTGTTTCCAAAAATTCTAAATTTATTATCTTAGAATAATTTCCATATATTCTAAGATAATTAGGGATTGCTTCAATTTTTGAAACAAAAAATCCCGGAGCTGGCTTACCGATAATTCTGGGCTTAATTGTCAAAATCTTTTCAGGATATCCTTCCCCTACCCTAATTGATACAAGAACAGTTTCAGGCTGAATAGTTAAGTTATTCAAAACCACATTATTCTCATTATATATAACAACTGTTTCCACTCTGCTGAAATCTTCGCTGATAGATGAAATATCAATGTCAATTCTAACTTGTCCAATCTTGTTAAGCATTGAATCCGGTCCGGTAACAGTTACCTTCCGGGGTAATATTTCCGGTTCATCTTCTAATGAATATCCCCTCTCTGGCAAGCCAATTAAATTATATACAACCTCATATTCCCTTTCTAATATCTCTTCAACAAACACTCGTACCTCATTGGGAATGATTTTGATAATATCGGTGTTTTTAGGTTTAATAACATTGACACTTAACTGGTATTCTCCGTCTTCTTCTATATGCTGCAAATCAACTGTACCTACAATTTTTTGTGAAGACATGTTTTCCAAAATATTTTTTGGCCCCTGAATACCTACACTTACCTTGTCTCTAATTTCTTTAATTGATAAATTACTATTTAGATTAATCGGTCGAATTTCTATATCATAGTATCTTTCAGTGGAAATATTATATTCACTCGAAATATAAAACCATAATATAATAGCCATTGCAAGAGCTAATAGTTTAATATCAAGATTATTAAGTAGCCATTTTTTGATTTCAATCATTTTTGTACTTACCTTTTTTGATCAGATCAATAATACCTGCTGATTTTGGACAATACAGATTCTGCAAAAATTTCTTCAGAAGCTGTGGTTTTAATGGCCTTGTTAACCTGCCGTCAATAGCCACGGAAACGGTACCTCTTTCTTCTGATACTACAACAATCAATGCATCAGAGGTCTCACTTAATCCAATAGCTGCCCTATGGCGTGTACCAAGTGATTTCTTAATATCATTTCTTTTAGTTAACGGTAGAATACAATTTGCGCCAATGATACGATTTTTTCTAATAATCACTGCACCATCATGTAATGGTGAGTTGGGTAAAAAAATGGAATAAAGTAATTCTGAAGAAAATTCACTGTTTAGGGTTATTCCGGTTTCTAAGATATCCTGTAGACCAACTTCTCTTTCCAATACAATCAATGCACCATATTTTTCAGCAGATAACATCGGTAGAACCATAATAATGCCATTAATCAGCTCTTCCCACTTTTTGGTTTCCTCTCCCTGTGGAGAAAATGGTAAGCTACCTAAAAAACCTCCCTTTCCCATTTTCAATAGTAAACGCCTGAGTTCAGGTTGAAATATAATGGGAATAGCTACGACTAACATGGTCATTAATCCTTTGATTAACCAATTAATGGTTCTCAACCCTAGCCAGTTAGAAATAAAAGTGAATATAAAAAGAACCACTAAGCCCTTAATAATTTGAACAGCTGGTGTGTCTTTGATTAATAAAAAGACATTATACAAGATAATGGTAATTAGGATAATATCTAAAATATCCAAAAAAGAAATATCAAAAAGCATGGCTATTTAACTCTTCCTATAGGGTCATAATAAAAAAAGCCATCACAAAATTATTTATTGAAAAAATTTTTATGATGGCTAATTTTTTGGTAATTAACAATAAAAAATAAAAACAGTAAAACAAACAATGGTAACAGCATATTAACGTTTAGAAAATTGGTAATTTGCTCTTGCGCCTTTCTGACCATATTTCTTTCTTTCTTTCATTCGAGCATCCCGTTCAAGCATTTTCTCTTTCTTTAAAACAGGTCTTAATGAATGGTCATATTCCACTAATGCTCTGGTTATTCCATGTCTTACTGCTCCGGACTGACCGGTCGTACCGCCTCCGGTTACTTTAACATTCACATCTACCTCTTCTACCTTTTGTGCTAACCTTAGGGGCTCTTCAACTGCTAATATATTAGCCGGATTGAAGAAATAATTGTTGTGAGGTTTGTTATTAATCGTTATATTCCCTTTTCCGGGATATATCCAAACCTTGGCAATGGATGTTTTTCTTCTACCAGTTCCATAAAATCGATTGATTGTCAATCATTGCACCTCCTTCTTGATTACTTTACCACTTCAATTTCTTGAGCAGCATGTGGATGCTGATCCCCGCGATATACTTTTAGTTTTTTGATTATCGCGCGGCTAAGCTTGTTTTTTGGCAACATACCTTTAACCGCTTTTTCAATAATCATCTCCGGTTTTTTTTGAATCATTTCATCAAATGGTATCTCTTTTAACGAACCAGGATAATTAGTATGGTGCCTGTATAATTTTTGCTCCTGCTTTTTGCCTGTTACTTTGATTTTTTCGGCATTAATTACAATAACGTAATCACCTAAATCCTGTGACTGGTCGAAGAAAACTTTATTCTTACCTCGCAATATAGATGCTACTTCTGTTGCTAATCTTCCTAAAATTCTACCTTCCGCATTAAATAAGTACCAATTTCTCTGAATATTTTCCTTTTTTTCTCTATATGTCTTCAATATTTCCTCCCTCTGCTGCCCTTAATCAATAACAAGATAAAACAACATAGAAATTTTAATATAATTAACCTCTAATGTCAAGACAATTATTAATAAAGATTTTTCTATCCCGATTGCTGGTTATTTATATTTTACTTTCATTAGATATAAACCATGTGGCGGGAGCACTTGCCCAGATTTCTGACTATCCTTATTTTTCAGTATCTGGATTATTTCATCCGGTTCACGGTACTTTATCGAAAAATCTATTAATGTACCAATAATAATTCTAACCATTTTATATAGAAATGCATCTGCTTCAAGTGAAAAACAAATTAACTGATGCCTCTTCCAAATACTAATCTTTTTGATTTTTCTCTCTTTATTTTTTGCCTGCTCACTTCCTTTCTGATTTAAACAGCTTAAAGCGCTAAAATCATGATAACCGATAAGAAAATCAGCGACTTTCCTCATTTTTTCAATATCTAACTGCCTGTTAAAAAAATAACAATAGTTTCTTAAAAAAACATGTTTGGCGGTAAATGTATCTTCGCCATAAACCCTGTTCATTACATAATATTGATATAGCTTACTCCTGGCATCGTACCTGGCATGAAATTTCATATTTACTTTTTGGGCATGTTTAATTATTATATCTCCGGGTAACTTATGATTTAAGACATTCGGCAATTTGTCAACAGGTATGGATGTTTTTGTTACAAAATTGGCCACTTGACCCACAGCATGAACACCAGCATCCGTCCGACCTGAACCATTCAATTTGATTTCTTTTTCTCCAGTGAGATTTCTTAAGGTATCTTCAATAATCCCCTGGATTGTTTGTTTATATTTTTGTCTTTGCCATCCATTATAATTTGTACCATCATAAGCAACGATAATCTTAATATTTTTTAAGTCCTTCATATCTGCTCCTACAATATCTTTAAAATAAAGGCAGATAAAATAATCATAAAGGATATAAAGAAAAATATTTGATCAACGCGCTTAATAGAGAGTAATCGATAATGTGTCCTTCCTTCCCCACCGCGATAGCATCTTGCTTCCATAGCAATGGCTAATTCATCAGCCCTATGGAAAGCGTTAACAAATAGAGGAATGATTATAGGAAGCATATTCTTAATACGATTCATAATATTCCCACTTTCAAAATCTGCCCCACGTGCCATTTGAGCTTTCATAATTTTCTCAGTTTCTTCCATTAACGTTGGAATAAATCGGAGTGCAATGGTCATCATCATGGCAATTTCATGAGCCGGGATTTTGATAAACTTAAAGATAGATAATAATCGCTCTATTCCGTCTGTTAAAGCAATAGGAGATGTAGTCAAGGTCAACCAGGAAGTGGCTATAATTAACAAAAATAATCGAACGGCAATAAACAATCCTCGATAAACTCCTTCTCTGGTTATTTTTAAAAACCATATTTGATAAATTACTTCTCCCTGAGTTGTAAAAAAATGTATCAACAAAGTAAGTATTATAATAATAAGTAATGGCTTTATTCCTATTAGCACGTATTTTGGATTGACTTTAGATAGAATAATATTGATGAACAGATATAATCCGATAATTAAAAATCCAAGCCATGAACCAATTAAAAATACCGATATAATAATAAACATAGTAGTTAATAATTTAATTCTTGGATCAAGTTGATGAATAATGGAGTCTTTATGAATATATTGACCAATGGTTAAATTTCTAAAAAATTTCATCTTACGCCTTTTTTTTCTTCATTAATTTTAAAATCTCGTCTTTTGCTTCTTCAATAGTCAATATGCCCGAATTAAGCGGTTTTCCCATTTGTTTTAATTTATACATGATATAGGTAACTTGAGGTAATGCCAAACCGATACTTTCTATTTTTTCTGCAAAATCCTGAAATATTTTTCTAGGAGTATCGTCCATAATGATTCTTCCTTTTTCCATAACCAGGATTCTTTGAGCTAACTCTGCCACTACTTCCATATTGTGTGATACTAAAATGATAGTCTTATGATACCTATGGTGAAGCTCTCGGATAAGCTTTAATATACTATTTCGACTCTGTGGGTCTAAACTTGCAGTCGGCTCATCTAAAATGATGACTTCAGGATCGATTGCCAAAGTACTTGCGATGGCAACTCTGCGCATTTCTCCGCCACTAAGACTGAATGGTGAACGTTCTTTATAAATCGAATAGTTCATTTCAACCATATCCAATGCCTTTTTTACTTTCTTTTCCAAAGAGTCATCTTTAATGCCCAGGTTTTTTGGACCAAAAGCAACTTCTTTGAATATTGTCTCTTCAAAAAGCTGATTTTCAGGATATTGAAAGGTTAAACCAATGTTTTTTCTTATTTCTTTTAATTTCTTCTTTTCTTTATGAATATCGATCCCATCAATCAATACTTTGCCTTCCGTTGGTTCCAGTAAACCATTAAATATTTGTAATAATGTTGTCTTCCCACAGCCTGTATGGCCGATAATGCCAACAAATTCTCCCTTGTTTATGGCAAGATTAATTGACTTTAATACTTCGGTTTCGAAGGGCATATGTAAATTATAGGTAAATGAAACATTCTTCAAATGAATAAACATAATTTCTTAATCATTTCTTCTTCATTTAAGATATTGGGTGGAAAGTCTAATCCATTTTCACTTAGCAATCTTGCCAGTCTTGTTATTTGAGGCAATTCTAAACTTAAATTATCCAGTACATCTGCCTGCATAAAAATCGTTTTTGGTGAACCGCTTAAAACCAGTTTACCCTTATCAAGAACAATAATTTTGTTAAATTCTGCAGCTTCAGACATAAAATGAGTAATATATATAATGGTTATATTTTCTTCTTTATTTAATTTTTTAATAATATTAAGAACTTCTTTTCTTCCCCTGGGGTCAAGCATAGAAGTTGGCTCATCTAATACTAAATAAGAGGTATGCATGGCCAGGGCACCTGCAATAACTACCTTTTGTTTCTGACCGCCAGAGAGCAAATGTGGTTCACTATTTCTAAGCTCAAGCATGTCAACAAGATTTAAAGCCCATTCTACTCTTTTTTTCATTTTATGTTCTTCCATTCCAATATTTTCCAGGCCAAAAGCGATATCATCCTCAACCGTTGTGGCTACTAATTGGTTGTCAGGATTCTGAAAAACCATGCCAACTTTTTTTCTTATATCCCAAATGTTTTCCTTATCTTTGGTATTATAATTATCAATTATAACATCTCCTTTGTTGGGAAGTAATAGACCATTAATATGCTTGGCAAATGTTGATTTCCCTGATCCATTTGCACCAATTACAGCGATAAAATCTCCTTTATGAATATCCAGATTGATGTTAGACAAAGAAACTGTTTCGTTTTCCCTGTCAGAAGGATAGGTATGAGTTACATGATCAAATTTTATCAATAATACACCCTCTTCTTTTATATGTTTAAAACCAACAAAAATTAAAAAGGTTAATATGCAGGCAAATATGAATCTTCATATCCTTGCAAATTAACCTTATTTTAATCAATTCATTATTTTATTTTACAAACTCTATAATGGCCATAGGGGCTGCATCACCCTTTCGAAACCCTGCTTTTATAATTCTGGTATAGCCACCCCCTCTTTCTCTATATTGAGGGCTGATCTCTTCAAAGAGAAGTTTTATAGCCTGTTTATTTTGAATTACTTTAAATACCTTTCTTTTTGATTGCAGATTATCTTCTTTGGCAACTGTTACGATTTTTTCTAAATACTTCTGTAGTTCCTTAGCCTTGGGAAAGGTTGTATTGATTTTACGATTAACAATCATAGAAATGGCTAAATTAGATAACAATGCTTTTCGATGACTGGTATCAACATTTAACTTTCTTTTTAAATTTCTATGTCTCATTAGACCATCTCCTTTGTGACTCTATATCTTTTAAAGTAAGTCCATAATCTTTCACTTTTTCTTTGATTTCTTCAAAAGACTTCTTCCCTAAATTTTTTATAGACATAATTTCTTCTTCTGTTTTGTTGACAATTTCGCCGAAGGAATTGATATTTGATTTTTTTAAACAGTTATAGGACCTGACAGAAAAATCAAGTTCCTCGATACTCTTTTCTAATAGCTTTTTCTGTTCATTGTTTTCATTTTCTTCATCGGTAATCTGATCAGCAATTGATTCCATTTCATCTGGAGAAAACTTGGTAAACACCTTTAAATATTTAATTAAAATATTAGATGCTTTACTTAATGCCTCATCAGGTAAAATACTCTTATTAGTTTGGATGTCCATAATCAATTTTTCACAGTTCATAAATTGGGCAGAACTTGTTTTCTCAATCATGTAAGCAACTTTAATTACCGGTGAAAACATGGAATCGATGCTGATGAAATTTATAGCTTGATCTTTTTTCTTATTTTCCGGTGCCGTAATATAACCGGTTCCCTGCTCAACAACAATCTCCATATCCAGCTTGCCATCACTGCTCAAAGTAGCAATTTTATGATTAGGGTTTAGGACCTCGACATTGATATTTGGGGTAATGTCTCCGGATTTAGCAACCTTTTTACCATTTACTTTCAAATGCAGTACTTCTGATTCACTACCATACATCTTAAAAACAATTTCCTTTACATTCAAAATGATTTCATTAGCATCTTCTTTTACACCAGGTATGGTAGAAAATTCATGAACAACGCCCTCAAGCCTTATGGCAGTTGCACTAGCACCGGGAAGGGAAGATAACAAAACCCTTCTTAAGGAATTACCTAACGTTGTACCATATCCCCTATCCAATGGTTCAATGATAAATCGTCCGTAACTATCCGTTAAATTTTCAACTTTAATTTTAATATCATTAATATCTAACAACTGACTATCTCTCCTTCCGGTAATATTAAATGCCTGAATTATCTAGAATAGTATTCCACGACTAATTTTTCGTCAACAGGCAGATCAATGTCCTCTTTAGAAGGAAGTTTAACAACCTTGCCCTTCAAGTTTTTTATATCGATTTCGATCCAGGCAGGCGCATTGACTTCTCTCTCTCCGTCTTTCAATTCTTTAAATTCTGGAATTGAATGGCTCTTTTCCTTGACCTCTATGACATCGTTTATCTCCGCCATATAGGAAGGGATATTAACCTTATGCCCATTTACCAGAATATGAGAATGTTTAACTACTTGTCTTGCCTTTGCCCTTGATTCAACTAAGCCCATACGAAAGACAATATTATCCAACCTTCTTTCTAAAAATTGAATAAAATTTTCACCGGTCACTCCGTGTTTCTTTTCTGCTTTTTCAAAAAGATTGCTGAATTGTTTTTCCAGCAAGCCATACATGTCTTTCATTTTTTGTTTTTCTTTTAATTGAATGGCATAGTTAGACAACTTTCTTGGTCTTCTGCTTTGAGAACTCTTTCCTGGTGCGGTTGCTTTTTTCTCTACAGCACATTTGTCAGTATAACAGCGCTCTCCTTTTAAAAATAATTTAGCCCCCTGTCTTCGGCAAAGCCGACAAACAGGACCGGTATATCTAGCCATAAAATTACCTCCTCTTAGGTAAAAATGTCTCTTGTCAATTTATTATTATCCCTGATTATAATATTATTCATCAATTTTATAATTCCAGTCAGTAATTATAAAAATCATCATCGTTCATACTTAACAAATGATTATTTTCTATAAATTAAAAAATAGTGGTTTTAAACTCTCCGCTGTTTCGGAGGTCTGCAACCATTATGAGGTATTGGTGTGACGTCTCGAATTGTGTTAATTTTAAAACCAATTGCCTGTAATGAGCGTATGGCAGTTTCCCTGCCAGAACCGGGTCCCTTTACATAAACATCAATATCTTTCATGCCCTGATCCATTGCTTTTTTGCCTGCTTCCTCTGCAGTTCTTTGGGCAGCAAAAGAAGTGCTTTTTTTACTTCCTTTATTTCCGATAGATCCTGCACTGGCCCATGCTACGATATTTCCTTCCGTATCAGAAATAGCTACAATGGTATTGTTAAAAGTGGACTGAATATGAACAATGCCTTTTAGTATATTCTTTCTTACTTTTTTCTTGCGTACTTTTTTTGTTTGTTTTTTTGCAACCAATCCCATTATCTCCTTTCGTCTTAGTCTTATTAGAACTATATCTCAATATCATGATTTACTTCTTTTAACCCCGACTGTCCTCCTTGGTCCCTTCCTTGTTCGGGCATTGGTACTGGTTCTCTGACCTCTCACCGGTAAACTTCTTTTATGTCTTAATCCGCGATAAGAGCCGATTTCCATTAACCGTTTGATATCAGCAGTCTTTTGACTTCTTAATTCACCTTCAACTTTATTATTCTTTCCAATAATATCTCTGATTTTATTGATTTCATCATCCTTTAGATCTTTCACTTTAGTCTCAAAATGAATACCGGCTTCTGTTAATATATTTCTTGATAATGTGTAACCAATGCCATATATATATGTCAAAGCACAATCAATATTTTTATTCTTAGGTAAATCAACACCACTAATTCTTGCCATATTTTGAAATTCCTCCCTAAATTATTTTCCCTGTTTTTGTTTATGCTTGGGATTATCGCATATTACCATTATTATGCCATGCCTTCGAATTAATTTACATTTTTCACAAATCTTTTTCACAGATGATCTAACTTTCATTTTATCTCATTCCTCTCCTGCAATGGTCTACATTAATATTGTTTACCCATTAAATATATACAAAATATGTTGATATTTCTTGGGAGTAATTCACGGTACTATAAACGATATACGATTCTACCACGACTTAAATCATATGGAGATATCTCTACTTTTACCGTATCGCCAGGTAATATACGAATAAAATGCATCCTGATTTTTCCGGATATATGAGCTAATATCTCACAACCATTCTCCAATTCAACTTTAAAAGTTGCATTAGGTAAAGCCTGGGTTACTTTTCCTTTCATTTCAACATATTTTTCTTTCACCATTATAATTATCTCCCATTCCTAAACAAAGAATAATAAATTTGGTCTTATCAGTATTTATTTCCAAATTGTCAAAATTTCATTTCCTTTTTCATAAATTGCAATAGTATGTTCAAAATGAGCTGACAAACTACCATCCGCAGTTTTTACAGTCCATCCATCGCTACTGATGGCTGTTCGATAATCTCCCTGATTAACCATGGGTTCAATAGCAAGCACCATTCCACTTTCTAATTTTAAGCCTGTTTTCGGTTTACCGTAATTCGGTATCTGGGGCTCTTCGTGAACTTTTAATCCTACTCCGTGCCCTACAAATTCTCTTACTACTGAAAAATGATTATTTTCCGCCAGACATTGAATAGTATGAGATATATCTCCCATAAAATGACCATTGATTGCTTCTTTTATACCTGCAAATAAGCATTCCCTGGTTATTTTTATTAACTTTTCAGCAATGGCACTTATTTTTCCCACCCCGACTGTCATGGCACTATCTCCATAATATCCATTAAGATTTGTTCCGATATCTATACTGACTATATCGCCCTCTTGCAATACCCTTTCTCCGGGTATCCCATGGACAATTTCATCATTAATCGAAATACAGGTTGTAGCCGGGAATTCATTTCCTTCAGAGCCATAACCCTTAAACGAGGGTTTTCCTCCATGCTTTCTTATAAAGGATTCAGCAAACTGATCTATCTGTTTTGTATTCACCCCAGGCTTAATTTTTTCAGTAATAAATTGTAACGTATTCGCGGTTAACTGGCAACTTTTCTTGATTTGCTTAATCTCTCTTTCTGTTTTTATAATAACCATCTATACTTTCTTTCCAGTAAGGTCAAGCTCAGTTATTCTTTTCCATACTTCTCTAAATCGGTCATCTACATCTTGATCAGCATTAATCTTTGTTAATAGTTTCTTTTCTTGATAATATTCAACCAGAGGTAATGTTTCATTATTAAAAACTTCCAATCTCTTCTTGATGGTTTCTTCCTTATCATCATCTCTTTGTATTAATTCTCCTCCGCAAGCATCACATTTGTCTGCAACCTTTGGTGGATCGTAATTAAGATTATAGATAGCACTGCATTTAGTACATACCCTTCTGGCTGATAATCGTTCAATAATTACATTATGGGATGTTTTAAAATAAAAAGCCTGGCCAATCTTTTTTTTCAAGCGTTGAATAAGCAAATCTAGCTCTTCAGCCTGTTGAATCGTTCTGGGAAAGCCATCAAACATAAAACCTTCCTGACAATCTTTTTGGTTAATTCTATTTTCTACAATTCTCATAATTAAATAATCCGGAACTAATTGACCAGAATTAACATATGTCTGAACCTCTTTACCTAATTCAGTGCCATCCTGAATGGCATTTCGCAAAATATCTCCGGTGGAAATAATAGGAATGTCTATCTTCTTTTTTATTTTTCCGGCAATAGTTCCCTTCCCGGCTCCGGGAGGACCTAATAAAATTATGATCATTGATAATACTCCTTAAATCAATTTATAAATTGATAAAATAATTCACTTTTTGATAAATCCCTCATAATGCCGCATTAACATGTGAGATTCAATTTGTTGAACGGTTTCCAATGCAACTCCGACCATAATTAAAACCGAAGTTCCACCAAAATAAACC
>Ga0068714_10004232_pt1 | contig 16303 bp, 11 predicted proteins | sample MTBNYHSulfiMetaG_FD_62988 | JGI IMG/M metagenome (GOLD analysis project Ga0068714, IMG submission 62988) | Enrichment culture microbial communities from rom New York Harbor, USA that are MTBE-degrading - MTBE-NYH (New York Harbor Sulfidogenic)... | ecosystem: Environmental > Aquatic > Marine >...
GGCGTTTCTCCTTATTTGGGATGAGTGTTTCGCAAAACCCTTATATAGGAAAAACGCCTTTTTTTCGACCCGTTATGATTTCACACAATAAATTTTACACTACCCTTTTCTGGGAGACGGGACGAGGCAATTGGTATTTCAAAACCCCCAAAGTGGAAGTGAACCACAATCGAACGTATCACAGAAAACCTAGATATTCTGGGTGGGAGACCCATTATACGAGGAACGCTCATAGCCGTTGTGGCCATACTCGGCTTGCTGGCTTACAATGTATCAGATGGGTGACTAATTGAAAATTGTCCACGTCTGAATAGGGAAGATATTCAGGTACTGGAATGCTGATATCAGGTCTATGTGAGAGGAGCAGGGGCTATTTTTATGGTTCAGAACGGTAGTGCCATCAAATCCAGCATCCCCTTTCCGCAGGAGCCCCTATGGAAAGAGACACTCGAAATAATCAAGCGGGCGGAAAGTGTCGATTTTCTCTCTGATGCGAAGGCCATTGGGCCTAAACTATCATTCAATTCCAAAGAGACCCGCGAGAGATACGGAAGGGCCATAGCCACCCGTTTTGGCCGTCTTGACGTTTCAATCAGACAAGGTTTGGTTGATTTGGCCAAATCAGATATGGACACCAATATCATCGAACAGATCTGGCGAGTCCTTTTCTGCATGACGGAGCCTCTAATCGCCCAAATCTATTTAGAGATGATTTGGCCCAGAGAGCCGGGGACATCCATTAACCGAGCAGAAATACGTAGCTACATTGAAACTGCATTTCAGCAACAGAGCGCCAAGCTAAACCAGAGGATTATTTCCTGCCTACGGCAGTCCGGCTACTTGATGTCCCATGGGAAGCAGGACCTGATCGTCGTGAGCTTTGGAAACCCTGAATACGCGCTGCTGCTGTCTACCCATCTCCTGATGGCCCAGTCACCAAGAACGATCAGGCTTTCTGAAATTGAAACCTCCAACCATTGGCGCTTACTCGGGTATAGAAAATTTGACCATGTGAGGTTGGGTTTCCGCAGTGCCGAGGCAAAAGGCCTTATCATGAGATACGCCATTGTGGATCACTTGGAACAGATTACCACCAGATACACCTGGCAGGAATTGCTCTCTAAAGGGAACGATTTGTGAACACATGGGAATTTGAAAATATCGTTGAGCAAATGAAGAAGGGTGCTGTCCCTCGAAGGCTCATTTTCATCTGGAGTGGGCCAACTTCCCCGCTTGAGCACCTACTGGAGGGGATAGAAACACACCACTCTGATTTGGTATCGGTGCAAGCCAAGGACACCACACCAATCACCGACCCAAATACGAGTTTAGAAAAATTCTTAAATAAAGAATCCAAGGGTTACTTTGAAAAGAGAAATGAACCGTCAGCAATGATTGTCAACAATGCCATTCTGCTTGCCCGTTATGGGTGCGACCTGTCAGCGCTTTTCCGTTACGGCATAAGCCCTCGTTCTGCCGTAATTCTGGTTTTCCCCCCAGAATGCGATAGGGTTCTCCCCATAAAGGCCGACAACTGGGTGAAAATGAACACCCGTGCTGTATTGGAAAGAGTATCCAAACAGCTCGGAGAACCGAAGTGCATCATAGAAGCAGTCGGAGGATAAAAGCATGACGTCACGGAAACCTCTTGACCAAATCATTGAAAGGGTCCCTGCCCTCGTTAAAGGTAGAGATTTGGGTTACCTTCAAGATACCATAAACTTGGAGGAGGCCATTGAAGATCATAACCGCGAAGAGACAGTTCGTCTCTACTATTTTGCAAAGACTCTTAAAACCGCCTTTGAGGAAATCCTCATGGCTTTCTCTGAGCCCACAGGGAGGGGTTTTTGGCTGACCGCGGAATATGGGGTGGGAAAGTCCCATTTTCTGGCTACGCTGGCATGTCTCCTGAGTGATGCCTCCGATCAGGTATGGAAAGCCGTTCATGATCCGGATATTCAAAACTACCGTTTTCACTTTGAAAAAAGAAAGCTTCTTCCCGTAGTGGCAGGCCTCAGGGGCAAGACTGCGATCTCCCAAGATAGACCCATCACCCTACTCGAACAATTGGAAAAAGAAATTGACGAATCTATCAGCCAGCTTGGGCTGGAAGACAAAATCAATATCACGCCTGTTGCGGAAACCTTGAACCTCTTTGACACCTTTGACCAAGGCCTGCAAGGCGCCATCAATAGCTATATCCAGCAGAGAAGCGGCACTCAGCCCCTTAAGCTGAGAAAAGAGGACCCTGGCCGTTTTGCAGACATGATAAGGAAATTTTTCAAGGATAACAAACTGCCCTTCGAGCCGAAATACAGTATTAACGATCGGCTTCTTTATCTCTATAAACAGATAACTGAATCCGGTGCAGGTTTTAATGGTCTCCTCTTTGTCATTGACGAGTATGAATCCTGGCTTTCCCAACGCCCTATAACATCAAAGGAGGGGATGTTCGATTCAAATGTCCTTCAAGCCCTAACGGAGATATTGCCAAAGCAATACAACTGCGAGATCTTCACTGTTATCGCCTCACAGACGGATATACCCGCTCAATTGCAGGGGCGATTCAAGAATTTGCCGCTTTTGGCAGGCTCCGGCGCAGAAAGAGACTATCATGTGATCTGCGCCCATCGCATCCGCAGGTACAAAAACGGGATGGAGCCGGAAGCAAAGCTTTATTATCATGATTTCTACGATGAATTTAGCTGTTACAAGGGAGAGACTGAGGAATCATTCCTGGAAACATTTCCCTTCCATCCTCTGGCGTATGAAACGGTCCGTCGGTTTACGAGCAGCGTTCAGGACATGCCGGGGGTACGCCTCGGCCTGAATATTTTCTATGACGTAATGAAATCCACGGAGGCTTTGAGCCTGAATACGCCTATCATCGTTTCAACAGCCCATAAATACAGCCAGAATTTTCAAAATGCTCTTGCCGGACCCCGTTTTTCAGATTCACAGAGGAGATACATGGATGCAATTGGTCTCATTCCCAAGACCTTTACGGATGATGAAGACCAGGCCATTGCCGAAGCCATCATAACAACCCTTTACCTCCAGTTTGTTATTTCCAGCGATCAGACCGTCCCGATGACGGCGCTGGAGCTGGCTGACGCGACCTTGACCCCTACGGGTCCCATCACAGGAGACCAACAAATTCTGGTTCTCTTGAAGGAAATGGCGGACAAGATCCCTCAGTTGGAATTCGATATATCCAAACCCGAGAAAGGGGCGCGGTTTTTTCCTCGACAAAAAGGCCCCACGGCCCAGCAGTTGCTGGATGAAAGAAAGGCCAATATCCTATCACATGATATAGAGATTGCCTCCCGATGGGAGAAGCTGCTTTTTGCCTCTCCTGCTGAAACCAAGGGACAGAAGGCCCTTTTTTCCACTTACACGGCAGATAAGCCTGGAAAGGACAGCGTTGTGGTTAACCAAATTGCCTATGATGGGGAAATCATGGTTGCCCGATCATGGCGACGGGAGCTGGGGAACCCCATCCAGGATCCCTACACACATTTCAGACTGATCTATCTCATGAATCCAAATGCGAGCGTTTCTACCGATCTTCAAGATCCTCGAATTGTGGTAATCGAAGCGGCCCCAATGAGCGACAAAGTCAAAGATCTGTGCTGTACATATCTGGCGGCTGAGAGGCTCAAGGACGACTACAGCCCCCAAAAACAAAAAGGCCCCGATGCCGCCGAGATTCGGTCCTTTGCCGAGATCAAATTTGATGAAGCGCTCACCGGCATTCTTCAGTATCAGGTCGAGCCTTTCCAGAAAGGTAAAGCCTATACTCAGAAGGGAATAAATCTTGATGTACTCAGCGCCCTTAGCAAACCTACACCCGACCAACGCCACCATGCGCTTATTCGACCCACGCTTGAAGATGCCTACCATGAATTCAGTAACGTGTTTGATGGTCATAAGATCGCCAAACCCATAGTCCCGGCAGACTCCAAGAACCTTGTTATGGGTCTCATCCAAGGAAATGGCACAAAGGCAATTCTCAGCACCCTTGACCAAAAATCGGTGGGCCTGGGCCTATCGACGTCTGATGACCCCAGGAGCATGAACCCGAAGCACTCAAAACTTTTTGAAATTTTCGATGCCAGGCTTGCCAAGTCGCCGGCCATAGCGATTTGGCCTCTCCTCAAGGAGATGTCGGGATGCCCGTATGGTGTTCCTCCCCATCTATTTGCTGCCCATTTGCTTTGTTATGTCCGTTCCCGTTCTTTCCCCTCGCCGGTCGAAATCGAGCTCCAGCCGCAACATTCGATCATCAACCAAAGCGGGCAACCATTGAGCCTAAACCGCATTACCCGCTCTAATGTGGTTGAACTACACTGGCAGACAGGCATGGAGAAATATTTTGACACACTGGTTGCTGTTTCAGGACCCGATTGGAACAGCTTACAGCCATATGCCAAGTTGTTATTTCCCGAAGCAAAAACCGCCTCAATGCCTCAGGAAATCGACCAGCAGATCAGTGCCTTCCTTTCTTACCTAAAGAATCAATTGCCGGGTGTTAGCGACGCGAGAACAAATATAAGCTCCCTTGCTGCCAGCCTTGGAGATGACCTTTCTACCGACGACAAACGGATCCTTAACGCATTCATTGACTTATTCGAGTCAAAAGAACTGGAAGATTTTGATGTCAGGAGGAAGGCCATTGCCGCTGACCAACCTGCATTCAAGCTGGCAGTCGATCGGTTGAGTGCCTTGCGGGGTCTTTCGAGCACCACCGCCCAGATTATACAGATGCACAGTGTGCTGAAGGATGCAGATCCAGGTAATGAGGGCGAGTTATCAGCCGAGAAAGACCTTTTGCTGGTGCGGTATGTTCTGTCAAGTATGATTGGGGATTCTAATAAGGTTGCTGCGCTGCTAAACGATACCGACAAGTTTTTGCTGAAGGTGAAAAACCTCCAAGATGTCCATACGGCTCGGGTGAGAGAGGTCTTGCAAAGACTGAAAAGTTCTCTCGAAACCGCACAAACCCTCCTTGGGGGGTTGGGTAAACTGAACAAGATACAGGCACTGGGTCCGGCCCAGGGCCACCAGCTCGCTGACCAATTCGATTCACTTTTGCATAATATAGAGAATGAGCTCACCGGGCAATCCAAACGTCATGAGAGATTGTCATACAACCCACCTGAACAGGATGTCAAAGAGCTCGATCAAAAAATACGGAGGACATTCGAGAAGAGAGTTGGCCTGTTACGAAGCCAGCTCGAGAAGGCCGTACAGGAAAAAGGCAAGGGGGATGATATTCAGACGCTTCTTGAACTCCTTCAGCTAAATAAACTCTATGAGGTCTCAAAAAATCTTACCCCATCGATTATCGAGACCATTGAGAAGATCCTCGATAAAGCCCAGACCAAGGTGGTACGTTCGCGCGCCCTCGATCGCCTGTTGGATCAGTTCCCGGCTCTGGGCAAACAGGATATGGACGAATTCGTCAAAGAGCTCCGGAGAACCATCGAAAATGAGTTCACCAAGAACAGCGAGGAAGGAAAACGCATCCTTCTTATTTTCAAATAGCCAAGGAAAAGTGATGAGTGACTCAACCAAAGAAATCGCCGATTTCATCGCAAAAAATGCGCGCCCTTATGATCCAGAAGACTCTTACGAAAAGCGCCCTTACGACGAGAATGTCAAGGTTGGCAAGAACACCCCTATTTACAATGCTCACAGCTACCATACCAAAGTGCCCTACCAGGGGATCATCCGCTTTATCGAGCATTATACGGAACCCGGAGACCTCATCCTTGACCCTTTTTGTGGATCGGGAATGACCGGCGTTGCAGCCCTGCTTTGTCCATCCGGCCCCAGAAAAGCCATCTTGAACGATCTATCTCCCGCGGCCATTCACATTGCCAAGAATTATTGTACGCCCTGCGATGTTGAGGCATTAAATAAGGAATTTGATCGCATCAAGACCGCTGTGAAAGATGAATTCGCCTGGCTGTACGAGACCTACCATGAAGACCCTGAAACCGGCGAAAAGATCCCCGCAACTATCCAATACACAATTTGGAGCGCTGTCTATCTTTGCAAACCGAAGAAACGGGATACAAAAAAACACTTTGTGAATCCTGACGGTTGTGGTGCGGAAATCCTCCTCTGGGACGTAGCTGTCGATAAAGACTCGGGCAAAGTCAGAGATAGTTTCGTATGCCCGAATTGCGGCGAGACGTGGAGGAAGACCGAATTGAGCCTTCTCCGCTCTGTGCCGGTTGTGACCAATTACCAATTCATAGACCCAAAGACCGGAAAGAAGAGAAGAGGGGAACATGCGGTTACGGAATTTGAACTGGAGAGATTAAGGGAGATCGAAACAAAGGAGATCCCTTACTGGTACCCGACGACGCCGTTTGAGAATTACCGAGAAATGTGGCGGGGGGGACATCGAGATGCGAGTGTCGATTGTGCATGTGATTTTTTTACAAAGCGAAACTTGTGGGCCTTAGCCAGATTGTGGCATGAAACCAGTATCGATCCAAATAATAATAGAATTGCAAGAGCGGTAAAATTCGCAATTACTGGGACAATGCAATCTGCATCTCGCATGAATAGGCATAGACCAAACTATGTACCAGCTATACTGATGGGAACTTTGTATATAGGTTCTTTTATTGAAGAAGCTAATGTCATGCGCCTACTGAGACCGCGGATAGATAAAACCCTATCGCTTGCTGAAACCCTACCTACTATTCCGCACACAGCTACTTCTTGTTCCCATGCCGGCGCCCTCACTTATTGTGACGATTCTACAATAGACTACATATTCACCGATCCCCCTTTCGGCTCAAACATATTTTATGGGGATTGTTCATTCCTTTGGGAATCTTGGCTTCAAGCGTTTACCGATGATGCCAAGGAGGCGGTATGGAACAAGAGCCGAAAACCCAATGAGGGCGGGAAAACCCTTGAAGACTATAAGCGTCTCATGTCTGAATCCTTTCAAGAGATGTATCGTGTTCTCAAGCCGAACAGGTGGGCCACCGTAGTTTTTTCAAACTCGGACGATGGCGTATGGGAGGCAATTCAGGACGCAGCGCAACAGGCAGGATTTATCATCTATGGCGGCAAGGAATTTGATAAAACCCAGCGGAGCTTCAAGGGAATCAAAGGCGAAAAGGGGCAGGAAAAGGTCATTTCAAAGGATGTCCTCCTGAATCTTCACAAGCCCAGAATACCCCAGGTCCGAAACCGCGAACTGAAGAAAATCTCTGACGTGAAGGGGTTTATTCTTCTGCATATCAAGGAGTATTTTCAATATCTTTCTCCTGATGCGCCCTTGAACGAACGGACTGTGGAGGCCATTACAAGGGGAGTTCAACGTCGCGTGATCGAACAGGGATGCTCCATGCAAGGATTCAGCGCGGGCTTTGTGTTGGACGTGCTTCGAGATGCTCATCGTAGATTTTCTCTCGTTGAATTAGATGGTGCATGGTACCCTGCCAACGGTGTGGATGAATTGGTTGTCAACGATGAACAGTCGGGCATTCTATGGCTTACAAAAATTTTGAGCAAAGGGCCGAAGAGGCTGGACGAAATCGATCCGCTCTGGAAACAAGAAAGTTTGAAGGGCGGTTACAGAAAGAAAAAGGGCCTTCAGGAACTCCTGAATGACTTTTTTATCCTGAATAGCGATGGGACATACAGAGTGCCTGATGATCATGAACGCAGACAACTCAAGGGTCAGGACGACGCACGGAAACTGCGTGAATGTGAAAGATACAGAAAGGGGAAGCTGGAGAGGGACCCCAGTATTGAAGAGAAATTCGCTTGGATTGAGCTTCTTGCTGTTAGGAACCTTTGGAAAGATATCCTTGAAATGGAGCCCCTGCTCATTTCTCATGAGGATTGGCAGAAGCTTCCCGGCGGCAAAGATGCTTTGGCACGTATTCGATTGGCAAAGACCATGTCGGTCCCGAAAGCTCCGGAGGGGGATGGACAGCAAAAGCAGCAAAGCCTGTTTTAGGTTTCCATGAAGAAGAAAAAAACATTTACGGACGTATTGGGCGAGAGGCTGGGTAAACTTCCCGGTGGGGCCAGAACGGCTATAGCCCTTGACCCGAGAAGAATACTGGATGTTCCAAGCCCTTTTCTGGACGCTGGCAACAGGGGTTGGCAGGTGTTCTTCTACGATCAGAATGACCTTGAACTTCGGGATGCCTGGAAGTTCATCAAAGATAAAAACCAGAGGTTTCTCTTGGTGGCCTTAGGATCTTCCAGTGAAGGTCCTTTAAGGTATCAGGTTGATTTGTCCTACATTCCGGATATCGTGGAGGAGGCTGAAGAAATTATTGATTGCAGCCCCCAGGGTCTGATCCGGGAGATTTTTGAAGACCCATTGCCAGCAGATCTTTTTGAGGAGCCGCTTCTTTCGCAATGGGCTGAACAACTGGATAGGTTCATTGCGCAGCTCAGGAGATACCAAAAGATCTCTGGGAAAAAGGAGGTCTTGAATCGTTTTGATGTTACCGGGGTTTGTCTTTCCGCCTGTGTACCCGGGATCAAGCTTGAAGAGATCGCTGATCTGCCACAAGATCCCATTATTCGTTTGCTGTTTTACATACGTGGGGTGGTGGAAAACCGGCTGAGTGACGATGAGGCGCTGCTTCTGAGAAATGTGGCATTAGGGCCTTCGCCAGATAAGACGCTGGAGCGATGGTGTGTACTTGGAAGGGATGAGTTGTTGAGGTTTCTCTACCTTGGGCTCGTTGTCTTTCGTTATGTGGTTCCCAAAGGAATAAAGGAGCTCGAACGATTGGCCCTTTTAACTTTTGAACTCGACGAGCTGGGTGACACCCCTGAGAAACTCGGGGCGTTGATTCGAAAAGATCTTGAAATCGTTAGACGTATTACGATTGAGGCAGAGACGATAGACGCGCTTCAGGGTGATATCGAAAAGCTGGTAGGCCGATTTAGGTTCGGCTCTTATATAGACGGGCTCAACGCATTCAAAGATGAACCCTGTCCCGCGGTTGCATGCTGTCTGGGAAAGATGCTTATTAGGTGGCTACTTAACTCAACTGATGGAACAAGAGCCCTTGCGCAATGGCATCAAGGAAGTGATCATTACAAAGAGACATATCCCAAGACACCATTTACACCCGAGGCACTGAAATACCGGGACCTTTTTGGTTCATTATCATGGTTGGAGGCGACGCTTAGCAATGCAAGCCCTCCACCCAAGAACCTTCTGGAATTGATGAAGAGTTATAGGTCTGAAAATGTCCATCTCTTGGAACTGACAGCAGCGCAGGTGCATGAAATCGTACGTCTCATGAAGGAGCCAGAAATCACGGAGACCCTGAGGGTCTATATGGAAAAGGTCCAATCCAAAATGGATGCCTTGATTTCGGCATATGACCAGTCTCTGGCAAATACGATTTCTGCTGATTGGGGTGGGTATACACGATTCCAAAGGCTAAACATCCAGACATTAAGGGATCTTATACAAGCTGGCGCTCCCAGAAAGGAAAGGGTATGGATTATCATTCTGGACGGAATGCGTCTCGACTCATGGGATCTCTTCGTATGGCCCCGACTCCGTGAGCTGTTTGAAATTGAGGGCGAAGGGCAGCTTTATCTTGCCACATTGCCTACTGTCACGGATATCTCAAGGGTTGCCTTCTTTGCAGGTAAGTTACCGCCATTCTGGAAAGATTATGCTAATCACCACACGTCTGATCATAATATTTTGCTTTCCCGACACCTGGGGCTTGGGAGGGATGAATCAAAGAAAAAAGTGAAGATACTCGGCCGTGTTGAAGAAAAGACTGAGCAGACAGAATTCGAGTTTGAACCGGCACAATACTGCGCGATGATTTTTAATCTGAGTGATGACTGGATCCATCATGAAACAGGAAGTCTCATCAGAGTAAATGACATCATCCAGGATAAATTTGAAAAACTGGTGATTCCAGAACTGCGATATCGAATTCGCCCCGATGATATTGTGGTGGTCACCAGTGATCATGGCTTTATCGAACTGCGAAGCGACTCTATGCAGAAGGTAAAGGATATCCCCAATGAAAACGTGATGTATCGCTATATCAAGGACGCATCATATGACGAGGGGATAGATGTTTCCTACGATGACAAGACCCGTTGGTCTGTCGCTGTTGGCTATAGATGGTTTCAGAGACCAAAATCAAAAGGGAAGCTCTCCCGTTATTCACACGGGGGGATTTCCATGGCGGAAATGGTTGTCCCGGCTGTCAGGTTAAGGTTAAGGACAACAAAAGATGTGGTATTGGCTCTTGATATACAAAACGTTCCAGAATGCACGGCGGGTGATCCAATAACCTTGAGGGTTGGGTTGGAGAATCAAGGGACGGCTTCGACGGAAGTATCGCTCACTTGCCGATTAGCCGGGCGGCTCGTAGCAGAAGAAAAACTGATATTGCCTGGGGGCGCCTCCTATGAATGGCCAGTAAAATTGACGGCTGATCCAAAGGCCCCACAGATCTCAGTAAGTGCCGAGTATACGCTGCCCGATAAAAAGAAAAAAACTGTCAAGAGGCAGGCCATAATCCCCATCAAGGAGACAGGGACGAAAATCGAAATAGACACTAGCGCCCTGGACGATTTTGAAGATTCATAGAATTTTACCGGCATTGGTACGTTCTTGTAGATATTTGAAGGCGGTGAGACAGAGTGGAGAAAGATCACAAAGACTATAAATTCACAGCGCTCGATCACAAGGCCAAGGAATTGATGGCCGACAGGATCATTTTAAAGTCCCTAACAAGGTGGAATGACGCCTACAAGGAGTTCCCACGCTTTGTGATGGAATACCTGGTCGCCCGTTTTGTGGATCCGTTAAATCCGGCCCTGGGGCAGTCCAAAATTGATCGTATCCTTACAGAGAATTGGGTGGATAGTTCAGAAAAGGAACTTATCAAGAGCCGAATTAAAGAAAAGGGAGTGTATAAACTGCTCGGCAGCCTTCAGGTCAGACTCGATGCTGCAAAGGATCATTATTGGGTGACGCTTCCCGTTATTGGTGAAAACACAGTAAGGATTACAAGGAACATCCTTGTTGAACATGGCGACAGCCTTCTCGCCGGGGGCGCTTGGGGAACGTGCACCATTGAGTATGATAGCAACTACAAAATTGGTACCAGGATCTACCCCTTCGTGGTGACGGATTTTAAACCGTTCCAGATAACCCGAGTAAGCCTTGAGGATTACATAGAAAAGCGTAAGCATTTTGATAAGGGAGAATGGATTGATTTCCTTATGAATACCATAGGGTTCAATCCGGCTAATTTCTCCACGAGGCAAAAACTCTTATACCTGCTTCGTTTGGTTCCCTTTGTTGAAAAAAATTACAACATGATCGAACTCGGGCCGCGAGAGACCGGTAAGACGTATACGTACCGGAATACATCCTCACGTTCTTTTGTCATCTCCGGCGGATCGACAACCCCGGCGACACTTTTTTATCATAAAGGGGCAAAGCGATTAGGAATCATAGGCCAGAGAGACATTGTCTACTTCGATGAGATTGGCCGTACCCGTTTTGCCGACGCTGACGCCACCATCAACATCCTGAAAGATTACATGCAGACAGGTCAGTTTACAAGAGGCGATCAGGAGTTTACGTCGGCTGCAAGTATTGTGTTGGGCGGAAACATCGAGGTCGACACAGAAGGAGCGCTTTCGACACCTTCCGGAAGATACCCTCATTGGCTGGCGGTCCTACCGGCGGAGCTAAATAACGATACAGCGTTTATTGACCGCCTCCATTCCTATTTACCCGGCTGGGAGTTGACAAAAATTAGAAGAGAATATTTTGCCCAAGGTTTTGGCTTTATGACTGATTACTTCGCTGAGATTCTGAAGCGATTGAGGGAACAAAACAGGCAATCCTTGGTATCAGCAAGGATAGACTTTTCAGGGGAGACGAGCCGAAATCAGGATTCTGTCCAGAAAACAATTTGCGGACTTGTGAAACTCATCTTTCCCCATAGAGATGTGGATTCCATAAATCGCGACGAATTGGAGATGTGTGTTGAACTGGCTATTGAGGCCCGGCAGATTGTGCAGAACCAGATGGCCATAATAAGCCCAGGTGAGTATCAGAGCAGGCCGATACACGCCAGGATCAGGGAGTGAAAAATGAATAAGGAGAAACAGAAACGTCAAATAGACCTTTTTCTCTCTGAAAAGGGCAGCAAAGATGTGGACGCTTTCTGTGTCTACCAATGGATAGAGCGGTGTCATTTTCAAGAATGGTGGGACCGGGCGGTTAAACTGGCACCGAAAATCGCCCCGAATTCCCTTGATGAGCATTACCATAAACGACTGGATTTTTTGCTTTCAGAGTGTGGGACCAATCTGGATCGGATCAACCGAGAGTGCGTACCGATTAGAAATTCCAGCGGGGATCCACAATTTTTAGTCCCACGCTCTTTTATAATGGCCTGCATTAACCTTGAACTTCGTCCCTTCGGAACCACATCTAAAGGTGTCGCGTTCGAATCAGATGGCCGCAGAGTCCTTTTTATTGAAGAGATCAGTCCGAAAAAGTGCACCTTTCGACTTGATAATATGGACCCAGAAACGTTGAGTTCATGGCTTCGGTCTCATGGCTTTGATCACCTTGTCCATGAAATTATATGGCCTTCAGGGCAGGGTGATCCGCAACCGGGCCGATTGCGGATTACTTGGCCAGATGCCAGCAATCTCATTGATAGCCTTATCCCACACTTAAAGGAAAAAGTTCCTGCTTATCGTCCTGCATCTTTCCCAAGGCCACCCATTGAAACTTCGTCATTTGCACCTTCAGGGCGGCGGATCCAGTTTGGAATCACCGCGATACATACGCTTCGGGCATATAATGTGATAACATTTCCTCCAGGGCACAGGAGGTTTTTTCCAGGATACAAAATTCCATTCATCTTCCAGACAGACATAGGAGAAATAGAAACCCATGTTTCATCGGGAACGCAGAAGGCTCAGCAAGGGGATCCAGATGAGGGAAAGTACATTGCAAAAAACCTTAAGCCTTGGATCCGTCGACACTTCAAGGAGATAGAGGCCGGGAATCTGATAACCATTGAAAGCATTGAGCCAGGCCGGACCTACAGGTTAAGCGTAAACAGGTAAGGTTGCCAACTATGAATTTGGCGGTCAACTACTGATGAGTAGCGAAAAAATACGACGTCGAATTGTCTCATTTTTGAATGGAAAGGGGAACAGAGACATAGATGTTTTTTCCGTTTATCAATGGATAGAGCGGTGCCATTTCGAAGGCTGGTGGGAACTAGCCGTCGGCCTAACCCAAAACGTCCCCCCCAATTCCCTTCCTCCGGATTACCACAAAAAACTGAATTATCTTGTGTCCGAATGCAGAGCGAAACTCAAGGCTGTAAGAAAGCCGCAAATAACTATAAAGAGGAGGTATATCCGAAATACAAGCATCCGGATCCCTGATCCCCCATATGACTCCAACAAAATATGGTTTGAGAGCAGCAGAGGGGAAACCTTACGTCAGATCTATTGGGTCCTTTTTTATATGAAACGACACAAGGCCGATTTCACCAGTGCAGTAAAATCTACCAGGAAGGCGCTTGGCATTAAAGACTACCAGACGGTCTCTGACAAATGCGCCAGGCGATTTGCAGGAACCGTGGATCATTTCAAAACGCTTTATGAATCCGGACAGATTCTGCGTGAGCTTGACAAGGAATTCAGTCTCACCCCAAACGATTACCAGGTGTTTAGGGAGCTGCTGGAAGCCAAAGAGAAGAAGGTGGGACCATCTAACACGGCGCATACAAATGAATAGAGAGAGCCAGAAACGCGACATCAACAGATTCCTCGGAGGAAAGGGTAAGAATGATCTGGACGCCTTTTGTGTCTATCAGTGGGTTGATCGGTGCCATTATGAGGGATGGTGGGATCTTGCACTGGAACTGGGAACCCGTATTCCCCCGAATTCAATCGGCGATGACTATCAGAAGCGCCTGGAATACCTGTTAGGCGAGTGTCGAAAAAGCCTCAAATCGTTAAAAGATGACTTCATTAAGGTTAAGCAGCCTGGAATACAAAGCGAATTCATGTTGCCAAGATCCTTTTTGCAGTCCTGTGAAGAGATTGGCTTATTGATCACTGGTAAGCACAAAAGCGGATTGCAATTTGAATTAGCTGGCAAAAAGATCCTTTTCATTCAGGATATCGATTTAAAAGGCTGTGCCATGCGTTTTTATAGGATGGACTATGAAGAGCTGAGATCGTGGTTGAATTCACACGGCTTTGGGCATCTTAGTCAGGGAATAATCGGACAAAAGGAGACTGGCAATAAAGGCAGGGTGAAACTAAAAGTATCCTGGCAAGACGCAGAAAACTTGATGCCCAGTATCGTCTCAGAACTTGAAAACGACGGTACAATTCTTCTGGCCATGTTCTTTGAAGCCATCGGCAGGGTCAAGAATGGGACATGGCGTCAGTATGTCGATTATGTGAAAGGGAAATACTCGATGTTTGTTTCCGATCAAGCCATTGAAAAAATCCGTAACGTACTGATTGAGATAGCCTCTGGGTTAGAAGGTCAGGATCAATTTTTGAAACGCCTTGAAGCCGATTAGCATGCACACGGAAGAAGGCACTATCTTGGTTGGCCATCCATGAATTCTGAGCGCCGAGGAGAAAACAGATGAACATAAAGGAACTCAATGACCATTTGGATGTTATCGAGGCTATGCTCAAGGAATCAAAAGACGGTTCTGAAAATAATAAGGACCTCAATAACAAACAGGAACAACTGCAGACGATAAAACGCAGCATTGCCCAACTGGAGAGGAAAAAAATCCCAGTGCCAAAAGAGATTCGAGACCTGCATGTTGCCTTAGACCGGGAGGTTAAGAAGCTTAAAAGCCCATCGTCTGGGATAGCCCAGGCTTACGATCGTCTTCTTAAACTCGTGATTGAGCTTGGAAAAGCATGTGGGAAAAGCCCCAAAAAAGATTTGTATTTGATAGCTAAAGAGAAGAGATCAAAAGCAGTGGATCAAAATACGCTTGAGGAGACGCTTATCAAGGTGTTGGAAGAAATGGGGGGGAGTGGCCACGAAAAGGAGATCTTTTCGCGAGCTGAGAAGATCTTACGGCCAAAATTCACGTTGGTGGATCTTGAGGTTTTCAAGGGAAAGACTCCAAGGTGGCGAACAAATCTCAAACGTGTCAGAAGGAATTTGGTGGAAAAAAAGGTTCTTACTCAAGAGTCGATGAAAAGAGTTTGGACATTGAGGTAACCAGGTCTGGTTTAGGCTCAAGGGCGCATGGCCTGTATGAAGACCTGACCATGGTGCGAGGGTCCGGCCAAATTTTGCCAAGAAAGGCTTGGAAATAACCCGAGCAATAAGGATTTTATAAGCAAAAATACTTACTACAATTCTCTTAATGAATATGTTTACAGAAGAAATCGATCAACGGGGTGTTATAATAGAAAACGAGCAGGCGCTAAGAGAAGCCACTCAAAAACAAGACTTCATCATGGCCTACATCTATTGTTTCGCACTTGTTCATCGCTTGCTTGAGCTTACGCTCAAAGTCGACTATTCAATTCGGGATTGTCTGTCTTTGTTGCGGAAACGTTGTCGGGATTGTCTTCCACCTGAACAACACTTTCCCAAAGGTCTCGATTACGAATTGGAATCCTTGGTCTCCCACAAAGAAAGAATATTCGAAAGGCTGCGTTATGCTGGGGCACGCGATGCAAATCATTCTCTCTACGGGCTTGTTTCAGAGTTCCACAAGAAATATCTTGCCTTAAAGGATTGGATTGGCGTTTATGGCCAGAAGATAAGTTACAGAGAAGGGATAACGATACCAAGGGCAGAAGGTCGTCAAGTAGATACAGGCAGGTTGATCGAATATTTTGAAAGTATTGATCCCCATTCAGTCCTATCACCTGAATCTATCAGGGATAACCTGACAACGTATTGACGCCGATATAATTCGTTACCAGATACGTCGATATAATTCGATGCCATTGGAGCCGGTTTAGTTTTACCCCGTCCATAGCATTCCTTGAGTTTTTTCTGAGAAACTTCCTTTTCATTCCTTTTATTCCCATTGCAGATCTGCCATCTCGTTAGGTCATTTTCTCAGATGAGGAGTGACCATGGAGATTCTTTGTGTTTATTGCGGAGATTTGTTTGAAGCAAGCCCCAGGCATAAAAACCAGATCGCCTGTAAAAAGCCAGCGTGCCAAAGGGCCAGGAAGGCTGAGTGGCAACGGCGAAAGATGAGAACCGACCCTGCCTACAAAGCGG
>Ga0068714_10004234_pt1 | contig 16279 bp, 20 predicted proteins | sample MTBNYHSulfiMetaG_FD_62988 | JGI IMG/M metagenome (GOLD analysis project Ga0068714, IMG submission 62988) | Enrichment culture microbial communities from rom New York Harbor, USA that are MTBE-degrading - MTBE-NYH (New York Harbor Sulfidogenic)... | ecosystem: Environmental > Aquatic > Marine >...
AAGATACCGTCCGCTGATGCATTTGAGCGCTGAGCACCGCAATGGAAACGAAATCGTCGATTATTGTGATCATTCCCGCAAAAAACGAAGAATCTACGGTCGGGGATGTGGTCCAAAAGATTCACGCTGAGCTTCAGTGTGAAGTGGTCGTGATCGATGATGTGAGCGAAGATTCCACCGTCCAGGCGGCGAGCTCCGCCGGCGCCACCGTACTGCCCTTGACCGTGCATCTGGGTGCTTGGGGAGCCATTCAAACAGGGCTTCGCTATGCTCTTAGGGAGGGATATCTGATCGCCGTCACCATGGATGCCGATGGGCAGCATCCACCGTCGGCCATTCACGATTTGGTAGCGGCCGTCGAGTCCGAACAAGCCGATATGGCAATCGGTGCGTGCATCCAAAGGGGCAGTAGAGCGAGACATGTTGCCTGGATGATCTTTCGACAAATATCGGGGATCAGCCTGGAAGATTTGACATCCGGTTTTCGCGCTTATAACAGAACTGCGATGACGCTGTTGGCTTCCAGGCGGGCAACTCTTTTGGACTATCAGGACATGGGAGTCCTGATTCTTTTGCGCAGAGCCGGCCTGCGCGTGGTAGAGAGGCCGGTTGAAATGTGTCAGAGAGAATCAGGGACATCCCGCATATTCAGTTCATGGTGGGTGGTTTTCAAATATATGCTTGTCAGCTGCATTCTATGCCTGGCAAAACGTTGAGGCGCTGAATCCGGCTGAACTCATGAGAGACAAATCGATGTTTACTAAGCAACAACTGGGTGAAAAGTGATAATTTCCTACAAATGGTTGTCCTCAATTCTAGGGCTGCTGATTGCCGGAGGGATTCTCACGCTGGTCAGACGAGACTATCTCCATACCAGATACGCGATCTGGTGGCTTTGCATAGCGGTTGGAGTTCTGGTACTGGGGTTTTTCCCCGGACTCGTCGATATGGTGGGATCGCCGTTCGGCGTGCATTATCCTCCTATTTTATTGGTTATACTCTGCCTCGGACTGGTTCTGATCAAGATGCTTACCATGGACCTTGAGCGGTCAAGACACGAACGGGAATTGCGACGACTCGCACAGCGACTCGCACTACTTGAAAGCTTGAAAAGCATTGAATCAGACGAGAGCAGGAAAAACGCCTATCAGTAATCGTAAAGAATTCCATCCGACTTCGGCCAACTTTTCTGCGTAATCAGGGAGCTTTTCCGGTGGTGGAGCAACAAAGCCCCAAGCGAAATCGTTCGAGAGATGTTTAGATCTTCAGTAACAGAGCAAAAGAAGCGTCGCCTGCGTTCCGGCTTTAGCACGGGCACAGGAATGACAGCCGCAGCCAGAGCGGCTTTGAGATACCAATTGAGCCGACAATCTGCCGATGTGATAGCTGTGCGTCTGCCTGACAACACCCTGATACCGGTAAAAATCAGCTCCGTTTGTATGGATAGCGGCTACACTCGGGCGAGCCTCATCAAGGATGGAGGAGACGATCCCGATGTAACGCACCGAGCGGAGATAAGAGTGCAGCTAAGGTGTCTCAGCTTGCCCGTGGAACAATTGCTTGATTCTTCCGAATACTTCAAAGGGACGGCGAAGAAACCGAGGGCAGCAATCTGCCTGATCGGCGGCGAAGGGGTCGGCATGGTCACCAAGCCCGGACTGCCGGTTGATATCGGAGAGCCGGCCGTTAATCCAGTACCCCGCCGGATGCTTTGTCGCAACATTGCGGAAGAGTTGTTGCGCATGGATTGCAGAAAGAACATGGGAGCTTGCCATATGCGGAGTATATCCTGGCAACCGCCTTGCAAACCGCACGTCGTGATGCCTCTTGACGGATTGCCAGAAGAGCTTGATTCCCTTCTGATAGAAGTGGAAGTTCAGGTGCCGAAAGGAAGAAGACTGGCCGAGCGCACTTTGAATCCGAGATTGGGAATTGTAGGCGGTATCTCTATTTTGGGCACGACGGGCCTGGTTAAGCCGTTTTCCCATGAAGCTTATGAAGAAACCATCCAGAGCGCCCTTTCGGTGGCCGCATCCAACGGATGTCAACACGTTGTATTGAGTACCGGCGGAAAGAGCGAACGGTTTGCGCAAGGCTATCTGCCCGATCAGCATCCTGAGGCATTCATTCAAATAGCCGATTTCTACGCCTTCAGTCTGAGTGAAGCGAAAAAGATGGGTTTTGCAGGGGTTGTGCACAGCGTTTTCTTCGGCAAATTGGTGAAGATGGCTTTAGGACATCCTTACACCCATGCGCACAAAACCAGTCTGGACCTGAATATCGTCGCGCGCACAGCCGAAGAAAAGGGATGCGGTCGCGTTTTCCGCCGCAAGCTTGAAACGGCCAATACCGCGCGCCATGCACTCGAGCTACTGCTCGCAAAAAAAGCATTGAATGTTGTGCGATCGCTGGCTGAACGCGCTCTGGAAAGTTCCAGAAAGATCACAGGAAAAGAAATGTCGGTGCGCATCTTGCTCTTTGATTATGATGGCTCATTGCTGGTGGACATTCGATGAGTAGCGTGCATTTGTCATTTGAACCCGCCCTCTGGCGCCCCCCGTTGGTTGTGATTGCAGGGCTGGGAATGACAAAGAACGACCTCAGTCAAGGTGTTCTGCGCTGGATCGAACGGGCCGAAGTGCTGGTGGGAGGCAAGCGGCACCTGCACGAATTTGCCGATCATCCGGGGGAGAAGATTCGCCTGAAAGCACCCCTGGATGAAGTCCTCAAAAGCATCGAGGAAATCTCAAGTGAGCAGCGGACATTACTACTGGCTTCCGGCGATCCGTCGTTCTACGGTATCGGAAGGCGCCTGGTCGATCTACTTGGAAAAGAGCGTTTGCTCGTTTTGCCCAATATTACGGCTGTTCAGTATCTTATGGCAAAACTTGCGGAGCCTTGGGAAGATGTGAAAGTGGTAAGTCTGCACGGAAAGGGCGAGAGAGCGGACAACCAGTGGCTTAGAGCATTGCGCAGGTACAAAAAAATAGCCGTTTACACCGATTCCCACCACACTCCTGCGACGATTGCTCGACAGTTGCTCAAGGTCGGGCTTCCCGACCGCTTGCTGATTGTTGGTGAGGATTTGGGGCTTGCTACAGAAAGAGTTCGAAGTTTATCACCCCAAGAGGCCCAGGCACAGGAATTTTCGCCTCTCAACCTGGTATTGATTCTATCTGCCGAGGATTCCGCTGCCGCCGAGGAAACGGAATGGCCCGCGCTGGGGATTTCCGATCGAGCTTTTCAACATCAAGCGGGATTGATTACTAAAATGGAAGTTCGAGCTGTGGTCCTGGCCAATCTGCAGCTTAAGCCGGACCTTGTCCTCTGGGATTTGGGAGCCGGCAGCGGATCGGTTTCCATAGAGGCAGCTCGACTCGTGCCGTTGCGCCATATTGTGGCGGTGGAAAAGAACCCTGACCGCTATAACGATCTGACTGCCAACGTAGCATACTTTGGCTGTGTTGAAATTCAGACCCTGTGCGGCAGTGCATCCGACGTTCTGGATCAGCTCGTCGATCCGGACCGGGTGTTCCTTGGAGGAATGGGACAAGATCTGTTGCCGGTTCTCGATTACCTTGTCCACCGGTTAAGACCCGCAGGGCGCATTGTACAAACGGTGGTGACTTTGGATACATTGCACAAGACGGTCGAATTCTGGCGCGGCAAACCTTTCGAAGTATCCGTCACCCAACTGCAGATCAACCGTTCTGCTCCGATTCTAAACACTTTGAGGCTGGAGGCTCTCAATCCGGTATTCGTCGTGACCTCTTGGCGAAGAGATTGAGAGGGCAGATGACAGGGGGCAGGGGATGTACTTGTTGTTTGTCTGAATCTCAATTCTAAGGTTGTCTTATGAAATATCCGATTCATTTTGTCGGCGCCGGCCCTGGCGATCCGGAACTGATTACGGTAAAAGGCAGGCGGCTGTTGGAAGCAGCGGATCTCATCGTATATGCCGGCTCTCTGGTGCCGGATTTACTGCTGGAATGTTGCAAGCCGGATGCCGTTATCGTCAACAGCGCTTCCCTTACGCTCTCAGAGACCCATAAGCTACTGGTCGAAGGTTACAGAACGGGACAGCGAGTGGTGCGCCTGCATACGGGCGATCCCGGTTTATACGGAGCAATTCAGGAACAGATGGCGCTCCTGGACGAAGAGAGAATTCACTACCTGGTGGTGCCCGGGGTTTCAGCGGTATTTGCAGCGGCTGCGGCCCTCAAGCAGGAATTGACCCTGCCTGAGATCTCTCAGACTTTGATACTTACTCGTCTTGCTGGGCGAACTCCAGTGCCGGAGGAGGAGCGACTTAGCGCGTTGGCTTCTCACAAGGCCACCCTGGTGATATACTTGAGCATTCAGCAGATAGAAAAGGTCGCTTCCGAGTTGCAGGCCTCCTATGGTCCCGACACTCCTGTGGTGGTGGCATACCGAGTGGGCTGGCCGGACGAGTTGCTGCTGCGAACTACTCTGGCACAACTGGCACACGACGTGAAGGCCTCCGGCATTCATCGCCAGGCATTGATTATGGTTGGCGAAGTCTTCGCGGTCCGATCCAATAAGACACTCAAGAAGTCGAAGTTATACGACGAGTCGTTCAGTCATGGTTTCCGAAAAACGTGATGCACGTTTACCCTTGTCCGTTGGCATTGTTGCCATAACGCGGCACGGCACCGGTCTTGCTCTGCAACTGCAAAAAGGACTGCCGGGCAGCGTCTGCTATGTGCCGAAGCGACATGATTTTGCTCTGGCAATGGGAGCCGCAGGCTATGGCCGACTGGGCACATTGATCTCGAAAATATGGCCAAAGCACGACGCCCTCATTTGCATTATGGCAACAGGCATTGTTGTTCGTCTGATTGCGCCGCTCCTGAAGCACAAGGCGCAGGATCCGGCGGTGGTTGTGCTCGATGAAAAGGGAAAGTTTGTTATCAGTCTCCTGTCGGGTCATCTGGGCGGGGCCAACCGGCTCGCACAGCGCGTGGCACAAATGGTTGAAGGGCAGGCCATCATCACTACCGCTTCCGATGTCCATCACAAGCCCGCTTTGGACCTCATTGCGAAAGAAGCCAGGCTCGAAATAGAAAACCCTGGAATGGTTGCGCGACTGACGCGCTCCTTTCTGGAAAATGAAACGATCTGGATCTTCGATCCGGGCAGGCGGTTGAGAGATTACCTGAAAAATGAACGAAACCTCATCTGGCTGCCCGAGACAAGAGATGCAGAGCCGGCGGCTAAAGAAAAAGACGGCGGGCGTGCTGCAATCTCAGCCGCCATCGAGGCGCAACCCTCAGCAGGTGTTTCGCCGGGTATCTGGGTTTCGGAATACCTCGCACCGGCTAGCACGGAATCCCTCCATCTCCGTCCGCACAATCTGGTGGTGGGCCTGGGCTGCAACAAAGGAACCTCGTCGGGTGAGATGATCGCTTTACTGCAAAAGGTCTTTGCTGACGAGAAATTGTCCATGCGATCCATCCGCAATATTGCCAGTATCGATTTAAAGGCGGAAGAACCTGCTATCCTGGAAACGGCAGAATGGCTTGACCGACCGATTCAATTCTATTCCGGGCCGGAAATCAAAAACGTATCCGTCCCCAACCCATCCGATTTGGTGGAAATACACGTAGGAGTGGCAAGCGTATGCGAAGCAGCGGCTCTACTGAGCGCACAACCGGGCGACCTCATAATACCGAAGCGCAAAACAGCCAACGTTACACTGGCCGTGGCGCGGGCAATCTAACTGTAGTGAGTCTTGGGCCCGGCCATCGGTCCTATCTGTTACCGAAAGCCCTGGAAGCTTTGAGTGCTGCTGAAGTTGTCGTCGGATACAAGATGTATTTGGATTTGATCTCGGATCTGACGGAAGGAAAAAAGATCATCTCGAGCGGCATGCGAAAAGAGATCGAGCGATGTCAGGCGGCTATCGATCAAGCATCAAAGGGACACCGGGTGGTGATTGTCTCCAGCGGCGATGCGGGAATTTACGGCATGGCGGGGCTCGTTTTCGATATCTGCCGGCAAAAGGATCTGCGCATTTCTTCCTGTCCTGGGAAACGGGATACAGGAATCGATTTTTCCATTGAAGTGATTCCCGGAGTGGCTGCGTTCAATGCAGCCGCTTCTCGGGTGGGGGCTCCTTTGATGCATGATTTTGCCGCCATCAGTCTCAGCGATCATCTCACCCCCTGGCATGTCATTGAGAAACGATTGGATGCCGCCGCTTCGGCCGACTTTGTGATCGCGATCTACAACCCGCGCAGCAAAACCCGCCCGAATCTGCTGACTGCGGCTCAGCAGGTGATCCTCCGCCATCGACCGCATTCCACTCCTGCTGCCGTCGTTCGCGGTGCTATGCGGGAAGGAGAATGGCAGTGCCTGACCACACTGGGCGACATTCCCATCGAAGAGGTGGATATGCAATCCATACTGCTTATCGGCAACAGCAAGTCCTATCTTTGGGAAGGCTGGATGGTGACTCCCCGCGGCTACCTTGAAAAATATACTGTGGATGCTTGAGGATGGGACTGCCCGAAGATCATAAAGTTCCTGGAGTCTGACACATTGATAAAACGTATCGAAAAGATTAAAGTAAAATCAATATTATTCTGACCCGAGTTATAAAGAAGGGATCTGAAATATGCAGCTTTTCAGCCAGCAAGCTTTTTTCGACAAATTTCCAGCCAAAATGTTCTATGTGGGTTTTCTAAAATCGACAAAAAGCTGGTTTCCACTTTGCATCGTGAGTGAGGCGGAAGGAATAGAAAAGCTAGACACTCTGCTGATTTCCCCCACTCTCAGGGTGATGGACGAGACCGTGAAATCTTGCGCGCAACAGATTGCCCACGTGGAAGAGACGTTCGTTCATTACCTTACGTTGGAAGAGATCAAGAATCTGGTGGGACGTTATGCCCTCGATCATGTTGCGATCATGGAAGCCGAGGTCGATCATGGCGACTCTTGCGGGTGTGGCTGTGGCTGCAGCTAAATAATCCAGCAAAGGAGAGGTTCATGGCCAGGATCATTTATTGTCATCCAAGCCAGACGAAATACAGTTATCACATTTATACCGATCTGGACTTCTGGGATGCCAGGCACCTGTTGAAAGACTTGGCAACAGTGAAAAGGAATTTTGGCAAGAGCCCGAGTGGCGATGAATTCCCCACCCAAGTAGTCGGTTTGAATGTGAGCCCATCGGCTGTCAGGCAAATCGAAAAAAGGCTGAAGAAAGCTATCATATCGCCACCTCGCCATGTTGTTGCTCGTGCTATGGTGTACAGCGGCGCTTACGAATTTGTCCCGCTTGAATACTATCCGAAACGATGGTCAAAAAGCCGCATGATGTTCTTTACCCGCCATCGTTTACCATTACAGCAGTCATCCTTGTCCAACCCCTATCAGACCGTGAAGCTCACCTGGGTGGACGACAGAATTCGTGTAGAGCGTGTGCAGAGGGAACGAAAATACGACCCGGTAATTCGCAATCGTAAAGAAGCCAAAGCTCATGTGATTATACCGAGTTGCTTCTGATTTCGCCGTAAACCCCCTTCAGTATATGGGCTTCAAATCTGGCAGATAGATGCTCGTGATACAATAAGGAGCGAACAAGATTGCATATTCCATTTCAAATCAGACTATAGAGAGCGCTTCATGGGCCTGCCGGAATTGGAAAAAAAATGCTGGAAATGCTGGGGCACGGGAGTAGTTTACATAGAAGATCACAGCGAAGCGATTGACTGCCCCGAGTGTGAGGGAGTCGGCTGGGTTCCTACAGAAGATGGGAAACGCCTGCTTGATTTCGTGGAAAGACATCTGACGGTTTCCGCTTACGAGCAGGAAGAAGAATTATAAATGCATTGTTTGGCTTCAGTCTCAAGTTGACTGGCCGTAGCCGATAAGAATGTCGTTTATCAACTGGTCCTTTTGCTGCCACAGTTGATTGACCCATTCTCGAAACCGTATTTGAAATTCAGAATCAGTTTGGTAATCTTTGGCCAAAGCATCTGCGGGGATCGATATGGTTTCTATTCGAACCGCCAGTCGGGGAAGCTTACCGTTCAGCATGTGCCAGAAGCGGAAATTGCTTATGGGATAAACGATTGTCACGTTTAGAATCTCACAGAAACGTTCTCCCATTGCCGAGAGGGCAAAGGCTATACCGCCTGCCTTTGGTACCAGAAGGTGGCGGTATGGCGACTTTTGCACTGCGTGTTTGGCGTGTGTGAACCGGGTACCCTCCAAAAAATTAAGAATCGATACGGGAGTATCTTTGAATTTTTCGCATGCGCGCCGCGTTGTCTCCAGATCTCTTCCTTTCTTCTGCGGGTGCCTTCGTAGGTATTCTTTCGAATATCTTTTCATAATGGGATAGTCCAATGCCCACCAGATGAGCCCCAATAACGGAAACCGCAACAGCTCCCGCTTGATGAAAAACTTGAGGAAGGGGATTTTGCGGTTAAAGACGGCCAGCAGTACAAGAATATCAGCCCAGGAACGATGATTGGAAATGATGAGATACCAGCCGTCAAGCTGAAGCGCCGTACTTGGCCACTTAACTTCCCATTGCGTCTTTTGGGTAAGCCGAAAGATCAATGTGTTGCCGTCCACCCAGGTTTGTGCGAACCATTCCATTGCTTTGTAACTGCAACGCTTCAACTTCTCATTGGGAGCAAGGATTTTAAAAGGAATGATGATCAATAAGAGACTTGCGAAGATCAGCGTATTTAAGGCGAGGAGAACGAATGTAAAAGTGCCATGAAGTAGAGGTCGAAGAAATTGCTGCTTTATCATATTACCCGTTCTATTGCTCTGGTTTGTTAAGCAAACTGCCTGATTGAGCAGGCCTCAGCCCACGTGCTGATGACAAATCACTCCGTCTCATCACCCCGGAACCGTTACACCGCGGGCAGACAGCGTTGGCATAGTCAACACAGCAGCTCTTTGAGTCTATGACCGGTACAACCCCGCAAACCAAACCTGTACCGGTACACTGCTCGCATGGCTGAAATTCTAATGGCTTGCGGTTCTCCAATTTGTCGATGTCCACCTGCCGTCTCCTTGTCATTCATGCCAGGCAAAACTCGCCATTTTTTCTCGATGTAAACCAGCTTGTCACATCAACACCCTTGGATTATTTTGAATCATCTGCTTGAGGGTATTAATAATAGCAGTGGACTGCATCTTTTTCGAGGGGATTGACTGACTATGGTGATTAAAAACATCTTTACCGAGATGGCCTCCGAACATTTCAGTGATGAACTGATTGAACACCTTGTGATGGCCCGAGGGGTAAGAATCGAACGAATTGTCTCGAACGGGCATTCCAGTCCGGAGGGGTTCTGGTATGATCAAGAACAAGACGAATGGGTTATGGTTCTTAAAGGGAGTGCCGGTCTGCTGTTTGAAGGAAGTGATGAAGTCCTAAAATTGAATTCAGGCGACTGGATCGATATCCCCGCCCATAAGAGACACCGGGTGGAATGGACCGATTCCGGCGAGAAAACAATTTGGCTGGCTGTGCATTATAATTCCAACATGGGTTAAGGTTCGCATTCGGCAAAGGAGAGCTCGCAATGAAGATTACCGCTATTTTCGGGAGTCCACGAAAAACTGGGAATAGCTCGACGATTGCCAACCGGTTCTTGGATACGGCGAGGGATCTGGGTGCAGAAACTAGGCTTTTCATCTTGAACGATATGGATTTTAAAGGCTGTCAGGGCTGTGGCGCCTGCAAGTCCAAGGTAGATCATTGCGTGCTCGAAGATGATCTGGCAGAAGTTCTACAATCCATCCATCAGGCCGATGTCCTGGTTTTGGCTTCATCCGTATACTTTGGAGACATTTCGGGTCAGCTCAAAAGCTGTTTTGACCGTACTTACTCGTTTTTCAATGCTGATTTTTCCTGTCGACTTAAGCGGGGGAAAAAATCTGTCTTCATTCTGGCCCAGGGCCATCCCGATGAAAATGCCTTTGCCGATATCCATTCACGTTATGAACGCTGGCTGAGCATGTTCGGATTCTCGCAAAATCATCTGATCAGGGCGGTGGGCGTGAGGGAAATCGGTGATGTTCGAAACCGAAAAGATGTTCTCCAACAGGCTGAGTCAATTGCCCGAAGTCTGGTAGCCTGATACTCATCCAGATACGGACACCAAAGATTGTGAGAACTTTGCTTTGGGTTTTTCTGCTGGTCGGCATTGTTACGGTTCCTTTCGCCGGTGCGGCCGATGTGGTTGTTCAAGACAGCAACCTGGTAATCGTATCGGACAAGCCTCTCGATATCGTGCAGCATTTCTTGAAGAGCTTTCCCCGCCTAAAGGATGAAGTGGAACGGATTCTTGGGCTTCATCTTCAGAACAGGCCCGTTTTGTTGCTGGTGGAAGACCGGGAGAAATTTGAACGGATGAGCGAGAACCCGCTTATTGCCGCTTTTGCTGTTCCTTCCAGGAATCTTATCGTCATGCGGGTCGGGTCCGCTGATTCAAGAATTTTTGTGCTCGATGATATTCTAAAACACGAACTGTGCCATCTCATTTTGCATGAGAATATACAAGAATCCGGGCTGCCCAAATGGCTGGATGAGGGAATATGTCAATGGGTGAGTGGAACGATAGGAGACTTCCTGGCGCAGGGGCAACCGGAGCTTGGACGGAGGGATTTTCCGCGAAGTTACATTCCGCTCGAGCGTCTCAGCAACCATTTCCCGACGGAGAAAAATGCACTTTTTCTGGCCTACTGGCAAAGCAGAAGCTTTGTACAGTATTTGAGCGGTCAACATGGTCGAGAAAAAATCGTAGACATACTGCACAGCCTGAAGTCCGGAACTGATGTTAATGCTGCTTTTCTCGTCAATATCGGCCAATCCGTTGAGACGGCCGAGACTAAGTGGCTGGAGGAAGAAAGCAATCGAAATTCTTTTCTGCTGTGGATAACTCAGTATCTATACGAGCTTCTATTTTTCGCGGCGGCTCTTCTGGCTGTTTTGGCTTTTATTCTGCGAACAATCAGCAATCGAAAAAGATACAGCATCAGCGACAGGGAGGACACCGATTTCTAATCCTTCTTAAAAAAACGTTACTGCCTAACTCCACGGAACATTTGACCGGCTCGGACAAGCCTGTTAATTTCATTTTCCATGAAGATTGGACATTTCCTACGAACAGAAAGCATTTTTTTGAATGTTGATCTTCCTGATAAAGATGCGGTGATCCGCTTTGCGGCGGATATGTTCGCGCAGCATGGGGTGGTAAAGAATTCCGCATCGATCTATGCCGGTTTAAAATCGCGGGAAGAAATCTTGAGCACGGGTATAGGAAATGGCATTGGCATTCCTCATACCGATAGTGCAGAGGCGACAAACGCTGCACTCCTGTTGCTGCGACTTGCCAAACCGATCGATTTCGGAGCATTGGATGCCCTGCCCGTAGACGTTGTCCTGGCAGTGGTGGTCCCAGATAATAATTCGGTTCTTCATCTGCAAATGCTTGCGGGAATTTCCAGACTCTGTCGCAAAACCGATTTCCTGAAGGCGGTAAGAGAAGCCGAAACCCCTCGATCACTTCTTCTGAAAATCAATGAATTGGAGGGTTAGTGCAAAAGGTGGAATCTTTCTCTTGAAAAGAGCCGATCAGGGGCTCTATGAATCCAAGAAACGGATAAACAGGAGCGGTTTTAGACCATTGTATAAATGTTAGAGGATTGTCCGAGAGCTCAAGGTGAACAGCGAATACAATCATCTGTATGCAAAATCAATGTCGTTCTTTCCGCCGTTGATAGCCATGGCGATGCAGTTTCTACACCACACGTGCGATTTCAAGGTGATTGGGCAGGAATATGAAAAAGAAGCTTTGACTGCCGGCCGCTCTATTATTTACACGACTTGGCATTTTGCTTTTCCAGGGGTGGTCTATTATTTTCGCAATCGCAACGGCATGTTGATGGTTAGCAAAAGCCGCGACGGAGAATGGGCATCAAGGGTTTTGTGGCGACTGGGCTATCAGACTGTGAGAGGCTCTACGGGAAAAGGTGGTGGTGCGGCTCTTAGGCATATAATAGCCCATATCCGGGCGGGAAATCCGGGCGGGTTTATCGCCGACGGTTCTCAAGGCCCCGCTCTGGTGGCCCAAAAAGGCATCATGCTTCTTGCCCGCTACACTCGTGCTCCGCTGGTTCCCGTCAGCATGGCTGCACACCCTTGCTCGCGATTCCGAAGCTGGGACAGGACACTTCTGGTGAAGCCATTTTCTCGGGTCGCCATTGTTTTCGGACCGCCAATTTGGGTGGGAGAGCGGGCATCCCACGCCGACATAGAAAACGGTCGTCAGCAGTTGCAGAAATGTCTGAATGAGCTCACGCGGACTGCCGACGCAGCACTCGTTATTTGATCAGACGCTGCAACCGAACCTTCATGTCGCTTCCTGAATTTTACTACACGGTCAGAGGCGGGTGGCCCTTTATGTTATTTCAATAATGAGATAAAATAAACTCTGAGAAATTGGAGTAGGGCAAATGATCGCCGGTCCATTGCCGATCGGAGGAAAGTCCGGGCTCCACAGGGCAGGGTGCTGGATAATATCCAGTCTCGGTGACGAGCAGGAAAGCGCAACAGAAAGCAGACCGCCTCACCTATCGGTGCGGTAAGGGTGAAACGGTGAGGTAAGAGCTCACCAGTCTCGGTGGCGACATCGGGAGCTAGGCAAGCCCCACCCGGAGCAAGACCAAATAGGAGAGCGTTAGAGGGCGGCCCGTCCGAGCTCTCGGGTAGGTTGCTTGAGCCCGCCGGCAACGACGGGCCTAGAGGAATGATCATTGCCTCTTTCTGCTCCGCAAAGAGCTGAGAGGAACAGAACCCGGCTTATGACTTGCTCCAATTTCTCTTCTTACTCATCACTGATTTTGATCAAATCCCATGCAGCCCTTAAGCCCAGCAGATAGCTGTTCACTCCGAAGCCGCTAATCTGGCCTTTCGTCACCGGTGCAATGACAGAAAAGCGTCTGAATTGTTCTCGTGCCTGGACGTGGGACATATGGACTTCGATGATCGGTACTGTCAGAATGCCCAAGGCATCCATAATGGCATAGCTGTAATGGGTCCATGCTCCGGCGTTAACGACGACCGCATTCACTTTTTCCTGGTGAGCCTGATGAATCCTCTCGACCATCTCGCCTTCATGGTTCGTTTGAAAAATCTGTACGAGGCAGCCGAGCTCGTTTGCGAGCATGGCGATTTGCTCATTAATTTCATCGAGAGTTAGCGTTCCATAATGTTCGGGATCTCGCTTGCCGAACATATTCAGGTTAACCCCGTGAAGCACGAGCACCTTTTTCATATCTCCCCCTGAATCTGCCGGGTTTCTTGCCGACTGTTTCACCAATCCTGAATGCCTTGTCTCGCTAATTCTTGACGTGCCGCACTTTAGCGCCTTAACATGATGGACCTGGAATTTTCAATAATCAATCGGGAAGTGATGAACCAAATGAGCATCTGTCGGGAAAATGCGAAAATAGAGCTGCAAGATGAAGCGTTGCGAGACGGCCTGCAAATGGAGTCACGCATTTTCACCTTGGAGGAAAAGCTCGATCTATTTCAAATGCTGGAAAAAGCCGGCATCAGACGAATTCAGGTGGGGTCGTTCGTCCACCCGAGGGCTGTTCCTCAGATGGCGGATACTGAGGAGCTTATTCGTGCGATCGGTGCCCGGGATGATGTCATTGTTTCTGCCCTCGTTTTGAATAGAAAGGGTCTGGAGCGTGCTCTCAAGTGCGGAGTCAGACATGTCTGTATGTCTGTTTCAGTGAGCGATGCCCATAGCCGTAGGAACATAAGACGATCAGCCGCTGAAGCGCTGGAGACGATGGTGCAGCTCATCGATCATGCTCTGGCGTCCGTATTGAGCGTGCGAGCGGGACTGCAGTGTGTGTTCGGCTGCGTCTACGAAGGTGACATATCCGAGGATGTGGTGTTGCGCGCTGCCGAAAGAATGATTCGAGCAGGAGCTGAAGAAATCTGTCTTGCCGATACGATGGGAATGGCAACGCCCTGTTCCATACGGCAAGTGGTCCGCAGGCTCAGCTCGGAAGTGCCCGAAGCACGAATTTCTCTGCATCTCCATGATACACGTGGTCTTGGCCTGGCAAACATGTTCAGCGGCTATGAGGCCGGGGTACGATCTTTTGATTCCAGTGTCGGTGGCCTTGGCGGATGCCCATTTGTCCAGGGGGCCGCAGGCAATGTTCCCACCGAAGATGCCGTGCATATGTTCGAGGCAATGGGTATGCGAACCGGCATTGATTTAGAGGCTATATGTGTAGCCGTCGATTTTTTGGAAGAAAAGCTCGGGCGGAGACTTCCAGGCCGGATGAGACGAGTCTTAGAGCAAAGAATCGGATGTGACAACATTGAGTAGAGAGGGCGAAAGGTGTGCTTGACTATTGACGTGAACACCAAACTGGTCGGGTTGCTGGGGTACCCGTTGGGCCATAGCTTTTCTTCGATCATGCACAATGCAGCGTTCAAGAAGCTTGGACTGAACTATCTGTACCTGCCGATAGAGGTTACTGCGGAGAACTTGAGAGAGGTTGCAGCCGGGATTGCCAGGATGAATTTCGCCGGATACAACGTCACCATACCGCATAAAATGAGTATCATGAAGTACATTGATCGAGTCGATGAGTTGGCTCGAGTCATCGGCGCAGTCAACGTGGTCAGCCTGAAGAGTGGCGCTGCTACGGGCTATAATACTGACGGCGAAGGATTCGTCAGGTCTCTGCAGGCCGGAGCGGGAATCAGGGTGGAAGGGAGAAGCTTTTTTATAGTCGGCTCCGGTGGGGCCGCCAAGTCAATTGCCATGACCTTGGCATTCAGAGAGGCAAGAGAAATTCTTATATGTAATCGAACCGAACAAAAAGCGCATGATTTAGCGGAAGACATTAATACTAAGGTGAAATCCTGCAGTAAGGTTGTTCCCATGCAGAGGGAAATAATGAAGACCGCCCTGCGGCATGCTGAAATCTTGGTCAATACGACCAGTGTCGGAATGCACCCAAATGATGATCAAATGCCTATTGATGCCGACTGCCTATATGAAGATCTGATTGTGGCCGATATTGTATACAATCCGGTCAAAACAAAGCTGTTGAAAGCTGCAGAGGAAAGAGGCTGCAGAACATTGGGCGGACTCGGAATGCTGGTCTATCAAGGGGCTGAGGGATTCAGAATCTGGACTGGACTGGAACCCTCCGTAGATATAATGTTTGAGGCTGTGCTGAGCCGGTGAGCTGGAGCGTGGAGTGGTTCAGTCCTCCGCCGTAAAGCGCCCTGACCTTACAGTGGTAACGGTCAAACGCAAATCGGGATCAGCCTGAATCACGCCGGCTAAAAGACTTGCCAGCTCTTCTGCACTTTTATTGGACGTTGCAAGTTGTGGAAACCGACTGTACGCTTCTCCTCGTTGTTGCAGCAGCTCAACCACGCGCTCCATGGGATTGGGTGCGTTAAGCAAAGGCCTCTGGATCTCGGAGTTTTGCGTAACACGCTGAACAATTTCCTCCGGAGTGGCAACCAGGCAGAAAATTCGCCCCCGCTTGCCCAAGACCGCTGCGTTAGCAGAATCCAGCATCATTCGGCCACCGGTGGAAATGACAAGCCCTTCTTTCTCGGATAATTCTTGAGCGACAGAAGCTTCCATCGCCCGAAAAGCGGCCTCACCCTTTTCGCGAAATATTTCGCTGATGCACTGGCCGCTTCTCGCCTCGATCATCTGGTCCGTGTCAACAAAATCATAGCCCAACAGATCGGCCAGGAGCCTCCCAACTGTGGTTTTCCCGGTGCCCATGAATCCAGTTAAAATGATATTCGGTCTCGACATGTGGCTCTGCGCTTTTGCGAAGGTTCGAAGCAAAATGCTACAGCTTTGATCTCTCATCCCGCGGTTGCTGAGAAGCCGCCCGATGAAGCCCGTGCCCAGGTGCGTATTGGCGGCGACATCAGAGATTTCAACCTCCAAAAGTATAACTTACTTTGAGCTGTCGGCAAAAGTCCTATTCCAGAGAAACTGCAGAGCCGGTCGCCAGGGATAACGAGTGAAAGGGTTTTTTCAGCGCTATATCGGCTGGAACACAATAGAATGCGCTTGCAAAGCGGTATCGGCTTTGTTATTTGGCCCATTGTGGTGTTTGAAGTTCTAGGAGCTTGTCCGACAATGCCTCTTTTGTCATTTCGAACGGAGCGTAGCGTAGTGAGAAATCTGTAAAATCAGCCACTTGCAAGCACAAGATTTCTCGC
>Ga0068714_10004235_pt1 | contig 16276 bp, 16 predicted proteins | sample MTBNYHSulfiMetaG_FD_62988 | JGI IMG/M metagenome (GOLD analysis project Ga0068714, IMG submission 62988) | Enrichment culture microbial communities from rom New York Harbor, USA that are MTBE-degrading - MTBE-NYH (New York Harbor Sulfidogenic)... | ecosystem: Environmental > Aquatic > Marine >...
GGCAACTAACGACAAGGGTTGCGCTCGTTTCGGGACTTAACCCTACATCCCACGACACGAGCTGACGACAGCCATGCATCACCTGTACTAGCTCCCTACCGAAGCAGGGTCGTCCCTGTTTCCAGTTCCTACCACTAGTATGTCAAGCCTGGGTGAGGTTCTTCGCTTAGCATCGAATTAAACCACGTGCTCCACCGCTTGTGCGGGGACCCGTCAATTCTCTTGAGTTTTAGCCTTGCGGCCGTACTCCTCAGGCGGTTCACTTAACGCGTTAGCTTCGGCACCGACCTGTATTAGCGGCCGACACCAAGTGAACATCGTTTGGGGCGTGGACTACGGGGGTATCTAATCCCCTTTGCTCCCCACGCTTTCGCGCTTCAGCGTCGGTAGTAGGCCAGGAAGTTGCCTTCGCCATCGGGGTACCTCACAGTATCTACGCATTCCACCGCTACTCTGTGAGTTCCACTTCCCTCTCCTACACCCAAGTCAAGCAGTATCACCAGACCATCCTCGGTTGAGCCGAGGGATTTCACAGGTGACTTGCCCAACCGCCTAGACGCCCTTTACGCCCAGTGATTCCGGATAACGCTTGCATCCTCCGTCTTACCGCGGCTGCTGGCACGGAGTTAGCCGATGCTTATTCCTGGGGTACCGTCATCGGTCGGGCATTTCCTCCCGACCTTATTCTTTCCCCAGAAAAGGGGTTTACAACCCGAAAGCCTTCATCCCCCACGCGGTGTCGCTGGATCAGGGTTTCCCCCATTGTCCAAGATTCCCCACTGCTGCCTCCCGTAGGAGTCTGGGCCGTATCTCAGTCCCAATGTGGCTGGCCGTCCTCTCAGACCAGCTACCCATCATCGCCTTGGTAGGCCTTTACCCCACCAACTAGCTAATAGGGCGCAGCCCCCTCCCCTTGCGGCGGCAGGACCGCCTTTGGAACGGGATCCATCGACCCCGCACCGCATTGGGCATTAGCCTTCCTTTCGAAAGGTTGTTCCCATCAAGAGGGCAGGTTAGCTACGTGGTACTCACCAGTCCGCCGCTCCGTAACCGGTCTTTACCTCCCGAAGGAAGCTCCGTCCGATCCGATCGCACGACTTGCATGTGTTAGGCGCACCGCTAGCGTTCATCCTGAGCTGGGATCAAACTCTCTTGATTGAAGATTCTGATCCTCTTGGGTTTAGAACAAGTGACTCGAGTGCCCATAAGATGGGCACCTCACCACGCTATCCACTTTTCAAGGACCAACAGTATGCGGAGTATACCGGCCGGTTCCGGGACTGTCAAGGATCGACCCCGGCACGCCCCAGCCGCGTTCACAACTGCCATTCGAGCTTGCTGGTCGCGCGCCTTGCAGGCTATACTCCATCCACCGCGCGGGCCGCACGCGAAAGCGGAAATGTCGTTCCGTACGGAACGACGGCCATTGTGCCAAGGAAGGAGCGCTCTTGCCGGACAAGAGAGCGGTCGGTGTGCTCGCGGGCGGCGACTCGCCGGAGCGCGATGTCTCCCTTCGGTCCGGCGCCTGCGTCCACCGAGCGTTGGTCGCGCAAGGGCGCAACGCCTCCCTCCTCGTCATCGGCTCGCTCGATGAGCTGGTCCCGAGCCTCCGCGGCATCGACCTCGTCTTCAACTGCCTGCACGGCGGCGCGGGGGAGGACGGAACGGTCCAGCTCCTGCTCGACGTGATGGGAATCCCATACGCCGGGTCGGGAGCGCGCGCTTGTCTGCGCGCGATGGACAAAGGCCGCACGCGGTCGATCCTCGCCGCGCACGAGATCCCCCTCCCTCGGGGAGAGTTCTGCACTGCGGCCACCGCGGAGACGGCACTGCGCGACCTACCCGATCGGCTCGGCTATCCACTGGTGGCGAAGCCGGGGACCGGCGGTTCCTCTCTCTCCGTCTTCTTTGTGAGCAACGCCCGCGAGCTGTCCGCCGCGGCCAAGTCGATTCTCGCCCACTTCCCGTCTCTCGTCGTCGAGGAGTACATCGAAGGACGGGAGATGACCGTCGGCATCCTCAGGCATGACGCGGCCGACGCCGCGCTCCCAGTGGTCGAGATTCGGATCCCTCACGAGCTCTTCGATTACGAAGCGAAGTACACGGAGGGAGTGGCAGACTTCCTCGCCCCCGCCCCGATCGACGAGGACGTCGCCGGACAACTGCAGGAGGTGTCGCTGCGCGCCCACGACGCGCTCGGATGCGCCGGGTTCTCGCGCGTCGACCTGCGACTCGGACGCGATGGCACACCGTACGTCCTGGAGGTCAACGCGCTGCCTGGGATGACGCCGATGAGCGACCTGCCCCGCGCCGCCGACGCCGCCGGCATTCCGTATCCCCGCCTCGTCGACATCATGCTCGGCACGGCGGGCCCAAAGGAGGGAAGATGAGGATCACCTGGATCGGACACGCCTGTTTCCTGATCGACTCGCAGGACGGTCGCGTTCTCACCGACCCGTTCGCCGCCGAGGTCCCGTACGACTTCCCGGAGGTGAGCGCAGACCTCGTCACCGTCAGCCACGACCACTTCGATCACAACGCCGTCGGCCGGGTCGGGGGGAGGCCCGAGGCCGTCGACGGGCTGGGCGAGTTCATCGCCCGCGGGGTCCCGTTTCGCGGCGTCTCGTCCTCCCATGACGAGCAGGGCGGCGCGAAGCGTGGGCAGAACAGGATCTACGCGTTCTCCCTCGAGGGGATCCGCCTCGCCCATCTGGGAGACCTGGGAGCGCGGCTGGACGCGGCGCAGCGCGAGGCCCTTTCCGATGTCGAGATCCTCTTCGCTCCGGTCGGGGGGCACTACACGATCGACGCCCGCCAGGCCGGTGAGATCGCGCGATCGCTACCCCGCCTTCGCGTCATGATCCCGATGCACTTCCACACGGATCGGATCCCCGATTGGCCGATCGCGCCGGTGGAGGAATTCGCACGTTTGATGGACAATGTGCGGTACGTCGGAGATTCGACGGTCGAGGCGACTCGCGCGTTGTTGCCGGCGCAACGGGAGGTGTGGATTCTCGACCATGCGTAGCGTCTCTCAACGGACCCAGAAACTGCAGGGCTCGCCGATTCGGCGGCTGGTCCCCCTGGCGACGGCGGCGAAGAAGCGCGGCATCCACGTCTACCATCTAAACATCGGTCAGCCGGACATCCCCACCCCCACCTCGTTCATGGAAGGGGTGCGCAACGCGAAGATCGACGTGCTCTCTTACGCGCCCGCGCCGGGCATCCCGGAGGCCCTCGACGCGCTGATCCGATTCTACGGCGACATGGGCATCGAGCTCGGCGAGGATCAGCTTCGCGTCACGATCGGCGGGAGCGAGGCGTTTGCCTTCGCGCTGCAAGCCACGTGCGACCCGGGTGACGAAGTCCTGATCCCCGAGCCGTTCTACCCGAACTACATGGGCCACGCCACCGTCAACGGGATCCGCGTCGTTCCGGTCACGACGACGGCCGAGGACGGGTTTCACCTCCCACCGATTCGAGAGATCGAGGCGCTGGTGACGAAGCGAACCCGGGCGATCCTCTTCTCGAATCCCGGCAATCCGACCGGCGTTGCCTACATCCGCGAGGAATTGGAGGGCTTGGCCCAGCTTGCCCTGCGCCATGAGCTGTTCGTCATCTCCGACGAGCCGTACCGGGAGCTGATGTACGAAGGGCACGCGACGAGCGTGCTCGAGTTTCCGCAGCTGTCCGATCACGCGGTCCTCGTCGACTCGATCTCGAAGCGGCTTTCCGCATGCGGCGCCCGCATCGGGTGCGTCGCGAGCCGCAACGCCGACGTCATGGCTTCGATCAACAAGCTGTGCATGATGCGCCTTTCCGCACCGACATTCGAACAGCTCGGTCTGGTCGCCTTCCTCAACGATCCGGGGTACCGGACGCAGATCGAGGAGATGCGTCGCAAGTTCCACTCGCGGCGGGACACGCTCTTCGACGCGCTGCAGACGATCCCCGAAGTCATCTGCCGACGGCCCGAGGGCGCCTTCTACATCATGGCGAAGTTCCCGCAGATCGACGATTCGGAAGCGTTCGTCAAGTTCATGTTGAACGACTTCCACCTCGATCGGGAGACGACGATGACCGCTCCCGGGGCGGGCTTCTACGCCAGCGAGGGGAAGGGGCTCGACGAGGTCCGGATCGCCTACGTTCTCGAGGAGCCGAAGCTCATCCGCGCAGTTGAGGTCCTCAAGGCGGGGATCGAAGCGTACGTCAGGCAGCACGACCGCGTGCGCACGGCCGCCGCATGAGGGAACGGCTCGACAAGGTCATCAAGCAGCGCCGGCTGATCCGAAGCCGCTCCCGCGCCCAACGCATGATCGCAGCCGGACGGGTGAAGGTCGACGGCCAGATCCTCACCCGCCCCGGCCATCCGATCGACCCCGAGGCCACGATCGAGATCCTCGCGTTCGAAAAGTACGTCAGCCGCGGCGGCGAGAAGCTTGAAGCGGCGCTCGAGTGGTTCCGCATCGACGCGCGCGGGAGGGCGTGCCTCGACGTCGGTGCCTCGACCGGAGGGTTCACCGACTGCCTCCTCCAGCACGGCGCGGTCAAGGTGTACGCCGTCGACGTCGGCCACGATCAACTCCACCCGAGCCTGCGCCGCGACCCCCGCGTCATCGTGCGGGAAGGGCTGAACGCCAGGTACTTGGAGCCGGGGGACATCGGCGAGCCGGTGGACCTCGTCGTGGTCGACGTGTCGTTCATCCCGCTGCGGCTGGTCCTCCCGCCGCTCGTCGAGGTCCTCGCGCCGGAGGGCGACGTCATCGTCCTCGCAAAGCCCCAGTTCGAAGTCGGGAAGGACCGCCTGCCCGCCGACGGCGTGGTGAAGGATCCGGCGGAGCGTGAGCGCGTGCTGCGCGACCTGCGGGCGTTCATCGCGGCGGAGACCCCGTGGCGCGTCGTTGGCGACATGCCCTCGCCCATCGAGGGGGAGAAAGGAAACGTCGAGTTCCTCGTCCACGCGCGCCGCTCTTCAGACACGAACACACATTGACGACGCCGCGGGGGCCGGCGCGCCTGCCGCTCGTCGCCCTACGGATCGAGCGCGGCGGGCGGCTCGGGGCCCATGCCTTCGCGGGCGTACTCGATCGCCATCAGCGGGCTTGTGAGCACGAAGTCGGCGGTCGCGCGGTTGCAGGCGATCGGCGTGTTGCAGACGACCGCGATCCGCAGCAGCGCCTTGACGTCGACGTCATGCGGCTGCGGTTGAAGCGGGTCCCAGAAGAAGACGACGAGATCGAGCCTCCCCTCGGCCAGCGCCGCCCCGACCTGTTGGTCGCCGCCGAGCGGTCCGCTGAGGAAACGGGTGATCGGTAGGCCGAGCTCCCGCTCGAGCAGCGCCCCCGTCGACCCGGTGGCGAACAGCTCGTGCCGCTCGAGGATGGCCCGATTCCGGCGCACCCAGTCGAGCAGGTTCGGCTTTTCGTGATCGTGGGCGATGAGGGCGACCCGCTTCCGCTCAGCCATCCGTGCGCCTTTCGTCGTCATCTTGGCCTCCGTCGAGCGTTGGTCTGCCTCGAGCGTAGTCGACGACGGGCGCGCCGACCACGTCAGGCGCCTCTCCGATGCCGGCAGCGAGGTGCGATCGGACCGCCCGGCACGCCGGGCGGGGAAGGAGAGGTCTCCGTGCGCTCGAAAGGCCTCGTTCTACCCCGCAGGGGAGCCCTTCGTCGACGTCTTCTCGCGAGAGGCGGCTTCCGATGCAGCTCGCAGCCCCGGCAGGTGCTCCCACGCGTGCTCGGCCTGCCGACGGCAGACCTTGGTGTGCGTCCAGCGCTCCTGAGGGTCCCGAGTCGGGAAACGATTCGGGACGCAGACAAGCGATCGCTCGGACGGCGGGACGGCGGAAAGATGGGCCGCGGCGCTCTCGAACAGCCGGTCGATCCGGTCGAGCGGATCGTCGCCGGGCGGTTCGTCCGGCTCGGGTAGCTGGTCGTCGATTCGCGAGCCGTACCACCAAACGCAGTTCCCGATGTGCTCGAGAGTCTCGTCGATCGATCGACGCCCAGGGGCGGGTCGCCGCGCGCGCTGCGACATGGAGAGCGGCGAGACCAGGACGCGTATCGCCGCGAGCACAGAGCGAACGAACCGCAGGTGCGCCAAGACGGCGGCGTCATCGAGCGGACACAGATCGCGTGCGAAAAGGGCGGCGGCGTTCCCCGACTCCCACACCGGTGCCCCGGCCACGCGCTCGGTGACGACGACGCAAGGGCGGTCCGGCTCATCGGATCGCGCCCGATGGATCAGGCCCGCGCTGCGGTCGGTCAGATCGTTCAGGCCTTCGTCCGCGAGCCACCCGGCGTACTCCCTGATCCGTCCCGGACCCGCCCGCTCCGCCTCCGCGGCGCTCTCGGCGCGGAAACACAGCCCCGGCAGCTCGGGGATGTGTCCGAACACACCCGCACCCTGAGCGTCCTCGATCAGAAGATCGAACCGACCCTGCCGAATCCCCGTTTCTTCGACACCCATCGCCACCTCCCCGTGCGACGCCCGTTCGAACAGCCCAGCCTGACCCGATGCGCGCAGACGGGACCGCGCCTCGCCTGGAGCCTCTCCCCTCGTCCGAGTGCCCCCGATCCACCGACGCAGCTCGAAGAGGGTTTCGAAGACAACCGTGCCCGACCGGCGAAGCCGCTCGACGCTCTGATGGCCCCGTGCGACGAGCAGCGCCTCGATCCCGAGCGTCGCGGCGACCTGCGCATCGTGGTCCGTGTCCCCGATCAGGATGGCTCGATCCGCGTCGATGCCGCACTCCCGAATGAGCTGCACACCGCGGCTGAGCTTCGAGTCGGCTTCGCGATGCGCGAGCCCGTAGACCGCCTCGAAGTACCTCCCGACCCCCAACCGATCGACCGTCGCGCGGAGGAGGCGCTCCTCCATCGCCGAGAGGACAAACTGCCTCACCCCCCTATCACGCAGCGCATCGAGGACCTCGCGAGCGCCGATCTGGAACGGACAGTCGGCCAGACCGGGCGCGTAGTGCGCATGGAACTCGGCCGACAGCCCCGCCATCGACTCCGTCCCGACGTCGAGCCCGATCCGCCGGTAGTAGTCGGCGACCGGGAAGCCGAACACCTCGCGATAACGTGCCGGAGTCAACGCCGGGAGACCGCGCTTCGCGAGCTGCGCGTTCACGGAGCGCAGGACCACATCGACATCGTCGACCAACGTTCCATTGAAGTCCCAAATGACGCTCTCCAGCCGCTCCCATCGGTCGATCACTCCGCCCCCCCGGCCGCGCAGGCGGCGATCCGCCGCCGGGCGAACGCAAGCCATCCGTCGATATCGGCCCGCAGCGCCGCGCGATCGGCATCCGAAGCCCTCCGCTCGTAGGACCTTCGGGCGCAGTCAATCAGCTGTCTCCCCTGCGGGAACCGTTGAGCCGCCCACGCCGCGGCCCTCCACTTGGAGACGACGACATCCTTCGTTTCGAAGCTGTACATCAACCGGCAGAGGTTGAGAACGCAGTAGTCGGGGTACTCGCGTAGGTGGCGCACGACGTAGTCGAACTCGCCCTGAAGCGCTGCCTCGAGCTCCGGCCACGACACGGCGGGACAGATCGTCTTCGGATCCGGACCGCGCAACGCAAGGCAGCGCCCAGCACGGAGGTGCGCCCGGTGCAGTGCCCACGCCTCGTCGAGAAGGCGCGGCCTCAGCTGATCGTGCGGCGGCTCCGTCCGACGCGCGTCGGAGAGGAGGACGTAGTACCCGTCGAGCTCACCGCCAAGCGGCGGGTAGTCCGTCGACAGCGCCGCGTGCAGCGAGGAGATCGCTCGCTTGTCGGCGTCCGTCAGAGGGCCTTCGAGCAACGCGTGGAAGTCGACGTCTCCTGTCGCCTCCGTCTCGGGGAACACCGCAGCGCCGTGGATGTAGAGCGCACAGAGCGTTCGCCCGAGGATCGCATCCAGCCCGTCGACAAGCGCAGCGGTCACCCGCAGGACACCCGGCAATGCGGTCATCGATTGCGCTCCTTTTCGCCGCCCGGTCACGGCGCAGACGTCGGTCCCCGGTGAGTCTACTCGAACGTCCTTTCCGCCGCGCGATCGAGCGAGCGAATCGGGTACACTGCCGCAGCCATGCCCGATCTGCGAAGCGTCGAACGCCGCCAGATCCATCGCGCGTTCCTCGAGGCGTTCGCCGACTACGCAATGGACGCCAGCGCGACAACCGAGCAGCAGCTGCTCCTGCGGATGCGCAAGAACGCCGTCGATTACGGCCTCTCCCCCGGCATCTATGACGGCGACCGCCTCGTCGGCTTCACGCTGATCGGGATCGACGCATGGGGCGGGCGCACGACGGCCTACGACGGCGGAACCGGCATCGTACCAGGATTCCGCAACCAAGGCTGGGCGAGACGGATGTTCGAATACGCCCTGCCCGCGTTGGAGGAGAAACGCGTCGAGCGGTTCGCCCTCGAGGTCCTGCAGCAGAACGAACCAGCGGTCAACGCGTACCGCAAGAGCGGGTTTCACATCGCACGCGAACTGCACTCCTACGTGATCGATCGGCCCCGCCTCCGCGCTGCGGGCGACAAAGGCGGCTTCGAGATCCGCCCCATCGACCGGGTGACCCTCGCCCAACTCGAACCGGCAGCCGATTGGCTGCCCTCGTTCGAGAACCGCTTCTCCGCCCTCGACGCGATCCCCGAGCATGTCCTCCTCAGGGGCGCGTTCGCAAACGACGAGTGCGTCGGCGCGACGGCGTACGCCCCGCCGCTGCACTGGCTTCTCACCCTCGTCGTCGCACGGGATCACCGTCGGCAAGGCGTCGCGACGGCGCTGCTCCGCGATCTGGCATGTGCGCTTCCCGCATCCGTCACACGTCTCGCGGCGCTCAACGTGGATGGATCCGATACCGGGATGCGGTCGTTCTGTGCGGCGCTCGGCTTTTCTCCCCTGGTCGTTCAGTACGAGATGATCCGCGATCTCACCGCGAGGCGCTCGACCGATCCACTCACTCCTTCGATGGAGAGGGCGCCAACACGCGCCGCCACAACGAGCGGTTCCGGAACCGCTCGAAGCCGATCGAGCAATAGAACGGCTGGTCCGACCCGACCTGCGCTGTCCTAGCCCCCTCGCGCGCGCAGCGGCGCACAGCCTCGAGGACGACGGCAGTCCCAAGGCCCATCCGGCGGAATTCCGGATCGGTAGCCACCGGCTCGACGTAGCACAGGTCAGTCCGCGGCACGGGCCAGACACCGCAGAACGCTGCGTAGTCGCCGCTCGGCGCGACGGCAACGACCGTCAGATCACGCCGCAGACCCGGCGCGAGCAGCTTCCGCCGCCGCGCCTCCAGTTCGTCCTGCGGCGGCTCCCCGGCGTGGTTGAACCCTCGATGCATCACGCGATGCACCCTCCCCACGTCGAAATCGTCCGCCAGGCTCTGAAGCCGGAACCCCCTCGGCAGTCGGATGCGCGGGAACCGGGCCGGGATGGCGAGTCGCGCGTCGGGTTCGCCATGTTCACTCATCCGCCGATACCCCATCGAGGCGGCGATCCGCTGGAGTTCGAGATCGGCATCGTCGATGTACACGTGAACGGCTCGGCCGGCGCGGAAGTCGCCGGCCATCGCGGCGTCGAGGGATTCCATCAGCTCGCTCCGAAGCGAGGCGCACCGCGGGTCCAGTTCGATGTGGTTGACCCCGACCCGATCCTCATGATGCACCGCGGCGACAAGATCCCCCGCCTCCTCCCATAGGCGGATCTTCCCGAGCGTCGCCAAGTCGAGCATCGGGTGGTAGATCGCGTACACCCATCGAGGCTGCACCCAGCCGCGGTAGTCGCGATCCCGCTCGACCATGCGGATGAGGAGGTCGCTCATCCGCTCGCAGTCCGTCCCGTGGACGTAGGCCCTCGACGTGGCCATCGCATCAGCCCCTTCCGTCCCTCTCTGCCCCCCCCGCGAGCCGTCTCCTATCCGACGCGCCGCTGCCGCAGCGCTTCATACACCACGAGCGCCGCCGCCACCGAGACGTTGAGCGAGTTGATCCGCCCGACCATCGGGATCGAGGCGCGCACGTCGGCGTGGGCGAGCCACTGCTCGGACAGCCCCTCGTGCTCGCTGCCGACCACGATCGCGAGCGGTCCGTTCATGTCAACCTGCGTGAACCCGCAGGCGGCCTCCGGATCGGTCGCCAAGATACGGATCCGCCGCGCGCGCAACCACGCATCGACCTCCTCACTCGGTGCCTGCGCGGTCTGGACGGTAAACACCGCCCCCCGGCTAACATGGACGACATTTGGATGGGTCAGATCGGTCTGCGCATCGCACAGGATGACCGCATCGACGCCCGCAGCGTCCGCCGTACGGAGGATCGCGCCGAGATTGCCTGGCTTCTCGACCGTCTCAGCGACAACGACCAGCGGGCTCGGCGGGAGAGCAAGATCGGCGAGACGCCGCTCGGCGACCGGAAAGACCGCCAGCCAACCGTCCGGACGCTCCCGATACGACATCTTGCGAAACACCGCCGCATCGACCGTCGTGACCCGTTCCATCCGCGGTGCGGCGTCCCGATCCGTCCGCGCCACGAGCTCAGGGGCGCAGTAGACGGCTCGGGGGGTCGCGCCCCCCGCGAGGGCAAGGCGAATCTCCTCCCACCCTTCCACCAGCATGAGACGGTCCGACCGCCGCTGGCGGGCACTGTCGCGAAGGCGGACGGCCTGCTTGACCTGCGCGTTTTGCAGACTCGTGATGTGCATGGTCGACTCCCCAGGCAGTCTACCCCAGCCGCCGCCCAGGCGGCAGGAAGATCAGGACGCCGACCCCTCCGCCACGGCGACCGTCTGCGCGAGCAGGGTCGCGATCGTCATCGGGCCGACGCCCCCCGGAACCGGGGTGTACGCCGCACATCGGTCGACCACCGCTCGGAGCTCCACGTCGCCGACGCCATCCGGATGGTAGCCCGCGTCGACGACGACCGCGCCGTCCCGGATCCACTCTGCGCGGATGAACTCGGGAATCCCCACCGCGCCGACGACAAGGTCCGCCTGTCCCACTAACCCCGCGAGCCCCCTCGTCCGAGAGTGGCAGACCGTCACCGTGGCGTCGCGGTTCAGGAGCATCGCCGCCATCGGCTTCCCGAGGATCGGGCTGCGCCCGACGACCACCGCGTGGCGCCCTGCGATCGGAATTCGATAGTGCTCGAGCAGCGTCACGATCCCGGCCGGCGTCGCGGATCCGTACGCCGGAACCCCGAGGGCGATCCGGCCGAAGCCCAGGCAGGTCACGCCGTCCACATCCTTCTCCACCGCGATGCGGTCGAAGCAGGCGCGCTCGTCGATCCGTTCGGGGACCGGGTGTTGGAGGAGAATCCCATGCACGTCGGGATCTGCGTTTAGCCGGTCGATCTCCGCGAGCAACGCTTCGGTCATCGTCTCCTCGGGGAGAAGGAGCTTGCGCGCCTGCATGCCGACCCTGCGGCAGGCGTTGCCCTTCATCCGCACGTACGTTACCGACGCCGGATCCTCCCCCACCAGGATCGTAGCCAGGGTCGGCGTCCGCCCTCCGGCGGAGCGGATCCTCGCCACCCGTCGCGCCAGCGACGCCTCGATCCGCTTCGAGAGCGCTTCCCCGTTCAGGACTAGCCCGCCCATCGCACCTCCTTCGGCGCGCGGCCCCCCGCTTGCCGTTCGCGCGCCGCGCCCGCGCTGGCCGGGGACATCACCCGCTGCGGTGCAGCCAACTCTCGGCCCACACGAGGTCCTCGGGGAACGTGATCTTGCGGTTCGAGGTCTCGCCTGGCACGACGAGCACCGGCTCGCCCCGCTCGAGGGCGGCCGAGCCGTCGTCCGTGACCGCGGCCGCCACGTCCTCGAGCCACTGGAGGATCGACGCGCGGCGGAATCCTTGCGGCGTCTGCGCACGCACGACAGCGCCGCGATCGCAGACGCGCGCCGCACTTCGGCCGTCGGCGGCAAGGTAGTAGAGCGTTTCCGTCGACGGGAGCACCGGAACCGCCGCGCCGTGCGTCTCCGCCGCATCGAGTACCCGCTCGATCAGGTCCGAAGACACGAACGGCCGGCAGGCATCGTGGATCAAGACAATCTCCGCCGACGCAGCCCGCACCCCGGCGAGGGACGAATCTCGCCGCGTCGCTCCGCCGACCACGATGTCGACCGGCGTCGATCGGATCCCGGCGGCGGCGGCGCGCGCGGGGCACCGGTCTGCTTCATGGACCACCAGGACGATCTGCCTGACGCGAGAAACCCGCGCGAACGCCTCCGCCGCATGCCACACCAGCGGCTGCCCTGCGAGTTCGAGGAACGCCTTGTGGACGCACGCCTCCATCCGCTCCCCGCGACCCGCCGCGAGGAGAACCGCACTCGCGTTCATCGCTCTGCCGGCTCGACAACCTGGGTGATCTTCACCAACGACTGCCCGTTTGCATCCACCGCGTAGATCTCCCACGTTCCCGATCGGTTCGAGTTGAAGTAGATCCGATCGTCAATCCCCCAGTGCGGGTTGATGTCGTCCGCTTCGTGGGTCGTCACCCGGTGCACGCTCAGCGTTTCGACGTCCAAGATGTAGATGTCCACGTTCTTCTCTCGGCTGGAGGAGAACGCGATCCGGCTGCCGTCCGGCGACCACACGGGGGACCAATCGGGGTAGTCGTTCTGCGTCAGACGCCGCTCCTCCCCCGTCACGAGATCCCGCACGAACAGGTCGAGGTTCCCGTCCGCCGGGGACTCGTAGGCGAGGGACCGGCCGTCGGGCGACAGCGTCGGCTCCCAATACGTGTACTCGGGGCCGCTCTCTCCGAAGAAGGAGCACCCTCCGGCGGCGCCGATGAGCGCGAGACAGATCAACCAACCGAGGCCACGAACTCTCACAAACCCCTTCCTTTCTTGCCGCTCGCCGAAACCAAGCGCCTGCCGCCCGTTCCAGACGATGAACCTCCGGAACTCATGAGACAGACAGGTTCCAGCCCGTCGCATGACACCGCAACGCCGTCCGGATTATAGGGTCCGCTTGTATTGACGACAAGATTTCGCTATTGTATTCCGCAAATGAGGGCTGTCCGTCCTCGTGGGTGGGGGGGACGACACTGAGTACCGAGTGGACCGTCCGCGACGTCTTGAACTGGACGCGTGGCTACTTCGAAGCTGCCGGGATCGTTCAGCCGCGTTTGGAGGCGGAGATCCTCCTCGCCCATACTCTGAACGTCGAGCGGCTGAATCTGTACATGTCCCCCGACCAGCCGCTGACAACCGACGAGCGCAGCAAATACCGCACGGTCGTGAAACAGCGGCGGGAGGGAACACCGCTTCAGCACCTCATCGGCGAGGTGCAGTTCTTCGGGCTGCGCTTCCGCGTGAACCGCAACGCGCTCATCCCCCGACCGGAGACGGAGGAACTCCTCGACCACATCTTGCGGCTTGTCCCGCGCGATCGGAACGTCACGTGCCTCGATCTCGGCACCGGGACCGGGGTGATCGCCGTCTGTCTGGCGAGGTATCTCCCGCACGCTGCAGTCACCGCAGTCGACATCTCGGAGCGGGCGCTCGAACTCGCGCGCGCCAACGCCTCGTTGAACGGCGTAGAGGAGCGGATCGCCTTCGTCGAGAGCGAATGGACAAGCGCCGTCACGGGGACATTCGATCTCGTCGCGTCCAATCCGCCGTACGTCGCGCACGAGGACCTGGAGAAGCTTCCGGTCGAAGTGAGGGAGCACGAGCCCCGCATCGCCCTCGATGGGGGGGGGCAGGGACTCGAGAAGGTCGCCTGCTTGATCGCATCGCTGCCGGAGCGTATGAACCCCGGCGCCCACCTGTTCCTCGAGATCGGCCACGGCCAGGATGTCGAGGTGTCTCGCATGCTCGACGCAGCCGGCTTCGCAACCGTTCGCATGGAGGCGGATCTCGCCGGCAAGAAGCGCTACGCGGTGGCACAATGGCCGTCATGATCCAGCTTTCGGAACTCCATTTCTCGACGGACGACGGGATCAAGGTGCTGGAGGACGTCCATCTGCACGTCGAGCAGGGAGAACTCCTTTACGTCGTCGGTCCGGCGTCGTCGGGCAAGTCCTTGCTGCTCGGATTGCTCGGCGGGCATGTCGCACCACAGCACGGGCAGATCCTCGTCTACGGCCGAAACGTCGGCCGCCTCGGCCCGGACCGCAGGCTCGAGCTGCGGCGGCGGATCGGATACGTGCCCCAAGGGTTCTCGCCGCTCTCGCGGACCGTTCTCGAGAATGTCCTGTTCAAGCTTCGTTCGCTGGGCAACTTCCGCGAGCAGGCGGAGGAGAAGGCGATCCTCGCCCTGGAAGCCACGGGGCTCATCAGGCAGCAGGGAGCCAACGCGGTGGAACTGCCGTCCCTCGATCGGGTCCGTCTCGGGCTCGCGCTCGCCCTCTGCGACGATCCGCTCCTGTTGCTCGTCGACGAGCCCTTCGATGGGTTGGATGCTGGAGAGCGTGCGGAGGCCTCCCTGTTGATCGATCGGGTCCACACCGGTCACCTCACGGTGGTCACCGCAACGCGCGGGCCGTTGCCGGACCTCGCGCAAGAGCGGCGAGTCGTCCGGTTGGACAGCGGAGCGGTGATCGAGCGATGAGTCCCTTCTTGTTCCTGTTCCGTGAGCTTCTCGGCGCAGTCCGCGCGCGAAGCGCCTTGTTCTTCGCGACGACGTGGCTCCTTCTGTTCGCGTTCCTCTCCATCGTAGCGGCGTTCTTCCTCGTGCCGCCGATCGCGCCGGGCCCGGCCGAGGACGCCGCCTCTCGGCCGATCGAGGAGATCCACGTCTACCTATCCCCCCGCCTCTCCTCGGCGACGGTCGATCAGCTCTACCTCGACATCCGATCCCGGGCGGACGTAGACCGCGTCGCCTTCCGCTTCTCGCAGGAACTCGACCGCGGCGACACGTCGGGAGGGGTCTTCGTCATCGGCGCCACCTCACCGGACGCGGCGCAGGCACTGGCTCGCGACCTCCGATCGCAAAGCGGCGTGACCGAGGTCATCGAACGACGCGCAGCGGCCGACCCTGCGCCTCCCCTCCTGACGACCGGCGCGCGCATCGGGCTGCTCGCCTCGCTCGTCATCGCGATCGCGCTCTGCCTCCTCTTCGCGCGGAGCGGGTATCGCGAATTGCTGGGGAGCTTCGCCAGCGAGATCCGCCTCCTTCGCCTCTCAGGGATCTCGGAGCGGACGATCGTTCCGCTCACCGTCGGGATCGGCCTCCTTGTCGGCCTCCTCGCCGGCCTCTTCCTGCTCGTCGCCCTCTACGTGATGCACTACGTGCTCCTCTCGCAGCCGACGACGCCGCCGATCCTCGAGGGCGCGGCCAACGGGACCAGGATCCTCGGCGTCAGCCTGATCAACCTCCTCCTGGGAATCGTCCTCGGCGGGATGATCGGCCTGTACGGGGCGAGCCTTCTGACATCCCGCGACTTCCGGCCGATCCGTTGACGCCTCGCTAGTTCGGCGGTTCCCCCGCGGACGCCGCGCGGCGGGCCGTGCGGGCAAGGCCGCGCTGCACCAGGAAGTAGATCCCGATCGCGACGAGGATCCCCTCGACGAACTTGAAGAGGAGCGAGAACGCCACGGCGCCCTGCCGCGTGATCGTCGGCGCGACGAGATGGAACACCCCGATGATCGCCGCCTCCCCCGTCCCGATTCCCCCGGGCGTGATCCAAAGGAAGAACGACAGGAGGACGCCATTGAGCGTGAACAAAAGCGAGAGCTGCGGAAACGTGAACAGGTACCCGGTGGAGAAGTAGAAGAAGACCTGGGGGCGGAGGAACGCGACCAGCGTCCCCACGAGTTGCACGCCGAACGCGAGGAGGGTCGCGCGGCGATGCGTCGTGAAGGCAGCATGGATTTCGTCCTCGGTCTCCGAGATCTTGTCCGCCGCGCGGTCGAGCGGACCCTGCCATCGCCGAAGCGGGACGCTGAGTAGCCGGACCAGTCGGCTGATCCACTTCAGGTTCCAGGCGAAATCGACCAACCCGACGAGAATCCAGAACGTGACGAACCCGACCCCTGCGATGAGCAGGCGCTTCTCCGCCCACGCCAGGGTCCGTGAGCTGATCGCAAAGAAACTCCCGAGCAGGATGTAGACGATCACGCTCAGACCGCCGAGGAATCGCTCGATGAACACGGTGGCGAACACGCGCGTCGTCGGCGCGTCCGTCTTCCCGCTCACCATGAGGACACGGATCGGCTCCCCTCCGAAGTAGAGCGTCGGCGTGAGGTAGGTCACGGCGTAGCCGCCCAGTTGCGCGGTGACCACATGCCGGAGGCACAGTCGGATCCCGTACGAGCGGAGGATGATCCACCAGGAG
>Ga0068714_10004237_pt1 | contig 16275 bp, 18 predicted proteins | sample MTBNYHSulfiMetaG_FD_62988 | JGI IMG/M metagenome (GOLD analysis project Ga0068714, IMG submission 62988) | Enrichment culture microbial communities from rom New York Harbor, USA that are MTBE-degrading - MTBE-NYH (New York Harbor Sulfidogenic)... | ecosystem: Environmental > Aquatic > Marine >...
TAAAATATTTGATGCTTCATATAAACATCTATATGGATGTGGAAGATGATGAAGTACAGAAGAAATGGACACTAGATCAAACCTTTTATTTCTAAAGGGAAGTAATTCAGCGTCACCAATTATTAAGTTCAAATTATTATATTTAGAAAATTTTTTTTGAGCAACTTTAATCATTGTGCTTGAAATATCTAGGGCAACTACATATGAATAAAGTGGCAATTCATAATACATAATAAAACCGGTTCCGCAACCTAAATCAACACATATGCTTCTAAGAGATGAATTTTTAATTATGAAAGAAATATTTTTTAGTACATTATATTTTTCATAATTACTTGAACCTTCAGGGTGTCGTTTCTCAAATATATTTGCTTCTTGATTATGGAATCGAATATTACTTTTTTTAATTTCCAGTTCATATTTGAGAGACGATTTACCTGACATTCACATTAAATAAATGTTGTTCCAGCCTTATACGTCTATATTATGGGATAATATTCACGCTTTCCCCAAAATCCGCGCGCTCAAGTTGTTTAACCTAATTAATACAAATACATTCATTTTATTTTTATTATATACGCACTTTTTAATACTTGATACTATTGCATAATATGTTTCTAATGACCGATTAATCTCTAAATATTTATGGTGGTGGTGTTGTTTTTATCCAGTATCCTTTTCCGGGGTCCATCTCCGTCAACGTCCCACCTATCACCGGGTAATTATACGTCCACACACCACCCTCATACCCGTACACCTCAGACCAACCAGTTCCACTCAGGTAATCCGAGGGCGTCACTGGGTACACGGTGTGCACCCCGATGAGGTTCCACCCGTCCGTCACCGCGGTCATGTTGCCCAGGTCTCCTGTGAGGGTTAGTGTGAAGGCCTCTGTGGCGTATACCCAGTACCCTTTTCCGCACTCTAGGCTGGTGATTGTGCTTGGCAACCCGTTGATCCAGTAGGAGAATTTTTTGTCTGTGTTGTCGAAGCCGTAGATGTAGCTGACTTTGGTCAGGTTTTCTTGGAAGAGGCCTGTGATTGTTGGGTCCTGGATGTCGAAGGGTATCCCAACAAGATTCCAACCAACAACAAACTGAGACACAACCTCAGAGATTATCTGGATTTGTGACTCACCCGACTCATCGATAGTCTCTGGCACAGAAATTAGGTCAGTAAAAACCCCTATAACGTGTCTCCAATATATTGAATAGTAGCCTTCTTGAATGGAGTTGAAGGTTATTTTTACCTCAAGGGCTCCATCTGATGGAATCATATCATCGCAAGATAAGTAAATGATATCACCATCGTCGTATAATGAAAACTGGGTAGTAATGTTATTCGACCCAATTAACGCGCTGTATCTTAGATAACTCAGTGATAACTGAGGATAATCTAATTCAAAGATCGCGAAAGACTGGTTCGATGCAGGATAAGTGGCTTGAAAAACCAACTCAAGCGGCTGCCCTAAGAATATGGGATTAATTATCGTAGCTGGAACCTGTATATCCGTGATGCTTGCACCGACTGTTGCCTGAGTTTGAAGCATTATTGTCACAAAAATTGTTAACATTACTACATTTTTGTTATTCATACAATGTCCTCCAGTAATATCAATAATATATATTTGAAATATTTAACATATTAGTCTTTCTAAAAGAATGTTATACATTAGTCTACAAGAAGTGAGTCGTCAAAATATTATTTGACCCTTGAATTATAAAATAAAAATTAGGATTACAATAGTTTAAAAGTTTGAAGTGAAACTGAAATAATATACTACATATCCTCGCCCGACTATAAACAAGGACTACAATTGTGTCACAAGTGCGAATTAATCATTTTAGTCTTCTACGAGCGCATAAATTTGTTTTATTATTAAAAGGGGATATTTGTTTATGAATATTGATGTTAAACATGTTGACACACACGCTGTAGAGTAAATAGACTATGAAAAGCTTTTTTTAGTGTCTGTAGCTATAATCGAGCTCACGCGCAGTATCATGGAGAGCCGGATCAAATCATATTTAGGAACATAATTTTCGCGCGCATTGGCTATTTTTTTTGGCGAGTATGTTTATGTATCTACCATATTTCTTAGAGAGAGGTAACCGCTCAATAATAAAATTACTTTTTACTAGTAACCGTTGGAAGAGGTCTTGATTTGAATTAGGGTATATCCAATGATAAGAGTATGTAAATATGATGTTGAATAAGTTTAACTTGAGAAATTCAGCTATATTGGATGAGTCTAAACCTAGACTGTAATGAACATCAACAAGATTAGAATCAAATCCTTCTATAAAAAAATGTTCGTATCTTCTCTCAATATTAGTTAATCTTGTTAATAGTTTATTTATCCTCATAATAAAAACAAAGTCAATGAAATCAAAGTATTTTCTATATCTTATGTGATTGGGTTCACGTGAGATGAATAAGAATCCATTACTTTTCAAAATATTTGATGTCTCAGTCAAAGATCTGTACGGGAAAGGGAGATGGTGGAGTACAGAAGAAATCGATGCTAGATCAAACATTTTTTCTCTGAAAGGAAGTAACTCCGCGTCACCAATTATCAAGTTCAAATTATTGTATTTAGAAAAATTTTTTTTGACAACTTTAATCATGGAGCTAGAAATATCTAGAGCCACTACACTTGAGTAATGTGGTAACTCATAGTATAAAATAAAACCAGTTCCACATCCGAGATCAACGCATATACTTTTAAGAGATGAATTTTTAATGATGAACGAAATATTTTTCAACACATTATATCTTTCATATAAACTTGAACCCTCGGGGTGTCTTTTCTCAAATATTTCTGCTTCTTGATCGTGGTATCTAATATTACTTTTTTTAATTTTTAACCCATATTCGAGAGACGGTGTACCTGACATTTACATGAAATTAATAATATTCTTACCTTTATAACAAATGCGCACGATGCTGTATGCGCGTGCGGGTGGCTGAGCGTCGTGGCTTGAAGCCGGAACTGGTGAATGCTTGGTGGAAGCTGGCGCGCGAGTATTGTGCTGGTGAATCATAGACCTCACTAGGGCCCGCTTTAATCTAAGGCGTAAATAGCCTCTCCGTGGAAGCGTTGACCCGTGGAGCCGAGGCCATATCTGGTGGCGTCGTCACAGTGCCTCAAGGTAGACGGATCGGTACATGCAGGCAATTGCGCGCGCTAAATATATTAAGCTATAATCATAATCTGCCAATATTAGTAATTCAGGTTTAAGGAATTTATTTATTAAATATGAAGCATGCCCTGCCCCACACCCTAAATCTAAAATTTTCCCTTTCTTTTTTTCTAATAAAACTATAAAAGGATTTAAAGACCAGAGAGTTTCTGAAGAAAACCTATGCTTCAAATAAGTATCATAATTTCCTTCACCTAATAATTTGAAAAAAGAAATTTCTTCATTTGTATATTTTTTAAAAAGTGATTTTTTTCTTAACTTTATTAGTGGTAATAGAAATCCACCAAGTATTCGTCCAATTTTACCCTCCCCCCATAGTGATTCAAGTATTTTAATTCGATCACGAGAATATTCCTCTAATAAATATGATATAGCATCATTGATTTAATTTTTTCTAACAAGTTCAATCAGCAATTTTTTTTCTCATTATTTTTATAGTATAATATGCCATCTATAATTTGATATTCATTACAATTACAATTAATTATGCAACTAAAATCATGTGTATTATTTGTATCATAAAATAAGTCAGAATAAACACCGTTTCCACAGTAAGGACATTTAATAATATCAATATATTTCCCTATCATACCAATAATTTAGTTATCTTATCATTATATAAATCGATCGCGCATAAAAGATTCTGCATACCTACACGCGCGGCAGTCTTTAATTATAGCAAGCGCCTTGTGGGTTTCGTGGTCTTCCTGGACTTGCTTCGTGGCAGGACTGAAAGATTGTCTCTTTTATATTGTGGAGGAGTGTATACACGCTGGAGCGTAGCCGTTAACAAATTTTTCTAGTATACTCAGATCCACTTTCTCTATATCTATACCTTCAATGGAATTAGATTTTAAATATGAAGCTATTTTAGGTTGATATATAATCCCAAACACAGGGATATTCATCGTATGGGAAAAAATTATAGAGTGTAATCGAGTACCTATAAATAGGCACATTTCTCCAATCATAGCTTTTGTTTCCGCTGGACTGTGTTGATTTATTATGTGATATTTTGATTTATTCTTCATCATTTTATAAAGGTCCTTTGCAAATAATAGATCATTCTCATGTAAAGCTGGTCTCATACACATAGTAAAAAACACAACTTCAACACCATATTTTAAAATTACCCAATCACAAAATAAACTAAATGTTTTCAATAAATTCTTATTAACAGCATTATTTTTTGTATATTTTACAGAAATTCCAACATATTTTTTCTTTTTGACGTCCAGCGAATATTTATTTAGAATAGATATTGCTTTGGTTTTTTTAATAGGTTTTATTGAGATTCCAGGATCAGGAATTATATTTATATTCTTTATTATCCCCATTTCTTGTAATAAGATTTTTGAATATTCATCTCTTACACTAATATAATCAACTATATTCAATATAAAAAATAACAATACCCTTTCAATTAATGTAATATCAGGAACAACACCAACTGAATAAATAATGACCTTTTTTCCAGATAATTTTCCAATTAAAGCCCAAAATAAAAAGTGTAGTGTATCTTTTTTATGAAATATTCCCCCGCCTCCAATTATAAACATATCATGCTGTAACGCCAATTTTATATCAGGTTTATATGCCACAGTATTATGCATTTTTTTGGTTTCTTCAGGATTACCAGAAAAAACTGAAATAGATCCTATTTTTTCAAATTTATTCTTTACTTGAGAGAATACAGCTTCATCTCCAGTGTTGCCATAACCAACTGCCGCAATTACTAATATTTTGTTTTCTTTTTTAAATTTGCCTTGGCCAGTATTCCTCATTGTCACACCACACCCACAAATGTCCTTTTAACCAAAATTTAATGTTTTTCTATTTAATTTACATGATCATTATATTTTTTTTTAGCGAACACTATTTTTTCAATTACTTTAGGAAGTATTTCTGGATATGACAATAAATCGCAATTATAGTTGTTAATATTTTTTGAAGTAAGGAGAAAAGGGTAAATCTTGTTCTTTTTACTTAAACCTAGAGCAACTTGCCCAGCCTGTATTCTAGAGTCCCCCCCAGAAAATGCCCTAAAACAAATAGTTGTGGGTGAAGCTCTTTGAGTCATGTGTATACCATCATTAAAATATTTTGAAAAAAGGTCATCGGTAACCCAACCAATATTTTTATACACTAATGATCTTCTCACCGCTTCCTCCATTGAACAATCATATCCAACAAAACGTCTAACATTTTCAAGCTCCTCATCAGATAACTTCGTAAAATTCGCCAATCTATCAGGAACTGTCTTCAGATTATAGTCATCAACTGTGAAATGCTCTGATTCAATTAGCAATGTTATATTGGTTTGCATATTTAATTCATTTATTAATTTATTAAATTTTTTACAATAACTTTGAGTATCCTGTAATTTTATAGAGTTAACAATATGGCCACAAAGATTATCAATAATTATATAGAATTCTGCCCCAGGAATGTAAATCTCAGCTACTTTATCCATAAATTTTTTCATCTGATAAAGTACAAGTAGTTCACCCAAACCTACATCAAATGAAAGATGCCTTTTACCACTACTCTCAATAGCAGCATGATAACCAGGCCCTAAATCAAGATACATTTTAATTGGAGTACGAATATGTATTGTATTATTAATTATTTTGATAATCGGATCTTTATAGCGTAAAACCTGAGTTTTACTTAGATGACAAAAATCATGTGAAACAAGAATATCCCACAAATATTCACTTAATTTTTCATATTTAATATTATAAGTGTTAGTATAATTTTTACTAGGTTTATTAATAAACATATTTACAACATTATATATATATGATTCTATATTAGTGTAAATACCACTATTATACAATATATTAGTTTCCTTCATCTATAAATCACTTCAATTAAGACGCAAGCCATCTCCTTTTTAAAATAAATTAACGTAAAATAAAATATAAAAATTTTGTATAATTATAAACTATATTCTGCGCGCGCGCTGCCCTGTCCCTAAATGAAACCCCTAAACCCGAAAACACTCAAAACCCTCCCACCCAAAACACCTCAGACGAACCCAAGAATCACGGTAGATCACGGCCAACCCCACCCTAGCCCAACAAACGCCATAAAACGCGAACCAGGCCTCACAGACAAGCACAGAGCCAACTAACCCCCACCACCCCAAACGCAGACACGACCCCTCAAACATTGAAGAACGTCGGCGACAACGCCTTCTCCGGCCTACCAACGTTCTCCGCCGCCTCCCTATTCAACACGAGGCACAGAACACTCAGCAACGCATACACAGAGACGTTCACCACGCCCCTAACCCTGTTCACCGCCAACCCGAACTGGGCCTTCAGGAAGCTGAAAGCCGACTCCACCATCGGCCTCTTATGATACTCCGAGACCAGCTCCTCTGGTCCGTGGGTCCTGAACCTCCTGTCAACCCTAAGCACACCCACACCCCTCTGATTGGAAGTGTAAGGTATCACCGACTCCTCGACGAGGCTCCTAACCCTACCGCTGCTGAACTGGCTGTCACCGATAAGCCTCCTCAGCCTCGCCCCAGCCCTCTCCAGCACCATCCGGGTTCTCTCGACGAGGGACGGGGGCGTGCCTCTTCTCGTTATCGTTAGCCGGAGCAACTAGGAATGCTAGCGGGAGGATCCTCTTCGGGTCCACTGACAGGTGGAGCTTGTAGCCGAGGTCATAGCCTCTTCCGTTCCTCCCCACCTTCGCGTCAGCGTCTGAGAAGCCTACCCTGCCGTCGTCCGGGTGCCTGATGCTCCAGGCCTTGATGAAGCTGGGGTCCAGGACCGCGTCCACCTCCTCGACGCCGGCTCTTCTCAGGAGCCAGATCACCTTCTCCTCTATGATGAGCTGGAGCCTCTCTGCTCCGACGCGTCTGGTGAATCGGCTGATCACTGATCTGGTGTAGCCTCTCTCGCCTGTCCTGATTAGGCAGAGCCTTCTGATTCGCCTGTCGACGTCTAGGATCCTTGTGAGCTCCCTGAGGCTTCGTATGCCCTTCATCCTCATCACTAGGAGGGCCCTGAGGATGCCGAGCGGGTTCCTCGGTGGCCTTCCGGGTCCCGTGGTGTGGTAGCACTCGATGAGCTGCTGTTCAGCAATGCTTAAGTCGGTGTTTCTGAAGAGTGTTTCAAGGGTCTCGTGTTCATCTTGTCCTAAGTGAACTCACCTCCTAGGGTTGGACAGACCATGGGGGACGAGACCCCAACTATCAAGATAAACTTATTCTTAATTTAGGGACAGGGCAGCGCGGGCAAATTAGTAAATAAAACCCCTTTTTTTGCATAGTTCATCTATATTTGGTGTTATTTTCCTGTCATAGCCGTAAGCACCTATATAATCTGCTTTTAAACAATTAATAGTTATTAAAACAACGTTTGCATCTTTCATTTTTAACAACACCAAAGTTCACATGGGCCTATTCAATATTTCACTAGGGTTTATTGAGTGCTCGAATCCAAAGTTACTTGATGGGAAAACTCTGGATTGCACGCGCGCCGAGACCTTGACTACGCGCGCAAATATTGCTTGCCCCTGCGCGCAAAAATCGTGCCGTTTGCACAGAATACTATTTATAGATAAATCTCTTAAAATTAATCATGACAATGGATCTAATGGGATTACAATTTAAGAAATTTGATGAGATAAAAGATTTTGAGAATAAATTATCAATATTTTTACGTAGTTTAGAGGTTGAACTTTTAACTTGGAGGGATTATGTGGAGAGAGATGATAAAAGATTTATCCCGAATCCCATAAAAGGTATTGCTTGTTTAGATGGAGATCAAATTATCGGTATCAGCTATTTTGGTCATAAAAATAGAAGTTTTATTGAAAAAATATTTTGGTTATTATTTTCAAAGAGGGAAACCGTAACTGGTGCGGTTGTCAAGAAAGAGTATCAAGGGAGAGGAATTAACACCCATGCTCGAAAGTTAAAAAAAAATATATGAAAGAATTAGGCTACAAACGCCAAGTTTTTACAGTTGATAAAGATAATATTATTGGTATAAAAAATGCTGAAAAGGATAAACAAGGCCTACATTTGATAAATGAAGAGAAAGGTGTGCTCTATTATATTAGGGAAATATAATATCAAAGTTCTTAGGAGTTTACACGATTATATGGAAATAAGTTATTCATCATATTCTCGGGAACAATAGATTCTGCCATTTTCTTCCTTCAGAATATTTAAATCATTTTTAACTGATTGAAACCAATTCATTGTTGCCACATTTGATTTATCGAAATGAAATATATGGCCTTTATAGCCAAGTTCTTTCAAATAGTTTTGTCTCATTTTACTGGCATATTTTGTTATTCCTTTGCGTTGATATTCTTTTTTTACCACATCCCCAATTTCAGCATATTTATCAATCATACGTGGGAAGAATTTTCTGCGTAAGTATCTTATAATATTTTGATTTGGATCCCCCCAATAATGGATTGAAACAATTTTGTCTCCATCAAGACAAGCGATACCATCGATTGGATTGGGTATGTACCGATTACAATCTTATATTTTATATTCAGTCCATGTATTGAGTTCTATATCAAGCGAATTTAGAAAAATTTGTAGTAATTTATTAAAATTTTTAATTTCCTTAAATTTCTTAAACTCTAGGCCTTCCGGTTTATTTTGTTCCATAGTTCATAAATCATTTACTAAAAATAAATTGTTTTCGCACCATTTTCGCGATTACACCTACTATGAATTATATAAGATCATATGTTTTTATTGTCGATAATAAACCAAGGTACTTTTCTTAAATAAGCAGTATATATACCATCAGGGTGTCCATATATTTTAAATGGAAAATATAAACTAGTTCTTTCGCCAAACATATTACCATGATCACTTGTGATTACAACTTTGGATTTAATTTCTGTTACCATTTCTTTAATATATTTTAATACAATAATTAAATTATTTTCATAAGCTTCAATTACTTGGCGTATATTTATTTTATTATTTTTTAATAGATCCTCCCACAATACATCTATTTCGATAACATCATCTTTTAATATAGATTTTCTTAAATTACTAAAACCAGAAGCTCCCTTAAAATTATAGTTAATAAATGGTTCATGAGGTTGCATAAAATGCATTATAATTTTTTTATCTCTATATTGTTCAATTAATTTCAACCCTTTTTCACATACTTTATTAGGTAGAACGGTATTAACATCTTTATCCCATCCGTAATTCCATATTGGATCAATCATAAAAAAGCGATTTTTCAAATATCTACTTACAAATGGATTAGCTGCTAGATAAATAATATCTTGCAAATCTACATTTCTATATTTTTTATTAAAATTTTCATTCAAAAATTCAGTTGTTTCTGACCCTCTAGATATCCTATATTCTAATTTTCCTTCTATGTTATTATATTTTTTAAACGTATCATATCTACAAGCATCTAATATTATTAATACATCCCAATCTTCTTCTAAAATATAAAATCCTTTATTACTAATCAACTTATGTATAATATTATTATTATATACATTCATCCACCAATTATAATCTCTATAATTTTCCACTATTTTTTTTACACCATATTTAAACTTATTAAACAGCATTTTGTGTACACTCTAATGAATATTACTTATATATATATCTCGCGGAGTTTTAATTAACGTTCGTGCGCGTATAAATAATAAGGATCAATTGTAATACGTTTTTAGTTTTAACGCATATATCTAAATGTTAATTTATAGATTAACACTTGTTAAACAAATAGTTACTATTTGTTTACAAAATAGGTTAATATATTAGTAAGTATCCAATAATATTATGTATAATAAAAACATACTACTAATAGCGATTGTTATAGCATCACTAGTGAACCCTATTGCTTTTTCAAACGCATCAAACACATTAATCTGGGAAAATGATGTGTTTAGTAATGGTTCGCCTGTATCGTCGCCAACATTAACAAGCGGAAAAACATACCTTATCCAAGTTAACGATTTCTGGTGGTACGATTTCGCAAACCATCTAGGAGCAGACGCAATGTATTATACAACAATACCTAGTTGGGACGGAATCTGGGATGACTATTTACCCTGCCCTGATGGGCACTCCTTCCTACAAATAGATGGCCAGGACGTAAACTGGGGTCCATTTGACAATGGTAACTTGGAGGGAACTGGGCACACTTATTCCATTCAATATATTGGGTCTGGAACTGACATAGTATTTTCCATCTATGACTGGGTAGACGGATACACCAACAACGTATGCCATATGCACATAAAAATATATGAAACTACACAATGCTATGGATTTACTATAGGATACTGGAAAAATCATCGAGATGCATGGCCCGTAGACGAAATAGAGATTGGTGATCAGGTACTTACACAAAGCCAAGCAATAACTATTTTGCGAAAAGCCAACTCCAAAGATGCTACCTATATGCTTAGTGCACAGTTAATAGCGGCGAAATTAAACTATATCTTGAATGGCGCACCAACACTTGTTGAAGATGCCATAATAGAAGCTGATGCGTTTTTATTCAACTATCCACTAGGTTCCAATCCACGCGGCTCCGCAAGAGATTATGCACTTGACTTGAAAGATATTCTTGATGACTATAACAACAATCTACTTTAAATTTTTTTTAGATAAAGTATAAGAAGTATGAGTTTTGCTTTTATAATATCATTTTTTAATTCTATATAAATTATTTTTTATAAATAAGAAATCCTCGTTATTTATAATTTTTAAATAATAACATAAGAACAAATATATTATCGCATATATAAACGCCCCTACCACTATATTGTATAGACTATTATATAGATTTAAAAAATTTATTATGTTAATTGACAAAAACCCGGGAATAATTGATGAAAATAATATTTTAAATTTTTCTTTATAATTAAAATTAAATTCAAATATATGTTTAATTTTATATAATATATACGTATTTGATATAAAAATTGATAAGATTGAAGTAAATATGAGTCCATTAATTCCATATATTGGTATTGTGTATATTGCTAATATTATACTTATTAAAAAATTTATAATACTTTTATAGAATATTATTCCCGTATACCCTTGACTATTTAATAAAGAATCATTAATATAATATCCGAAAGGTAGAATGGCAAAAATTATCATATAATAACTTAAATATATATCAGAATAATAGTATTTTTGCCCATATAGTAACTCAATAATATTTTTAGAATAAAATATAAATATAGATACAACGGGCAATATTGTTAAAGAAACGTATTTGATTGATTTATTGTATATCTCAGTAATAATATATTTATTTATAGAATATTGTAATTCGGAAAATGCCTGAAATAAAGTTGTTTGTATTACTATTATAATCATTAAGATTATCTGCATTATATTTTTAACAGATGAAAAATTACCAATTAATTCGTTAGTTACATTATTAACGATTATTAGATTCAATAATTGTTCTCTTATATTATATATAACTAGTGAAATATATAAAGGATACCCATAATGCAAAATATTTTTAATATTAAATAATATATTTAAATTATCAATTTTTATATTTCTTATAAAAAAAATGTATATATAGCATATGCCAATTAAAGATGTAATAAAATATCCAAAACCTGTAACAAATAATAATCCCATTACTTGAAATTCATATTTAATAAAAATTAAAGTAAATAATAATCTAATCATTGATTGTAAAATTATTAATACACTACTAATTTTTGCTTTTTTATAACCAATAAATATATAATTTATAGTCTCAAATAACGAACTACTAAATAAAAATATACTACTAATCTGTATTAATTTATAAGCATAAGGCCTGTTTATAAAAATAGAAATATTTACACTAAATACTATTACCAACGTCGTTATTATAAATAAAGAAGTTATTTTCAATAATAACCCAGTCATAATAATTTGAGAAGTTTCAATTTTTTTATCACTACTTATATTTTTAGCAATAAAATATAATAGAGATTGAGATATACCCAAATCAGAAATTGGTATTAAAAAACTTGGAATAAATAAAATAATAGAATATAAACCATAATTTTCTGGTTCTAAATATCTAGCTATTAAAATAGAGGTTACTCCCATCAATACTACAGATATAATTCTCCCAATTAATAAAAAAAACCCTTCTTTAGATAATTCCGAATATATTTTTGTTAATGACATTATATTACCTGTCTTTATATCATTAGTAAATTATTTTTTATATTAATTTTTATTGCTAAATTGCCCATTATAGTAATAGTTGTCATACGATATATAAATATAATTTTAACATAATAATTATTATGTCATAGAAAAAACTAATATACAAATTTTATCGTAAAATTCACTCTAACTGCGTTAAATTCATTCGGATTTCCTATAAATACATATAAATCGGGCGCAATAGGAACAATAAATTCAGCAGATTCAACAGTCTCTGGAAAATTAGGATAACGAGAGTAATATATTCCATCAACGATAGAACTACCAATCCAAATAAATATATCATCATTCGCAGTAAAGTTCAAGACAATATAACCCGAATAAGGTATTTCATATACATAACTTGAATTTGATTTAATGTCTAAAAGAACAGACTCATTTTCAACTAAAATCAGTTCTTTTCCATAAGTTAATATTTCCTCATACTCATCAATCAATATAGTCATATTATAGTTATTTTTTATTAATGCCCTGTTGTTTTCCGATAGTACCTCATACTCACCTCTAATCTCAGAATACATCATCGTTATATTTTCATAATAATCTTCCAATATTGTAGTTCTGTTATACAATAATATATATTCATTTGTACGTTGCTGTAATTGAAGATACACATACCCAGTAAGTAACGAAACAACCATCAACAGAATAAATAGTAAAATTGTCGTAGTGTCATATCTCTTTTTTTCTTGAGATTTAAATTCCCCCATAAATCACCTATATATGATTACATACTGATTAGATTTTCGTAAGATTATATTATTGAATAATAGTCACAAGGCATTAAAAATTATGCACTCTTAATTTATTAGCTAATATAGCCTATTTTTTTCATATATTTTAGAACCTTTTCTGCACTTTCGTCTACGGCTTCTATGTCGGTCTGAATAACTAATTCAGGATTCATAGGTTCTTCATAAGGGTCGTCTACACCTGTGAAATCCGTAATTTCTCCTGCTAGTGCCTTTTTATACATTCCCTTTACATCCCGTTCGATACATATCTCAGTGGGACATTTAACGTAAACCTCCATGTAACTACCAATTTCTTCACGAGTTTTTTTTCGTCTTTCTTCATAGGGAGAAACAAAAGTTGCTAGCACAATCACGTCATTACGAGTTAGAAGCTTAGCTACAAAGGTCACTCTTTTAATGTTCTCGTCTCTATCTTCTTTACTGAACCCTAAATCTCTTGTTAAATCTTTTCTTATAATATCACCATCAAGTCTTTCAACTTTGTAGCCCCGTTCCTTCAATATTGAAGCTACTTTATCAGCGACTGTTGTCTTCCCAGAACAGGGTAAACCAGTAAACCAAACCGTTACTCCCATTTTAACACAACCCTTAAAATACAAGTTTATTTTCGTTGTCTATATAGCAAAGGATCAACTACGTTTACCATTTCTTCCATATTCAAACCGCCCCCGAGAAACTCGTTTACACGCACCACTGTAGGCCGTATATTGACAAGTGCTTCATTGTAGTTGATGTGTAATGTTTCAACGTTTGATTGTTTTTTAAGCCATTCTTTAATTTCCAATATATGTTTCTTGTATACTGCACTCATTGTATCGTCACTGACGTCACTTGGTTGCTCACCTCTATGTTCAAGCATTTTTTTCTGGCTAGCTAAAATCTCTAAAATATCTCGGTGCATAAAAATTATCTTATATTCGTGATCTGGAGGAAGATATCTAAGAAGTACACTTATTACCTTTACGACCTTACCTTCGGCTTCTACGATCCAAGAGGCATCTTTGTCAAGCTGCTTTACCCGCTCATATTCTAGATACCCCCGAAGGTTATCATTGTCAGCCTTTCGGACGTCATCAGTTAGAACTTCTAATCCTCCTGCACGAATCATATTCATCATCATACTAGTACCGCTACGAGGTAAACCAGAGATTACTACGATCATTTCGTTAACCACTGTTTAGGGGTTGAAGGGCTCCTTGTGGCGTTGTATGGCGTCTACCACCTCGGGCCTCATCATGGTCTCGTCCGGCCTCTTCCCATCCAGCAGCAGGCTCCTCATCTTGGTTCCGCTGTAGTTCACGTGGTCCTCCTCACCGTGGGGGCATATCTTGTCGTTCTGGGGGCCACCGCACTTCCTGCAGTGGAAGAAGTTGCGGAAGAAGATGGGTACTATCCCAAGGTCCGGGTAGTCATCGAATATCTCCTGGGCCTCGAAGGGGCCATAGTAGGTGCCTACGCCGGCGTGGTCCCTGCCGACGATGAAGTGGCTGCACCCGTAGTTCTTCCTGACGATGGCGTGGTGTATGGCCTCCTTGGGGCCGGCGTACCTCATCTCCATCTCCAGGGTCACCATGGTGGCGCTGTTCCTCAGGAAGTAGTGCTTGAACACGGCCTCGTAGGTCTCCAGTATCACCTCATCGGTGAAGTCCCCTGACTTCTTCTTACCGATCAGCGGGTTGATGAAGAGACCGTCCACGAAGGCCAGAGCCGTCTTCTGCACGTACTCGTGGCCTATGTGGGGCGCGTTCCTGGTCTGGAACCCGGCAACGGTCCTCCACCCCTTCTCCCTGAACAGGAACCGTGTCTCCAGGGGCTTCAGGCGGTACTTGGGGAACTTTCCGGGTGAAGGATCGTAGACCTCGATGCATCCTCCTACGAGGATCTCCTTCATCTTGTGGGTCTTGGCTACTCCCGGGTGGGCTGGGTCCGTGGTCTTGTATATTCTCTCGCAGTGGGTCTTCCTGTCCCAGCCGTACTTCTCTTCCACATCCATCACCGCGAAGGGCTCGCCATCGCAGACCAGTGACAATCTGTCGCCTTCTCTGAACCCGGCCGCCTCGTCCATCGATACGTCTAGGAGTATGGGTATCGTCCAGGGTAGGTCGTTGGCTAGCCGCCCCTTAGCCAGGGCCGTCAAGTAGTCTTCCTGGTCTAGGGGCCCCACAAGGGGGCTGTATAGTCCGAAGGCTATGTTCTCGAAGTCCAGTCGCAGCTCCTCTGAGACGTCGAGTTTAGGGAGCTCGGCGGCCTCACAGCGTACCCTATCGATCTCGGTTTCAGGGGTGAGCCTATCCACTAGGCGTCCTCCGTGGGGTCTCGGCATGATGATCACTCTATGTAGCCGAGCTTCCTGAGGCGCTCACGGATGAGGGCCTCTTCCTCTTCGCTGTACTCGGTTTCCTCCGGGAACTCGTTCTCCAGCAGCAGCGCCACGTACTCCTCCACGGAGGTGAAGCTGGTGCCCGCGATCTTCTCCTCGATCTTCTTGTAGAGGCTGCGGGGGATCATAACAGGTACCTTTTCATCGCTCATTCTTTGCACCTTAGTTAAATTGGTCCTTAGAGCCATGATATATTAAATAAATGGATCACCCGAACATTCCTTTTAAATACTTTTTTGTTTGATCATTTTTGGGTTTAATAAAAAACGTATCTACAGGTCCACACTCAATTATTTCTCCAAGATACATAAATATAATAAAATCACCAATTCTTTTTGCTTGTCTTAAAGTATGTGTAACTAATATTATAGTAAATCGTTCTTTTAATATTTTTAGTAATAATTCTATGTTTTTAGATGAAATCGGATCAAGGGCAGATGTAGGTTCATCACAGAGCAGGACTTCAGGATCGATAGCTAAAGTCCGTGCTAGACTCAATCTTTGTTGTTGACCCACTGAGAGTTTTTGTGCTGGCTCATCAAGTCTATCGTAAACTTCATCCCAGAGACCAACTATTTTAAGACAACCCTCAATCTTTTCAATAATATCCTTTTTTTGGTAACCATGTATCTTCATACCATATGCAATATTGTCTGAAATGGACATAGGTAAAGGGCTTGGAGTCTGACCTATTAGTCCAACTCTTTTTCTTAATTCTAT
>Ga0068714_10004238_pt1 | contig 16274 bp, 9 predicted proteins | sample MTBNYHSulfiMetaG_FD_62988 | JGI IMG/M metagenome (GOLD analysis project Ga0068714, IMG submission 62988) | Enrichment culture microbial communities from rom New York Harbor, USA that are MTBE-degrading - MTBE-NYH (New York Harbor Sulfidogenic)... | ecosystem: Environmental > Aquatic > Marine >...
AGTCCGATCACCTTCTCCTGCATTTATGGCGGCGAAGATTACGATGCCCGGCTGGAACAACCGGGATGGGACCGGCCGGGATTCGATGATTCGGCTTGGCAGGCCGCCACCCCGACAGACGGCCCCGGAGGGCGCCTGGTCGCGCAGAGCGCGCCGCCGATCCAGGTGATGCAAGTCTTCAAAACGAAGCGCGTCACCGAGCCTGGCCCGGGCCTCTTCATCTATGACCTCGGACAAAACTTCTCCGGTTGGCCCCGGCTCAAGGTTCGGGGCCAGGCGGGGGCCATCGTCCGAATGACGCCGGGCGAGCTGCTGGACGGCGACGGGAAGGTCACCCAGCACGGCTCGGGCGGGCCGTCTTACTTTCAGTACACGCTGAAGGGCCAGGGAAACGAAGTCTGGCATCCCCGCTTTACCTACTATGGATTTCGTTATGTCCAGGTGGAAGGCGCCGCTCCCCAAGCCGACCCGGAGCAAGCGCTTGATCTCGACTTGGACGGGCATTTCATCCACAACTCGGCGCAAACGGTAGGACAATTCTCTTGTTCCAACCCGCTGTTCAACCGGATCCACGAGATCATCCTCGCCGCCATCCGCAGCAATATGCAGAGCGTCTTTACCGATTGTCCCCACCGGGAGAAGCTGGGTTGGCTGGAGGAGACCCATCTGATGGGGCCGTCCATTCTGTATAACCATGACGTGCAATCCCTTTGTAGAAAAATCATTCAGGATATGAGCGAAGCGCAGACCGAGCAAGGATTAGTGCCCGACATCGCGCCGGAGTACACCGTCTTTTCCGGAGCTTTCCGCGACGCGCCGGCTTGGGGCAGCGCTTATGTCATTCTGCCCTGGTACTTGTATGAGTGGTACGGTGATCAAGAGATTCTTCAGACCCATTATGAGGGGATCAAGCGATATGTGGATTACCTGACAAGCCGGGCTGAAGACCACATCGTCTCTTATGGCCTGGGGGACTGGTGCGACATCGGGCCAGCTCCTTACGGGCCATCGCAGCTGACCCCGATTGCGCTGACCGGGACCGCCATCTACTACCAGGACCTCACGACGCTGGCGAAGATCGCCGCCTTGCTGGGCAACGAGCACGATGCCAGCCGTTATGCCTCGCTCGCCCAAGACGTCCGGCGCGCGTTCAATGAGCGGTTTTTCGACCCTGAGACGAGCCAGTATGCAACCGGAAGCCAGACATCAAACGCGATGCCCCTGCTGCTGGGCCTGGTAGAACCGGCAAACGCGGCGGCGGTCCTGGAGAACCTCGTTCAAGATGTCCGCGATCACAATAATCACCTGACGGCTGGGGATGTCGGCCACCGCTACCTTGTGCAGGCCCTGGCCGAGGGAGGGCGCTCCGACGTCATCTTCGATATGACCTCCCAAACCGACCCTCCCAGCTATGGATTCCAGGTCGAACACGGCGCGACCACCTTGACCGAAACCTGGGACCCGCGCCTGGGATTCTCGCAAAACCACTTTATGATGGGCCACGTGGAAGAGTGGTTCTACCGAAGCCTGGCCGGGATCGATCGTGACCCGAGAGGCGTGGGGTTCGACCGATTCCTCATTCGACCCCAGCTCGTCGGCGATCTCACTTGGGTCAAGGCCTCTTATCGTTCCATCCGGGGCCGGATCGGCGTCGAATGGCGCATTGACGGGGGCGATTTGGATCTGAAGGTGACGATACCGCCCAACACCACCGCCACGGTGTACGTCCCGGCAACCGACATTGACAAGGTGACTGAGAGCGGCCGGCCTGCGGCGGAGTCCGAGGGCGTCCGATTCCTCAAAATGGAAGCAGACTCAGCGGTCTTTGAAGTCGGCTCGGGACACTATGCTTTCCGGTCTCAACCGTGGCGCGAGACCGACTGAGGGGAGCAGCAAATAGACTACCCCTGCAGTGCCTCACGCCAGGACGTAAAGATCGCCAAGGGACTAAAGCCTTTACGGCTTAGCGGCTTTGCGTGAGAATGGTGAATAAAGTTTGAACCGATGAGGAGAAGAGGATGAAAAACACCAGACCGTTTTTGATCGCAGTCCTTCCCGCTTTGATCCTGGCTGCTGTGTCTTGTCGAACCATTCCTCTGGAGGAGAAAGACCTTGCCATGAGAAAGACTGATAAACCTCAAAGCTCCGCTTCAACCCTCGCCCCAACGTATCTGCGATGCGAATACCGCGTTGACCCCCTGGGAATTGACGTGCTGCGCCCCCGGCTCAGCTGGATCGTCAAATCCCCGCAGCGGGGGCAGAAACAGACGGCCTACCGGGTCCTGGTCGCCAGCGACAGGACGCAGCTCAAGCCCGGCAAAAGCGACCTTTGGGACTCGGGCAAGGTGGACTCGGACGACACCGCTCCCATCCTTTACGACGGCAAGCCGCTCACGTCTATGTTACGCTGTTACTGGAAGGTGCGCGTGTGGGACAAGGACGGCAAGGCCTCGGACTGGAGCGAGCCGGCTCTCTGGACCATGGGGCTGCTGGCCGAGTCGGACTGGAAGGCGGTCTGGATCGGTATGGACGAAACCAGTTACGACCAGACCTATAGCGAGCACCTTGCCGGCGCACAGTGGATCTGGTTCCCTGAAGGCAATCCAAGGCAAAGCGCCCCCGTCGCCACCCGGTACTTCCGGCGGGCCATCACGATTCCCGAGAACCGGGAGGTCAAATCGGCTCGATTTTTCATTACCGCCGATAACAGCTTCATTTTGTATGTCAACGGAAGGAAGGCAGGAAGCGGCACAAATTATCAACAGATGGTCAATCTGGACATCACCAAGCGCCTCCAGCCGGGCCGCAACCTCGTCGCGGTAGCGACCACGAACGAAGGCGACGCGCCCAATCCAGCCGGGCTGCTCGCCGCGTTGCACATCGAATTCGCCCAAGGCGCCCCCAAGCTGTTTGTGACCGACGCGGAGTGGAAAGTGACCGACACCCCCGTTACCGGTTGGAACCGGCTCGACTTCCTGGATCATTCCTGGGCGAAGGCGAAAGAGCTGGGCCGGTGCGGCTGCTCACCTTGGGGAGAGATTTCGACCGGAGAGCTTCTCCTACCCCCGCCGAGATACTTGCGCAAGGAGTTCACGCTGAAGAAGCCGGTCAAACGCGCCACAATCTATGCAACCGCTCTCGGCCTCTATGAACTCCACGTGAATGGTGAGCAGGTCGGCAAGGATTACTTCACGCCCGGCTGGACGGATTACGACACGCGGGTTTACTACCAGACCTATGACGTCACCAAGCTGCTGGCGAAAGGGAACAATGGAATCGGCGCGATCCTGGCCGATGGCTGGTACGCCGGCCACGTCGGCTGGGGCCGCAAGCGGGATCACTACGGCGACAAGCCGCGCTTTCGGGCGCAACTGCATGTCGAGTACCGGGACGGCTCAACAGAAATCCTCGCGACGAAGCGTTCCTGGAAAGCTTCGACCGGCCCTCTGCGTGAAGCGGATTTCCTGATGGGCGAGACCTACGACGCCCGAATGGAAATGCCCGGCTGGGATGCGCCCGGCTTCGACGACAGCGGCTGGCAGCGGGTCAACGTCACCTCCCGCATCGGTGCAAAAGTCGAAGCCTATCCGGGTATGACGGTGCGCCGGTTTGCCGAACTCCCACCAAAGGCGGTTACCGAGCCGAAGAAAGGCACTTATGTGTTTGATCTCGGCACCAACTTCGCCGGCTTCGCCCGCTTGAAAGTTAACGGCGAGCGCGGCACGGAGATCGTGTTGCGATTTGCCGAGCGCCTTAACCCCGACGGAACGATTTACACCGAGAACCTCCGGGGGGCGCGGGCGACCGACACCTACATCTGCCGCGGCGGCGGACAGGAGGAAATCTGGCAGCCTCGCTTCACCTTCCACGGCTTTCAATACGTCGAGGTGACCGGCTATCCGGGCAAGCCGGGACCCGACGCAATCACCGGCATCGAAGTGACGACCCACGCTCCGGTCGTCGGCCGCTTCGAGTGTTCCGATGCGATGGCCAACCAACTCTATCGCAACATCTGCCAGACGCAGCGCTCCAACTTTATTGAGGTACCCACCGATTGTCCTCAACGCGATGAGCGCCTGGGCTGGACGGGTGACGCACAGATCTACGTCCGCACGGCGACGTGGAACAACGACGTGGCCGCTTTCTTCACGAAGTGGCTCGTGGACCTGGAGGACGCTCAAATGCCGGACGGCGGCTTCTCCGATGTTGCGCCCCGCAAAACGCACAACGGCTATGGCGTGGCCGCCTGGGGCGATGCCGGCGTGATCTGTCCCTGGACTCTGTACGAAGTCTATGGCGCCCCGGCCTTCCTCAGCCGGCACTACCAAGCGATGAAGCGCTGGATCGCTTACTGCCGGGAGCATAGCGAAGGCTTGCTTCGGCCTGCTTTCGGCTACGGCGATTGGCTGAGCATCGAGGCGGATACCCCCAAAGACGTGCTGGCGACGGCCTACTTCGCCTACAGCACAAAGCTGGCGGCGCGCGCGGCGGAAGTGCTGGGCAAAGACGAGGATGCCTTGGAATACAACCGCCTCTTTGAACAAATCCGTGAGGCGTTTAACAAGGCCTACGTCGCTCCCGATGGACGCATTCACGGCGACACCCAAACGGTTTATGTGCTGGCCCTGGCCTTTGACCTCCTGCCCCCGGAGCAGCAACCGATGGCTGTCGCCCACCTGATCGAAGATATCGAGTCCCGCGACGGGCATCTTTCAACCGGTTTTGTCGGAACGAAGGATCTGATGGGCGTGCTGACTAGAATCGGGCGCAGCGACGTGGCTTATCGCCTGTTCCACAACACGACCTTTCCCTCCTGGGGCTTTTCGCTTCAGCACGGGGCGACCAGCATCTGGGAGCGATGGGACGGTTGGACCCCCGAGAAGGGCTTTCAGAACCCGGGCATGAATTCCTTCGCGCACTATTCTTTCGGCGCGGTCGGCGAATGGATGTTCAAGACCATCGGTGGCATTGACACCGACGGGGCCGGCTTCAAGAAGATTCTCATTCACCCCCGGCCCGGAGGAAACCTCCAATGGGCCAAGGTACGTTACGACTCGATCCGCGGCCCTATCGAGACGCACTGGGAGCAGCGCCGCCGCGAGTTTCGCCTCCAAGTCGCCATCCCGGCGAATACGACGGCCACTGTTTATATTCCAACGAGCAAGCCGGATCGGGTCACCGAGGCAGGGCAACCCATCAGCCGGGCTGAGGGCGTTCGCTTTGTGGGAATCGAGAATGGCGCGGCGGTCTATCATATCGAGTCGGGCCGGTATCAATTTCGCGCTCCTCGAGGTTGAGTAAAGGACTTTCTTTATGCAACCAATTTCCTTCAGCGGCGACATAACTTCAGTCTGTCATTCCGAATCCCGATTGATCGGGATGAGGAATCTGACTTTGTCGCAGAAGGCGTCCTATAAGGTCAGATTCTTCGCTGCGCTCAGAATGACAAGGCACAATCTGCTCAGGATGACAACGCAAAGCCTGCTTTTACACTTTTGTCGCTGCGAGTAAAACATTGGGAGAGGGCATATCCATGCGTTCCAAGATAACCCGGATAGTAGGGTACTCTGTCGCGATGTGGGGGGCGCTGCTGATGACGAACTCGGATGCAAAGCAGAACATCAGATCCAGAGACGGTTTGCGTCCGGCCAACCTGCGTTGCGAGTATCGGGTGGAGCCGCTCGGTATTGATGCGCACCGGCCCCGCCTGAGCTGGGGAGTCGAAAGCGCCGAACGCTGCCAGATGCAAACCGCCTACCAAATCCAGGTCGCCAGCGATCCCCGGCTGCTCAAGAAGAATTCGCCGGACCTTTGGGACAGCGGCAAAGTGGACTCGGCCGAGACGATCCAGGCGGCCTACGGGGGCAAGCCTCTCGAACCTCGAATGCGGTGTTACTGGAGAGTGCGCGTCTGGGATAAAGCCGGGCGAGTGTCCGCCTGGAGCAAGCCGGCGACGTGGGAGATGGGTCTGCTCGAACCGGGCGATTGGGAGGCGCAGTGGATCAACGACGGCAAGCCTGCCCCGGAGCGCGACGAAGATTTCTACCGGGACGACCCCGCCCCCTTATTCCGTAAGGAGTTCCCGGTCCGCAAGCGGGTGGCGCGGGCGCGATTGTATATCTGCGGCCTCGGCTACTATGAGGCCTTCCTGAATGGCGATCGGGTGGGCGACCACCGGCTCGATCCCGGCTGGACCACTTACGGCAAGCGGGCGCTCTACAGCACTTACGACGTAACGAGCCGGCTTCGCAAAGGGCAAAACGGCCTCGGCGTCATGCTAGGAAATGGCTGGTACAACCCGCTGCCGATGCGGATGTGGGGCTGGCTGAACCTGCGGGAGCATCTGGCGGTAGGTCGGCCTCGGCTGCTCGCTCAGTTGTTCATTGAGTATGCCGACGGTTCCAGCGAGATCATTGTGACCGATGACAGTTGGAAGGTTGCCGACGGCCCGATTCTCCGAAACAGCATTTACCTCGGCGAGGTGTACGACGCGCGCAAGGAGCAGCCGGGCTGGGATCGCGCCGGATTCGACGACTCGCTTTGGCGTGCAGCGGCATCAGCGAAAGAGCCGGTCGGCGCGTTACGCTCTCAGTCCCAGCCACCGATCAAGATCACCGCGACGCTCAAGCCGGTCGCGATCACCGAGCCAAGCCCCGGAGTGTTCATCTTCGATATGGGGCGGAACTTCGCCGGGTGGGCCAGACTGCGAGTGAAAGGCCCTGCCGGGACAAAGGTTCAGATGCGTTTCGGCGAGCTGCTGCATCCGGACGGCACCCTCAACGCGATGACCAGCGTCTGCGGTCAGATCAAAGCGGAGGGGCGAGGAGGGCCGGGCGCGCCTGCCTTGGCGGATCAAAAGGACATCTACATCCTCAAAGGCCGGGGCACCGAAGTTTACACCCCGCGCTTCACCTTCCACGGCTTTCGCTATGTCGAGCTCACCGGCTATCCCGGCCGGCCGACGCGCGGGGCCATCGAAGGCTTGCGCCTGAACGCCGCGGTCGAACCTGCCGGAGCCTTCGAGTGTTCCAACGAAATCTTGAACCGCATTCAGGAGATGGTTCAGTGGACGTTCCTGAGCAATCTGTTCAGCGTCCAGTCGGACTGCCCCCATCGCGAGAAGTTCGGCTACGGCGGCGACATTGTCGCGACCGGGGAAGCCTTCATCCACAACTTTGATATGGCGACCTTCTATGGCAAGGCGGTGTCCGATCTGGCCGACGCGGCCCGGCCCGGAAACCGCTTGACGGAAACCGCGCCCTATGTCGGCATCGCCGATGAGGGTTTCGGAGAAGGCTCAGGACCGATCGGCTGGACGCTGGCTTATCCCTATCTTCAGTGGATGCTCTACCAGTATTACGGCGACCGGCAAATCATCGCCGACCACTACGAGACCACGCGCCGGCACGTAGAATTCCTGCGTTCCCAGGCTGAGGATCACCTCATTGACCGGGGAATCAGCGATCATGAAAGTCTCGATCCCAAGCCGGTCGCCCTGACCGGAACCGCATTCTACTATCATCACGTGGAGCTGCTGGCAAAGTTTGCCGAGATCCTCGGCCGCACCGAGGATGCCCGGCATTACAGCGCTCTCGCGGCCCAAGTGAAGGAGGCCTTTATCAACCGGTTTCTGGAGGCCGGCGGCGACCGATTCGACAGCGGCACTCAGGCTTGCCAGGCGTTTGCCTTGTATTTCGACCTGGTTCCGCCGGGCGAGCGCGAGGCGGCGCTCAAGGTCTTAGAGCAGGAAGTGCTCGAACGCCACCAGGGTCACCTGGCCACCGGGATCTTCGGCACCCGCTACCTTTTGCGTGTTCTGAGCGACCTGGACCGCGCGGAGATCGCTTATGGCATCGCGGCTCAGAAGGATTTTCCCGGCTGGGGGCATATGCTGGCGAATGGCGCAACCACCCTTTGGGAGCATTGGGAGTTCAGCGACAATACCTATTCTCACAATCACCCGATGTTCGGCTCGGTGAGCGCGTGGTTCTTCGAGACGCTGGCCGGCATTCGCCCCGACAGCGGCGCGGCCGGTTTCGACCGCATCCTGATCAAGCCCGCCCCGGTCGGCGATCTGAAATGGGCGCGCGCCCGGTATGACAGCGTCCGCGGACGCATCGAGAGCGAGTGGCGGCTCAAACGAAACACCTTCTCTCTCGATGTCACCCTGCCGGCGAACACGACAGCGACGGTTTACGTTCCGGCGCGCCGCGAAGGCGACGTCACCGAGAGCGGGAAGCTTGCCACCGAAGCGGAAGGCGTTCGCTTTCTAAGAATGGAAGACGGAGCCGCGGTGTACCAAGTCGGCTCCGGACGTTACCGGTTTGCGTCCCGCGGCAGAGGTGCCCCTTCCCCGCCCCGCTGACCCCTGTTCCGGTGGGACACAGAAACGGAATTGACAGGATTGACAAGATAAACAAGATGCAAAGAGCGAATCCTGTGAATCTTGTAAATCCTGTCGAAAAAGGAGAGCTCGATGACGATTGATGAATTAACCGAGAAGGTCATTGGCTGCGCGTACCGGGTGCACAATCACTTGGGAGCAGGATTCCTGGAGAAGGTCTATGAGAACGTCCTGCGAATCGAGCTGGCCGAAGCCGGCTTGAAGGTAAAGCAGCAATACCCTATCCCCGTATTCTATCGGGGCCAATCGGTCGGAGATTTCTTCGCCGATCTGATGGTGGAAGACCGGTTGATTATCGAGCTAAAGGCGGTCCAAAACGTAGCAAAAGAGCACGAAGTTCAGTTGGTCAACTATCTGGTAGCAACGGGCATCGAGAATGGTTTATTGATCAATTTCGGCTCCTCCGTCACAGTGAAACGAAAGTTCAGGCAATACCGGGAGAGACAACATTGACAAGACAAGAAGGGAAATCCTGTCCACCCTGTCCAAAGGATTCATAGCACGACGCCCGACACTGAAGCAGAATCGACAGGAGTCACAAGATAAACAAGCTGAAAAAGCTAATCGTGTTAATCGTGTCAATCTTGTCCAAAGAATTCAAGGCATGATGGCGAACACCGAAGCAGAATCGACAGGAGTCACCCACAAACTCTTTTGAGAAGCCGATAAAAAGATATGAAGAGCTAATCTTGTCAATCCTGTCTCATCAAAGGATCGTCTTGTTCAACACATTGGCGTAACCGGAGGACACCCTCCGGACTGCCGACGACAATGATGCCGTCCTCGGGCTGAAGTACATCCGAGGCACGCAGGGAGGTGAGTTGCTCCTGTCCCCTGCGGATGCCGATGACAGTCACGCCGTAACGGTTGCGGAAATCCAGCTCTCCCAAGGTCTTGCCCGCCCAGGCAGAATCAGGGGGAATGCGCATCTCGCCCGCACCGAAGGCACTGTCCTGGTCCTGCGGCGCGCCCAGCTCGCGCTGCCTCAAATGGTCTATGGCCCGGCGCGCCTGTTCCGGAGGACACAACAGGACGATACGGTCGCCCGGATACATCTGAAAGTCCGGCCCCGGGTTGAAATGGACCTTACCCGCTCGGCTGACGGCCAGGACTGACACTCCGAGCTCCCGGCGGAGATCCAGTTCACGCAGCGTCCGGCCGCTGAATACAGAACCCGGTTGAAGCGAGACCTCCTCCAGCACGGCGGGCCAGTCCCGAAGACCGGGCAGCGACTGGACGGCCCCGGTTACCGCTTCCACCGCCTGTTCGGCGGCATCGTTGAACGGCTGCAATACCAGATGGGCTCCCAGGCGGTGATACGTTTCGGCATTCTCCGGATCGGCGGCTGCCAAGGCGATCCGTCCATTGAAGCTCGCTTGTGCCAGGAAATGGAACAACGCAACATTGATGTCATGGTCACGGATAGTGCAGAGCACCCAGCGTGCCTTGTCGAGCGGGAGTTGGGGCAGCATTTCAGGATCAGCGACATCGCCGTAGACCACCGGCAGGCGCATTTCCCGTCCGCGCTCCAGAGCGTGAGGGTCGAAATCAACCGCAAGCAGATTCCAGCCGTATTGCTGAAGTCGAGAGGCGATGGCGCTGCCATACATGCCCAAGCCCATCACGATGATCAGGTGGCGCTCCGAGAGGCCTGCCTCCACGACGGCCTTCGATTCCCGGTAGGGGTTGGCCCGCTCGAAGACGCCCAGTGCGCCGGACAGACGCGCGTAGAGCCGGCTGGAATACAGAATCATATAAGTTGAAGCGAAGATCGTCGCGACACCGACCAGCGTAATCAGGCTCATCGTGGGGGGGTCAATGTGCCCGAGGCTCAGCCCCAGCGCGGCAAGAATCAGGGAAAACTCACTGATCTGCGCCACAGCCAGGCCCGACATAAAGCTGGTGCGCTTCCGGTAACCCATCAGGCCCATAATGATCATCACGATCACAGGGTTGCCCACAAGAACAAATACGGAGAAAACCAACGCCTTGCCCAACTCGGCTCGAAGCGCCGACAGGTTCAACTGTGCCCCCAGACTGATGAAGAAGAACAGCAGCAGAAAATCCCGCACGACCACCAAGCGCGCCCCGATGGCGTCTCGCTGTTGCGTTGATGCCAGCGAGACCCCGGCCAGAAACGCGCCTACTTCCTTGCTGAAGCCAAGTAGTTCCGCCGTCGAGGCCACAACGACCGCCCAGGCAATAGCGGACAGGACCAGCAGCTCCTGGGAGCGGGCAATGTAGTTCAGGACTCGGGGTAGGACCCAGCGCATCAGTACAACGATCGCCCCGAGCATCACCACCCCTTTGCTCAGGATCAACAGCGACTCGGTAAGGAAGCCGCCCCCTTCCGGCTCGCCGCCGAACGCCGTCAACCCGATCAAAGCCAGGATCGCCGCAATGTCCTGCACAATGAGGAATCCAACGGCGATGCGGCCGTGGAGCGAGTCAATCTCCTTCTTGTCCGACAGCAGCTTGACGATGATAATCGTGCTGGAGAACGTCAAGGCGACCGCCACGTACACTGCCTTGACCAGCGACAGGCCGAAGGCCAAGGCAATGAGAAAGCCGACAAACGACGTGAAGACGACTTGGCCGAGACCCGTCGCCAAGGCCACCGGACCGACCGTTCGGATCATCCCTACGTCGAGCCGAAGACCCACCACAAAGAGCAGCAGTGAAATCCCGATGCTCGCCAAAAGCTCGATTTCGTGTGCTCCCTTGACGAGACCGATGCCGGACGGGCCGACCAGAATCCCCGCGAACAGGAACGAAATGATCAGCGGCTGGCGCAGCTTCAGTCCGATGGCCGCGATGGCCGCGGCAACCGCCAAAACCCCCGCAATTTCAGCAAACGGCGTCCATTCCATCTGGATTCTTTCCAGTCCGGGTTATGTCCCTGCAATCCCTGGTCATCAGGAGAACGTTGCAAATATCATAATCGATTACAAAGTCGCTGTGAAGCGCAGCAAGACGGAGATAGGCTCCGCCTCATCACGGGCATTAGGGCGCTAAGCGTCCGACTGTTTGAGCCGAGAGGCGCAGGAAACCGAGAACCGCCGTCAACGGGCGGCCATGTTGGAGCAAAGCCAAGGGGTGTGGAAGGACGTCGCGACAGCTCTTGTGACCACGGCATAGGCACAAGGCCCTGCGCGCTCCGCCGCCGCAGAAACTTGGCCTGCATCTTGTTGGATAAGAACGAACAGCTCCCCGGGTAGGACTCGAACCTACAACCCAGCGGTTAACAGCCGCTTGCTCTACCGATTGAGCTACCGAGGAATCGCATCCCGTCTCCTGAAAAACCCAGCCCCGCCTGACGTAAAAAGGCCGCTCCGCAGAGCGTCCGGGCCACACCTTCCAGGGACAAACTCAGCCGAGACTATATCCACCCGCCCCCGCCCTGTCAAGCGCTTTTTGAGGCGGACCGGAAACCCGGACAATCATTAAGTCTCTGTATTCCCAAGGCTTAGACTCCCTCAGCCGGTCGCCGGCAACCCTCAGTCCCTGTGCCAATGCGAAGCAAAGTAAAACAGGTCAAGCTCGTCCACGCACCCGTTGTGGTCAAAGTCGGCCCGGTGTCCCTCCTCGGCATACAGGGGATCGCCCCGCTGAAGACCGAAATAATAGCCGAACTCAAACAGGTCGTCCGAGTCAATGCGGCCGTTGCCGTTGAAGTCGCCCGGCCGCTCGCTCCGAGTCTGCGCCCCGACGCCCAGGACCCAACCGACAGCCAGGACAAACAGCATCCCGCCGACTGCCAGCGCCCTCGGTCTCAGCAGCTTTCCCATCGCCATTCCCGCTTTCGTCCATGCTGCTCTTCTGCGCATCGCTCGCTCCATCCTCAAGGACGACCTTTGATCAGGATATTAGCGCGAGTCTATACTCTGTCAACGGCTATCGCCCACTTGTGTCACGCTTGACAAGCGAACCTGTTCTGATAGCTTGCGCCCTCGGCTCTCCGGCGATTCGGTTCGCCCCTTGCCGGGAATGCGGGGAAAGGAGTTTCGCGTGGAAGCCCGGACGATTCGAGTTCGCTTTGCCCCCAGCCCGACCGGTTTTCTGCACTTGGGCGGGGTGCGCACCGCGCTCTATAACTGGCTCTTCGCCCGCCACGAGGGGGGAAAGTTTCTGCTGCGCATCGAAGACACCGACCGCAGCCGGCACTCCGAGGAAGCCGTCGAGGTCATCCTGGAGGGGCTGCGCTGGCTCGGCCTCGACTGGGACGGCCCGGCGATTCATCAGGCCGAGCGCCTGGCGCTTTACCGGCAGGCGGCCGAAGCGATGCTGCAAAAAGCGCTGGCCTACCGCTGCTACTGCACACCCGAACAGCTCGAGGCGATGCGCAAGGAGCAGCAGGCACGCGGGGAAAGCGTCGGGTACGACGGCCGCTGCCGTCACCGAACCGAGTTTCCCGAAGGGCAGCCCTACTGCCTTCGCTTCCGGGTCCCCGAGGGAGACCCCATCGAATTCGAGGACCTTGTCTATGGGAAAATCACGGTGGATCGCAAGGAGCTCGACGACCTGGTGATCCTCAAAACCGACGGCTTCCCTTCCTACAATTTCGCCAACGTGATTGACGACTCCGAGATGAAGATCACTCACGTTATCCGGGGCGAGGATCATATCAACAACACCCCCCGGCAAATCGCAATCTATCAGGCCTTGCAGCTCGAGCCTCCCCGCTTCGCCCACCTGCCGATGATCGTGGATGAGAACCGCAAGAAACTCTCCAAGCGTCATTCGGCGGCCAATGTACTGGCTTATCGGGAGGAGGGCGTCTTACCCGAGGCGCTGTTGAATTACATCGCGAAGCTGGGCTGGGGCTATGGCGATCAGGAGTTCTTCACCCGGGAGGAGCTGATCGAGAAGTTCACGCTGGACCGGGTCAACAAGGCCGCCTGCGCCATTGACCCTGAGAAGTTCCAGTGGCTCTGCGGAAAGCACATGGAAGCGGCTTCCAGCGAGCGCCTCGGCCGCCTGTGGCTCGAGCGCCTGGTCGAGCAGGGGGTCATCGGGCCGGAGCGCCGGGACGCTTTGCTTGGCACCGCCTGGCTCGACAAGGCGGTCGCCACGCTGAAAGTGCGCGCCAAGACGATAGCCGAAATGGCGGCCGCCGGGCGTTTCTATTTCGTCCTGCCGGACCGCTATGATGAAAAAGGCGTCCACAAGTTTCTGAAGCCGGGCGTCCTGCCCGCGCTCGAAGAGCTCTGCTCGGCCCTCCGCCCGCTCGAAGAACCGCTGGCCGAGGCCGCGCTCGAGGAGCAGTTCAAGCTCGTTCTGGAGAAGCATGATCTCAAGTTGCTCAAGCTGGCCCAGCCGGTGCGCATTTTTCTCACCGGGGGCACCGCCAGCCCGGGGATCTTCGAGGTCATCTCGCTGCTCGGCAAGGAGGAAACCCTCCGCCGCATCGAGAACGGCCTCGAGTTTATGAAAACCCGCCCGGCGGAGTAGCGGCTTCAGTCGCGTGAAATAAACTGCGACGCGTCATAGAACGCAACCCCGAGTTTTTGCTTCGGGTCGCTTTGCACGCGTTCGTGGCAGCTCGCGTAAGGAGGACCGAACCATGCTTGCGGAGTTCGCCATTTTCCCCATCAGTAGCGGCGAGAGCGCCAGCGGCGCGGTCGCCGAAATCCTCGATATCATTGACCGCTCGGGGCTGCCCTACCGGTTGACGCCGATGGCGACCATCGTCGAGGGGGAATGGGACGAAGTGATGGCGCTGATCCAGCAGTGCCACCGCGCCTGCCGCGCCAAGCACCGGCGGGTGTACACCCGAATTCACATTGACGATCGCGAGGGCGCCACCGGCCGGCTCGAAGGCAAAATCGCCTCGGTCGAGAAAAAGCTGCGGCGCAAGCTCAAGACCGGGGAGAAGGGTAATGCAAAATGAAGTACTGTTTGCCTCGGTGCAACCGGAGGAATCTCACACTCCTAACGCTTCTCGGGCTATCTGCTCCACCTTTTCCGCAAGCGCGACGGCGATTCGCATTTCTTCAATGGTGATTTCCGGCAGATCGCCTGGATAGCGAAACTCCACGGCATACGGAGTCAATTCAGCGCAAGGCTGAAGCTCCTCGGCGGCCGCAGGGTCCCTGGAGGCAAGAAGGTTGATCAATTCCAGGAGGTCGTGCGTTTTGGGAAACTCAATCTGACGCCAAGTCAGAAGGGATTTTAGAAACTTCTCAGCGGCCTGTTGGCAGTGAAAAACAATCGCAGCACCGTAGGGCATCCGCCGCTCAAACAACTCCTCCGCAAGCCGCAGATCCTCGTCTGCCTTCCTCAACCACTGAAGGGCCAGCCGCCTGCGAACCTCCTCAGGGCCTTTCATAGATCACCTTGCCGTACTTGTCAGCCGGATAAGCGACCCCGCCGACGACGTCCTTTTCCTCCTCAAAGCGCTGGGTCTCCAGAGGTATCACGTCAATGGGACGGTTGAGATCCCCGAGCGCCCTTCGCAGGCGCACACTCTCTTTCCTCGGATCCGAAATGGACGGCATCAAGACAAGAAGATCAATATCACTGTCGTCGCTCGGCTCTCCCGCCACGGTCGAGCCGAACAGAACAATGCGATCCGGACTTGAAGCGCGCAGAAGACGGCGGACAATCTCGTCAATCAACGAGTCAGGCACATGAATCATTTTCCGTTCCACCTCAGCGGACTATGAGAAAGGGTCTGGAATGTCCGAAAGCTCACCTCGTATCAGACGCTGTCGCACTGAGAAGACTCAACAACGATTCTACCCGTCCCAAGGATTCCAAGTCAACCACCTGTCAAGCGCGCTTGCCTCGCCGAAGCAACGGCGCGACCAGGCCGCGGGTGGCCCCCTCGATGGGGCGCAAGCGCTGCATCCGCTCTTCAATCGTCTTCAGCATCCCCACATTATCGCACATCTTGTAGCAGTCAATCGAGGCAAAATAGGGATCGCTCTTGGGCAGGGATTTCGCCTTGCGCCGGAATTCATCGTAGCGCGAAGAGTACCAGATGTCGCGGAAAGGCTTCTCGTAGATGTTTCCCAAGGGCTTGCTCTGTCCCTTGCAGCACGGAATGACAACCCCGTCGGCCTGGATGATCACGTGAAACCACCCAATCTGGCACGGCACGCGCTCCAGCACCGAGCGATCCAATTCGCCCTCTCCCTCCGACAGCGCGCCCAAACGCCGGCTGAAATTGTCCATCTCGTAGAGGAATGTCCCGGGGCCGTGATGCCCCTCCATCCGGCGCACTTCCTCCGGAATCGAGTCGAGTTGGCGCCGGACCTTTTCTCGCATTGAGTCGGTAAGGAGGAGAACATCGGTCGAGCCGGGGAAGGTATAGGCCAGGGTGAAATCCACCGCCGCCGCGCCGACGTCGGCGGCATAGTCCACCATCGTGCGCACCTCGTGGTGATTCTGCTTGAAGATGACGTTGCGGATGATGACCTGCGGCGGGGCCAGTCGCCGGCCGCCTTTCAATTCATCAAGCCGGCGCAGCGTCTCATCAATCTTGACAAACACTTCTTCGCCCGATTTCGGATGCGTCGCCGCGTAGGTCTTCGGCGTCGCCGCCCACAGGCTGGCATAGATCCGATCCACGCCCAGCTGCACCATCCGCTCGGCCCGCTTTGGCGTTACCGGCGTCAGATTGGTGGTAACAAAACAGCGCATCCCGAGCGACTTCGTACGTTCGAGCGCCTCCATCATGGAGGGATAGATCATCGGCTCACCGCCGCCGACAAACTGAATCTCTTCGCAACCCTCTTGCGCCAGCTCGTCCAGCAGCTGCGCCGCCTTCTCCCAATGCAGATCGACCTGGGGAGGAAGATGGCGCCCTTCGAGCAGGGGAGAGAAACTCCAACAGGCAAGACAGTCGAGGTTGCAGCGGTTGGTCAGG
>Ga0068714_10004240_pt1 | contig 16274 bp, 15 predicted proteins | sample MTBNYHSulfiMetaG_FD_62988 | JGI IMG/M metagenome (GOLD analysis project Ga0068714, IMG submission 62988) | Enrichment culture microbial communities from rom New York Harbor, USA that are MTBE-degrading - MTBE-NYH (New York Harbor Sulfidogenic)... | ecosystem: Environmental > Aquatic > Marine >...
CGCCTGCAGAACCTGCCCTTCAAGACCTCCGGCAACTATATCGCAATGCACACCGGATCCGATTATCGCCCTCTGATGCTCAAAGGAATAAACCTGGGATCTTCCCCGCCGGGATATTTTCCGGGTGAAATAGCGTATGCCATCGCACCTGATATATATGAGAAATGGATAAAACAAATGGCAGAATCGGGATTTAACAGCATTAGGATTTATACCCTGCACCCTCCGGCCTTTTACGAAAAGCTTGCCGAATACAACCAGAGAAATCCCGATAATCCGCTTCTCCTCTTCCAGGGCATCTGGCTTGAGGAAGTGGAGGACAGATATGATCCTGCCGGGTGGGATCTTATCAACAGGTCATCATCATTTGTAAAAGAAATAAGGGAGGTGATCGACTGTCTGCATGGGAACGGCGACATAGCGTTCAGATACGGCAAGGCATATGGAAGATATCTGACCGATGTCTCAAGATGGACCGCCGGATATATAATCGGACGGGAGATAGCTCCACAGGAAGTCGACTCGACCAATAACAGACATCCGGGCCTTACAACTTATTCCGGCACGCATTTCAGCATTAGCGGAGCTGATGCCGCCGAAGTGTTTGCCACCAGGATGCTGGACGAGACTGTGACATACGAAGGGCAGAAATACAACATACGGCGTCCGGTAAGCATCTCGAGCTGGCCAACACTCGATCCGCTGACACATCCGACTGAGATCCATACCGACGAGGATGTGGCATCATACGATATCACAAAGATAAGTGGCCGCACAAATGAGCCGGGGATCTTTGCCAGCTATCATGCATACCCCTACTATCCCAACTTTATAAGCCTGGAGCCTCAATACAGGTCATACAGCGATGCTCAGGGGCCGAACAGCTATCTGGGCTACATCAGCGACCTTAAAGGACACTACTCAGACATACCTCTTCTTATAGCAGAGTTCGGCGTTCCCTCGAGTTGGGGCAGCGCCCACCAGTCGTACAGTGAGATGCATCACGGCGGTTACTCTGAGCAGCAGCAGGGGGAAAAGAACATGCGCCTGATGCACAACATTATGGATGCCGGCTGCGGGGGCGGATTCATGTTCGCCTGGATGGACGAGTGGTTTAAGCCGACATGGATAGTGCTATATCTCGAAGCTTACGGACTGCTGTCGGGCGGGACAATGATCCCTACACGACAGCTTTGGCATAATCTTGCTTCCGCCGAGCAGAATTTCGGACTCATATCATATGATCAGAGCAATATCCTTCCGCTCGTTTCATACCAGACTGACAAGCCATCAGGACCCGTCAGGCAGATCGATGCCACCAACGACAATGCGAACTTCTATCTTAATATTGAAACAGCCAATAATTTATCACCCGGCGACACCATTATGGTTGCTTTCGATACCTATCGCAATGACACAGGTGAATCGCGCCTTCCCAATGGAAAGCTTCTTTCCAACAGATCGGAATTTCTTCTGCAAATGGTCCTTTCACAGGACACAGCACTTTATCACGTCACAGAGGCATACGACATGAACGGTCTTACTCCAAGGTTCAACCTGGCCGATCACGATGTACAAAAATTCAGAAGCACAGTGTCGGATGGCGCTCCATGGGTCGTGATGCAATGGATAAATGACGGCTATGAATTCACCTCTCACGACGTTGGTCGTATACGCATGGAGAATTCTTCTGATTTCTCTTTCGGATCGCTTACCGTGGCTGCCTGGAGCGGAAATAATATTAAGATAAGAATACCCTGGACCCTCCTTTATTTCCACGATCCCACCCAGATGAAGGTTATTGACGGGGCCGTATCGTATGACGGAGGATATAACTTTGATATTCTGACCACCTCTTCCGATGGAATAGCTATTTCTGTTTATCGTGAAGGGGAAGTAACGTCTTCAACTACGCGCTATAACTGGGACAAATGGCTTATTGTCCCCCCGACTGTTATAAGGGATAAGAAAGCTCTGCATGTGATCAGGGATGGTCTTTCTGCTATTCCGTATTTTGCCGATTGACTTTCGGCTGTACGACCGTTGGCCTGGATTTGGGCTTTGACTGTGACGGAATGTCTGATTCTCCTTTCTTCTTACCTACAAATCCACTCCGGGCTGCCTGGCCCCATCCCTTCTTTCCCCTCAGCACCTGCAGGTTGCCCCTCAGCGCAAAATATGTGTGGACCGGATAGAAGAAAGGTTCAAAAAGCGCTGTGGCAAGAAGTCTTAATACATCCCTTTTCTTCTTATACTTATGAAAGGTGATCTCCTCGAAGAGCACTGCCCAGGTCGAGAGGCTCACGGCAAAGGTATACACAAAGATGAAGAGAAGCAGATAAAATGGCCAGTTGAGAGAGCTGGTAATGATCAGGTAAATTGTATAAACAAATCCGGCAAAGGCTATCAGTGGCGCCAGCCACTCAAAGAAAACCCAGTAAGGGTACCCCAGAATGCCCAGGCGTCCGTATTTCGGATTAAGAAACATTTTCCTGTGGCTGCGCAGCGACTCTACCAGGCCCCTTGTCCAGCGGGTGCGCTGCCTTGTCATCGACTTCAGGTCGGATGGCACTTCGGTCCAGCAGAGGGGGTCGGGAATATAGGTGACTTCATACTTCTGATCGTTCTCAGCCATATAGCGGCGCATACGGAGAACGAGCTCCATATCCTCCCCCACCGTTTTAATACTGTAACCTCCCGCCTTAATTACAGTCTCACGGTCGAAAATACCCATTGCCCCGGAGATCAGCATAAGCCCGTCGAGATGGCTCCATGCCATTCTGCCGAGCAGGAATGCCCGGGTGTATTCAAGCACCTGAAGACGGGGAAGTATCTTTTTCGGGATCTTTATCTCGCGAATATGACCCCGTTCCACATCACATGAGTTGACTATCCTGATGACACCGCCGGAACCTATCACCTTCTTATCCTTCTCCTCGAGGAAAGGCTTAACCAGCTTAAGGATGGAATCGGGCTCAATAATGGAATCTGCATCGATGGAGACAAAAAGAGAACTCTGACAGATGTTTATCCCGGCGTTCAGCGAGTCGGCTTTCCCACCATTGACCTTGTCGATCACCGTAAGCCTGTTGTAGGAGGGATCCTTTGAACGGTAAATACCCCTTATCCTTTCGCATGGTATCCTGTAATCGAAGTAATAGTTGACCCTGGTCAGATCATAAGCCTTCACCATCTTGTCAAACATATCGTCGGTCGAGCCGTCGTTAACGATAATGACCTCAAAGTTGTTATAATAAAGTGAAAGCAGTGTGCGTATATTATCTATAATCGTCCGGCTTTCGTTGTATGCAGGCGCTATAATTGAGATTCTCGGACTGAGGGGCGAGAGTACCAGGGAGTTATAGTTTATGTAGCTGTTCTTGCGGAGGTATCTGCGCAGAGCCAGAGCCGAGAAGATTCCCAACGACAGGTAAGACCCGAAGAGTATCAGGGTAAGTATAAATACGATTTTACCGAAAATTATGTCCATCTTACTTTCTTCTAATAAATCCTTCGGTCGAGCACGTGTCTCACAATAATATTATAGTTCTTGTATTCCGATTTCATAAGTTTGACGAGAGCTTTCACCCCTTCCTCCCCCATGTTTTCAATTGCCTTTACCGCATCTATCTGAAGCTGTACGTCATCTTCCTTGTCGAGGACAAGCTTGAGGAATCCCATCATAGACACATCAGGCATTCTGCCCATCGCCCTTACAATCTCAAGGCATACCTGGTACTCCTGGTCCTTGTACATTTTCTTCATGGGTTCAAGGGTTGTTCTCATATCCAGATCTCCCGCCACCTGCACTGCAAGCTGGCGCACTTCAGGAGATGGGTGGGAAAAAACTTCCCTCAATCCATCCTCAGCATCTTTCTGCTTAAACTCCCTTATCATCCTCAGGGCAAACATCACAACTGTCGGATTCGGGGAAGTGAGCCATTGCCTGAATTCAGGTACGGGAAGCTCGTGCTGTACCAGAAGTTCGTGCAGAGTTATCTGCTCCCACAGCGAAAAAGGCCTTGTGAGATGGGAAAGGAACTCAAAGGGATTCTCGTCGCTCAGTCTCACCAGGGCTATCTGTGCTTCCATTCGGAGGATCTCGTTCGATGAGTTGATAGCCTTATAGATTGAAGGATTGGCATCTTTGATATTCATGAATGCAAGCTCCCGGAATCCTTTTATCTTTTTGTGCCATCTGTAATCGGTTGCCCGGGCGATTGAATCCCTGTCAAGTCCGAGATGTTTGTAGAGCCCCAGCAGTTTCTTTGCATCATCGCCTTTCAGGTTTATGCTTACATCGATCATCTGGTTGATCAGCAGCTGCCTTCTGAAAGTATTTGATGCTATGGCCCTGAAATCCTGAGGAGTGGTCTCGCCAAAAAGGTAGTCAATAATAAGAGTCTGGTATTTCTCCATCAGGTATTGCTTCAGCCTCTCCTCCCTCTCCATCCTGGTGCGGTTGAGGAGTATCACTATCAGCAGGAGCACCATTGTAACAAGACATATTGAAATGGTGATTATCAATGCATTGACCAGGGCAATCGATTTGCCCAGATAGGTGATCCTCCTGAGCCAGGGGCTGTCACCCCTGATGAAGAGTATGTCGCGGGCAGCGGCTTCAGCTTTTACCATTAATTCCCCTGAATCGGCTTCCTCAGGATGTTGTTTGGTCAGTGTATCCCCGGCAATCTGTGTAACCTGGATAGAATCGCCGGTATGCAGGACATCAGCGGATTCACTCCGGATCTCTATCTGATCTGCATCTCTCATCTCCTGTTCCGTCACGGGAACATCCGGTAATTTTGTAACCCGGACCTTGTAAAACCCATCCTCATATATGATTACAGCTTCGCTGTCAATATGCTTCCTGGCTATCCTGAAAAGTGCCTCAGCATTATATCTCAACCTGAATGCTCCTATCTGAAATGGATGTCTGTCGCGGGAGTACCTGTTGTACCGCTCTGAAATTATCTGCGACAGCTCTGCTTCTGAAGGAGTTTCCGCCTCAACTGACAATATTGCCTCATAGGAAATAGTATCTGAAATCTGGCCTGCGGATAAAGCAGAGAGCCTGACGCCTGCAAGGAAGAATGTAAATAATATCAGAAGCGTGTACTTCATTATTTCATTTTAATGGCATAGGTTAAATTTACATTTCCTTCAAACCTGTTGCGGAATACTGATTCTTCATACTCTTCCGAAGAATACCCTGCGCCTATGCGCACCATCATTCTGCCCGTCAGTGAAAAATTATATGCAATTCTGACACTCTGGGCGCTCAGCCTCATCAGATCAGCCTGGACATCGAACGGCTCATCCGGAGCGGTCCCTGTGCCAAGAGTAATCTGGAGGTAATCAGTGTCGTTAAAATATCGCCTTCCGGTAAAATAGAATGAGGTTGTGGGACCATCATCCTTGAAATAAACATATCCCTTGGCCGCGAACCAGAATTTGTCAATATATTTCTCAACCGATAGTGAGGCGATATAGATGTTCCGTGTGAAATAATAGTAATTCATTCCTGCCGAAAGCGCCCATCCGTCAGGAAGGATCTGCCATAGCTCCACTGCTGCCCTGTGGCGCGGGAACCAGCTTCCCGGGCTGTAGGCATAAGATAAGTAGCCATAGTTCCTGGAGCCGAGAGTCGGCCAGGCTTCCGCCTCAAACTGCACCTCTGTTTCATTACGCGGGGTGGGTTCGCCGATAATGATATTCCCGGCATTAACATAGACTGCTGCGGGTCCCCGGCTGAACCGGTGCCCTGCACCTGCCTTGAAGACCTGCCAGAAACGTTTGTAGGGTTCGCTGAAAGTATCAAAGAGATAGCCGGCACGGATATCGGTTGCCACAGGAGTGTATTCTTTCGACCATAAGCCAATATCTCTTTTAACATCAAGTGCATCCTGATTGCCGGGTTCAATCGTGAGCAGAGTATCAATTACGGCTTCAGCCTGTTTGAAATTCTTCTGCCATGCAAGTATGCGGGCAAGAAGCACTCTTGCATCACCGTATCCGGGGTATTCATTTACAAGCTTTCGGGCTGCAGCGACAGCATCTGACAGGTTGCCATCAAACGCTGTTGTCCTGATCCTTGAATATTCAGCCTCAGGATCTGTTATTTCCTGCGATAAAAGAGGCATATGAAGACCGAAGCCTGACAAAGTCAGAAACAGAAATGAGAAAATGAGATACCTGCGCATAATCATTTGTTCAGTATCAATCTGATCTTTTGCACAAGATCCGACGGATTGAATGGTTTAACAATATATCCATCAATCCCCAACTCCTTTGCCTGCTTCTGCATCTGCGGATCACTGAAAGCGGTCAGGAATATCACGGGAGTATCTTTCTCCTGCTCCGACCTGACAAATTTGACCAGCTCAAGACCACTGTGATACGGGAGATGAATGTCTACAATGAGGAGATCGTAATCATTCTTCTGCAGAAACTTAATTGCCTCATTCCCGTCCTCGGCAGTTTCGGTCTCAAAACCTTCCCTCTCGAGCACCACTGAAAGGGTTTTGTTAGCCAGCCGGTTATCTTCGCAAATCAGTATTTTCATTATTCCTGCAACAATTAGTGCAAAAAAAGTGGAACATTATTTCTGCTCCGATCCTTAATAACGGTAGCAAAAATGAGAAATTTTATCAGCTACTCCAAGAAAAGAGAACACAATTTTGATTTTCACCACTTTTTACGGGATAAACGACTTAGAATCAACCTCCAAATCCGCAATCCGCAATCATAAGGAGAACCAGTAGTTAAGCTTAACCAGGAAAATGTTACGCGGATAGAGTTTCCCCAGCTGACTGAAGGATTCTCCGACAGACGCATCCGGCACATCGGTGAATCCGGTCCTTTCACCCGACCATACCAGATATATGAATGAACCAAGGCGGTACTCCCATCTTGCTACCAGGTTTGATCTGAACTGGTGAAAGTTGAAATCGGGATTTCCTATTGAATAATCAGCAACGAGATCGTTGTTTTCATCAAGCAGATAACTGTCTCCTGATAGCACGGGATTGTCAAAAAGTTCAAACCTGTCAGAATATTCAGCAGCAAGAGGAGAAGTAACTCTTTTAAAGTCCGAGTAAATACCCCTGGAAACAAAGGGGCTGCCGTAATACTGAACCGAGAATTCCGGGGTGATATTCAGATCAACCCTGAATGTAAGTCCGAGGGTCTTCTGGTCAATTTTGCCCAGAATATATCTCTTATCGGGTGTGTAATTCACTGTCGAGACATACTGAAGCTCATCATGATTCTGTTCATATCCGGCACTCAATCCTATTCTGATTGCATTCAGCGGCCTCACAGAAAAGCCCGGACCAAGCTCATAACCTATCCCTGAGTCAGATCCGGAATAAACATAATCGTAATCAAAACTGAAAATGAAGTTTTTGGAAGGATCTGTTTTGAATGATCCGGCTGTCCGGATGTTCCAGGGTTTTTTGAATTCATATCCACCTCTTAGCAGGCGGGTGTCGAGTGATCTTGTTTCAACGTCGATGTCTGCTGACAAACTCCAGTTATTTCTGAATTCAGATCTGAATGATAATTCAGCCTCCGAACCAAGGTAACTTCCGTTGAAGTTCCAGGCATTTGATTGCTCAATTTCAACAATATATGAATTGAAAACAGATACAGGCTGATTCACGAAATACGAAACAGCATTTTCGTTGTTGATCTCGTCAGCCGTTCTCATATAGCCGAGATCGTTCAGCTCAAGCCCCGGAGAGCGCCATGAGATGCCTGTTGAATACCTCCAGAATCCTTTGGCACCCTTCCCGATCTCAAACTTGCCGCCGTATCCGCTCATCTGTGTCCTGTCTGTATCATAATTAAGATAATCAGCGCCGGGCCTCTGGAAATATCTGGCTGACGATTCCTGCAAAAGGGTAATTGCCTCTGTGGTACCGGTCACATGACTTCCGGTCAGGCGGGCATCGATGTAAAACTCCTTATCCCTGAAACGGTGCAGAATATCAAATCCTCCAGTATAGGCATTGGCCGGCATAAATTCCAGATTCTCATCTTCTATGAAACGGTTTGTTGATGTGAGCATCCCGCCCACTACAGTGGTACCTGCCCTGTATCCTTTTTGAATCCGTGCAATCACATAATTCGTGAGAGGCTCTACCTGAGCTCTGGTTGAGTTGTCTTCATTGTCGGTTATCCTTGCATATTCACCCGCTGTAAGACTCTGAATCAGTCCGATTGATAATCCTTTTGAGGTCGTTCCGCTGAATTTAAGCGCACTAAGGATGGTAGTCTTATCGGGCATTCTCACGAATGAGCCCTCCGGCGGATCAATTTCGTATGACGGGGCATGTCCTATACGTCTTGAATAGAACAGTGTCTGGTTATTGAATTCAAAATCAAATATTGTCAGTCCTTCCAGGAAAAAAGGTCTCTTCTCCTCATAGAAGGTCTCAAATGCGGTAAGATTCATTACCGATGGATCTGACTCAACCTGCCCGAAGTCGGGATTGACCGTCAGATCGAGAGTGAAGTTTGTAGTTACACCTATCTTCGCGTCGAGTCCGACATTGCCTCCCCATAACCTGCCGCTTGAAGCAAAAGGATTCGCAGGTTCTTTTTCCATGGTCCGGAGCTCACCGAGGGCAAATGGCATTAATTCAAGACGTCTCGATTTTTTAAGTCCCCTTATACCACGCAGTTCTCCGAAGTTATAGAGCATTCCCGGACCGGTTTTGCTCTGTATTTCCCAGTTACTCTCTTCCTGAAGGCGCGATATCCAGCGCCATGTGTGCATGCCCCACACCTGCTCATCCTCACTGCTATAGCGTAACTGACTGAATGGCACTTCGATCTCTGCAACCCAGGCAGAATCTTCAAGGCCTGTCTTCCCTTTCCAGACAGCGTTCCAGTTAAAATCCCAGTTCATCGGATTGAACAGCACCAGATCAACCTTCTGACCCCAGGCTGTTATAGAGAATTCGAAACCGGTACGGTAATCACGATAGCTGTCAAAGGTTACTCCCACCACATCTCCAACAATCTCATCCCTCACCCCTGCCATTCTTTTTATCTTATCCGGCTCTCCATCCCAGGCACGGAATGCGATATACAGATACTTGTCGTCATACTGGATATTAAATTCTGTAGGCCAGGTCGGCTTTGCTCCCTCCCTGGGTATAAACTGTGTCCAGTCGCCCGCCCATGTGCCCTGCTTCCAGCATTCATCATCGAGTTTCCCGTCAATTACCGGCCGGACCGTCACCAGCCTTGATGTAGTATAAACGGGTTGCTTCAAAGCAGTGCTCTGCTTCACAACCGTATCCTGTGTATAAGAGTCATCAAAACCTGTATTCGCAGAAAATACCGCGAAAGTCACAAGTAAGAATGCAAACAAAAGAGAGAGCCGGTTTCTGATAAGATAAAACATTTCCGAATTATTATCATGGAGATTCGAATGCAGCAGTAAAAATAACAAAAAATTAATCGGTCTCTTATCACTGCAATTGAGGTTCGGGGCAGAAGGCGTGCGTAGCTACACCGGCGAATACCTGATGAAGGCGGGAATCAGCGTTGGTTCGGCAACTCCTCTTACAAGTGCAGTTTACGAAATTTCCGAATGACCCGGGTCCGGATAACATTTATGTGGCAGTGCACATAATTTCTTTCAGATTATTCGTGCTAAATGCAGTATCAGAATTGCAATTATTGTGAGTGATGAAACGCCTATCGGGAACCATACCGGTGCGATCCATGGTTTCGGTATGAGGAAGAGTACATCTATTGTCTTCAGTGTTGGCGGCCATTTGATCAGAATATAAAGCGAGAGGTAATAAAAAAGGTCCCAGAAAGCGAAGGTCCAGAGGAAAAAAATTCCGCGTTCAATCCACGTTGCTCCCGTAAGATACGCAATAACAACAAGCATTATTATTGTTGCGGCTTCGCGAGTCATCTCAATTTTCAGATAACGTGGCTCTATTTTTTCAACAGATTCCCTGTTAGATTCTGAATCGAGCATGCCAAGAGCTTTCCGCAGATAAACGACAACCACACCCTCGAAGTGGGCCATTGCAATGCCAAATATTGACAGTATAATGAGCTTGAGTGTCATGGGCTTTGAATATTACTGATTACACGGCAAACGCCACAGAACTAAATCACAGGGAGCAAGTTAAGCCAAAAGTCCGTCAGAAGCAAGTATTTTCCTGAGTTCTTTCAGGTGAATCTTGTCAAATCCGGGTGGATTCAGATAAGGCTCAATGCCACCATAATGATCTTTTACCCTGTTTATTACAGCTTCTATATTCTTCTGTTTCACCTCCATGACCCGAAGAATATTTTCAGCCGGGAAAAGACCCAGGGAGAGTATTTTTCTTAGCATCAGCCTTTTTTTGAAATAGGGAATGATCGATTCATTGGATTTCATGTAATCATCTATGATTGTCTGATTGTCAGCATCAAGAGCCAGATGAATAAGGGCAATTATTACGCCGGTCCGGTCCTTACCCGCCCGGCAATGGATCAGTATTGGAATACGGTTTGGGTCAAGCAGCAGCTCTGCAACCTTACGAAAAACCGGAAGTGAGGCGTCGAGGATTTCCAGATAAAGGGAATTGATAACCTCATCTATCTCCTTATAAGAGTCCTTCTTTCTTATGAATGGCAGAATCCTTTTCCTGGTTTCCTGTTCAAAATCAAGAGGCAGTGATACTATTTCAACAGTGTCAGGGATATTTTTGCTTATATTATTCTCCATGGGAGCCCTCAGGTCTATTATTGTTCTGACACCGAGACCAGCAAGCTTCCTGACATCGCGTCTGGTGATCTTCTCGGGACTGGCTGATCTGAATATTAATCCCTTGCGGATATGCTTGCCTCCGGGGAGCTTTGCTCCTCCGATATCCCTGAAATTAAGAACAGATTTCAACCCTAAGTGATGCTGCATAGATTAATAAAGTAAGTTACTCATATATTTTCATGGATGTTGTTCAGCATCCCATTCGTAATCGACATATTCCCGTTCAATCTCTTCACCATTAACCGTTATGAGCAGGAAACCCTCTTCATGACCTCTGCCCGGCCCTCTCCACCATGAACCTGAAATACTTCCCCCGGTAATGAACCGTATACCGTCAATATAAATATCTTCCATTATATGGAGATGACCCTGGAGAACCAGTTTCAGGTTATGGTCCCTGAAAAGTTCAAGTATCTCTGTTGAATTACTGACCACCAGCGATGAATCGTTTGCAAAGGTTGATCCCCGGTATTTCTGGCTAAAGACAGTGATAAAGGGCATGTGTGTGCTGATTGCGATCGGAGTTGCCGGATCGGTATTCTTCAGTTCTTCTTTTATCCACCCGGTTTGAACTGAATCGATCAGCCCGATATACCTGTCCTTCCTGTTATCCTCAGGCGAATTAAGGATCATGAATTTCCATCCTTTATAATCAAAGCTGTAATAAGATCTGCCTATCCTCGCCTCGAACTTCTTTTCCCCATGCATCGGATGATCTTTCTCAACCCCGCTCATGCTGTATGTACCATAAATATCATGGTTCCCCAGAGTATTGTAGAGCGGCATTTTCAGGTTCGATGCCGTCTCACGATATAATGAAAACAGGGAATCGGCCTTGCCGTATCTCTGTCCGGGAGCATCCATTACCAAATCACCGCCGGCTATTACAAAATCGGGATTCAGGGAGTTAATCCTGTCTATCGCTTTAAGAAACCCTTTAACAGCATTGTCCCCGGTATGCAGGTGTATATCGGTGATAAAGGCAAAAGTGAAGGAAGAGGAGTCTTTACTTCTGTTGCACGATAAGCTGAGAAGTACGGTGAACAGTACTAAAAGAAGCAGTGCAGAATTAGTCCGGATTATTTTGTTCATACGATCAGCCAGCTGTTTAACGGCTTAAAAGTAGCAGGTTTTTTTGTTTTCCGGGGCTTATTTTTTTCTTAATCGATGAAAAGTGATCCATGACCTATTCTGAAAATCTGTATCGTGTCTTATTGGCAAATCTTACAAGAGTAAGCATCACAGGGACCTCAACAAGTACTCCGACAACTGTCGCCAGTGTAGCTCCTGACTCCAGCCCGAAAAGCACAATGGCCACTGCGACCGATAGCTCAAAAAAGTTACTGGCTCCGATCATCGATGCCGGTGCCGCTATGTTATGGGGCAGTTTCCATCTGTAAGACCACCCGTAGGCAATGAAGAATATAAAGAAGGTCTGTATTATGAGGGGAACTGCAATAAGGAGGATGTTTAAAGGGCTCCTGAGTATAACATCTCCCTGGAATGAGAAAATTATTATTAAAGTAAGGAGCAATCCTGAAATAGTAGTGCCCGTGAATTTACTGAGAAATATTTTCTCAAAATAATCCAAACCTTTTTTCTTAATTACCAGGCGCCGTGTTAACGATGCTGATACAAGCGGAATCACTACAAAGAGTATTATTGAGAGGAGAAGGGTGTTCCAGGGAATTGCTATCCCGCTTACTCCCAGCAAAAAAGTAACGATCGGGATGTAAGCCACCAGGATGACCAGGTCGTTTATTGCAACCTGGACCAGAGTATATGCCGGATTCCCCTTTGTAAGGTGGCTCCATACAAATACCATAGCAGTGCATGGTGCCGCCCCGAGAAGTATGGCTCCTGCAAGATATTCCTTTGCCAGTTCAGAAGGGATAAAGGCTTTGAAGATCACAAAAAAGAAGAGCCAGGCAATGCCGAACATGGTGAAGGGTTTGATCAGCCAGTTGACTGAAAGCGTCACTGTCAGACCCTTCGGCATTTTAAAAGCATTTACTATGCTTCCGAAATCAATCTTCAACATCATTGGGAAGATCATTATCCAGATCAGTATGGCGATTGGAATGGAGACGCTTGCATATTCAAATTTCCCAAGTACTTCAGGAACAACTGGCAGAAATTTCCCTATGGCAATCCCCGCGATGATACAGGCTGCCACCCAGAGACTCAGGTAACGGTCAAAAAATGAAATTCCTTCTGCTTTATTCATCTTACAAGTTATTCGCTTTTGCAGCTGATACGGTTATACTATAAATGCCCCTCTCTCCGGTCTGAAATGATCTGGCTTCATCCTCATCAAAAAAATCTGATATAAGCTTCTCCGGCAATCCTATCTTCCTTTCCTTATGGGTAACAACCCCGGAGAATCCTGTTTCATCTATCAGCTCTAAATACCTTTCCTTACCAATTGCTCCTGAAACACATCCTGCATACAATTCTGCATCACGTCTGAGTTTTTCGGGCAGATCCCCTTTAATTAAAACATCGGAAATACAAAAACGACCTCCCGGTTTCAGAACCCTGTATATTTCACTGAATGCCCTGGCTTTATCCGGGACAAGGTTAAGAACACAGTTTGAGATGACAACATCAAAAGAGTTATCTTCAAATGGAATCTGCTCTATGTCTCCCTCAACAAAGTCAATGTTATCGTATCCAAGTTTTTTGCAGTTTTCCCTGGCTTTCCGGATCATCGACTCAGTCATGTCAAGTCCTGTTACCGCTCCTTCATCTCCCACTATCGCACGGGCCACAAAGCAATCGTTTCCTGCACCTGATCCCAGGTCGAGGACATGGTCCCCCTTCTTTATTACAGCAAACCCTGTGGGGATGCCGCAACCCAGATTAAGATCAGCTTCCGGATCATAACCTTTCAGTTTGTCATAGCATTCGCTGAATACCGTATAGGTTCCCTCAGAACCACAACACGAGGTGTCTCCGCAGCACGAATTTTGTTTGCCGGCCTGTTCAGCTATTCTGCCGTATTTATCCTTTACTATTTGTTTGAGATCGTCAGATTCCATTTTATTAGTTTTCAAATTGACAAATTTTCGGATCAGCACATTTTCAGATTTTCAGATTCTCTTCATAGAATTTTCGGAATTCCACCTTAATCAGGTCTCTTACCCTCCTGAACTCACTCATAATAAACTCTTCCGTTCCTGTTGCATTCGACGGATCCTCAAATCCCATATGGAGCCTGTGTTTTACTATACCCGGAAAATACGGACAAGCTTCATTTGCTTCATCGCACACAGTAATAACATAATCCCACTCCTCATTCAGATATTCATCAACAGATTTCGGAACATTACTGCTTATATCAATGCCCTCTTCTGCCATTACCTCAACTGCTTTGGGATTAATCCTTCCGGCAGGAATCGTTCCTGCAGAAAAAACCTCAGATTTCTTATCAAATGATTGTAAAAAGCCCTGTGCCATCTGACTGCGGCAGCTGTTACCGGTACATAAAATTAGTATTCGCATATATTCTTTTTTTAGCAGGCCTTTTCTGCCTTGTTTAAAATTGAAAAGAAGTTCTTATATAGTTTGTTGAATTTTTTAATACCTTTTTTATTAAGACAATAATTTATTTTAAGCCCGTCTATCTCTCCCTTTATCAGGTTTGCCTCGCGCAGCTCCCTCAGATGCTGTGATACGGTTGTGCGGCTGAGCGGGATAAAATCAGAAATATCACCTGAGATACACGTTTTGGTCTTCGCAAGATATTCAAGTATTGCAAGTCGTGCCGGATGTGAAAAGGCTTTAGATAATCTGGCCAGTTCCCGTAATGAATCTTCAAACTTCTCCGCTTTATTCATGGCTATGTAACTAATGTCGCAAACATACGACATTTTTTCCGGATACAATAAGATTTATGATTTTTTTCTGCCTCTCCATGTCATCACGAAAGTATATTTTGATTTTTCTTGTCTGCCTGTACTATGATCGTGTTCCACACAATTTTTCCTCCATTCCTGTTGCATATTCAAAATCATTTCGTAATTTTGCGAAATGTAAAAATATTAATACAATATTACTGACATGAATAAGAAACCGGAACTGACAGATGATGTGCTAAGAATCGCTGAAGTAGCCAAAGCATTGAGCCATCCTGTCAGGGTATATATACTGCAGAAATTATCGGCAATGAATGCCTGCTGTTACAGCGGTGACCTTGTTGACGAACTGCCTGTCGGCCGCTCAACTCTCTCACAGCACCTCAAGGAACTCAAATATGCCGGACTGATACAGGGTGAGATTAACCCTCCGTTCATAAAATACTGTATTAACCGTAAAAACTGGGCAAAAGCCAGGGAAATGTTTGCCGGTCTGTTTGAAGAAGGGAATAGCGCAAATACTGAATGTGACACAACTGCCAGAAATCATGTGCACGCATAAACAATTGTATATTAAATATTTACAAATATCAATTCTTAAAAAGGCAACAGAATGGAAATAATAATTCTGGGCACAGGGTGCCCTAAATGTAAAACGCTCGAGAAGCTTGCCCGTGAAGCAGCAAGTGAGACCGGGATCAATGCAGATATCAGCAAGGAGGAGGATATTGTCAATATAATGAATTACGGCATCATGATGACGCCAGGGCTGGTAGTAAATGGCAAGGTGGTCATGAGCGGACGTCTTCCCTCCCCTAAAGAGATTAAAGCAATCCTGATTAATAACCAATAAATCCAGAATAACATGAGACTATTCAGAACTTTTGCAGCTGCGGCTCTTTTTATGGCAATTTCTTCCTGCAATGCACAACCTGTCGCAAAAGAGAACTCAGCAAACACCTCCGACAAGATCGAGGCATACTATTTTCATTTCACGGCACGATGTGTGACCTGCAACACTATTGAGGCCAGGGCGAAAGAGAATCTTGAAACACTCTACCCGAATCAGTTTCAAAGCGGGCTGATAACATTTCAGTCGGTAAATCTCGAGGATCCGGAAAGCAGGCCCCTGGCCAAAAGACTGGGCGTTAACGGGCAGTCACTTCTTATTGTCAGGGGCGATCAAAAGATAAATCTTACAAATGAGGGATTTATGTATGCAACGGTAAAACCTGAAAGATTCCGGGAGATTATAAACGAGAAGGTGGATGGTCTGTTGATTAAATAACTACATGGAATTTTTGACTGATTTGCTTGAAAGCAGCACTTTGCCGCTGTTTACTGCATTTGTACTGGGACTTATGACCGCTGTAAGCCCCTGCCCTCTTGCCACAAATATTACTGCCGTAGGTTTCATAAGCCGTGACATAGAGAACAGGAACAGGGTATTTTACAATGGTCTTTTTTATACCCTCGGAAGAGCAATAACTTATACTATAATTCCTCTGATAATTCTGCTTGGCGCTGATCAGTTTAGGTTTTCAGGATTTTTTCAGCGTTACGGAGAGAAATTCCTGGGACCCGTTCTTATTGTTATCGGCCTCTTCATGCTGAATATAATAAGGATCAATCTG
>Ga0068714_10004241_pt1 | contig 16271 bp, 12 predicted proteins | sample MTBNYHSulfiMetaG_FD_62988 | JGI IMG/M metagenome (GOLD analysis project Ga0068714, IMG submission 62988) | Enrichment culture microbial communities from rom New York Harbor, USA that are MTBE-degrading - MTBE-NYH (New York Harbor Sulfidogenic)... | ecosystem: Environmental > Aquatic > Marine >...
GCTGCACGAGCAGGCCTACTCCTTCCGCCTCGACGCACCCGTGGAGATCGTGAACTTCCACGTCAGCTGCTTCGGGGCAACCGCGAAGCCCGCCATTCGGGAGATCGCTCCCGTGGGGTCGGGCCGTGGCGGGGCTGCCCGGGCACAGAAGGGCCACCGGGAGGTGCACTACGATGAGCTCGGCGTCATCGACACCCCGGTGTACGAGCGGGCGCTGCTGCCGCTGGAAGAGCTTCGGGAAGGCCCCCTGATCGTGGAAGAGCCCGCCTCCACCACCGTGGTGTTCCCGGGACAGACGCTGCGCCGTGACCGCTACGGCCTTCTCCATATGGCGGCTGCCGGGGCGAGGGCCGGCGCGGCGAGCGAGACAGCACACAACGATTGAAGGAGGGCAGCAGCCTTGAAGATACTCTGGATCAACCCCGTGGGCACGGACCGCTACGATCGCGCCATCGGCGCCCTGCTCAAGCGGGAAGCCCGCGAGGAAACCGAGGTGGATGTGGTTTCGCTGCCCCAAGACAGGCCGCAGCACCTGGAGTACCACGCCTACGAAGCGATCGTGACCCCGGACATCGTGCGCCTGGTGTACGCCTTCCGGAAGCGGTACGACGCCTTCGTGATCGGCTGCTTCTACGACGTGGCGCTGCGGGAAGCCCGGGAAGTTTCCGCAGAGGCGGTTGTGCTGGCGCCCTGCCAGTCTTCCCTGGTCCATGCGGCCCATCTGGGCAACAGCTTCTCGGTGCTCGTGGGCAGACAGAAGTGGATCCCGAAAATGCAGGAGAACGTCCGCAGCTACGGATGCGCCGACAGGCTCGCCTCGATGCGGGCGCTGGAGCTCGGGGTGCAGGACTTCCAGCGCGATCCCGAGGCGACGGCCCGCAGGATGATCGAAGAAGGCAAGAAGGCCGTCGAGGAAGACGGGGCGGAGGTCCTGGTCCTGGGGTGCACGATCGAGTTCGGGTTCTATCGAGAGATGCAGGAGCGCCTCGGGGTCCCGGTCATCGACGCCGTGTTGAGCCCGTTCAAGCTGGCCGAGAGCCTCGGCGAAACGGCGCGGCGGTTCGGATGGGGGCCTTCCCGCACCGGGGGCAGCCAGGCCCCCCCGGAAGAAGAAGCAGCCCGGTGGGGGCTCGCGTGCGAGCCGCCGATCGGCAGCTTCCTCGGGTTCGCCGAGATCCCACACGAGGATTAGGCCAAAGCTCGCCATGACCGTCGATCCCTTCACGGTGGAGATCATCAGGAATCAGCTCGTGGCTGCCGCGCAGGAGAGCTTCGTGCGCCTGGGACGCAGCAGCCAGAGCCCGATCATCTACGAAGTCCTCGACTACGCCTGCGGCCTGACGGATCCCCGGGGAGAGCTCATCGCCCAGGCCAACGGGGTCCCGGGCTTCCTGGGCACCCTGAGCTTCGCGGTCAAGGCCGTGCTCGAAAAGTTCGCCCCCGAGACTCTGAATCCCGGCGACACCTTCATCACCAACGACCCGTACTCGGGGGGCGGCAACCATCTCTCCGACGTGGCGCTCGTGGCCCCGATCTTCGTCCCCGGCCGGCTCATCGCCTTCAGCGTGAACAAGGCGCATTGGACCGAGGTCGGGGGCATGGCTCCGGGCAGCTGGACCACGGACAGCACGGAGATCTACCAGGAAGGGCTGCAGTTCCCGGTCATCCGCCTCGGCCGCGACTACCGCCTGGACCCTTCGCTGCTCGACCTGATTCGTGCCAACGTCCGGACCCCCGAGCAGACCCTCGGCGACCTGATGGCCGGGGTGGGCGCGCTGCGCAGCGCCGAACGCAGGGTCGTGGAAATCGCCGGCCGCTACGGGGTCGAGGCCTTTCTGGCGGCGGTCCGGGAGATACTGGACCACGGAGAGCGCGCGGCGCAGCAGGCCCTGGCGGCTTTGCCCAAGGGAAGCTTCTTCAGTGAGGACTGGATGGATGACGACGGGCTCTCCAGCGACCCGATCCATGTCCGCGTCCGGGTGACGATCACCGACCGAAGCTTCACCGCCGATTTCACCGGCTCCTCGCCCCAGGTCCGGGGTCCCGTCAACTGCACCCGGACCCGGCTGTACTCCGCCTGCCGCTCGGTGTTCAAGTCGATCACCGATCCCGTCTCGCCGGTGAACGACGGTTGGTTCAGGCCCCTGCAGGTGGTCTGCCCGGAGGGGACCGTGTTCACCGCCGCCCGGCCGGCCCCGGTGTCCACGTACTGGGAGACCGGGGCCTACGCGGTGGATCTGCTCTGGCATGCCCTGTGCCCCGTGCTGCCGGATCGCCTGACCGCCGGGCACTTCCTCAGCGTCTGCGGTACGATCGTGAGCGGCTGCGACGAGACGGGCCAGCGCTTCATCCTGGTCGAGCCCCAGGCCGGAGGCTGGGGAGCCGGCCGGGACAAGGACGGCGAAAGCGGGCTGGTGCCTGTAGGCGACGGGGAAACCTACATCATGCCTGCGGAAGTCTGCGAGGCTCGCTACCCCATCCTGGTCGAGCAGTACCGCCTCGACCCCGGAGGCGCGGGAGCCGGTGAGTTCCGGGGCGGCTTCGGCCTGGTCCGGGACTACCGGATCCTGGCCGAGTCGGCCGCGGTCACCACCACCTTCGGCAGGCACCGCCGCCCTCCCTGGGGGGTGGCCGGGGGGAGCGACGGATCGGTCAACGGGGTGCAGATCTTCCGGGGCGCAAGTGAGCGTGCCGAGCTCTGGGCCGGAAAGCTGGCCCGGCTGCCCCTGGCCCGGGGCGACCTGGTCCGCCTGGTTACCGGCACCGGGGGCGGGTACGGCCTGCCCTCGGACAGGGAGCCGGAACGGGTCCGCCGGGACGTCCTCGACGGCTTCCTGAGCCGGGAAGCGGCCCTGGACACATACGGGGTGGTGCTCGAGGGCCCGGAGGCGATCGTCAACGGCAAGAAAACCATGCAGGCGAGGAGGCGCGAATGGTCAAGCTGACGGTGATGTACAATCTTCCCCCGGGGGCGGATCACGAGGAGTTCGTGAGGTGGCGGACCACGGTTCACCAGCAGGAGAACATGGGGATCCCCGGGGTCATCAAGAGCGACTTCTACGTCATCCAAGAGGCGTGGAAGCAGCCGCGGTGTCCGTACCGGTACCTGACCGAGGCCTACTGGCCCGACAGGGCGAGCTTCGAAAAGGCCTTCTACGATCCCGGCTACCAGGAAAAGCTCGCCGAATCCCTGAAGAGGATCCACGAGCCTCTCTTCCTGATCTCCGAGGAGCTTCTCAGCGAGGCCAACCGGTAGCATCGACCGCCCCGGCCTGGCACAGCACCGGCGCCCCGGTGCCTTTTCTTGACAGCGGATAGCCCCTGAGATAGACTCCTCGGGTGGTCTCGGGGCGCAGACTGCTTGCCGGGCCCACGACGCAAAACAAAGGAGGCAAGTTCGTGAAAAAGCTCGGATTGGTGATCCTGGTCTTGTTGCTGGTGCTCGGCACCTCCGGTCTGTGGGCCGGGGGACAGAAGGAACCCGGAGCGGCCCCGGAGCTCAAGCGTGAGCTGCGGGCGACCTTCGCCTGGCCAACGTACATCGACCCGGCCGTGGGCTCGGATTTCTCCAGCTCGTCCTCCCTGGTCAACCTGTACGATTCGCTGGTGTATCCCACCGTCACCGGCGACGTGATCCCGCACCTGGCCGAACGATGGGAGGCCTCCGCCGACGGCTTGACCTGGACCTTCTACCTCCGCAAGGGGGTCAAGTTCCATGACGGGTCGGAGCTGACCGCCGAGGACGTGGTCTTCAGCATGGACAGGGTGATCGCGATCGGCGAGGGCTACGGCTACCTGTTCGCCGGGCGGGTGAAGCGCAGCGAGGCCGTGGACTCGCACGCGGTGCGCTTTCACATGAGCGCCCCCTACGGGCCATTCCTGACCACCCTCGTCAAGCTGTACATCCTGAACAAGGACCAGGTCATGGCCAACCTCAAGGCTGGCGGCCCCTACGGCGAGCTCGGGGACTACGGCAAGGAATACCTGCTGACCAACGACGCCGGCTCGGGCCCCTACGAGGTCCGGGAGATGCGCCAGGAGGAGTACCTGCTCATGGAGAGGTTCGGCGACTACTGGGGAGAGTTCGTGGCCGATGCGCCGGACCTGGTCAAGTTCATCGGAACCACCGAGGCCATCACCATCCGGACCATGATGTCCCGGAGGGAGCTGGAGATCTCCGACCAGTGGCAGTCTCTCGAAGCCCTCAAGTCCCTGGACAACATCGAAGGAGTCGACGTTGCCACGATGTACCTGGGCACCATGTTCTACTTCATGGTCCACACGAGGAAGCCGCCCACCGACGACGTGTACTTCCGCAGGGCCATGGCCTGGGCGTTCGACTACGACAAGGTGACCAAGGACGTGTTCCCCGGCTCGAGGGTCGCTCAGGGACCCGTGGCTCCGGGGTTCCCGGGGCATGACCCCAGCGTCACCAAGTACGCCCGCAACCTCGAGAAGGCCCGGGCGGAGCTGGCCAGGTCGAAGTACGCCGGGCGCCTGGCGGACTACCCGGTGGAGCTGCACTGGATCGCCGAAGTCCCGGACGAAGAGAAGGCGGCCCTGCTGTTCCTGTCCAACATGAACGACATCGGCATCAAGGTGAACATCGTCAAGGTACCCTGGATGTCGGTGGTGGAGGAGATGAGCAACCGGGAGACCAGCCCGAACATCGTCACGATTTTCGTCTCCCCCCACTACGCCGAGGCGGGCTCGCTGCTCATGTCCCGCTACCATTCCAACTCCGCGCCCACCTGGGAGCAGAACGAATGGCTGCTGGATCCCGCCCTCGACCGGATGCTGGAGTCCGCTCTGGCGACGATCGACCGGGAGGAGCGCTTCGAGAAGTACCGGGCGATCCAGCGCAAGCTCGACGAGATAACCCCGTCGCTGACCCTGTTCGAGCAGGCGCAGAAGCACGCCTACCAGTCCTACATAGACTGGCCGGCGGCCCAGGGGAAGAGCATCCCCGTGATGGGATACGACTTCGCCGCCCGGTTCATCGCCGTTCGCCCCTGAGTGAACTGACGGCTCAATTCCGCGGTCCTCGCCCTCGAGGGCCGCGGGAGCCTATTCTCGATATTCGTCTGGAGTAAGATGACTGAAGAGGAGCTCGAGCGAAGCTCCTCCTTATGCCATGAGATTCCTGAAATACATCGTCAAGAGAATCCTGCACTCCATCCTCGTGTTGTTCGGCCTGTCGATCCTGGTGTTCGTAATCGCCCGGGTCATTCCGGGTGACCCCGCCCGCATGGCCCTCGGGCCGCGGGCGCCGGAGAACGTGGTTCAGAGGTTCCGGGAGAGTCTCCACCTCGACAAGCCGATCTACGCGCAGTACTACTTCTGGCTCAGGGGGGCGCTCCAGGGGGACCTGGGCATGTCCCTGTTCACCAAGCGGCCCGTGGCGGCGGACATCGCCGAGTTCTTCCCGGCCACCTTCGAGCTGATGCTGTTCACCGGCGTGGTCATGAGCGTTTTCGGGATACTCCTGGGGGTGGTGTCCGCCCGGTACTCGAATCGCTGGCCGGACAACACGATCCGGGTGTTCTCCTATCTCGGGGTCTGCACTCCGGCCTTCGTGTTCGCGATCCTGTTCCTGCTGCTCTTCGGGTACGTCCTGCAGATCCTTCCCACCATCGGCAGGATCAGCCCGTCGATCCCCCGCCCGCCGACCCGCACGGGGCTTCTCACCCTGGACAGTCTCCTGGCCGGGGACTTGCGGGCCTTCTGGGACTCCCTCAAGCACCTGATCATGCCGGGGGTGGCCCTGGCTCTCGGTCCCATCGCCCAGGAAGCCCGGATCACCCGCTCCAGCATGAGCGAGAACCTGCAGCGGGATTTCGTCGCCCTGGAACGGTCCCAGGCCATTCCGGAGCGCAAGATCATGTCCAAGTACCTCTTGAGGATCTCCGTGATCCCGACCGTTTCGATCCTGGGACTCGATTTTGCCTCTCAGCTGGGCTGGGCCTTTCTCGTGGAGCTGATCTTCAATTGGCCGGGGGTGTCGCGCTACGGCATCAACGTCATGCTCCACAAGGACCTCAACGCCATCGTCGCGGTGATCATGGTCATCGGCCTCACCTTCATGGTGGTGAACATCATCGTGGACCTCATCGTCTCGTGGCTCGATCCGCGCATCCGCCTCGGCTCGGAGAGGGGGGTCTGAGGTGGACGCGATGACACCCCGGCGGATCGGCACATCCGCAGGCATGGCGAGGCTGCTGGATCGGACGCGGCGGGCCTGGTACAGGTTCCGGAAGAACTCCCTGTCCGTGGCGGGGGCCGTCATAGTCCTGCTGGTGGTGTGCCTGGCCGTGTTCGCCCCGCTTCTGGCGCCCTACCCTTCCCACGCCGGCACCTTCGTAGACTTCGATGCGTCCAGCCAGGGGCCCAGCCTGCGGCACCTGTTCGGCACCGACGCCTTCGGGAGAGACATCCTGAGCCGGGTCTTCTTCGGCTTCAGGCTCTCCCTGATCATGGGGGTGGTGGTCATCTCGTTGACGGCGCCGGTGGGTGTGACCCTGGGGCTCATCGCCGGCTACCTGAAAGGCAGCTGGGTGGAAACCCTGATCATGCGGATCACGGACATCTTCGTGGCCGTGCCGCCCCTCGTGCTGGCCCTGGCGGTGTGCTCGATCCTGACCCCCAGCGTGTTCAACGCCATGATGGCGGTCTCCCTGATGTGGTGGCCCTGGTACTGCCGCATGGTCTACGGGATCGCGAGCTCGATCCGCAACGAGTTCTACGTCCAGGCCGCGGAAATCACCGGCGCCAGCCGCTTTCACATCATCTTCAAGGAGATGCTCCCCAACTGCTTCGGCCCCATCCTGACCAAGGTCAGCCTCGACATGGGTTGGGTGATCCTGATCGGCTCGGCGCTGAGCTTCGTGGGTCTCGGCGCCCAGCCCCCGACCCCGGACCTCGGAACCATGGTCGCCGACGGCGGCAAGTACCTGCCGGATCAGTGGTGGATCGCCATCTTCCCGGCGATCGCGATCATGTTCGTGGTGTTCGGCTTCAACCTCCTCGGCGATGGCATCCGGGACATGCTGGAAACGGAGAGCCTCTGATGGCGCCGCCGCTTCTGGACGTGTCGGGTCTCCGGGTAGGCTACGACGTGTACGGCGGGACCCTCCGGGTGCTCAATGGGGTGAACTTCTACCTGGAAGAGGGGGAAAAGGTCGGGCTGGTCGGAGAGACAGGCTGCGGGAAGACGACCACCGCCAAGGCCGTGCTGCGGATCCTGCCGGAGCCGCCGGCGAGAATCATGGGCGGCGAAGTCACCTTCCGAAAGGCAAGCGTCCTGGACATGAGTGCCAAGGAGGTCCGGGAGATGCACGCCCACGGGGTCGCCATGATCTTCCAGGATCCGACCGCCGCCCTCAATCCCGTGTTCACGATCGGGGACCAGCTCATGACCGCGATCCGGTACTCGAGCCTCGAGCAGAAGCTGACCCGGAAGGAGATCCGGGAGCGGGCCCTTCGGGCCCTCGGAGAGGTAGCCCTGCCGGACCCCGCCAGGATCCTGGACAACTACCCGATCCAGCTCAGCGGCGGAATGCGCCAGCGGATCTGCATCGCCATGGCGCTGGCGGCGAACTCCCAGCTGATGATCGCCGACGAGCCCACCACCTCCCTCGATGTCACGATCCAGGACCAGGTGCTTCGGCTGCTCGGAAAGCTCGTGCTGGAGAAGGACACCTCGACGATCCTGATAACCCATTCCCTCGGGATCGTCCGGGAGTGGACGGCCCGGGTGTACGTGATGTATGCCGGCACCATGGCCGAAACGGCCCCGACGGCGGAGCTGTTCCGGGAGCCGCTGCACCCGTACACGCAGGGGCTCATGAAAGCGGTGCCCAAGCTCACCGGCGAGGGGATCGCCGAAGGCATCGAGGGGCGCATCCCGAACTACCTCGACCCGCCGCGGGGCTGCCGGTTCCACCCCCGCTGCCCGCACCGCATGGACATCTGCTCGCAGGAGCTCCCGCCGTACTTCGAGGCGGGCCCGCGGAGGCAGGTAGCCTGCTTTCTGTATCGGGATGGGAACTGATGGACAACCAGGCACGGACCAAAGACATCCTTCTCAGCGCGGCGGATCTCAAGAAGCACTTCCGTACCCGGGCCGGCACCGTACGGGCCGCCGACGGGGTGAGCTTCGAGATCAGGGAGAACGAGACCCTCGGGCTCGTCGGCGAGTCGGGTTCGGGCAAGAGCACGGTCGCCTACACCATCGTGGGCATGTACCGGCCCACCGGGGGCAGTCTGCTGTTCCGGGGTCAGGACATCGGGCGCGAGTCGGCCCGCAGACCCAGGCAGCTCAAGAAAGAGATCCAGATCGTGTTCCAGGATCCCGGCTCTTCGCTCAATCCACGCCAGAGCATCCGCCAGATCCTGGACCTGCCGCTGCGGGTGCACGGCGCCCTGGATCGCCGGGGCAGGGAGGAGCAGACCGTCAGGCTCCTGGAGATGGTCGAGCTGCCTCGGGACTTCCTGTACAAGGCGCCCCGCTCGATCGGCGGAGGGGAGCGGCAGATGGTGGCCATTGCCCGTGCCCTGGCCACGAACCCTTCGTTCGTCGTCCTCGACGAGCCGACCTCGGCCCTGGACGTGTCCGTCCAGGCCAAGATCATCAACCTTCTCATCTCGCTGCAGAAGGAGCTGAACCTCACCTACCTGTTCATCACCCACGACCTGAGCCTGATGCGGAACATGGCCACCCGGGTGGCGATCATGTACCTGGGCAAGATATGCGAGATCGCCCCGACGGTCGAGTTCTTCCGCAATCCCCTGCACCCGTACACCCGGATGCTGCTCTCCTCGATCCCGGTGGTTTCGGATGAGGAACAGGAGCTCAAGCCCAAGAAGATCGTCTCCCAGGGAGAGATCCCGTCCCCGGTGGACATCCCCCCCGGGTGCAGCTTCCATCAGCGCTGCCCGCACCGAATGGAGATCTGTGCCAGGGTCGATCCCATCGTCGTGCGCAACCGGCAGGACCACGAAGTCCGCTGTCACCTATACACGCAAGACATGCAAGACACGCAAGACGCAAATCCTGGACGGAGGACGATGCACGAATGAGCTCGGAAAGAGTGCTGCGAATCGCCACGGACGTCGGGGGGACCTTCACCGACCTGGTGTACCTCGAGATTTCCCCGGAAGGTGAACAGCGGATCGGCGCGGCCAAGTCGGACACGACCCCGCCGGACTACGAGCAGGGGGTCATCGACGTCCTGCGTCTGGCCGAGGTCGACGCCGGGGCGGTCGACTTCCTGGTCCACGGGACCACCGTGATCATCAACGCCCTGACCGAACGAAAAGGGGCCAAGACCGCCCTGATCACGACCCAAGGCTTCCGGGACGTCCTGGAGATCGCCCGGGGCAACCGGCCGGATTTCTTCAACCTGTACTACGAGAAACCCAGGCCGTTCGTGCCCCGGTACCTCCGCCGGGAGGTCCCCGGGCGCATCAACTACAAGGCCGAGGAGACCGCCCCGCTGGACCTCGCGGGCCTGCCCGCCATGCTCGAAGAGTTTCGCTCCGAGGGGGTCGAGGCCATCGCCGTCTGCCTGCTGAACTCCTACGCCAACCCCAGGCACGAAGAGGCCCTCCTGGCCAGGATCGAAGAGCTGTGGCCCGGGGTGGCCGCGGTGGCCTCGTTCCAGATCACCCGGGAGTGGCGGGAGTACGAGCGCACCAACACCGTGGCCCTGTCCGCCTACGTCCAGCCGGTGGCCCGGCACTACCTCGATCGCCTGGACAGGAGCCTGTCCGGCCTGGGTCTCAAGCGGGGCTTCTACGTCATGCAGTCCAACTGCGGCGTGGACACGGTGGGGAGCGCCCGGCAGATCCCGATCACGATGGTCGAGTCCGGGCCGGCCAGCGGCGTGTGGGGGGCCGCCGCGCTCGGGGCCATCATCGGAGAGCCCAACGTGATCGCCCTGGACATCGGGGGAACCACCGCCAAGTGCTCGCTGGTCAACGGCGGGCGCATCAAGATCAACACCGACTACATGATCGGCAGGTCCCAGACCACGGCGGGCTATCCGGTCATGGTCCCGGTGGTAGACATCGTCGAGATCGGCAACGGGGGAGGCTCGATCGCCTGGGTGGACTCCTTCAACAAGCTCCACGTGGGGCCCCAGAGCGCCGGGGCGATTCCCGGCCCGGTCTCCTACGGCAAGGGCGGCACCGAGGCCACCACCACGGACGCGAACCTGGAGCTGGGGACGATCAACCCCGAGTACTTCTGCGGAGGCACGATCTCGGCGGACATGGAAGGCGTGGGCAAGGCCCTGGACAGGCTCGCCGGGAAGCTCGGAACCGATCGGGCCGAGGCGGCCAGGGGGATCGTCCGGATCGCCAACAACAACATGGTCAACGCCCTCAAGCTCGTGTCGGTGAACCGGGGCCACGACCCCCGGGAGTTCACGATGATCGCCTTCGGCGGCGGGGGAGGGATGCACGCCTGCGCCCTGGCCGTGGAGCTCGGGATCAAGAAGGTCGTGATCCCGAAGCAGGCCGCGGTGTTCTCCGCCTGGGGCATGCTGATGTCCGACCTCCGGAGGGATTACATCCTGACGCGGATCATCGAGCTGGACTCCGACACCGCGGCCTCCGCGCTCGAGCAGAGCCTCGACGAGCTGCAGCAGCAGGCCCTGCGGGAGTTCGCCGAGCAGTCGGTGGACACCTCGAAGGTCCGGTTCATCCGCTACGGGCTGTTCCGCTATCAGAACCAGGCCCATTCGGTGGAAGTGCTCCTGCCCGACGCCGAGGTCGGGGCGGCGACGATCGCCCAGATCCGGGAAACCTTCCACTCGGAGTACGAGCGGGAGTACACCTATCGGCTGGAGGCGCCCGTCGAGCTGGTGGGCTTCCACGTGGTGGCCTCCGCGGACATCGGGAAGCTCACCCCGGCCAAGGCGGCGAGCTCCGGGCGGAGCATCGAAGAGGCGATCAAGACCCGGCGCAGGGTGGACTACGTCACCGGGACCCACGAAGCGGTCATCTACGACGGCGAGCTTCTGGAGCCGGGGATGCGCTTCGCCGGGCCGGCGATCGTGGAGGAATCAGGAAGCACCACGGTGGTCATGCCCGGGATGCCCTGCACGGTCGACGAGTATGGAAACTTGCACATCCAGACGCAGAAGGCAGGGGTAAGAGGATGAAGGAAAGCTTCGATCCGATCACGACCGAGATCATCCAGAGCTCGCTGCAGGCGGCCGCCGACGAGATGTTCGCGGCCATGCGGCGCACCGCCATGAGCGCCATCATCTACGAAGTCCTGGACATGGGGACGGCCATCTGCACCAGGGACGGGGAGCTTGCCAGCTCCGGCGCCGGCATCCCCGCCTTCGTGGGCATGCTCGACAAGGCGGTCAAGCGGATCATCGAGAAGAACCCCAAGCCCGGATCCATCGAGCCGGGGGACATCTTCACGACCAACGACCCCTTCAACGGCGGGGTCACCCACCTCAACGACGTGGTGGTGCTGATGCCGATCTTCGCCGAGGGGGAGATCGTGGCCTGGAGCGCGAACATCGCCCACTGGAACGACATCGGCGGGATGATCCCGGGGAGCATGTCCACGGATGCCACCGAGATCTTCCAGGAGGGGCTGCAGCTGCCGGGGATCAAGCTGTTCTCTCGGGGCCAGCCGATCGAGCCGGTGTTCGACATCCTGAAGGCCAACAGCCGCATGCCCGACTTCCTGATCGGCGACCTCTGGGCGGGGGTGGCCTCGATCCGGGCCGGGGAGAGGCGGGTCCTGGAGATGGTCAAGAAGTACGGCAAGGAGGCCTTTCTGCACGCGGTGGACGCCTACATGGACTACGGCGAGCAGGTCACTTTGGCGGCCCTGAAGAAGCTCCCCCACGGGGTGTTCTCCCTGGCGGAGGAGCAGGACAGCGGGGAGGTCTACAAGGCCACGATCGAAATCTCCGACGACAGGTTCGTCGTGGACCTGCGGGAGAACCCCGACCAGGAGAAGGGCCCGTTCAACATCAGCCGGGACGGGGCCCTGGTCAGCGCCCAGCTCATGCTCAAGTCCATAACCTCCGCCGACAACATCTGCAACGGCGGAACCTTCCGGCCCCTGACGGTGCTCACCCGCCCGGGAAGCGTGTTCGACCCCTTGAGGCCGGCGGCCATGGGGATCTACTACGAGAACGACGTACGGCTGTACGACCTGATCTGGCGCGCCCTGGCCGAGGCCATGCCCGACCGGCTGCCGGCGGGCAACTTCGCCTCGATCTGCGGCACCCTGTTCGGGGGGATCCACCCCGACACGGGACGGCAGTACAGCATCATCGAGCCGGAGCTGGGCGGCTGGGGAGGCTCCAGCGCCGGGGACGGAAACCCGGCCATGTTCTCCGGCTTCCACGGCGAGACCTACAACTGCCCGGCGGAGATCAACGAGGCGCGCAACGGACTGACCGTTGAGCGCATGAGCCTGCACGACGAGGACGGCGGAGAGGGCAGGCACCGGGGCGGCAAGGGGGTCTGCATCGAGTACCGGATCCGCTCCCAGGACGCCTGGTTCACCGCCGCCTATACCCGCTCCAAGTTTCCGCCCTGGCCGCTGGAGGGCGGGCGCCCCGGCTCACCGAACTACGTCGAGATCCTGCGCAACGACGGCTCCCGGGAGCGCTACTCGGTGGCCTCGGGTCTGACCCTCCAGGCCGGAGAGGTGATCCGGATCATGACCGGCACCGGGGCCGGCTGGGGAGACCCGATGCAGCGGGACCTGGAGCTCGTGCGCGACGACCTGAAAAACGGCTACATCACCGACGAGCAGGCCGACAGGTACTACGGGCTGAACCGCCGGAAATAGCCCGGGGGCGGGGGGGGGCCACCCGCCGGAGCTGTTTCTCTTTACATGTCTCCGGCTATCGCTTAGCATTGTATAGGATTTGCGCTCCTCTGATGTGCCAGGGCTTCCAGGGACACCCTTCTTCGGGAGTCTTGCCCGATTGGGTCTATTCGAGGCGCCTATGAGCTCCGCCAAGGCGCACAAGCAGGAGGGAAGCGCATGAAAAGAATTCTCATGATCGCCCTGGTCCTCGCGTCCGTGCACGTCCTCGGTGCAGAGGAGCGCCTGCTCCCGAAACCCGCCGCGCGGCTGGGAATGGACGTGATCGTTGCGATCGAGTCCAGGAAGAGCTTCAAGGCCTTCACCGGAAAACAGATCCGGGAGAAGGACCTCTCGACCATACTCTGGAGCGCCTTGGGCGTTACCTGGCGCCGCGGGGACAAGGCGTCAATCCACGGCGTGGATGCCACCACCGGTGCGACCCTGGGCGAACGCCGGGCGACTGTGTATGCCTATGAGCCGACGGTAAAGGCATACGTCCTCCTGTCCGAGGGAGCATTCCGGTACGAACCCGTGGAGCACGCCCTGGTCAAGGTGTCCTCGAATGATCTCAGGGACGCGGCCACCCGCCAGAGCTTCCCCGGAAGGGCTGCGGTCATCATTCTCGTGGCGGACGGAGAGCTCCTCGGGTATCTTCCGGGATCGGAAGAAGACAAGCTGAGCTGGGCCCGCACGATCGCCGGGCTCGCGGCACAGAACGTCTACCTTGCCGCGACCGCCCTGGGCCACGGCACCGTCCTCATCTGGTACGTGAACCGGTCGTCCCTGGCCCCTGCCTTGGGTCTTTCGGAGAGGGATCGGATTCTGTACGCCCTTCCCCTGGGCTCCGTAGACTGAGGGAATCCCCCGACCGGTTCCTTCCCGCCCCACTACTCTTCCTGGCGGTTCAACGAGACGCTGCGGTTGGTGTACAATACGCAGCCTGGGGTCGTGGTCGAAGCCCGGCGGTGTCCGAGGCCCGGCCGGGACGCACCTGGCCGCAATGCCGAAACAGGGGGAGCGCATCATGCACATCGACACCATCCTGGATGCCATCGGAAGCACGCCGCTCGTTCGACTCTCGAAGATGTCCTCCGGCAACGTGTTCGCCAAAGCCGAGTACCTGAACCCGGGGGGAAGCGTCAAGGACAGGGTGGCCCGGTACATCGTCGAGAAGGCGGAGGCGGCGGGGAGCTTGCGGGAGGGGATGACCGTCATCGAGGCCACCTCCGGAAACACCGGCATCGGGATCACCCTGGTGTGCCGGCAGAAGGGATACAGGGTGGTCTGCGTCATGCCCGAGAACATGAGCGAGGAGCGCAAGAAGATCATCGCCGCCTTCGGGGGGGAAATGATCTTCACTCCCCCGGAGGAGAGCCTCTCTGGGAGCGTCACCCGCCTGAAAGAGATCGTCGGCAAGGAGCCGGAGCGCTACTTCGTCCTCAACCAGTTCGCCAACCCGGACAACCCGCAGGTCCACTACACCCAAACGGCCCCGGAAATCTGGAAGGACGCCAAGGGCAAGATCGACGTGTTCGTGGCCGGGGTCGGCAGCGGAGGCACCCTGCAGGGAATCGGCCGGTTCCTCAAGGAGAAGAACCCGGACGCGAAGATCGTGGCCGTGGAGCCCAAGTCCAGCTCCGCCCTGCTGGGCCGGGAGCCGGGGCTGCATCAGATCCAGGGCATCGGCGACGGCTTCGTCCCGGACGTGATCGACATCAACCTGATCGACATGGTCTTCACCGTCTCCGATGCCGAAGCCATTCAGACCACCCGGGAGCTCTCCCAGAAGGAGGGCCTGCTCGTCGGCACCTCGTCGGGGGCCAACGTGTTCACGGCGCTGCACCTGGACAACGGGCGAAACCGGGTGGTAACCATCCTCCCCGACCGCGCCGAGCGGTACTTCAGCACCGCCCTGCTGTAGGAGCCGTGCCGCGCAACTGCCGGGCCGCATAGGTGCGGTGCGGCCTATTGACAGTTCGGGGATCACCGCGGTAGATTCAACCCGAGATCATGAGCACGAGGAGGTCGTCTATGTCGGCTACTGTCCAGCAAGTCGCCCTGTATCGGGGATACGGGCAGGAAAGGCGACCCGCGGACTGATCCTCCGCTCACCGTGAGCCGTGCAGAGCCTCCGCCTGGAGCGGGGTGAGCGCGGCTGATCCCTTCCTACTTCCCCCCTCTTCTCTCCGGTACAGGATATCCCACCACACAGCACAGGCCTGGTCTGCTGCCGCACCAGGTTCGGGGCGTTTCGCGTCCTGCCGGCGGCTGGAGCTCCCCGAGCTCGAGGGCGCGAGGATGACGGAAAACGATGTCTAGAAACCAAGCAAACAATGCCCAACCGGAGGGCTTCCCGTGCAGGGCCGCGGGGGCCGGACTCGAGGGGGACGGCATGGACCTGAGAGACTGGGGATGGAGCGCCGCGCGCGAAGGCGAGGCGGCGGGGTACCTGAGCGGCGGGTTGAGGGTTGCCCGCGTGATCGGACGGGGGCAGGATCTGTACACGGTGACGAACGGCGCCGGGCCGCGGCTTGCATCAGTATCCGGAGCCTTCGGATACCGGGCGGCCCTGCCTTCGGACTATCCGGTGACCGGGGATTTCGTGGCTTGCCGGGTGGCAGGGGACAGTTGGGTGATCGAAGGGGTACTTCCCCGCAGGGGCGTGCTCTCCCGCAAGGCGCCCGGCCGGAGGGAAGAGCAACAGCTGCTGGCGGCGAACCTCGACGTGGTCTTCCTGGTGTTCGCAGTGGACGGCGGCCGGGGCTTCGTGCCGCGCCTGGTGGAACGCCTGCTGACCCTGGTCCGGGACGGCGGCGCGCTGCCGTTCATCCTGCTGAACAAGGCCGACCTGGCCGGAAGTCTGGAGCGGTGCCGGGAGGAGGCAACAAAGGCAGCCCCGGGCGTGGAGATCCTGGCCACCTCCGCGCTGACCGGGCAGAACCTGGAGCTGCTGCGGGCGCGGCTGGCCGCGGGCAGGACGTACTGCTTCCTGGGGAAATCGGGGGTGGGCAAGTCCTCCCTGGTCAACGCCCTGTTCGGCGAACAGGCGGTGAAGACCGGCGAGGTCCGCGGCTCGGACCGCAGGGGCCGGCACACGACCTCCAGCCGGGAGCTGCTGCGGCTGCCCGGCGGCGCCCTGCTCCTCGACACGCCCGGGCTGCGGGAGGCTGCCCTATGGGCAGACGAGGCCAGCGTCGACGAAGCCTTCCCGGACATCGCCGGCCTGGCCGGGCGGTGCAGGTTCCGGGACTGCCAGCACGGGGGAGAACCGGGTTGCGCCGTCGAGCAGGCCCTGGCGGACGGCAGCCTGGACGGCGGCCGCTTCGATAGCTACCTGGAGTACCGGCGCGAAGTGCGCCATCACCGACTGATGGCAGATGCCGGGGCGCAGCGCCGCGAGCGGCTGAGGTGGAAGAAGATC
>Ga0068714_10004242_pt1 | contig 16267 bp, 15 predicted proteins | sample MTBNYHSulfiMetaG_FD_62988 | JGI IMG/M metagenome (GOLD analysis project Ga0068714, IMG submission 62988) | Enrichment culture microbial communities from rom New York Harbor, USA that are MTBE-degrading - MTBE-NYH (New York Harbor Sulfidogenic)... | ecosystem: Environmental > Aquatic > Marine >...
GCCGGGGGACGAGTTGCAGGTCCTGCTCTACGGCAAGACCAACGTGCTGCACCGTCTGCCTGTTCAGGAAGACGGCAGCATCCTGTTCCCCAAAATCGGCCCTATTTTCGTGGCCGGGCTGACCTACGGCGATGTCAAAAAAACCTTAAAGGATTGGATACCCCAAAAGATGCTGGGGGTCCAGGTGCATGTCACACTGAGCAGGCTCCGGTCTGTCCCGGTCACCATGGTAGGGGAAATCAAGAGGCCGGGGCTGCTTCAGGTTTCACCCATGGCCACCCTTACCGAGGCCATCGCCCTGGCCGGGGGCCCCCTTGCCAACGGCAGCTTGAGGGACATACAGATCGTGCGGCCCGGGGGCAAGGTCATTCGGTTCGATTTCTACGGCTTCTTGGAAGGAAAGGGGGAAGACCCCCTGCTCGAGCCGAAAGACCTGATTCGCATCCCGCTGACAGGGGCCCAAAGCGCGGTTATTGGTCAGGTCAAACGGCCCGGGATCTATGAATTAAGCAGCCGGGACAAGAGGCTTGAACATGTCCTCAGGCTTGCTGGGGGCATCGTCCCCCAGGCCGACAAACAGCGCTTGCAGGTGGAGCGGCTCCAGGACAATCAGTATCGGGAGGTTCTGGACATTGATCTTGCGGAAATGCCCCAGCACCTTGCCTTCCCCATCCAGGACTGGGACATCATTACGGTTCGCAGCCTGTCTCCTGGATTTACCAACGTGGTCTATCTTAACGGCCATGTGCGCCATCCCGGCGCATACGAACTAAGGCCGGGCATGAGGGTATCAGACCTGATCAGAGGCCCGGAGGAACTAAAGAAGGACGTTTACCTGGACTATGCGCTGATCAAACGGCGTCAGCCGCCAGCGTGGAAGCTTCAACTGCTCCCGTTTGATCTCAAGAGGGCCGTGGTGGATCAGGATTCTGAGGCCAACATGCAACTTGAGGCGAGAGACGAGGTCTATGTCTTCAGCCGCTGGATGTTTGAGCCCCGCTACCAGGTGGAAGTGTTGGGCGAAGTCCAGAAGCCCGGGAAAATCGCATGGGTAGATGACATGAAGGTAAAGGACGCCCTTCTTGAAGCAGGAGGCCTCACGCAAAATGCCTTCCTGCCAAAGGGAGGGCTGTTGAGGCGGGAAGCTTCCGGAAAATGGCAGCGGATTACCTTTGACGTTGCCAGGGCCATGGAGGATGATCCTGCAAACAACATTACCCTGCAACCGCTCGACCAGTTGACGATCCATTCATTGAGCGAAATGGCGCCGAGCCGAAAGGTAAATATACGGGGCGAGGTCTATCGGCCGGGGGATTATCTTCTCTCTGAAAACATGCGCATTGCGGACCTGGTATTTGCCGCGGGCGGCATCACTCCCAAGGCCTATGCAGAGCAGGCTGAACTGGCCCGGAAAGAGATCCGGGACGGCCAGGCGGTAAGGACCATTACCCAGGACATCGATATCGCCCTTGCCCTTGAAGGGGATGAGACGCACAATATTCTGTTGCAGCCGCTTGACAATCTTTATGTGCGGCCCGTGACGGGCTATGACAAGACCCTTGAGTGCAACATCCTTGGCGAAGTGAAGTTTCCGGGAAAATATGTGATTGAACCAGGGGAGCGATTGAGTTCGCTGATCTCCAGGGCGGGTGGATTTACGGAATATGCCTATCTCAAGGGGTCGGTCTTTCAGCGGGAAGAGATTCGGAAAAGCAACGACAGGATCTTGAAAAATCTGGTCAAACGCCTCGAGATGGACCTGGCCCAGAGCGAACTGGATCCCAGCAGGATCGCCAAGAGCGAGGAAAAGGCCATGGCGAGTCTTGCAGTGAAGCGTCGGCTCCTGGATCGGTTGCGGGAGGTGGAGGTCCCAGGACGGATGATTGTCAAGTTAGAGCCCTTGCCGGATTTCATCGGGGGGCCGTACGACATTGCATTAGAAGACGGTGATTCCCTTCTTGTGCCGTCGCGGCCGGACTCGGTGTCGGTGATCGGCGATGTGTATAATCCCACTGCCATGCTATGGGAAGCGGATTTGACGTTTGAGGATTACCTCAAGATGTCCGGGGGCCCGACCAGGACCGCGGACGAGGACGCCATCTATCTGGTCAAGGCCAACGGCATTGTAAAAACCGATGAGGGAGGCCTCCTGAACAGCCTGTTCAGCCAGAAGCTGGAGCCGGGCGATACCATTGTGGTGCCTGAAGAGGTTGACACGGGGGCTATAGAGACTTGGAAAGACGCCACGCAGATCGCCTATCAGATCGCTGTATCAGTTGCGGCCATTTCCTATATTTTCAAGCAATAGGAGCCGAGATTCAAATGAAAGGGTTCAACAGGTGTTTTTTTGCGCTTTCCCTGAGCGTGCTTTTTTTGCTTCCTTATTCGGCCCAGGCCTTGACCGACCACGGGAACAATGCCGTCAAGATCGCGGCCGGCGGCTTTTTTCCGCTTCAGGACGACGACAATCCCACTATCCAAGTGGCCAACGGGATTTGGACGGAAGCGGAATACGCCGTTACGCTGACGCCTTCCTGGGAAATCGGCATCCAGGCGGGATGGGCAAGGTCTGGAATTTCCCACAAGGGACAGCGACTGGGGCATATCAATATGTTTCCTGCTGCGGTATTTGTGCGCTATCGGCTTCTCCCCAGGGAAAAGATTGTCCCCTTTCTTTTTGGCGGCGCAGGCTACAGTTTCAACCGCGCGAGCAAGGATACAATGGATTTTGATGTGGAAAATCACTGGCTGTGGCGGGCCGGGGCCGGCGTTGATTTTTTCCTGACCCGTTCCTTTGTCCTGCGGGTGGACGGCCGCTATCAGGGCACGGAGAGCGACTTCACTTCGGGAACAGTTAAGCACACCATCGATTTGGGCGGCTTTGTGGGGACCCTTGGGCTGGTGCTGTACTGGTGATCAGACCTAACAGACAGCAAGACAGGCGGTCCTTACGTATCCGTCAGGAGTGCTTTTTCGTATATCTGATAAAGGTTCTCCATGTGGGAACCACGGCTGTATCGGACTGACATGTCCTGACGGGCCGCCTGCCCCATTTCCCTGCGCAGTTTCGGGTCCTCCAGCAGTTGCCGGATTGCCTGACTTAGCCCTTGGACATCGCCTCTGTGGACCATGAGCCCGTTTCGGCCATGCGCCAGCCAGTCCGATATTCCACCTGCATTGTAGGCGATGACCGGAAGCCCTGCGCTCATGGCCTCTGCACCCGCAATGCCAAAGGTCTCTGGAAACAGGGAGGGAAAAACAAGAAAGGCGCCGCGTACATAATAGGTCCCTACCTTCTCTTGGGGCGCCGTACCGGTCAGCGAGATCCGATCACGGAACCCCATCTCTTTTATGTAATCATAAACACGGTCTTTCTGTTCGCCCTCGCCGACAATGATGAGATGCCAGTCAAGATCCTTCAGCCAGGCCAGGGCATGAAGGAGATGAAAAAGGCCTTTGTCCTCCCGCAGCCGTCCTACAAACAGGATCTCCCTGCTTTTTTCCGGCCGCGCCATGCCCCTTCCGGGTTCATGCCAGTAAGGGGCAAGGTCATAGAGCCTGTCGGGGGAAAAGCCGTTTCTCATGCAGAAGCCCTTCAGCCAGCCGCTGCCGACTGTCACACAACGGACATGTTTAAGGCTGTTGAGCCAAAGCCATTGCAGGAGCATTTTCCGGACGCGCCTGGGATGGATGCTCAAACAGCGCATGCACTGGAAGCCCACCTTATGCTGGCAGATACTGCCGTCATGGAGGTATCGAGTTCCGTTGAGGCACACGACCCCTGCGAAATGCAGGGTCAAGACCGAAGGCATCCGTCGACAGAGTTGGTTGACGGCATAAGGGGCTAAAAAGGCATTGGTTTCATGTAGATGAACCACGTCCGGGGCTTCCTGGGCGAGGATAGAACGAATCGTATCCCATTGGGCTTTTACGTTTCGCAATCCAGGAGCAGGGGCAACCTCATGCCAGGAGATTCCTCTAATTTTTTGATTCAGAGGGTCTTTTTGGGTCAAAAATGATATGTGATGCCCATCGGCTCTGAGGGCGCGAATAAGTTTGAAGAGATAAATCTCCCCCCCGCCGAACGGCCATCCCCTCCAGTGACAGAACAATATCCGTAATTGTTTGCGGTTCATCAACTGTGTGGTTTCGGGGGTCAGGGCCTCTGTGCATCAGCCTTCTTGACTTGAGGCCTTATCGTTTTAATAGGTTCCACAGCTTTACATACTCATCGGAAGGGGCTGCCAGGAAGCATTCGACATGCCGACCTTCAGCATGGGCAAAGACCGCCCTGTACCTCGCCAGACCAATGGCTGCTTCCAAGAAGTCGGCCTGACGGAGTTGGGTAGAAAAGGACTGGATCGCCCGCCGTTTCAATTCAAGGACCGGATCGATGACGGTATGGACGTTGAAAAAGGGAAGAGGCGTCCAGATCTCGCCCTGGAAGCATATTACGCTTCCATATGACTTGCCGCAAAGTGCTCTGGCAAGCAGTTCCCCAGTCGCCTGGTGGTCCCAATGCGCATCCAAAAATGACGGCAATACGATAATGTCCGGGCCAACCTTATCTATCAGAGCCCGCAACCTGTTGACCAGATTCCGACTCGGCTTGAGTTGCCCATCCGGCTCATCCCAGAAAAGGACCTCCGTTGTTCCAATTAGTTGGGCAGCCTTCCGGAATTCTTGTTTTCTGTGCCGGACCAGTTCCTCTCTATCCGGATAAAGCGTCCCACCGCCGCCGCCCCCGTCTGTCAGACACACCGAGACGATCCTATTGCCCTCCAGGTGGTTCATGTGCAGCCAGCCCCCCCAGCCGATAACATCGTCATCCGAGTGGGGCGACAGGGAGAGGATGGTCTTCCCCGGTTCAAAAGACCAGGACTGGGATGAGTGCAGCAACGGAAAGCAGGTTGCCTGCCCCTTCCAGAACTCCAGAATACGCCTGAGGTGTTTCCAGCCTAACTGGAGCATTCGGATGCGGACCTCTCGTGGGTAGGCTCGGGAGCATATCTTTGTTCCAGTGAAAGCTTCCTGGCCATTTCTTCTTTCCAAACAGACATGGAATAGCCCTTTGCAGTGATCTCACGAAGCCTGTTCCCTGCTGTCTCCCGATATGTATGATCCCGTTTCAAGCGGTCAATCCGTTCGTTGACAAATTTCACGAATTGGCTGGTTTTTCTCGGAGAAGGAATGAGCAGGGACTGCATATTTGCCTCTTCCAAAATATCCCTCGCGCCGCCGAAAGCGGTTGTAATGATGGGGAGTGCACATGCACATGCCTCTAATGTAAAATAGCTGAATCCCTCATAGCGGGACAACTGAAGAGCGAAGTCAGCGGCGCTGTAAACAGTTGGCAGTTCCTCGTATCCTACCCGGTCCAGAACCACCATATTTTCAATTCCCCTGGGTACATCAGCAGCGTCGGAAGCCACGATCCATTTAACATCGTTGCGACTGTGCATAACATCCACAAGGATATCCACAGCCTTCTGGATGGGGTCCCATCTTCCTGCATAGATCCCCACAAAGTCGTTTTCAGCAATCCCCAATTTCGATCGGATCGTCCTGCGGTCGGGTCGTTTCTTGAAATGGGATATATCGATGCAATTGTTGACCACAGAGGATGGGATGTCGTAGAGAAGCCTCATTTGCCGGTTCAGATCCCTTGAAACGCAAATCAGCTCTTTAGGACGCCTTACTGCCATCCCTTCAAGATGCTTGAGACATTGTCTTTTCCAGACATTGCCGAACCTGTGTTGTATATCTCGGTCCACAGAGGCCAAAGCCGATGCGTAGAGGCCATGGAAGACCGCGTAAACCGGGATCTTCCCACTCTTAAGCCCCCCCCCGGCAAGGTTGTGGGTGATCACGAAATCGTACTGAGAGGCATTGGCCTCAACGGCCCTCGATAAGAACAGAAATTCCTTTAATCCCGGAATAAGTCGGGCACATATTTTCTCCGCCATATTCAGTTTGAGAGAGTCCAGACAATAGAAATTCAACTGCGCTCCGTAACTGTTGAGCAGATCCCGCAAATAGATATTGTACCGTTCGATGCCGCCAAGCCTGCTTACCGGCCAAAGCGTCACGGCAGCCGCTTTTCTCCTAATGTGTGCATGAAGTTTTTCCATATATTCTGATCGTTGGATCCATTGCTGCCCTTGGGCCACTTATGCCAGAGGCAGGCCCCTCTGCAAGAGGCTGAACAGCTTTTTCAGCAGACCTATTTCATGCGCTGGTAGAGACGCCACAACATCCCATATGCCCTGTTCAGCAGGCGAAATGCATGGACCTTTCTTTTGAAAGAAGCGCCCTTTTTGCGGATTCTCTGCTCGAAAAGCTCCTTTGCAAAGCCATACAGTTCCATATCCGGCCTCGAAAGCCTCTTTATCATTTCGAGGGTTTCATCCGGTATCTGATGTTTAGGGGGGCGCGCTCTCGTTATGTTGCGTTTAACATAAAAAACGTTGGGAAAGCCAAACGATTCTCTCATCAACAGGAGTGTTTCGTCAAAGCGTTCTGTCAATCCCACCACATCAAATTGTGTGGTGAGATGTTTCTTGGCCATATCAAGTGCCTCAAAAGGGAGAGGAGGGTATGGTGGACGAGGGTTCTCAATGTCAATGGCGCCACTGATATAGCGGGTTTGAAGGTTGACCTCGTTGCGCATGTGCATGAAATGCGTAAAATCTTCCAACGAATTATTAAAATAGGTTAAATAATGAGGATTTTGTACGTCCAAACTGAGTACAAAATAGTGGCTTGATATCATTCGTTCCACAGGATCGCGCAATACCGTGAGGTATCTGGGTGTTTTTTGGAGAAACCGATGAAGACCAAAGGGCATATGACCCTCCAGACATCGAATGGCTTGCCTGTCGCGCGGAGGCAGTCCCCTGAGACGCTCAATGCCGAGTTCCTCGTCACGATTCGTTGGATACAGGCTGATGTGACATCGCTGATCCAATGGAAACTGACGTTCTATAATCCGGAGAAGCGTTGTCCCAGCAGTCTTTGGTATATGAACGAATATCAGGGCGTCTTGCCCCAAATTTTTCTTCCTGCCAGTCTGGATCATGCGAAACTCTCTATTCCCAATCGATTGGACTCCCTATTATTCCTTGGTAATCCTGCAAAATCTGATATGATGCCTCCTTACAGGAGGAGAATGGGTTTCAATTGAGACAAGCCCTGCATGCCTATCTCACTGACCCGACCAAGCCGCTGGAGCCCGGAATTCAGTCCATGGGCCTGGTGGAGGAACTGCTCCTGCAACTCTTTGAGAAAATACACCCTGACCTCATCATTCAGCCTTGCGATAATGGTTAGTATGAAACGCGATGTCAAGGAACAAATAGGCAGATCGCTCATCTGGAGTACAGCTTCGACAGTCGCTCCTCCCTTGGTTCAAACCGTTCGCACCGTCATCCTTGCCAGATTTCTGGCGCCGGCCGACTTCGGTTTGATGAGCATGGCCATGGCCATCGTCCTGTTCCTGGAAATTTTTCAGCAGGGAGGACTTGGGCAGGCGGTGATCCAGCATCGAGGAAGCACAGAAGATGCGGCGAATGTCTCCTTCTGGGTGCAACTTGCCATTTCCTCGGTCATTTTCTCGATGCTGTGGCTTGGGGCCCCTTCCATCTCGGCCCTGGCCAAAAACCCAGCCCTAATCAATGTGCTGCGGGTCATGTCGTTTGCCCTTTTTTCCTCGCCTTTTGTGAACATCCCTGCAAGCCTCATGATCCGCAATCTCAACTTTCGTGGCGTCTTTCACAGGCAGATCGCGCCCATATTGGCGTCAAGCCTGCTCTCCATTATCCTGGCCTGTCTGGATTACGGTGTGTGGTCGCTGGTGATTGGACATATCGCGGGAAGCTATGTATCGGCAATCATATTCCTTTTCCATTGGCGCCCCCGTTTTTCTATCTCCCTGAGTCTCATAAAGGATCTGTTCGGTTTTGGCAGCCATATTGTTGCTCAAGGGATGCTCTTGTGGGCCAGTGGCATATTGTTCAAGTTTCTCATCGGCACTTTCCAGGGAACGACCATCCTCGGGTATTTGAATATGGCCGACAATCTTGCCCTGAGACCTGTTTCATCCATAACCGCGTCCCTGGCAGCTGTTATGTTCCCGGCGTTTTCACAACTGGAAAGGGAGGGACAGGATCTAAAGGGCGTTTATCTGGTCAGCATGCAAAGGCTTACGCTGATTGGCATCCCATTGTCCGCAGCCCTCTTCTTTCTATGTCCATCGCTCGTTCACGTCCTGTTGGGCGAAAAATGGCTCCCGGCCATAACCCCCGTTCGCATTCTGCTCATAGTTGCGGCCATGGCCACTGTCGTCGGCCTCAATGCGGAAATCTATAAGGCCATGGGGCTTCCGGGCCTCATCACCAAACTGATGCTCTTTAGGACGGTGATCTTTGTCCCCCTGTTTTTTTATACCTCCCAGCAAAGTCTTCTTGTCTTTCTCTGGTCCTATCTCTTGGGGGCAGGTTCCACGCATCTCTTGAATATATATATTGTTCTCAAGGTAATGGCGATTCCACTTAAACAGTTTCTGCTCAGCTTGAAACCAGCCTTCCTTGTAACCGCATGCCTCACCGGGCTTGGCATAGCTGGATGCATCGCCGTTCCCCCGGAAATGGGCCAGAATCCCGTAGGGCTTTCCCTTCAGATTGCCCTCGTATGCTTCTTTTACATTGCATTTGTCCGGATTTTCGATAGAGAGAGCTGTGCTGCCGCTGCTGATTTCATTAGATCAACCGTCGTTCACAGGAGAGAATCGCCATGAGACTGGGCGGCCTTTTACGAACGGCTTTATTTAGGCCCCTATCGCTCAGTTTTCTGTCGCAAAAAGCAAAAAAATCTGTTTGCATTTCGTCAGTGCGCCTTACCTTGCAGACTCACACGGAGACACCCTGCCCGCCATGTGAGCGAAGCGAGTCAGGCGGGAAAGAACACAGAAAAAAGGGCATGTCCGCGTTTCGTTACAAAAAAATCCTTTGTGTGCTTTGTGCCTTTGTGTGAGATATTTTGGTTGCGGGCATGCGCGTTAGAGATTAAAGCCCGTCGCTGTCGCCGATCATTATGTGCCATGATTTTGGATTCAGGACCAAATTCATATCCACGGCTTTTGGAGCAAAAACGCGGCAGGCAAAGCATCTGTCCAAGGCTTCGGGTCTTGATTTAAATCCAAGGGCTTTCAACCTGTGAACCATCGGATCGTGCGGGGCCAGCCTTGCCAGGACCCCGTCGGCCCTTTGCCGAACAAACCAGAGAAGCATCTCTTGTAGAAGCGGATAAAAAGCCTCGTGAGGCGGAAGCGTGGCCAGTTCCATGATCAACCCCAGATGCTGACCGGACCCTTCTTGTTCCCATATTCTTCCGACCGCCATGCCTGAAACAGCGGTTCCGGACCGGGCCAGCCAGGTCCTGTATCCACGGCCCCATTGGGGGGCATACCGCCATTTGAGATAGGATCGATCCCGTACGAGCATGACCGGATACTGTTTTCTGAATTTTTCCCAAAAGGCATCAATTTCGGGCGGGAATTGTCTTTCCACGCTTATCCTGACGGCCGACCTGAATCGCGGAACCAGCATCGCCCTGAACCAAAGACCGCTCAACAGCTTGACCATTTCGATAAAGATCTGGGGCAGTCGTGGAAATCTGTCCTGAGCGGCCAGACGGAAATTGAGTCGCTTGTACAAGACTTCAAGCTCGGCCAACTGCTCCCATTTCAGGAGACGCTTTCCGACTGTAAAATTGCCTGGAGTTGGGAACCCCAGCGCAAAAGGTATGGCTTCCTCGCTCCACTGCTCGATCTGCTTTTTCCACATCTGGTACTGGAGCCCGCGAAATCCTCCTCGGTAGTGCGGGTCCACTGCATTATCCGCACCGAAAGCCGTTAGAATGAGTTTGTCATTGATTTGAATTCGCTGGAACAGGGAACCAAAAAACCCCACAATTCGGCCGCTATCCTCCGCCACTACGGATCGTTCGGGCAGGGATACCGGGCCCTGCATGAATTCCCAGCGCATCTGTTCAAGGGAGCGATTCAGGTTGAAGACGCGGTTAAACAGGTTGTTGATCCCTTCGTCGTCTCCCAATTGATAGGGGCGAACGACAACGTTCATCATGCGGGCGGTGATGTCGGTCACTTTTCCCTTGGATAGGCCTGCCATCAGAATTAGAGGAATCGATAAAAAGGGTGATTGGCAAGCTACTTGAGATGCATAGGGTTGTCAAGTTATCTTTCCATAGGCTTCCCTGGGAGACGCCGGGCTCAAGCCCAGGAAAGGGGACTTTCCGGTTGACCAGGGAAGAAAACAGGAATACGTTGAGATCCGGTTGACCTTACTAACTGTCTCGAAACATTTTTGAGCTGTTGTAGGTCAACATTGATGCCTCGGCAATTAAAGGACGGACAAGATCAAGGAGGTGGCTTATGTCAGGATGGTATTCCATGAATCGGTGCATGGCATTTGTGGCCCTGCCGCTTTTCCTCATGGTGGGATGTGTTACAGCAGGAGATGATGCGAAAGGGGAGAAGGGAGAGAACCGGGATCTTCGCGTGGGCGGTCCATGTACGTACAGGTCTTATGAGGGGACGGCGCGCATTACGCGCATCGTGAAAACAGAGACGTCCCGAAACCAGGCCGGCATTAGGGGAGGACCTGGCTATGAGGGCCATGAAATTTGGTTCCGATTTGTGCCGAAAGAGAAAATCGCTGTGGAGGGATGGCAAGCCTCGGCCTTTGATCGGGAACATGTGTTGACCCTGAAAAATGGATGGCATCCCGGTCCGCGGTTTGTGGAGAAATATGGTTTGGCTGTGGGCGGTGAGTACCCTTGCACGGCACGGGTCATTGAAACAGGGGCCTGCACCCCGATTGTTTTTGATTTCCCGACCATCGATACGGGCGACTACTTTGAAAGCCGGCGGTGAATGAATCTAAAGGGAAGAGAGTGCGTCTGCACGCGTACAATCCGCGGGCGCGGATGAAATGCCGGGCCGCCGACATTGAATGGCGGCGGCCCGGCAGGAAGCATTTTTAAGAATTAATAATTGGCGCCGGTGTCCGAGGAAGACGCCTCCGAGGGTATGCTTGCACACGGACCGATCTCGGCCGGCCGTGGCCCGTCGTAATAGCTGGAATCGGCGCTGCGGATTCCCCAGGTATACCACTGGCTGCCATAGAGCAGATAGTATCGCAGGCCCAAATCGCCAAGGTACTGAATGGCAAAGGCGGGTCCATTGGCGACGCACCCGGTGATGGCGCCGATCACCTGGCCATCGGCAACAGCCTGACCTCTGATGATCATCCCGCCGGCGTCTAAGCTAACCTGATACTGGGTAATGTACTGCGCATCCTGGATGCAGATATCCCATGCGCTGGCCGTTCCCACGGCGATCCCGAAAATCAGCGCTAAACCGATAACAAGTGCATGTATTTTTTTCATATGCCATCTCCTTTGATTCTGAATTGTTCGCTCCGAAGTTAATACATTTTGAACCGCAACAAAATAGGTTTTTTTCGTGGTCCAGTTGCCTGCTTTCCATTATGCTAAGTTCAGTTAAGAGGTTACTTCATCGCTCCCGTCGCCGAAGAAGCCGGCCCTGCTGTCGTCGTTCCACACGGAATGAGCTGAGCCTGCCGTGGCCCGTCGTAATAGCTGGAATCCTGGCTGTCAATCCCCCACGTGTACCACTGGCTGCCATACAGAAAATAATACCGCAGACCCTCATCACCAAGGTACTGAATCGCAAACCCCGGACCATTGGCCATGCATCCGGTGATGGCGCCAATCACACTTCCGCTATAGACGGCCTGACCTAAGATGACCAGACTGCCGGTAGCCGGGTCCAGATTCATCCATAGCTGCGTGGCATAGGATGGATCCTGGAAGCAGTAATTATAGGACGGTCCGCCTGCCAGTTCAAAATTGGACATCCCGAAGCCCAGGTTGTTGGCATGGCCGCTGTAGGCGATCCAGAAGGTGCCGTCGCCGTTGGGACCTTCTCCAGAACCCCAACTGTTTTTACACAGATAGGCCTGCTTGTTGTCGTCCCATCCGATCAGGAGAACGGCATGACCGCCTTGGTTGGTGCCTCCGGTATTGGTATACACCGCGCCTGCAGCCGCGCCGTTCCAGTAGGTGTAAAAATCACTGTATACCTGGAAGCGCCAGTAGCTCGGTCCGTACGTGTACAGGGAGGTCTTGAAATCGGTTGGAGTGGTGCCGACCGTATGCCAGTTGGTGACGCGGTAGACAAGCTGTTCGCACGCATCCATATCTGAGCAGGGCACCGTCCGCTGAGTGGGGCAGGAGGTGCTGCTCTCCCCATAGGGACCGCACGCCTCATCGATCGGGCCGGTCGTCTCCCAATACTGGGGGGCCGTGCTGCTTCCGCCGCAGCACCCGGACATGGTGAGATTACAGGACACCTGTTGCTGCTCGCTAAGATCGTAGGTAGTGCCCCCGTTTTTCAAGATGTGGGATTCCATGGCCCCGGCGCTGGCAAAGGCCCAGCATGATCCACAGTTTCCCTGATTCTTGGCAGAGGTCACGATCCCGTCATTTCGGGCATCATAGGCTGTGGGGATGCTGTCTTTTAGCTGATCAGGATAAGATTTGAGATACCGGTTATAGGTTTCAGGATCCAGGGGGATATCGCCGAGGCCGTATTCCTGTCCGAAAGCGACCTGGCCGATCCCCAGCACCAAAAACAAACTCGCACACAGTGCCCAAAATTTCATCATCCACTCTCCTTTCAAGTTAAAAAGTTGCCGCCTTGCGAAACGTCGCCACACCATTATGACACAATTCGCATGTCCATCCCATGGGGTCTCTAACTGATTTATTGCACCCCCTCTTGGGATAAATACACCGCCTTCATCAACACTTGCGCCTTCGAGACTCCCTACCGTGCGGGAACATACAAATCCCCTTTCAAAGCACGGCGCCAGACTCCGGCTTCAGCCAAAAAACTCAGATTCTGATGTTATTATGCAAAACTATGGCAAGGAAGAATGCTCTTGTGCAGGCATGCATTTTTGCTACATTAAAACACATGCCTTCCAATGTCAAGGGCGAACGGGCGAACCGCTCATTCCAATGCCATGCCTAAAACCACAGGAGGCGCCCTCCGGACCCCGCGACATTCTGGTACAAGAATAATGCAACGACTATGCCCAAAGGCTGCTGCTAAAGAAATCAGCGCCCACTGACGGATAAGCCCATTCGTAGAGGGATCGTCTGTATGGCACTTCCATGCCGACTGCCCAAAAAATGGCCGCTGTAAAATAGCTGAGCTATACATTATAACAATCAGGCGGCAAGCGATCCAGCACCAAGTCGCGACCGTGCGACAAAGGTTCCAGAGCCGGGGATGCGAGTGAAAACAACTTAATGATATTATTGCCAATAAACGGCACTGGTTTTTGTTGCGAGGGATGGGAATGATTTTTTGCATTGACACAGAAGAGCAGGCTCATTTATTCTGCAGCACCCTCGAAGGGACTGGATCCCAACCACATCATAAAATGGATTCACAATCGACGGGAGGGCTTGACTGGTCTGCGGTTTTCAGACGACAGGCTGGGTTGATCGCTATCAGATTTTTTAACGGCTGTAAACTTTTATAACAATGGAGGAAGGGAGTCTAAATGAAAAAGATTAAAAACTGTTGGTGTATGGCGGCCCTCCTTGGCCTTCTCATCTGGAGTTTTGGCACGACGCCGGCCATTGCCGACGACGTGGAAGCGTACCGGGCGGGGACCAAGCTTCTTTACCAGGAATACAACAAGCCGGTGGAATTTATGCCTGCCGGCACAACCGATGCGGGCGATGGTCTCCCCTCGTCGTTTGACTGGGGCCCCCTGGCCCTGAACTTCATCGGTCGAACCATCACACATCCAGTGAGGGATCAGGGCAACTGCGGCAGTTGCTGGGCCTTCGCTTCGGTCGCGTGGCTGGAGGCCGCCACCAATTTCCTGCTTGGGTTTACCGTTGATCTCTCTGAAGAGGTCCTGGTGAGCGACTGTTGTCCTGCCGGAGACTGCGACGGAGGCTACATAAATGATGCGTCTAATTGGCTGGCCAGCATGGGTACAACCACGGAGGCCTGTTGGCCCTACACTGCCTCCAACGGCCCTTGCTCAGGCTATTGCCCGAACCCCATGCTGGGCAGGATTGGGTCGTGGGGTTATGCCTCCGGCAACTGGTGGACCATCAGCATTGACGCCATCAAGCAGGCCCTGGTGTCTTACGGCCCCCTTGTGGCCGCGATGGAGGTATACAGCGATTTCAAGTCTTACAGCGGCGGCGTGTACCAGCATGTCTCCGGGACCTATGACGGCGGGCACGCCATTTTGATAACCGGCTACGTGGACAATCCCACCTCTCCGGGCGGGGGCTTCTTTATCGCTAAAAATAGCTGGGGGGACGACTGGGGCCCCTACGCCGGCTATTTTGCCGTGGCCTATGAAAGCAACTGCAATTTCGGCATCGAGGCGACCTACTACCGGGGATTTATTTATTAATGATGTTTTGCAAGACTGTGCCATGTGCTTCAACAACTGGGAGGCAGAGAGGAGGTGAGGCGCGACAGCGTTTTGTCTAAGGGAGCACAGTAAGCGCGGCAAGCGTGCGTTCCTGTGCGGAGGTGACAGCGGAATTTTGGCACGGTTTTTCTAAAAGGAGAAACGACGATGAAACGATTCTTGATGGCAGCATGTTTGACCGCGGGATTGTTCATGGCGCCTGCCTTAGGAAATGCGGGCAACATTGGCGTGTATTGCTGGCAGTTGGCTCCCTATACCGATGTGGTTTGTTTTGATATTGATTCAAAAGGGTTTTCCATGTCAGCCATTGGATGGAACCATGCCGCTGGCGCTTACAAGTTCCCGGCCTACGGGGGAATCTGTGTAAACGACTATATGGGCCTTTATTTGTTTGGGTGGACCATGGGGATGGCGAATCTTGAGGCCGGCATTGACCCCGGCACCCTTAGCGGTGTTTGGCATGATTCTTATGGGGATTCCGGAAACTTCGTTTTTGTGGGCGCTGGTCCGCAGGTAGAAGGCGTCGTTGAGGGCATCGGACCCAAATTTGAAAGCCGTTAGCCCTGCGGGGTAGGTCGCGACATGCTGGGGCGGGGTCGATTCGACCCCGCCTTTTTGTCTTTGGCCCGGCCCAACTCCCCAGAGGAGTGCCTTTTGGGGAATTTTGGCGCGAAAAGGACTGGCTCTGAAAAATGGATGAATAGAGGGAGGAAACGCAATGACAAGATACAAAGGTCTGGTAATCTTTACGGCAGCGATCGGACTTATGGGCTTTAGCATAGGCCCCGCAGGTGCGGCAGAAACGGGAAATCCGTTCGAAAAGGCGATCGAAGACCGTTTCAACTCCATGGATGCCAACAAGGACGGGAACATCAGTTACGATGAATACGAGGCCTCTTATCAGAAGTCCATCAAGAACTCTTTTGAAAGAAGAGACCAGAACAGAGATGGCGCCCTCAGCAAGGACGAGTTCATGCCCAAAATGCGACAGGCCGGACCAAAAGGGACCAGCAATCCGTTTCAGCAGATGATGAAAAAGCAAAAGGCAGCGGGTGCGCAGGAACAAAAGGCAGCGGCCGAGGAGAAGCCTGTGGAACAAACAAGATAGGATGGGCTGTTTTTCTAACAGCTTGACAGTACGTTCCAGGGAAGTTGCAGACGAAGATTCTAAGACCTGGGAAGAAGTTTTTCGATCTCTTCAGCCGGAAGGGCTCTGCTCAGATAGAACCCCTGCATCATGTCGCATCGCAGGAGGCGAAGGATCTTCCACTGGGCCTCTGTCTCCACGCCTTCCGCGATGATTTTCTTGTTTAACGCGTGGCCCATGGAGATCATGGCCATGACTATAGAGGCGGAATCCGGGTCGTCGGCAATGTCTTTGATGAAGGAAATATCGATCTTGAGGTTGTCCACGGGGAGCCGTTTGAGATAGGTCATGGAAGAATAGCCGGTGCCGAAATCATCGATGGAAATATGGGCGCCCAATGCCTTCAGCCTTCCGAGGACCTTTCCTGTGAATTCAATATCCTGGACGAATGTCGTTTCCGTCAGTTCAAAGGTCAGGCGCTTCGCCCCTTCTACGCTGTAGGCGAGCACCCTCTCGATCTGATCCACCAGATCCTGTTGTCTGAATTGGACGGCCGAAAGATTCAGCGAGACCTGAGGGACCTGAATCCCTTCGGCAGACCACTTGTCGA
>Ga0068714_10004245_pt1 | contig 16261 bp, 18 predicted proteins | sample MTBNYHSulfiMetaG_FD_62988 | JGI IMG/M metagenome (GOLD analysis project Ga0068714, IMG submission 62988) | Enrichment culture microbial communities from rom New York Harbor, USA that are MTBE-degrading - MTBE-NYH (New York Harbor Sulfidogenic)... | ecosystem: Environmental > Aquatic > Marine >...
TGGCGGAACGTCCACCATCAGCACCAGGGAGCAAATTATAGACCTAACTCGGTAACCATAATTATGACGCAACAAGGAGGGCTTCGGTAACAGTTATTTTTGACGCAATACGGTTCTTGAACTACCATCGTCTCCTCATTTACCCGGTGGCGTCAGTGTTAGTCGATATTCTCCGGAGACCTCCTCAACTTTGACGGAATACCCCTGACTCTCCGCCAGCCGCGATACATTCTCTTTGGAGACGGCTGTTTCTACAAGCACGGTTAATACCTCTTTCGGGTTCTGCTCCATCGCCTTCTTGGTGCGGACTACCGGTACGGGGCAGGAAAAACCTCTAACATCAACTTCTACCATGTTAATTCTCCCCTTTTATATCGCAGATGTTGCTCCACTGACATAGATAATCTTTAAACACAGATGGAAACTGGGCGACAACTTCCCTTACTTTAGTGGCCGGGGTTACCCGGCCATATTTCCCGGCCATACGGTTGGCTCTGGCGGCAATGATTGCCGCTTCATGTGGTTCCATCTCAGCATAGACAAGAGCTGAGACTAATCCGGTAATAGTATCACCGGTACCGCCTATAGATTCCAGCGCTGGTACGTCAGGTTCTGTAATCGTAGCCAATACTTCGCCACCTCTGATTACATAGTCTGTTGCTCCCTTGACCAGCAAGAGCCTGGCGGCGCCATGATTTTCGTAGGCAACCTGTGCGAGTTCGGGGGTACGGCTGATATCGGTCTCGAACAGGTGCCTGGCAATATAGGCAGGGTGTGTCGCCTCCGGGTCGGCTAGGAATGCAATCTCAGTGGCGTCAGGAGTGAAGATATCGAATTTCTCGGCCAGTCCCGCGGCTTTCGCCGAATACATTGAAGCAGCATCCGCTATCATGACCGGCCTTTTGAGGCACTTTTCTATCGCCTTGCATAGCTGCCTTGTCTGGGCCATATTGGGTAGCCAGTAGTGTAGCGCCAGCACATTTGGTGAAAGCCCGGCAATATGGTTAATTAAATACTGGTACAGCTCGCGGCTTCCTTTACCCTCGCCGATATCACCCACGAGCAGGGCATATGGAGCATCAAGGCCGAGATAGCTGGTCGTAGCCAGCGCGGCGCTAACCATCGCGCCAGTACCCTGCGTGCAGGGTATTTTACCCCTACCTGCAACTAAATAATCACCATCAAAAGTAACTTTGCCCATCGTAAGAGGCATATCTCTGATGGGTACTGTTCCGGCAATGAGCATCATGTTTCATTACCTCCCGAATACATAGTAAGGCATTCGTCAAAGGCCCTGTCCAGGTTCAGGGCGCAGAGAGTAAAGCCCAGGTCTTTCGGCCGTGGCGCTTCATCAAGTCGTTTATCAAGCAGCTGAGCATGGAGATAAGGAATATCGGGGCAGCCCCCGCCGGAAACATTCACAATAATGCCGCTGGCCTTTTCATAGGTGATTTTCATATTGCCGGCCTTGACCATAATCCACTCGCCAAAATCCGTTACCTTGACCACCTCAAGAAGCGGTGACGTTTTTATCCTTATCGGGTCTATACTGATATAGGCCATATCCTTTTCTCTGAGCACTCGCTCGATGCCGGGCTGTTCGACCAGGTTTATCTCCACGGCCAGGTCACATCCCTTGCGTAGCTCAGGCGGAGGCGCGACCAGCTTGACGATATAGCCCGCAGATTTAAGCGCCTTCTCCGTAAGCATGGCATGCTGCACATCGTCGAAAAGCACCAGACCACCACCCTCGAATTTTACTTTATTCTGTTTTTTCAGAAACGTCATATTCAATCACCTTTATGCTTTTTCTCTCATCAAAAAACCGATGACAATGCAGAAAACCCAGCCCAGAATAACCGCTACTGGCCCCCAGGTACCAACTCCAGCCGGACTTGAAGCCAGAAGGAAATTATGAGCTATGGCAGCCCCCGCGAGGTAACCCAGGACCGTTACACCGGCATCAGTGTCGCCTTCTCCCGAAAGTACCAGGTTACGTAATGGACAGCCACCAATCTGTGTGGCGGCTAAGCCGAGCAAGCCCATGCCAAAGAAGTTCCACAGGTGGTCAGTATGCGCTACCGGCTGGTTCGTAAAGCCCCAGTGGTAGATTCCATCAGCGCCAAAATTGCCGGCAATATAATTGACAACCAGCGCCGCAATGAAGAAAGCGCCGATACCGCTGATAAGATGAAAGTCCCTAACTAAAAAGATGTCACGCCAGGCGCCAACGGAACATAACCGTGTCCGCTGTGCCATAAACCCTACTAAAATGCCAATACCAAGCCCGAGCGCCAGTGGAACGTACATCGAGCCAGGACCCGATTCACTGGTGGCAATGAAACCGGGTTTAAAGATGGCCAGGAGCAACAACCCTACCATGATTACCGGCAATATCCAGCCAGCCACGGGATGCATTTTGCCAGCCCTGCCGAGGTTAAAACCCTTCTTCAAAAAGCAAATCCCGACCAGTACCCCGAACACCATGCCGGCTAAAGCGGGGATGCCATTAAGGTCACCACCGGCAAGGCGAAGTAGCATCCTTATTGGACAGCCCAGGAACACCAGGGCGCCAATCATGACTAATGCACCGAGCACAAACCTGATAATCGGTGATGCTCCACCCCTTGGCCGCCACTCTCGAAAGGCAAACGCAGTGATAAACGCTCCCAGCGTGAAGCCCATAATCTCCGGCCTGAGATATTGGACTACCGAAGCCTGATGAATTTTGAGAGCACCAGCAATGTCGCGGAGGAAACAGGCAACACAGATGCCCATGTTCGGCGGATTACCCCAGTTCACTGCTAGGGCACCTAGAGTACCAAAAATAAGACCAGCTAGAATGATTCTTGTTCTAGGTGTCCAAAATCGATTCAAGGTTTTTTCTCCTTTCTACTCTTCAAATCATGTACTCCATCCTGAAGTCCAGAAAGTATTCAGCGCATAATTACACCTCCCGTCACCAGCCAGGAGGAAGTAGAATTGAGTTGAGGGTTGGCTCCAAATATAATAGAATAAGCTCAGGACATTCTAACATAAGTAATATCTTAGTGCAATATAAATAATATCTATGGTCGGTTGACAATGAACCTGGACTATCTGAGGACTTACATAGAAGTAATCAAAGCAGGTAGTTTTTCGGAAGTAGCTAAAAAGCTATCGATAAGCCAGCCAGCGGTCTCATTCCAAATCCAAAAACTTGAGCAGGAGCTAGGTGTCCGCCTTATTGACCGCCGGCAGAAAAAGCTGATGATGACCGAGGCAGGCAAAAGACTGCTAGTCTTTGCGAAGCTCTTTGATAAAGAGCACCAGGCTTTGGTACATGATTTTGAGCATCTCAGAGAAGAGGTGACCGGTAATCTCGTCATTGCGGCCAGTACGATGCCGGGAAACTTCATCCTGCCACCTTTTCTCGGTGAGTTCAAAAGGCGGCATCCGGCGGTAGATATTCAGGTAGCAGTCACAGACTCTGCCAGAGTTATCGAAGCGGTGAAAATCGGTGAATACGACATCGGGTTCTGTGGGGTATCCCCTGAGGACCGGGATGTGGAAGCTGTCAAGATAGCTGAAGATGAGATTGTGCTGATTGTCTTCCCGGAGCATTCCTTTGCCGGACGGAAACAGGTTTCTTCTCTGGAGGTAAGTGCTGAGCCATTGGTCTTCAGAGAACCGACATCGGGGACTCAACGTAGTGTAGAAGCGCTTTTGTTGAATGCTGGATTTGATTTGAATCGGTGTAAGCCGGCGCTCGTTTTAGGTACAACTGAGGCCGTAGTCACAGCAGTCGAGGCTAAGGCAGGCATTGCATTTGTGTCAAATCTCGCTATTCAGAAGAGCGTTGCCCTTGGCCTGGTAAAGGAAGTCAGAATTGAAGGGGTAACTCTTAAAAGAGATTTCTTCTGCATATACCGAAAACAGCGAGTAGTATCACGCTTGCTTGAAGAATTCATCTCCTTTGTTAAGGAGAGGGCTGCCTGACCCTTATACCTTACCATTAAGTGAGTTGAGTTCGGGTGTCCAGATTACTATATCTTTGAGTCACACTAATCCTTAGTTGTGAAAATTGGCGCTACAATCGAGATTCTTCGCTACGCTCAGAATGACAGACGTATAATGTCACCCTGAGCGAAGCGAAGGGTCTCATCGTCCAGAACATGTTAACACCTATTTCTGCAACCAGGCACTAATTTGTATATCGGAATTGACTATCCTCACTTCGCTGAATGAACAAATTTATGGTGTAATATTCAACATTTTAGTACTTCAGCCAGAATGATGTAGACTTGGACCTGACAAAGGGTATTTTGTTTACCCGTCCGTAGTTGTGATGGCCTTCCCTGTTACCGGGTCAAAGGCGTACATATGGGCTATGTTGAAGACCACCTCAATATCCTGGCCCGGCCTGGGCATGGTCCGGGCATCCACTCTGGCCAGAAAATGCTTTTCCCCGTTCAGCAGATAAAGGTAGTACTCATGACCCATCAGTTCAGTCACATCTACCCTTGCCTGAACCGGTGCCGCAATTGTCCCCGGTGGCATGAACTCTGGAACATGGATATGTTCAGGGCGGAGGCCAAAGATGATTTTCTTCCCTGAATAGGGCAGTAACATCGCCACCTTCGTTGAAGGTACGGCCACACGGAAGCTATCTGCGTCCAGATAAGTCTGGTTCTGGTCTCCCCTGACCGTAACCTCAAATAAGTTCATTGCGGGGCTGCCGATGAATCCGGCCACAAACAGATTATCCGGCCTCTCATAGAGTTCCTGAGGCTGACCGACCTGTTGCAGAACACCGTCGTTCATCACGGCGATGCGGCTGGCCATGGTCATTGCCTCTATCTGGTCATGGGTGACATAGATAAAGGTAGTGCCCAGTCGCTGGTGTAGCTTGCTCAGCTCGGCGCGTGTCTGGACACGTAACTTAGCGTCAAGATTGGACAGGGGTTCGTCAAACAGGAAAGCAGCCGGCTCACGCACGATAGCCCGGCCCAGGGCCACCCGTTGTCGCTGGCCACCGGAGAGCTGCCGGGGTTTACGCTTGAGCAAATCTTCGATACCCAGGACACGCGCAGCTTCTCTTACGCGACGTTCTATCTCAGCTTTGGGTGTCTTTCGCAGGCTGAGACCAAAAGCCATATTGTTATACACCGACATATGCGGGTACAAAGCATAGGACTGAAATACCATGGCTATGTCTCTGTCTTTGGGTGGCACATTATTGACCAGGCGGTCCCCGATGTAGATATTCCCCTCGTTTACCTCCTCCAGACCGGACAGCAGGCGCAATATAGTAGACTTACCGCAGCCAGAAGGACCAACTAAAACGAGGAATTCCTTATCAGGGATTTCCAGACTCAGGTTGTTGACGGCGGTCACATCGCCGAAACGCTTGGTGACCTGCTCAAAACGTACTTCAGCCATACCTTGCTTTCAAAATTAAAATTAGTTTCGCTCAACTAATTTTACAACAATTATCAGGAACTGCTCTAACCCTTCACCGCTCCGGTCAGGATACCCTGCACGAAGTAGCGCTGTAGAGCAAAGAAGATGACCAGCGGCAGCATCATGGAGATAAAAGCGGCTGAGGTGAGCAATTGCCACTGCGCGCCAAAGGAACTAACCAGGTTGGTGATGGTTACCGTCATCGGTGCTTTGCCAGGGTCTTGCAGGATAACCAGGGCCACCAGGAGGTCGTTCCAGACCCATAAGAACTGAAAAATGGCCAGCGAAGCCAGAGCTGGCACAGATAGAGGCAATATCAGCCGGAAGAAGACCCGCACACTGGAAGCGCCATCAAGATAGGCCGATTCCAGCAGTTCCCGGGGCAGGGCGCCAAAGAAATTGCGCAGTAGAAAGACGGCGAAGGGCAGGCCATAGCCAGTATGCGCCAGCCAGATAGCGGGGAAGCTGCCTGCTATCTGGAGATTGGTGAGCAACCGCAGAACCGGAATCAGGGTCATCTGGACAGGCACCACCAGCAGGGCCACGACAAAGATAAACAGCGTATCCCGTCCCGGAAAACGCATCCAGGCGAAGGCAAAGGCGGCAAAGGCTGCTACCAGGATAGGGATAACAGTGCCGGGAATAGAAATAATGAGGCTATTGAGAAAACTGACCCCCATGCGGTTCTGAGTTAAGACAGCCTGGTAATTATCGAGGGTGAACTCAAATGGGAGCTGAAAAGCTGTCCACCAACCCGAGCTGGCCACGGCCGCTGCGTCCCGGAAGGAACTGGTCAGTAGACCGAAGGCCGGAGTTATCCAGAGGAGCGCAATGCCGACAAGAACAACGTGTAAGGGCAGCCGGGACACAAATTTGCTTAACCTGGAGACAAAACCCTGAAAGCTGGCCTGCGGTTTTGCCAGTTCTGCTATCATCTGGTCTCCTCCTGGCTCCGGAAACGGCGGATGGTAATCAGCATCACCGGCAGAATAGCTACCAGGAGGATAACTGCCAGCGCCGCCGCCCGGCCAAAGTCGCGGAAGTTAAACATTTCCTTGAACATTAGGGTCGCCACGACATCGGTGCCGAAATTACCGGCCGTCATCACCCATACCATGTCAAACTTCTTCAGCGCCTGGATGACTAGGGTGGTGGCCACCACGGCAATAGTCGGGCTGAGCATGGGCAGAATGATGCGCCAGAATATCTGCCATTCACTGGCCCCATCCACCCGGGCAGCCTCTAAAACCTCAGTTGAAATCCCCTTGAGACCAGCCGAAAGGATTACCATGGCAAAGCCGGTCCACATCCAGACCCCAACCGCAATGAGAGCAAAGTTATTAGTGTGGAGAGGCGAGGGTAGAAGCTGGTCAATGTAGGGAAGAGGCTGTTCCACCAGCCAGGCTGTGGGTTCCAGACCGAGGTTGGTGGCAGCGGCATTGACCAGGCCAATCTGAGTGAAATCCTCAGGACGGTAGGCATACATAAACCGCCAGATTACCGCGGCGGCCACAAAGGAAATAGCCATGGGAATGAAAATAGCTGCCTTGGCTACAGCCTCATAGCGGACACGACCGGTCAGCACTGCAAAAATAAGTCCGAGGCCGACGGCCAGAACAGTGAAGAAGACCAGCCAGAGGACATTGTTCAACAGGGCTGTCTGGGTGGCACTATTGGTGAAGACATACTGGTAATTCCCTGCCCCAACATAAACACTGGAGTCCCTGTTCATGAAGCTGATACGAAGTGTCTCAATAACCGGGTAGATGAGAAACACCGCTATTAACAGGAATGACGGTAATAACCAGAGCCAGGGTATGAGACGTCCGCGCCTGTTCATGCCCTTCTCCCTTAAGCTAAAGCGGAGCGACCCGGTAACAGACCAGGGTTGCCCCGCTCTGGTGTCAAACCAGCCTATCGATAGGCGTCAACCGCCCTGGCCTCGATATTGCCCAGGACGCTATCGAGTTTATCTGGATTCTGTAGGTAGGTTAAGGTGCCTTCCCAGAAGGCCTTTTGTACGGCTGAAGGCATACTGTCGTCAGCGTCGAAGCGAAATATGGTGGCCTTGGTTAACTGCTCGGCGGCCTGGCGTGCCAGGACATCGGGATAAGCATTCAGGCTGACCAGTTTGTTTACCGAGGTAAACCCGCCTCGCTCCACCCAGATTTGCTGTGCCTCGGCTGAGGCCAGGTAGCTCACGAAAGAGCGGGTGGTCGGCGTATCTTTGAAAACAACCACAATGTCGGCGCCGCCAGTAACTGCCCCGGCATACCGGGAATCAATGGCAGGGAATGGGAAGAAGGCATAGTCTTCACCAGCCACCAGTTTGGGGAACTGTTCGGCAATAAACCCCTGGGTAAAGGCCCCCAGGTAGTACATGGCTGCTTTCGGTGGCTCCTCAAAGGGTAGATATGACCCATCGATAAAACCGGTGGCCAGAGCCGCAGTAGCACCACCGGGGACGTAGCCAGGCGTGAGGACAATCTGCCCAAACTTCTCCCAGGCAGACTTAATTCTGGAGTCTGTCCATGGAATTTCATGGCTGACCCACTGGTCGTAGACTTCTCCCCCGGACTCGTGGAGCAGGATTTCACCAATCCAGTCAGTAGCTGGCCAGCCGCTGGCCTCACCACTCTCGATAGCGACCGACCAGGGATATTGGGGAGTCTTACCTTCGGACACAATACGGTCGGAAAGGGCTATCATCTCACTCCATGTGGCAGGCACTTTCCAGCCGTTAGCGGCAAACACTTTGGGATTGTACCATACTGTGCCCTTGCTGGCGGCCTTCATGAAGATGCCGTAGAGCTTGCCATTCACGGTACCCAGGTCAATCCACCCCTGAGCATATTCCTGGCGGATTTTATTCATATCCATCAAGGAATTAAGGGCCACCAGCTTACTATCTTTAGCCAGCTCTACCATTTGCCCGGGGTTGGGCAAAATGGCCACATCCGGCGGGTTACCGGCGGCTATCCGGGTGGTAAGAATGGCAATAAGGTCCCTGGTACCGGTGAATTCCATGGTGCCACCGGTTTCCTTCTCCCACGGTGCCACCATGGCCTGGAAGCTGGCCAGTTCATCTCCTCCCCAGACACCGAGCACTTCGACTCCACCAATCTCTTCCTCCGGTGGTGGGGCAGCGCACGCTGGCAAGAGAAGAGCAACGAGACTAACTAGCGCTACACCAACAAAGAACTTACTATGCGCACTCATGTTGCACCTCCTTTGCTTTTATTCCAGCCTTTCCACCATTAATTTTAATGTAGTCCCTTATTGCTACCTTGTCAATACAATGAGAGAAAAAAGGCGGCGTACTGAAGCTATCGTGCTTTGTCATGGAGATAATAAATGTAATCTTAATCATGTCTTGTCTTTGAGAATGGCAGTCACCTGGTGATTTAGTTCCTGTGCAATTTCCTTAAGTCCCTTTCCTTCGGTAGCACTATCAGAGATGCAAGCTGCTATCCACGATTGGTGCGGTTTAATTTCCAGCCTGCGCCGTTTTTTGTAGCCATCCTTCTGTATATGGATGGTGGCGTTGCATACCTAACCCCCATAGGGTATAATTTACGTATTATACGACCATTTTGCGTCTATATAGTATTGATTTCGAGACAATAATATTTCAGGGTGAGAAAGCCACGGGACCGGCGACAACGTGCCGGGTATGGCCAGAGGAGTTTTTGACATCGGTCTGGCTCCCGTAAAGCTACAGGATGCAAAATGGGACGCATGAACGGAGGGGCAACAGGGCATCGCACGCGTAAGCAGTTATGTAGAAAGGAGGCAGAGCAAATGGAACTCAGCCGAAAAGGCTTCCCCGGGCAACCTGGAGACGGGGCTGATGGTTTCAGGTTACAGGCTGTACAGAAACCAGAGATGGTACCGCGCTGACATGCGTGTATATCAAATAATGAAACAGGAGGTATTTCTATGCATGCAACAATCCAGAAACCGGTAGACGAGATTATCGGATATATAGCGCCTGGAGAGAGGGTGTTCGTGGTTGGTTGCGACAACTGCGCCGCCAAATGCCATTCGGGAGGTATACCCGAGACTGAGGAAATGGCAAATCGGTTAAAGGAAAGAGGGGTGAATGTAATTGGATGGTGTGTACCTCAGCCAAAGGGAATGTCGCTCTGTAAGCTCTCCAACACTACGAAAGTGCTCCAGGAGGAATATGGCGAGGAGGTCAAACAGGCAGACTCCTTCTTGGTTCTTGCCTGCGGGCAAGGCTTTCATACTGTAATGGATGCCACCGATGGGGGAATGGTTCATCCCGGATGCGATACTATCTTCGGTGGTGAGACAGTGACTGATGATTTTATCACCGAATACTGTTCCCTCTGCGGCGAGTGCATCGTGGAGTATACGGGCGGACTGTGTCCGGTCACGCTCTGTGCCAAGAGTCTGCTTAACGGCCCGTGCGGAGGAGCCAGAGATGGGAAGTGCGAAGTGGACCGAAACCGGGACTGCGGCTGGCAGCTCATCTACGATCGCCTGAAAGCGCTTGGCCGTTTAGATGAGATGAATGAATACAGGATGCCTAAAAATAATTCCAGATGGAGCCGGCCACGTTCCCTTACCATAGGTGAAGCAGAAACAACCTTTAAGTCTCTCTCCGGCGAACGTACGGTGGCCAGCCGCGGCTAGACGAGGTCAACTTTAGAAAAGGAGCAGAGTAAACAATGAGCAAACTTAAACAAGCACTTGAAAGCGGAGAGTTCGTAGTCACGGGAGAAATAGGGCCACCCAAGGGGGTTGATTTGAGGAAATGCCTGCAGGATGCAGAGATGTTACGCAATCAAGTAACTGCCATTAATGTTACCGACCTGCAAAGCGCGGTGATGCGGATTGGCTCACTGGCTGTCTCTAAAAAACTGGTTGAGAAAGGTCTGGAACCAATTTACCAGCTCACCTGCCGCGACCGGAACCGGCTGGCACTTCAGTCGGACCTGCTCAGTGCGTGGGCATTAGGTATAGAAAACGTGCTGTGCCTTACCGGTGATCATCCCGTCCTGGGTGACCATACTGAAGCGAAACCGGTTTATGATCTGGATTCAGTGCAACTGCTAAAGGCGGCCATCAGTCTAAACCAGGGATATGATATGTCGGGCCATGAACTGGAAAGTAGCCCCGGCTTATTCCTGGGGGCAGTGGTGACGCCCGGTGCCGAGCCCGTGGAGCCTCAGATTATCAAGATGAAGAAAAAAATTGAGTCCGGGGCCAGATTCTTCCAGACCCAGGCCATTTATGAACCGGAGAGGTTCGAGTATTTTGTAGATCAGGTACAGAAATTCAACGTGCCTGTTATCGCCGGAGTCGTGATACTCAAGAGCGCAGGCATGGCCAGGTTCATGAACGGAAATGTGGCCGGAATTAATGTTCCAGAGAGCATCATACAGGAGATGGAAGAGACGGCAAAGGACGACCGTAAAAAGAAGGCGGTGGAGATTACGGCCAGGATTATCCGACAGGTCAAGCCATTCTGTCAGGGGGTCCACATCATGCCTCTGGGATGGGAAGAACTGATACCGGAGATTATCAGCGAAGTCGGACTCGGCCGTGAGGTGATCGCTCGACGGGAGGAGTCGTAATGCGAGCGGGGTAAATGCCTATGTATAAGATACTGCTGGTCGATGACGACCCGGACTTTATTGCGGCAACGAAGCGGGTCCTGGAATCCAGGCCTAATTACTACGTAGTGACAGCTAGTGACGGTGTCTTTGGTCTGCCAATTGCCAGGGCCGAGAAACCAGATCTTATCATCCTGGATGTAATCATGCCCTACGAAGACGGCTTCACAACAGCCGGGCAATTTAAGGCTGACCTTGAACTGAGCAAAATTCCGATAATTGTACTCACCAGCTTCTCGCACAGGAAGGGTGAAACCTATGTCTCCCTGTTTCAGGGCATGGCTCTAGATGCTGAAGACTATGTCGAAAAACCGGTCAGTCCCCAGGAGTTGCTACGAAGAGTAGACAAACTGCTAAAAGCAGAATGACAGCTTTTCGAATAACCGGGAGCGGAATCAGAGGTTGCTTAAGTGGAAAAGGCAGTATGCCGCATTGCAGGCAACCCAGATTTGTCGGTATGTCGGCATGCTTTCTATAGTAAAAAAGGTGAATCCTGGCAGGTTTGTCTCGTCTTTAATCTTCCGTCACTCTCTCGACGTCACAGTCTTCACGTGCCCAGCCCAGTCTTTCACAAGCTTCCCGAGCTGAAGTAGCTACAACTTGCTGCGAATCGCCGGTCACTTTACTGGTAACCTGATACGTGTTATCTTGCTTCTCGACGGTTTGATTATCCTCCTGCTCAAGGTCGTAGCAGGTTCGTATGGCAAGCTCAAGATATCTGTCGCAAGTGTCAGTCCAGACCTGGTTTCTCTGATATCTCATCGCGTCCTCGGGACGGCTAAAATCACAGCCGGTAAGTGAGCGGCAGTCGGTACGCTTAAATTCCTTTAAGAATCGCCGGTAGAATTCGTGAGTCATTCTGGTGGCCCTCTCTCTAGCCTGCCTTGACGTCTCGTTACGTTCTGCCATTCTCTCGGCGCAGGCAAAGCCTATAGCTGCCGTGGCCCCGTATACGGCGCCGCATATGGTCTGACCACTGGCGATAGCTCCATTATATCCACTCGTTACCCAGGGTATGATATCATTTTTTAAATCCAGCGCCTCCCGCAAACCTTGCAGGCAGGCTGCAGCTCACACCCAGCCCCCGTGCATCAGGTCTTCGGCGTGTTTCACTGCTTCATCGACAGTAACTTCGCTTGCCACCTTTTACCTCCTGTTCAGATTTTTTAGAGACTAAGGTCAACAGGACTTTGAGCCAGGCCTGTCGCTGAGCATTAGACCTGCCAACTGCCTGGTTGCTTTCTCAGCTCTCTTGACTGGCCCAGGTTCTGGTTAATGCCGGCGATGTAGAGTCACAGACAATCTACCAAAGCCTAACCCTGCACTTCCTTATTCTTCTACATGAACGTGCTCACCGACTATTGGATTGCCGCACACCGGGCAGCTGGCTATCAGTGGCACCCTGCAGTTTGGGCAAACACCAGGCTCCCTGGATTCATAAAAGCACTTTGGACAGACAAACTTTACGTACTCCATGAGCCACCTCCTCAGCAGATGATTACCACTTTAATCAACGTCTAAAAGCCAACTCGCTTCATATTATCTGCCCTGTACCAGCTTGACCTGTGTTCTTTGTTCCTCTGGAACTAGAGCAGAGCTTCGATTCTTGGTCTGAGGAGACTTTCAGGGACTGCACCCAAGATGCTGTCAACCTGCTGGCCTCCCTTGAAAATCAATAGCAGTGGTATGCTCATCACCTGGTATTTCATCGCCATCTGTGGGTTTTCATCCACGTTAAGCTTACAGAATTTGACCTTGCCTTGATACTCCTCTGATAAATTCTCGGTTATTGGAGCAATCATGCGGCACGGTCCGCACCAGGGTGCCCAGAAGTCCACCACCACAGGTATGTCGGATTGTAATACCTCATTCTCGAAGTGCTGGTCGCTGATGTCGGTTACCATATCCCCTCCCTGTATCTTTTTTTCTTTCCTGTAAGGTTCAGTCACTTCCACTTGCGCCTTCATTTATTGCCCTCTCGCCTGTTTGCCAGGTTCTGCCAGAAAGGCGGTCACCCCGGGCTGCCTGCCTTGCTCCCGGCGGGTCGTCTCCTGCGGTCAAAATGTCTAACAGGGATATCAATGAACTTCTCTCCTGGAAACCGAGGAGACTTTTCACCGGTTGAGAGTTCTGGAAAAGCATGATAGTGGGCACAGCGTTAATACGATATCTATCTGATACATGGGGAATTTCGCCCACATCGATCTTCACAAACTTAACCCTGTATTCATATTTACTTTCTAACTCTTTAGCTAAAAGGCATGTGGGATAACACGAGTGGCACCATTGAGTAACAAAGCAAACGAACACCGGCAGTTTGCATTGCATCACTTCGCTATCAAAATTCCGGTCTGTGATTTCTATCATCGTGGTGCCCCTCTCCCGAAGCCACCGAATTCACTGTGTTTTATCTTGCCTCTCGCATCCCGGGCAGTAACCTTCAAGGTATAACTCGGCTTTGGTCACGTTGAAGCCATGTTGACGCCGCACCGCCTCAATCAATTCCCCAATAAGAGGGTTTTGAAATTCGATGACTTTGCCGCATCCCTGACAGACCAGGTGCTGGTGCTCCGGCGATTGCTTAATCTCATAGTAGCAACGAACCTTGTCCAGCCTCATCTCGTCAACCAGCCCCAGTTCCTTGAAGAGGTTAAGGGTGCGGTATACCGTTGCTGGACTGATAGACTCATCCCTGGCACTGGCGCGACGATAAAGCTCCTTGGCGTCGATATGCCCCTCGACATCGTGCAGCAGTTCCAGAAGTAGACGTCGTTGAGATGTCCACGGTCGGACATGAATCGGGCTATCATTAATGCGATTGCGACTCATTCTCAGTTATATTATATCACACCCAACTCTCTTGTCAATACGTTTAGGCGACAAGATTACGGGCCATCCGTCACTGGTATATAGGTCGGAGGTACCTTCTGGTTGAGAAGGGATTGAGAAAAAATGGTTTACAGAAGGCACGATGAAAAAATCACCAGAAATACTGTTTTTCGCCAGACTAGGTTCTGGCTTCAACTGGCACCAGAGCTTTTTCGATTAGTTCCTCCAATTTATCTGGACTAAAAGGTTTGGAAAGGTAGTCAACCGCACCCAGTTTCATTGACTCAACCGCTGTCTCCCACGAAGGATAAGCAGTCATGATAATTCCCTGCAGTTCAGGCCGGAAGCCTCTGGCTTCTCTTAACACCTCGACACCAGTCTTACCTGGCAATTTCAGGTCAAGTATCACCACACCAAAGTCTTGCTCCCGAAGCGTCCTCAGTGCCTCCTCACCGCTGCCCGCGGCCGCTACCTGATAGCCAGCATTATCCAGCCAATCAGTCAGGGAGTCTCTAAGTATCGCTTCGTCATCCACCACCAGTACTGGCTTCAATTCCCCGGCTCTCCTGATTGCTTCCTTTCGTGCCACCATAGCTTGCTCTTTCATCTTCAGTTCAGCTCCTGAGGCAGCATTGACAATCTGATAAACCAGGGGTGAGGCGGTTAGCATGGGATGAGTACCCATTGGGGAAGCCGCCACTTTTTCGGCCGTCATCCCGTTGGAAATAGCCGAAGCCATTATGTTCGATACTTCTCCGGCGGTTGCCCCTCCGTATGCTTCGCCTCCTATCATTTTCCCTGACCTTCGCTCAAAGATTAGCCTGACCCGCATTTCCTTGGCGCCAGGCATTGAGCCCGGGTGCTTGTCCACGGCCACCGCCTCCCCGATAATTATCTCGTAGCCAGCATCTTTAGCCGCTCTCTCAGTGAGCCCGGCCACACCGATGGCGCTATCTGCAATCATGGTGCTGAACACTCCAATAGTACCTTCGTTGCTCCGCCTTGTTTCAAATAAATTGGCGGCCGCAAATCTGGCTTCTCGGGTAGCTATTGAGGCAAGGCGAGTAGCCACTGGCTTCCGGGTAAAAAAGCAGAATTTCTCAGCACAATCTCCGATGGCAAAAATATCTGGGTCACTGGTTCTCATATACTGGTCCACCATTATCCCCTTGCGTTCCCCAATCTTGAGCCCGGCCTCAATAGCCAGTTCATTGTTAGGAACAACGCCTATGGCCATAATCACCACGTCCGCCTTAAATCGCCCTTTGTCACACTCTACATATTCTGCCTTTTTATCCCCTGTGATTGAGAGTACTCTAGTGTTAGTATTTACCTCCACACCAGCCTCCTTGAGCGCATCTTCAATCCGAATACAGAAATCATCATCACAGTTTAAGAGCAGACAATGCTCTAATAACTCAACAATGGTTACTTTCAATCCAATCTTCCGACACTCGTCAGCAAACTCAGCTCCGATAAAGCCGCCACCAACCACAACTACCTCTTTTGCTTGCTTCAGAGCATCTTGCAGTTGCTGAAGATACTGGAGATCCTTTCTGACCGTAAAAACGTTATCCAGTTCTACGCCGGGCAGGGGGGGTACCACTGGCCGTGAGCCGGTAGCCAGAATCAGCTTATTGTAGCCAATAGTCTCGCCTCCGGTGGTGCTTACGGTCTTTGCCTCTCTATTGATTGAGGTGACTTCATCAATCACCAGTTCAGCGTCGCCAAGAAGAGCATCAGGCATTACATTCTTCTCTACAGAGCCCAGCGTGCCCATGATATAGGGAATACCACAGGGAACGAGAACCTTGGCTTCCTTTCGGACTACAATGATGCTGCCCGTCTGATAATGTCTTTTAGCATTCACCGCGGCTTCAATACCGGCGGCGCTCCCGCCTACGATAACCACGTCAGCTTTCTTCATACTATTCTTCCTCCCGAGTTATTGTTCCTATAACTTTGGCCGTGGGTGTTCTTGCCAGAAGAGATGGCTAGATACTTACCTGTTCTAATCGATGAGATAAAGTTAAAAAACATTACTGTCCTTATCAGGCTGCCACCCCTGGTCTCTCTTTTTACCAACAGGACATTGTTCACCTCCTTACAACCGTTCGTCGTGCTAATCTCAAGTGGAGTCATCAGGTGTCGTCACTGGTTCTGCGTTCAGGTGAAGGGCGAAGAAAAAAGTCAAATAGTATGATACTCTGAACCAGTAAATATTATACCCTGTATGGGTATGGTATTGCAACGATATAGCTGTTAATGTTCTACAATTTTGTCACCACTTAATTGTTCAGGGAAAATGTCACCATGGAAGGAATGGTGACATTGAACAAGAAGGAACA
>Ga0068714_10004246_pt1 | contig 16258 bp, 18 predicted proteins | sample MTBNYHSulfiMetaG_FD_62988 | JGI IMG/M metagenome (GOLD analysis project Ga0068714, IMG submission 62988) | Enrichment culture microbial communities from rom New York Harbor, USA that are MTBE-degrading - MTBE-NYH (New York Harbor Sulfidogenic)... | ecosystem: Environmental > Aquatic > Marine >...
ACCAGCACAGTGGGGGCGAGACTGAAGATATTGCCGCCACCGCCCGGCTCGAAGGTGATCACCCGTTCGACGGTGAGTTCAAGGCTGCCAAGCTCCAGGGTATCGCCGACCTCGATCTCGAGCAGCGGCAGCAGCCGCGCCTCGACCCAGGCCTTGCCCTCGGCTGGAATGCCGCCGGCGGGCCTGGCCTCGCCGAAGGGGGTGTCGGCGATGCGCAGTTCGCCGCGCAACGGATAGCCCTCCATCACCGCCTTGATCCCTGCCAGTTGCAGCTGCTCGCCACTGACCACCACGCTGGGAAACTCCAGCACCTCATCGACTGCCACCCCCTCGCTCTGCGCCTGCCCGAGCCACGCCGACTCCAGCGGGCGGGGAGTGCTCAACAGCAGGTCGCCGCCGAGCAGTTCCGAGGACTGGCTGAGCATCGCCCGCTGTAGGCGGTCGGTAAAGAAGCTGATCGCGGTCGTGGCGGTGACGGCGATGATCAGGGCCGACAGCAGGATGCGCAGCTCACCGGCGCGCCAGTCGCGCCGCAGCAGGCGCCAGGCCAGTCGCAGGCGCGCGGAATCAGGACTCATCGGCCACCACCCGCCCGCCGTCGAGGCGGATTCGGCGGCCGCAGCGCACGGCCAGCTTTTCGTCGTGGGTCACCAGGATCAGGGTGGTGCCCTGCTCGGCGTTGAGCTCGAACAGCAGGTCGTTGACCCGGCTGCCGGTGAGCGCATCGAGATTGCCGGTCGGCTCGTCGGCGAACAGCACCGCGGGCGACATGGCAAAGGCGCGGGCGATGGCCACCCGCTGCTGTTCGCCGCCGGAGAGCTGTTTGGGATAGTGACCGAGGCGGCTCTGCAGCCCCACCCGCTCGAGCAACTGTGCCGCCTTCTGTTCGGCACCTGCCTCTCCGGCCAGCTCCAGCGGCAGCATCACGTTCTCCAGCGCGGTGAGGCTGGGCAGCAACTGAAAGGACTGAAAGACGAAGCCGACCTGTGCGCCACGCAGACGGGCGCGGCCATCCTCGTCGAGGTCATTCAGGCACTCGCCCGCCAGAAGGATGCGCCCCGAGGTGGGCAGGTCGAGCCCCGCGAGCAGCCCCAGCAGGGTCGATTTGCCGGAGCCGGAGACGCCGGCCACCGCCACACTCTCACCGGCGTGGACATCGAAGCTCACCCCCTCCAGAATGGTAAGGGGACCTGCGGCGGTATCGACCTGCTTGCCGACACCTTCGGCGGAGACAATGGGCGGCAAATCCGGGTAATTGCTCATGCGTAAAATTCTTCTCTCACTGTTGTTGTTCTGCCTGGCGCTGCCGGCCAATGCCTGCACCCTGCTGGTGCTGGGCGACAGCCTCAGCGCCGGCCACGGCCTGGCGCCCGGGCAGGGGTGGGTCGAGCTGCTGCAACAGCGGCTGCAGCAGAGGGCGCTCCACGCCCGGGTGGTCAACGCCAGCATCAGCGGCGACACCACTGCCGGCGGACTGGCCCGGCTCGACGCCCTGCTGGCGCAGCACCGCCCCGACATCCTGCTGCTCGAACTCGGCGCCAACGACGGCCTGCGCGGCCTCTCGCTGCCGGCGATGAAGCGCAACCTCAACACCATCATCGACAAGGCGCAGGCGGCCGGGGCGAAAGTGCTGCTCATCGGCATGCAGATGCCGCCCAACTACGGTCCCCGCTACACCGAGCGCTTTCATGCTATCTATGGGGAGCTGGCGCGAGAACAGCAACTGCCGCTGATCCCCTTCCTTATGGAAAAGGTAGCACTCGAGCCCGCACTGATGCAGCCGGACAACTTCCATCCCAACGCCGAAGCCCAGCCGCTGCTGCTGGAGACGGTATGGCCGCTGTTGCAGCCGATGCTGGAGTAGGGCGAAAAACGGTTGCAAGTTCAAGGTTCAAAGTTCAAAGAAGGCGCACTCCCACCCCTTCGCCTCATGACACCCGATCCGCGCTTGTTCCAACCTTGCACCTCGAACCTCGAACCTCGAACCTTGAACTTTGAACCTTGCACCTCAAACCTCGAACCTTGAACCTTGAACCTTGAACCTTGAACCTTGAACCTTGACCACCCCTGCACCAAAACCGCGCACCAATTGCCCTCCTTTGCACCACGCAAAACCCTGAAAACCCCCGCCGCCCCCGAAACTCAGTGACTTAGCTGCTGGCCCGCATCTTGCAGCCGGATGTGCAACGACAAAAAGGAAGCAGAACCGTGTCCGAGCCAAAACATCCCGAGCAGATCAACCGCGACTACATCCGCCTGTTGCAGGTGATGCGCCGCTTCGTCAGGGAGGAGTTTTCCGTGGCCATTCGCATGACCCAGGAGGATGCGGTGCCGCAGCTACTCCATTATGCGGCGGAATCGCGCAACCATGTGCTGCAGGAAATGGGCAAGGAGCTAAGGGAGATGACCCAGGGCTCCCCTGACCCGGCGGAGCGTCCGGATGCCCGGGACGGGGAGCAGGTCCGTTACTACCGCGGCGTAGCGATCGGCGGCGCCAGGCCGGTGGCGAAAGCCGTGAACGCCGAGGTGAAAAGTCGGCCCACCCGCGTCTACCGCGGGCAGGTGATCAGCGACCCGTAGGATGGGATGAATCCCATCAGTCGCAAGTCGGGTAGGATGGGATGAATCCCATCAAACGAAGCCGCGCAAGATTGTTCCTTGTCACTTGTAACTGCTTTAAAAGAGCAACATCTGCCGCTCGTCCGCCGGCGGCGGAACGAACCGATCGCAGCGCAGCGGCGGGGTGCCGGGAAAGCCGAGACGGCGCACAGCGAGGCGAAAACGCTGGGCGATGAGCTCGGCGTACTGCCCGGTGCCGGTCATGCGCTGGGAAAAGTCCGCATCGTACTCCTTGCCCCCGCGGCTGTCGCGGATGCGCTGCATCACATGTTGCGCCTTGAGCGGTTCGTGCTGCTCGAGCCACTGCACGAAGATCTCCTTCAACTCGTAGGGCAGGCGCAGCAGCTCATAGGCCGCCGCGCTCGCCCCCGCCTCGCGGCCCGCCTCCAGTACCTTCTCCATTTCGCTGTCGTTGAGCACTGGGATCAGCGGGGCGAAGAAGACCATCACCGGGATGCCCGCACCGCTCAGCCGGGCGATCGTCTCGAGCCGCCGCTGCGGGGCCGCGGCGCGCGGTTCGAGGCGGCGCGACAGATCCCGCTCCAGGGTAGTCACCGAGATCGCCACGTGCACCAGGCCACGCTCGGCCATCGGCGCGAGGATATCCAGGTCGCGTTCGATGAGCGCCGACTTGGTGACGATGGCGATGGGGTGGTTGGCCTCGCTCAGCACCTCGAGACAGGCACGGGTGATGCCGAGCTTTTTCTCCGCAGGCTGGTAGGCATCGGTGTTGATGCCAACCGCCATCGGGGCACAGTCGTAGCCGCGCTTGCCCAGTTCCCGGCGCAGCAGCTCAGCCGCCCGCGGCTTGTAGAACAGCCGGGTCTCGAAGTCGAGCCCGGGCGAGAGCCCCAGCCAGGCGTGGGTCGGGCGGGCGAAGCAGTAGACACAGCCATGTTCGCAGCCGCGGTAGGGGTTGATCGAGCGGTCGAAGCCCACGTCGGGCGAGTCGTTGCGGCTGATGATGGTACGCGCGCTATCCACCTCCAGGGTGGTCTCGATCTTGTCGGGCAGCCGCTCCAGCGCGCCCCAGCCGTCGTCCAACCACTCACGCTCGAGCTCCTGGAAGCGCCGCTTCGGGCTGCTCGCGCTGCCGCGCCCCTTTAGCGGCTCGGGATAGCGCTTGCTCATGTCGCCTCGACATCGGTCTGCACCACCGGCGACAGCGGCTTGCGGGCACGTCCACGCACCGCCATCACCCCGGCAACGGCGATGAGCAGCGCGCCGGCGACAAACAGCCAGTCGAGCACCTCGCCCCAGAACAGGTAACCGTAGGCGGCGCCGAACACCACCGAAAAATAGGTGAAAGGGCTCACGCTGGCAGCAGGCGCGATGGCGTAACCGCGGGTCAGCAGCAGTTGCCCGGCGGTGCCCATCACCCCCATCAGGCCGACCAGGGCCCACTGCTCCGGGGTCGGCAGTTGCCAGGCCCAGGCCAGCGGCACCGCCGAGATGAACGTGGCGTTGAGGGTAAAGTAGAACACCACGCGGGTGGTCGATTCGGTGCGGCCGAGGCGGCGCACCGTCACCTTGGCGAAGGCCGCGAGCATGCCGCCCAGCACCCCGAGCAGCGCCACGGCGCTCAACTCGCCGCCGGGCCTGAGAACCAGCATGACGCCGATCAGGCCGATGGGGATGGCCAGGAGCGCCAGGGGCGACGCCCGCTCGCCCAGCCACAGCAGGGCGATCAGCGGCATGAAGATCGGCGAGGTCATCTTCAGCAGCATGCCGTCGGCCAGCGGCAGCCGGCCCAGCACGTAGAAGAAGCAGTACATCGCCGAGAGGCCCAGCACCGCGCGCAGCAGGTGCAGGGGGTAGACCGCGGTGCGCAGCTCGCCGCGCCCGTAGCGCAGCAGCAGCGGGGCGATGACGAACAGCCCCAACAGATTGCGCATGAACACCAGCATCTCGTTGGGCAGACCGAGGCCCGAGGCGGCCTTCACCGCCGCGCCCATGGAGGCGAACATCAGTTCCGAGAGCAGGATGAACAGGGCGCCCTGGAGCACATTCTGGGGGTAGCGCATGGGGGAGGCATCGGCAAAAGGGAGAGTATAAACCGGCGGCCCGTGGCGGGCGATCACAAGCTGGAGAGGTGAGGCCTTACTTACTTTCTTGCCCGCAACGCCGTGTCCAGTGCCAGGCGCACCCAGTCGCGCAACGCCTCCGGCTCCTCCAGCACCTCGGCGGGCACAGACCAGTAGTTCAAACGGACCGTCTTGCCCTTCGCCTGGTAGGTGAACTGCTCGGCGCCGCCATCCCGGTAAACGGGCTCGCTCAGCCCGTCCCCCTTGAGGTAGAGCGCACCGTCATCGGCGAGGGCAAAGAACAGCCCGTCGCTGTAGAAACCGACTCCGCCGAACATGCGTTTGACGCGCAGCGCCGGCAGCCAATCAAGCAGTTCCTGCATATACTCCAGATAATCGGCGCTGACCGGCATGGCTTCTCCTCTCGAGGTCATGCCTCAAGCTAAATCAGGTGTTCATAACCTTGCAACACCATCCTAAACGAAGGGTCCCCGGCTGATAGTGCTAATCGGCGATCCTGTAGCAAAGTATGGAACACTTGGTCAGACGCAAACCAGCCACGAGGTACAGGGACATGGGCGGGAAAGAGATCAAACGCTGCGAATGGGTCGGCGACGACCCGTTGTACCGCGCCTACCACGACGAGGAGTGGGGCGATCCCTGCCACGACGACCGGGCGCTGTTCGAGCTGCTGATCCTGGAGGGGGCGCAGGCGGGACTCTCCTGGATCACCATCCTGAGAAAACGGGAAAACTACCGCCGCCTGTTCGACAACTTCGATGCGCAAAAGATCGCCCGCTACACCCCGCAGAAGATCGAAAAGCTGCTGCAGGATCCCGGCATCGTCCGCAACCGGCTGAAGGTCAACGCGGCGGTGAGCAACGCCCGCGCCTTCCTGCAACTGCAGCAGGAACCCGGCGGCTTCAGCGGCTTTGTCTGGAGCTTCGTCGACGGCAAGCCGATCGTCAATCGACGGCACAGCCTGAAGGAGATCCCCGCCACCACCCCGGAGTCGGACGCCCTGTCCAGGGCGCTGAAAAAGCGCGGCTTCAAATTCGTCGGCAGCACCATCTGCTACGCCTTCATGCAGGCCGCGGGGCTGGTCGACGACCACACCGTCGACTGCTTCCGCCACAAGCGGTGAACCGTCCTCAAAACCGATTCACCACAGAGACACGGAGTACACAGAGAAACGACATCCCTCTGTGATCTTCGAGTCGCTGTGTTGCACATCATCCTTCGTGGTGGAAGATCAAAACCGGCGCACGAACACCCACTCGGGGACATTGCCGCCCTTGCCCGGGGGGATCGCCATGTCGATCCGGTAGAAGTCCGCTGAAAGGGTTTGCGCCCAGGCCTTCACCGCCTCCGCCTCCTCGCGCCCGCCCGGGTGGCCGGTGTAGGCCAGCACCGAGATCGCCCCGCCGGGGGCGAGCAGCGAGCGGGCCTGTTCCAGTGCGGCAAGGGTGGTGTGGATCCCGGTGGTGCGCGCCTTGTCGCCGCCCGGCAGGTAGCCCAGGTTGAACATCACCGCCTTGATCCGCCCCTGCACCGAGGCCGGTAGCACCAGCGCCATCGCCTCGTGCCCGGCGTGGTAGAGCGAGACCCACCCTGCCAGCCCCTCGTCCTGCAAGCGACGGTATGCCGCATCCAGCGCCGCCTCCTGGATGTCGAAACCGTAGACCGTGCCGCCCGCCCCCACCGCGCGGGCGAGAAACAGGGTGTCGTGGCCGTTGCCGACGGTGGCGTCGATGGCGATGTCGCCGGCGGCGAGGATTTCGCCAAGCGCGGCATGCGCCTGCTGGACCAGTGGAAATGAAGTCATCTGTGAAGCACAGCAATGGGTGTGGGTGGCAGATTAACCCAGCGCATGGCGCGGGGCAAAGCCGGCCCGCCGCCGTTTCAACACCGCCCTCTCAGCTTGCCCGCCGCCCAGGGCGCCAGGGCGGTCGCCAGCAGCACCACACTGAACAGGTCGCCCCTGCGGAGGTTGAAGACCTGCATCAGTTCATGCCACGGCTTCCCCGCAATGAAATGGCCGAAGAGGAATTCGAACGCCAGGGTCAGTCCCAGCCAGAGCAGGCCGATGTAAACGCACGCGGCTTCATCGGGCGCGGAGATGAAGGGCAGCGAGAGCCAGGCGACGACGAACACCAGCAGGGAGAGCAGCACGCCGCTCAGGGGGAGGGCAATGCCCGGACCGGTCAGCGGGGCGATGACCATTTCGCGTAGCGCCGCGTTCAGTATCGCGACCACAAGAATCACCAACCAAACCCCAACCGACTTCAGCAACACCTGCGTCATTTCAATTTCGAACCTTATCGCCAGTTCTTCAGCCGGGCACTCCGGGAGGCATCGAGAAAGGGTTCCAGCAGCGCATCGAGAGCGGGGACGCGGCTGCGCAGCGCCCCCGCCTCGATGGGCTCGCCCTCCATGTCGAGCGCCCGGACCGCGTCGGCACCGCATACCACCACCGCGAGTGGCGCGAGGCCCGCATAGAGGTGGAGAAATGCGCAGCTCTTGTCGCTCCGGCAGCTCGACTGCTCCAGCACCAGCAGAACGAACCGGTCAGTTCGGCGGAGCTCCCGGACACGGAGTGATTCGGATTGGCTTCCTGACATGGCTAACTCGCCGTCCGCATCTGTCGCATCCCCTGCCGCACCGGCGGCGAGAGCAACATCGCCAGGGTGAGCCAGAGCAACTGCAGCGGCACGAAACGGATGCGGCCGCTGCCTTCGAACTCGAAGAGCGGGTCCATGAAATCCGGCTCGATCGTGATCGACGCCTCGCGGGTGCTGGCCAGCACCCCCGCCAGCGGCCCCATGATCGCCCACAACTGCCCGGTGTCGGCCGGGTCGCCGAGGCCGACACGCAGCCACAGGCGCACGTCCTGCTTGTGCACAGCGCGCCACAGCTCGCCGACAAAACGGATGACACGCCGGCGAAACGGCTTTTGCCTCATCAGCCTGAACGGGTTTCCCCCCTTGCGGGCCGGTTTGCGGGAGCGGGCTCTCTTCTGCAGCGGCTTTTCGCCCTGGGTGGACCCGGACTCGGGTTTGGACAGGGGAATGCGCACCCGGATCAGGCCGAACGCCCAGCCCAGCTGGACCTGGCCCTGGAGTGCCTGATGCCAGGCCAGCCGGAACGTCAGGGTGACGGGGATCGCCAGCAGGACCAGCAGCAACAGCAGGAATAGCGCAACACCGGTCAGCACATGGCGTCCTATTCGCTCTCCTTGCCGCCCTTGGCGGCTGCCGCCTTGCCGATGGTCTCGGCAAACTTCTCCAGCACCGTCGCGCTGCCGGACTTGATCGGCTCGAGACGCACCCCGTCCTCATTGATGATCACCAGCGCCACCGGCTTCACCCCGCCGCCGCCACCGGTGCCGCCGCCCTGGCCGCTGCCCTGCTTCGGGTCGGTGCCCTTGCCGCCACCGACGCCAAAGCCGAACCCGACATTGACCAGCGGGATCAGGGTATTGCCCTGGACGGTGATGGGCTCGCCTACGACGGTCTTGGTATTGAGCATCCGCTCGATCTCGCCGATAGCCTTGTCGAACAGCTTCTCGATGTCTTCCATTACACCCTCCTGTAACAGTTGGATTGGGTTGGCTGGTAAAGCACTCCCTGAAGCATAGGAGAAGCGCGACCGGTTTTCACAGTCGGCGGGCTTGCCACGAGAGTTGCTCCAGGGTCGTGTCCTGCCGAATTTCTGCCGCTATCCAGGAAAGTCCACTGCGATAACAGCACCGCCCCTGGCCATCGGGAGCATGGGAGAGAGTGCTTGCAAGCAAAGCGTTGGAGCCCTGAGGCACTGTTATTCATTGCGTTGTCTGCACGTGCAGATGGCGTTCGCCATCGCATACAAATTCTTGCGTCATTTCTTCTACTGCCCCGTCGATCATGTATGGCGCACCTTCGCGTCATCTCATTGAGAGGCAGATAACAATGCAATTGACTGAAAAATACCCCGTTGCCGTTCTGGGTGCCGGCCCCATTGGACTCGCGATGGCAGCCCAATTACTGGAGCAGGGGCTCCATCCTGTGATCTTTGAAGCCAGCCATACGGTTGGAGCCAGCTTCCGCGACTTCAGCCACGTCAGGCTCTTCTCACCCTGGAGATACAACGTCGACGGGGCAGCAAGGGAACTGCTGGAAGCGAAAGGATGGAAAATGCCGGATGAGGAGGCCATACCAACGGCTGGCGAACTCTTGCAGCACTACCTTGAGCCGCTGGCAGCCCTGCCCGCGATCGCCGGCAGATTACAGCTGGATAGCCGGGTCATTGCCATTGCCCGCAAGGGTATCGATAAGGTCAAGACCGTCGGGCGCGATCAGGTGCCGTTCGTCATCAGGGTCGAGAGCCAAGGCACAACGCGGGACTTTCTGGCTGGAGCGGTAATCGATGCCACCGGCAACTGGACACAACCCAACCCCATCGGCGCCAACGGTCTGCCCGCACTCGGCGAGGAGCAGTTGGCGCACCGCATCAGCTATGGCATGCCCGATATCAAGGGCAAGCTGCGTTCGCGTTATCTGGGTAAGTCGACCCTGGTCGTGGGTGGTGGCCATTCGGCGGCGGGTTCACTCCTCGCGCTGGCGGATCTAGCCGAAGTCGATCGGAACACCCACATCCACTGGGCGTTGCGCAGCGGCAGTCCTGCCCGCGTGTTCGGCGGGGGCGAGGCCGATCAATTGCCGGCACGTGGCGAGCTCGGGATCCGGCTCAAGTCGCTGGTCGAGCAGGGCAGGTTAACGCTGCACACCCATTTCAGAATCCGCGAACTGAAAGAGGCGCAAGGTACCATCACGGTGCTTCCTGAGGAGGATGGCGATGGCGCCTCTCCTGTTTTAGGTATCGATGAAATCGTCTGCGCGACCGGTTCCCGCCCGAATCTGGATATGGTCAGAGAGCTGCGGATACGTACCGATGCCTGGCTAGAAAGCACTGAGGCGCTTGCACCTTTGATCGATCCGAACCTTCACAGTTGTGGCACCGTGCGCCCGCACGGGCATCGCGAACTGGCCCATCCTGAGCCCGGCTTCTATATCATTGGCGCCAAAAGCTATGGACGAGCGCCGACTTTCCTGTTGGCAACCGGCCATGAACAGGCACGATCGGTCGCCGCCGCGCTGGTGGGGGATATCGCTGCTGCGGACGATGTTCGTCTTGAGTTGCCGGAGACTGGCGTCTGCTCTAGCGACTTCGGTAGCGAGGGAGGTTGCTGTGGCGAGACGAGCAACAAAATCGAAGCCGTGGAGGAGAGCCCGAGCGCACCGTCCTGTGGGTGCAGTACCGAGCCTTCGCGCTCAACCAGCGCATGCTGCGCCTGAGTGTGGCACCGACAAAACACCGGGATGCGCCTCGCGTCCCGGTGCTGCCGGTAGCGTTAGGCCAGCTGCTTTCCTGGGGCACGCTTTATTACGGCATCGCCTTCCTGGCACAGCCGATCAGTGAGGAAACCGGCTGGCGTCTGGCAGATATCTTCGGTGCGTTCTCCGTCAGTCTCCTGGTTGCTGCTTTGATGGCGATGCCGGTGGGTCGGCTGCTCGTGAAAATTGGTGGTCGCTCGGTCATGACCGCGGGATCCTTGCTGGCCGTTACCGCCTTCCTGCTGATGGCCTCGAGCCGGGATCTCGTCCTGTTTTACGCCGGATGGATCCTGGCAGGGGGGGCGATGTCGATGACACTCTACGAAGCGGCATTTTCCACCCTGCGTGAAAGCGCTGGGCCGGAGTTTCGCAAAGCCATCGGTCTGGTAACGATTGTCGGTGGGCTCGCCAGTACACTGTTTTGGCCGTTGACCCATTTTCTGGTTCTGGAAATCGGCTGGCGCATGACAGCGATGGTATTCGCCGGAATGCATTTGCTGGTGGGTGTGCCGCTGCACCAGATGCTGCCAGTGAAGCTTGTGCATTCCGACAGGCCGACCGTGGTGCAGCGATCATCGCTGCAACCGATGAGTGAAAAATGGCTCATCTCCCTGCTGGCAGTCTCCTTTGCATTAGCCAGCCTGGTAACGTCGGCAATCTCCTCTCATGTTGTAGTCCTGACATCGGTAGTACCCATATCTGACTGGCAGATGTTATTGTTGGTGTCGCTTATCGGTCCAATGCAAGTAGCGGGGCGCATTGTTGAGATGCGTCTGTCTCATCGTTTTTCTGTGCTGGCGACTGGACGCGTTGCCTTACTTGGCATGGCCATTAGCTTACTTGCACTGTACTCTGCGGTGGGTAGTCCCTGGCTGGCTTTGGTTTTCGTCATTCTCTACGGTGCGACCAACGGAGTTCTGACCGTAGTGCGTGGCGGTGCGCCGGCTGAATTGCTTGTTGACTCCCACTATGCCTCCGCCCTTGGTATGCTCTCGGCGCCGGCATTGGCCGCCAGGGCAGTAGGACCTCTGGTGGCCTCGGCGGCAGCAAACACCTGGGGGCCATCGGGGAGCACTTGGCTTCTTTTTCTGGTTGCGCTGGCCGGCTTTGCTCTATTTTGGTCTATCACGGCACCCTATCAACCTCGAAGAGTTCCTATCGATAATGAAACCCATGACTGAAAAGAAGCTACCCCATTTCAGTTGACCCGGCCAACGTCTGGCAAGAGTGGCAATCCGCTCTGCGGCGTTACCTTGCGCGCCGGGTCAAAGAACCAGCCGATGTGGATGATCTCTTGCACGAAATATTCCTCAAGGTTGAGGCGAACCTTTCGAAATTGCGCGAGCCTGGCCGTGTCGCTGGATGGCTATACCGCATCGCAGACACCACCGTTGCCGATTATTATCGGACACGCCGGAAGTGGGATGAAATTCCTGAGGAGTTGGCTGCCCCCGAAGAGTCGAACGATACCACAGCAGAACTGGCGGCCTGTCTGAACCCGATGATAAGTGCTCTGCCCGAGGTCTACCGGCAAGCCGTTCAGCTCTCCGAGATCGAGGGGATGACGCAGAAGGTCGTGGCGCAAAAACTGGGACTCACGCATTCGGCGGCCAGATCCCGCGTGCAGCGCGGCAGGGAGAAGCTGCGCGCGATGATGTTGGCTTGCTGCCATATCGAAATCGATGCACATGGGCTCGAGCATAGCCAGAAGGATGGATGCAAGAAGTACTGTTAGATGTAGAAGCTATCGGCACGTGCACTCCCAGAAGCACAGGATAAGCAAGAAAGCTTTTCATGTGGCCGGTTGCCACGGCAGGTAGGATGGGATGCATCCCATCATAGGTCAGTACCTGCCGCGTGTGCTCATGGGGAAGCCTGCTCCCCGAGTTCCTGGGCAAGCCCGATGAGAATTCCTTCGGGACCCCGGATGTAGCAGAGCCGATACGTGTCTTCGTACTGCACCACCTCGCCGACTAGCTCCGCGCCGCGTTTGCCGAGCCGGGCGAGCGTATCGTCGATATCCTCCACGGTGAACATGACGCGCAGGTAACCGAGAGCGTTCACCGGGGCGCGGCGGTGATCGGCGACCACAGGCGGCGCGAGGAACCGGGACATCTCGAGCCGGCTGTGACCGTCCGGGGTACGCATCATGGCAATCTCGACGCGCATGTCGCGCAATCCCGTGACGCCATCCGCCCAGTCTCCTTCGATTTGGGCGCGCCCCTCGAGCTCGAGGCCGAGTTCGGTGAAGAACTCAATGGCGGCGTCGAGGTCATCCAACACGATGCCGACGTTGTCCATACGCTTGACCGTCATGATATCTCCTTGGCGCCTGACTCCGAGGGTTGGCCGGATGTAACGTGGAGCTCTTTGCGCCTCTGCGCCTTTGCGGTTAGGTTCTTAGGAGCGAGTAGTTACAGCAAAGCTCAACATCGAAGAGAAGATAGTCGACATTCCACTTGCCAGCGAGCGCGGCAACAAGGCACTCATGCCAGTACCATTTTGATTCCGATAAGGCAGAGGAACACCGCGAAGGCCTGCTTTAGCTGCGGCACGTTGAGTTTATAGGCCAGTTTCACGCCAAGCGGTGCAAACCACATGGTCATCGGCACCAGGATGGCGAAGGCAGCCCAGTTGACATAGCCGGTGCTGAACTGAGGCAGCTCAGCCACCTCCCAGCCATTGGCGATATACACCACGGTGGCCGGCACGCTGATGATAAGGCCGAACACCGACGCGGTTGAGACCGCACGGTGAATGGGAAAGGCGAACAGGCTCAGCAACGGTACCATCAGTGTGCCACCGCCGATGCCAAGCAGCGCAGAAAGCCCGCCCACCACTACCGCCAGCAGGTGTTGCATGGGATTCGGCGGCAGCTTGCTGAACAGCTCGATCTTCCAGCGGCTGCTGGCGAGCATGTGCAACGACACCAGCACCAGCATAATACCGAATACCGTTTTCACCTTTGCGCCGTCGATCACCGAGGGGGCGAAGGCGCCGAACACCACCCCGATCAACACCGGCACTATCCATGACCTGACCAGTGCCACGTCGACGCCGCCCCTGGCGTAATGCTTACGCGCCGAGACGAGGGAAGTCAGCACGATGGTGGAGAGGGAGGTCCCCACGGCCAGCGGCATCGCAAGGCCGGTTTCCACGCCGAAACCGGTGAACAGATGGTAGAGGATCGGCACGATGACGATGCCGCCGCCGACACCCAGCAACCCGGCGAGCAGGCCGGCAAAGGCACCGGTCGCCAGTAGCAGGGGGATCAACAGCCACAGTTCCTGAGCTTCTATCATGCGCCTGGCTCCCCTCGCCTGGCGGCCACGGCAGCGCCGTCGCTGCGCGGGTCCGAGGCCCCTTCGATATGTCCGTCCGGGTAACGCACGATGGCGCCGGCATGACCGACGGTCTCGTCGTAATCGGGCAGCAACACGATGTCGTGGCCGCGCCGGCGCAACGCCTCGATGAGGGCCGGATCGAAGCGCGACTCCATCTTCAGGTTGTCTGAATGATCGCCCCAGGTACGGCCCAGCACCCAACGCGGTGCCGACACCGCCTCGGCTAGCGGCTGGTTGTAGTCGGCATAGCGGGTGTAGAGGATCGCCTGGGTCTGCGGCTGGCCGTCACCGCCCATGGTGCCGAACACCATCTGCCGGCCATCGTCGAACAGCGCCAGCGAGGGACAGAGGGTGTGAAACGGCAGCGTGCCTGGCGTCAGCGCCAGCGGGTGGTCGGCCTGCAGCGAGAAGCTGGCGCCACGGTTCTGCCAGCACAGTCCGGTCGCGGGCAGCACCACGCCGCTGCCGAACTCGTGGTAGATGCTCTGGATGCAGCTCACCGCCCGGCCCTCGGCGTCGATGGCACCGAACCAGGTGGTATCGGCGGGACCGGTCGCCTCGCCCCAGGCGGCGGCGCGTTTGCCGTCGATGGCGGCGGCCATCGCATCCAGCCGGTCTGTCTGCAGCAGTGATTGGGTGGTCATCGCCATCAATGCCGGATCGCGGATCTCGCGGTTGCGCAGGGCAAAGGCCTGCTTGGTCGCCTCCACCAGCCAGTGCATGGTGTCGACATCCTCGCTGGCAGCGACACCCGCCGGGCGACGGGCAAACTGGCCGAGGATCATCAGGGTAGCCGCGCCCTGGGTGGGCGCGGCGGTGGTGTAGATCGACGCGTTGTCGGTCCGCAGCTGTACCGGCTCGTCGAGGATCGGCCGGTGGGAGGCCAGATCGCGCTGCGTCACCGGACTGCCGGCCCGGGCAAGGTCCTCGGCGATCGCTTTGGCCAGCTCGCCGCGATAGAAATCCTCCAATCCGGCACCGGCCAGCCGCTCCAGGGTATTGGCCAATGCCGGTTGGGTCAGGGTATCGCCGGCGGCAGGTGGCTGGCCGTCGACCAGAAAGACCTCGGCAAAACCGGGCAGGTCGATGAGCTGCTCGAGTTTGCCCGTGGTGGCCGCGGCCTGGCTTTCGGTGACGGTGTAGCCGTCGCGGGCGTAGCCGATGGCCTCGGCCAGCAGGCGCGACAGCGGCAACTTACCGCCCCACTCCTGCGTGCTGATCGCCAGCGCCTGCTGCCAGCCGGAGACGGTACCTGCCACGGTAATAGCCGCATCGCCGCCACGATAGGGAATGCCCGAGTGGCCGGCCTCGCAATAGGCCTCGCGGTCCACCGCCGCGGCGCTGCGGCCGCAGGCGAGGATCGACTGCACCGGCTTGCCCGGCTCATGCAGCAGCCAGAAGCTGTCGCCGCCCAGGCCGGTCATGTGGGGATAGACCGCCGAGAGGGTGGCGGCCATCGCCACGCACGCCTCGACGGCGTTACCGCCCTCGGCCATCACCGCTGCCGCGGCCTCGGCCGCCTGGGCGTGGGGGGCGACGGCCATACCGCCGTCCCGGATTTCGCTATACAGGGTCATGATGTGCTCTTTTTCGTCCTTACCAGCCGATGGCCTTTGGCAACCAGGTGGCAATTGCAGGGAAGATCATTACCAGCACCAGCCCGAAGGCCTGGATACCGATATAGGGCAGTACGCCGCGGTAGATATCGCCGGTGGTGATCTGCGGCGGTGCCACCCCCTTGAGGTAGAACAGCGACCAGCCGAAGGGCGGCGTGAGGAACGAGGTCTGCAGGTTCATCGCCACCAGCATGCACAGCCAGATGATATCGGTGCCCTGCTGGTGGAAGAAAGGCAGCATCAGCGGCAGCACGATATAGCTGATCTCGATCCAGTCGAGGAAGAAGCCGAGCACGAACAGCAGCAGCATCATGAAGATGAGGCCGCCCCACATGCCGCCGGGCAGGAACTCGAACAACTGGTCGATAAGGTCGTCCCCGCCCAGGCCGCGGAAGCTCAGACTGAACACCTGGGCGCACATCAGCACGAACAGGGTCATGCCGGTGATCTTGAAGGTGCTGTCCATCGTCTCGCGCAGCACCTTGAACGACATGCGGCCGGTGAGCAGCACCAGCAGCAGTGCACCCAGCGCGCCCATCGAGGCCGCCTCGGTCGGCGCGGCCACGCCGCCGATGATCGAGCCGAGCACCGCCACCACCAGGACGAGCGGCGGCACCACCACCTTGACCAGATCAAACAGCAGCTGTTTCTTGCTGACCCCCTCACGCTCCTCCAGCGGGATCGGCGGCATGCTCGCCGGACGTCGCCAGGCCATGATCAGGATGTAGCCGAAGTACATAAAGCCGAGCATCAGCCCCGGCACCAGCGCGGCGGCGAACAGGGTGCCGACCGATTCGCCGGTAATGTCCGCCAGCAGGATCAATACCAGGCTCGGCGGGATGATCTGCCCCAGCGTGCCCGCGGCGCAGATAGTGCCGCAGGCGATGCGCGGGTCGTAGTCGCGGCGCAGCAGGGTCGGCAGGGTGATGAGACCCACCGTGACCACCGTCGCCGCGACAATTCCCGTTGAGGCACCCATCAGCACCCCGACGAAGACGATCGCCATGGCCATGCCGCCGGCGCGCTTGCCGGCCAGGTGGCCGATGACATCCAGCATCCGCTCGGCCATGCGCGATTTTTCCAACAGCACACCCATGAACACGAACAGCGGGATCGCCAGCAGCGAATAGTTGGTGGCCACGCCGAACAGGCGCAGCGGCAACAGGTTGAATAGATCGGTACCGAACCCGGCGATGCCAAAGACGATGCCGCTGGCAGCCAGGGCAAAGGGCACCGGGATGCCGCCAAGGATCATCCCGAAAAGGGCCACCACCATCATGATG